>Ga0070698_100001455_pt1 | contig 26296 bp, 31 predicted proteins | sample KBSK1502metaG_FD_65477 | JGI IMG/M metagenome (GOLD analysis project Ga0070698, IMG submission 65477) | Corn, switchgrass and miscanthus rhizosphere microbial communities from Kellogg Biological Station, Michigan, USA - KBS K1-50-2 metaG | ecosystem: Host-associated > Plants > Roots >... | reverse complement strand
GCTTTAGACACAGTTGGATTTGCAGCGAAATAAGAAGAACCAAGTAATCCCATTTCTTCGCCGGTCATCATCACGATAAGGATCGAACGTTTTGGCTTTGCACCTGAAGATTTATACACTCTCGCTATCTCAAGCAAAGAAGCAACGCCGGATGCGTTATCATGAGCCCCATTATAAATTGAATCACCTTCAACTGCTCTGCCAATTCCTACATGATCAAGATGTGCCGAATGAACAACATATTCGTTCTTTAGTACCTTATCAGCACCCGGGATCAAACCAACTACATTATAACTCTCAATATCATTGTGATTTGTTGAGTAACTAACATAGAGACTATACCCAAGGTCAAATGACGAAGCTTTTCTTTTTTTAATATCTCTCAATACCTGGTCCATATTTTTACCGGAGTTCATAAAAAGTCTTTTCATCAATGGAGTAGCGGCATTTACAACAACTTTTAAATTGCCTGTAAAGCCACGACTAAATGCCTGTGTCTTTTCCGGATCAATTGTAGTGTTTGATTGAATTGTTGGATTTGTATTTGTTCCTGCACGATTCTGAGGATTATACGTGACCACCCCAATCGCTCCTTTTTCAAAAGCTACATTCATTTTATTGCCGCTATTCATAAAATGAGCCGCAACTGTTGAATGTAACCCTTCCGGTGCACCGGTTACAAGAACAACAATTTTTCCTTTTACATCCAGACCTGTATAATCAGAATAACCGCCTGGAATTTCGACACCATAACCAGCAAAAACCAATTGACCTTCTGAAGAAGTTGTTTTATTTAATGGATGAGGTGCTGGCGCAAAATCTTTTAGAAATACCAATGAATCTGTATTGCCAAATTTATCTTTTAATATCGCAACTGCCGATGCATTATCAAGAGTTGATTTTCTTATGATGACCTTTTGCGTATAACCTCCATTATCTCCACCAGGGGTGATTCCTATTTTTTTGTATTGATCAATAACATAATCAACTGCCATTTGATATCCTTCGGTTCCGGGTAAGCGACCTTTCAATTTATCATCAGCGAGATAAGCAATATGTGAACGGATAGTATTGGTATCAATTCTATCCATTGCTTTCTTAATGTCTTTTGAGATCATAACATCCTGCGCTGATAGGCACAGCGAAATAAAACCGCAAACGGCCACAAAATATTTTTTCATGACCGGAAGTTATGTTTTTTAGCTATTGAGTAAATGCTTTTATTTTATCGGCAAGTTTTTCTGACCACCTTTTATATTCTTTGCCGGATGGATGCAAACCATCACCTGCTATCAAAGAAAGATCATTTGCAGCTTCTCTTGTCCATGGAGTTATATCTATATAATGAACTTTATAATTCTCTGAAATAGTTTTATTGGCAGCATTGTATTCATCGATCTCTCTTGCAATTTGATCTCTATCCCTGCCTGATGCAAAAGGTGTGACGCCCCAATCAGGAATTGATAACACAATTACATGATCGGTTTTACCACCTGCAAATTGTATTGCCTGCTTCAGTAAATTTTCAAACTCTGCTTGATAATTGTCAACAGACCGGCCGCGATATTGATTGTTTACACCAATTAATAAACTCACAATATCATAAGGAGGATTGAAAGAATGATTGTTGATATTAATTTGAAGTTCATCAGTTGTCCAACCAGTGGTAGCAACGATTTCAGCAGGTTTAAATTCAAACCCGTAGTTCTTTAGTAATTGAACTGTTTGATTAGGAAAATTATCGGCCGGCAAAACACTTTGGCCAATTGTATAAGAGTCTCCTAAGGCAAGAAAGGTATGAGCTGTATTTGTAAGAGTTGGCATTGGGTAACCTTTATTTTTTGCGCAGCTGAAAATAAGGATTACCATGAAGCTGCAAAAGGTAATAGTGAGTTTTTTTGCTTTCATGCCTTTCAAATAAACGACTAAAAACGGGTTTTGGATTTAATAATTAACTTTAAAAATACTCAAATTAACAGGCATGAAATGGATAACCCGTGAACGACCCAAAATTGACCGTATTGCTTGCCCATGGCTCATCAAAAGATTCATTGATAAAGATGCAGAAATTATTTATGCCCCGGTTGATGAGGTGAAATCAAGGTCAAAAGAATTAAATGCAATTCCATTTGATATTCCTGCTGTTGAATTCACACACTATGGCGATGAATGCACATTCGACTATTTTATCAGGAAATATGATTTAAAAGATGCTGCTTTGAAAACAGTTTCCGCAATTGTTCGCGGCGCTGATACTGACCGGCACGATATTGCCAGCCAGGCCTCCGGCCTTTGGGCTATTTCTGCAGGCCTTTCTCATAATATCAGAAATGACCAAAAGCTTCTTGAACAAGGGATGCTGATCTATGATGCCCTTTATACATGGGCTAAATATTTGCAAAAGGAAAAGCATACACAAAATCCTGTTGATAGTTTACTGCTTGAAGTCTATAAGAAATTTTTAAAACAAAAAACTGGCAAAAAGAAAACGCCTGATTGGGTGAAGGAGTTGAAAGAAATAATACAAGACCAGATAGATACCAATTTGAGTTTAACCGACATTTCAAAAAGCCTTGACATACATCCATCATATTTATCCCGGGAATTTTCCAAGCACTTCGATAATCTTTCCTTTGGTGAATACATACGAAAACTGCGTATCGAAAAAGCGATTGAATTGATGAAAGTTTCTTCTTACTCACTTACTGAAATTGCCTACCTGACCGGCTTTTCTGACCAAAGCCATTTTACCAGGATATTTAAAAAATATACCAGCCAGAATCCTTCAGGATATAGAAAAAAAATCCTGAAAAAGTAACCATTGTACAAAAAGTTATTTCTGTTCTATTTCAGAGCTTTTCAATAAAAGAAATTGCAGTCAAATAATTTATATGGGTTTAATAGAACGATCAGAATTAAGTATGATCAGTACCTGTAATTTTCTTTTTCGAAGAAGTAGTATTTTATCAACGCTTTTTTTCATCTCTCTTTTTTCTTTTAGCCAAACATCAAATAATAATAAAAAAAATAGTAAAATGCCTGTAATACTTTTTGTTTGCGAACATGGCGCTGCCAGGAGTACTGTTGCAGCAGCATACTTCAATAAATTGGCTGAAGAGCAAGGATTGAATTATCGGGCCATATTCAGAGCGACTAACCCTGATTCAACCTTGACGCCTGCAACAATAACAGGATTAAAAGAGGATGGTTTTAAAATAAATAATTGGACACCCAAATTGGTATCACAAATGGACATTGATAGTGCATCTCAAATTGTAACATTTGATTGCAATTTACCTGACAGTCTTTCTAAACCAGTAATTCAATGGAATGGCATTCCTCCTGTAAGTAAAGACTATAAAGTGGCCAGGAATCAGATCGCTGGGAAAGTGCAGCAATTTATAAACGAGCTGGCAGAGAAAAGAAAAGCTTATTGAAACAAGAGATATCGTACTGTATCATTTAAATAAATCAAAATAATGAACTTAACAGAGACCTTGTTACTAACCCGTCATGATGCAGCGCAGCTTCTGACTATTGAGGAATGTATTATTGCAGTAGAGAATGCATTCAAATTATATTCTTCAGGAAAAGCGCCGGCACCAGGCGTATTGGGCATTCATTCGCAGGATGGGGTTTTTCATACCAAAGCAGGCATTTTGAATTTGAAAAAAAATTATTTTGTTTCAAAAACTAATGCAAATTTTCCCGGCAATGTTCAAAAAAACGGATTGCCGTCTATCCAGGGTGTCATTACTGTTTGTGATGCAGATAACGGACGATTTCTTGCTCTTATGGATGGAATCGAAATTACTATCCTAAGAACAGGAGCTGCCACAGCTGTTGCGGTAAAGTATCTTGCCCGACCCGATGCAAAGACAATAACTATTTGCGGCTGCGGCAACCAGGGAAGGGTATCTCTTAAAGCGTTTATGAAAGTTCGGAGTTTGGAGAAAGCCTTTGCTTATGATATTGATGAGCAAATGGCTATTCAATTTGCAGAGGAGCTTTCAAAAGAATTAAATATTTCTATTCAACCGGTGAGTGAGTTAAAAGAAGCCATTCACGTAAGCGATATTTGTATTACCTGCACTCCGTCAAAAAAACCCTTTCTTTTTCCTGAATATTTGGTTCCCGGAATTTTTATTGCAGCTGTTGGTGCAGACAATGAAAGCAAACAGGAATTAGAGCCCTTAATACTTTCTTCTAATAAAGTGGTTACAGATATCACTGCTCAGTGTGCATCAATGGGTGAGCTTCATCATGCTTTACAAATGGGATTAATGAAACACTCCGATGTTTATGCAGAACTCGGGCAAATTATTGCCGGCGAAAAAAAAGGAAGAACTTCGGATGAAGAAATTATTGTGTTTGACAGTACCGGCACAGCTCTTCAGGATATTGCTTCTGCCGCAATTGTTTATGAAAAAGCAATGCAAAAGAATATCGGAATGAAATTGAATTTTGCAAAATAGTTAACGATCAAACCAATAACCAATGAAATGGATAACAAGAGAACGGCCAAAGATCGACAGGATCACCTGTCCATGGCTTATTAAAAATTTTGTAGACAAGGGTAACTGGACTCCATAGGTTTAAACCAAAACCAAATATTATTCAGTGAATAGTCCGTCTTACACATTTCGGCAATTGATTTTATATTTCCTGAAACTCGGCACCATTGGTTTTGGTGGCCCAGTGGCATTGGTTGGATATATGCACAGGGATCTTGTAGAAAAAAGAAAATGGATCAGTGAAGAAGATTATAAAGAAGGACTTGCCTTAGCACAATTAGCGCCGGGACCATTAGCAGCACAATTAGCAATTTATCTTGGTTATATTCATTACAGGATCATCGGGGCAACGATGGCTGGTCTTGCATTTGTATTACCGTCTTTTTTCATGGTGGTTGCATTGGGATATGCTTATATAAAATATGGTGGTTTGCCATGGATGCAATCAGTGTTCTATGGAATTGGAGCAGCCGTGATCGGTATCATCGCTATCAGCAGTTATAAACTTACCCGTAAAAGTTTGGGTAAAGATTGGTTGTTGTGGGGTATTTTTATTGTGCTGGCTACTACCACATTTATTACAGAATCAGAAATTCTGTGGTTGATCTTAGCTGCCGGAATAATTGTTTGGTTTTATAAATCACCTCCAAAATTTATCAAAACACTTAATATAATTCTTTTCGCCCCAGTCCTTTTACAGGCAACGGGAAATATGTGGTTTAATGAAAAGCTTATACAAATAGGCTGGTTTTTTTTCAAAGCAGGAGCATTTGTTTTTGGCAGCGGGTTGGCTATCGTTCCCTTTTTGTATGGCGGAGTAGTAAAAGAATATCAATGGCTGGATGAGCAACAGTTTCTTGATGCAGTTGCAGTAGCGATGATAACTCCGGGCCCGGTTGTAATTACAGTGGGGTTTATTGGTTACCTGGTAGCTGGGTTTCCCGGCGCTTGTGTTGCTGCTTTAGCTACATTTTTGCCATGCTATCTCTTTACAATTATTCCTGCACCTTATTTTAAAAAATACGGCAAACACCCGGCTATCAAAGCATTTGTTGATGGAGTAACAGCTGCAGCTATCGGCGCCATTGCCGGCGCAGTGCTTGTGCTCGGTAAAAGACAACTCACTGATATTACTTCAGCCGCTATAGCAATTATTACTATCCTGCTATTATTAAGATTTAAAAAAATACAGGAACCATTTATTATACTTGTAGCCGCAATTGCCGGGTTGATCATCAAAAACTATTTGTAGATGTCTTTTTCAAAAAGAATATTTGCTTTCCAAATAATTCTGTCAGCACTTACTACAAATGGGCAACATAGCAATACTGATACAATTAATACAAGATTTATAACTGAAAAAATTTCTTTTGATGGTAAATTAAATGAACATGCCTGGCAACAGGCGTTAACAATCGAAAATTTTACCCAAAGAGAACTTGACTTTGGAAACCCTTCAACGGAAAAAACCAAAGTGGCGATCGTATATGATGACCTTGCATTATATATAGGCGTGTGGTGTTTCCAACCGGAAAGATCTATTCATGCCAAATACATGCAACGGGATTTTAATTATGAAGAAGATGATAATTTCCAGGTTGCGCTTTCTCCATTCAGCGACCGACGCAATGGATATTTATTTATCATTAATCCAAATGGAGCAAGAGCCGATCTGTTGATCTCTGGAAATGAAAGTGCAAATAAAGACTGGAATGCAGTTTGGGATACAAGAACATCCATAGTCACAGAAGGGTGGTTTGCCGAAATAAAAATTCCGTTTAATAGTTTACAATTTCGAAATGATTCAATAAAGAACTGGAGCATAAATTTTGAACGAAACATCCGGAGTAAAAATGAACAGGTTCTATGGCAGGGATGGACAAGAGATTGTTCGATCTATTGTTTAGTAAATGCGGGCAAGTTAACTGGGTTGAAAAATATTGGTTATGCTAAAAAGTTTGAATTAAAACCGTTTGCCCTGGGTGGATTTGAAAAACAAAGAGGAACGAAGACCGAATGGCCGGGCAAAATTGGTGCAGATCTGAATGTAAACCTTTCGCCGACATTAAAATTAAATCTTACAGCTAATACTGATTTTGCACAAGTTGAAGCAGATCGCAGGGCAGTGAACTTAACCAGGTTTAATCTTTTTTATCCCGAAAAAAGAGAGTTCTTTTTAGAGGGATACCAGAACTATCAATTTTATCTTGGAAATAATAACGAACTCTTCTATACCCGAAAAATTGGTATTGAAAATTTCAGAACTGTTCACATTGTTGCGGGTGCAAGAGCATTTGGCAAAGTGGGCACAAGCAATATTGGTTTGCTGAATATACAAACAGGAAGTATTGATACAATACCAAGAACCAATAACACAGTACTCAGATATAAAAAAGATATCGGGAGTCAATCATATATTGGCGCAATAGTGACCTCAAAGAACAATAGCAATATAAGTAACCAGGTTGCCGGTATTGATGGGGCTTATTCTACTTCACATTTTTTAAAAAATAAGAACCTGGTGATTGCAGCATTGGTGAGCCAGAGCTTTGATAAAAATAAAAACGATAACGAAACTTATGCCTGGCGTTTTTTTATTGATTACCCGAATGACCTGATAGATCATTTTATTGGTATAAGCAGCATACAGGAAAATTATAATCCTGAATTGGGATTTATTAACCGAAAGAACTACAATAGTTTTACCTGGAACATGCGTTACTATCCAAGATGGTTTACAAAATATGGTATAAGGAGAATGTCTCTGAAGCCATGGGAATTCACACTTTATAAAACACATACTACGGGAGAACTTGAATCTTTTTATAATGAATCAAGGCCACTTGGTTTTTTTACAAAAAAAGGTGAGAGCTTCGAATACAACCTGCAGCAGCAGTTTGAAAGATTAGATGAAAGTTTTGAATTGACAGATTCAATAAAAATACAAATAGGTAAATACTGGATGTATCGCCAGGAATTACAAATTGGAACTTTTACCGGGAGAAAGTTTTGGATCGAGCTGGTGTATGGGTGGGGCGACTTTTATACTGGTAAGATCAATACCCTTGAAAGTATTTTAGGAATTAATGCTGATAAACATATGAACTTTCAAACTACTTATACATATAATAATATCAAAACGCCACAGGGAAATGTTGTCACTAATGAACTGGCTGAGTTTGTAAATTATGCTTTCAATCCACGACTTGATATTTCCGCATTTGTACAATGGAACTCACTTGATGATCTTCTGTTTGGAAATTTCAGGTTGCACTGGATACCCAACATCGGCTCTGATCTTTACGTAGTTTATAACAGAGGGTATAGTAAATTACACCAATTAACATTCAAACAACCTGATATTTCCTCAGGTGCAGTTAAATTAGTATGGCGATTTACCTTTTAAATTAAAAATCTAAAAAAATGAAATCAATAAATCTTTTGAAAACAGCCACTATATTGTTTATATGCTTCTTGTTTTATAGTACCGTTAATGCACAACTCGATACCACTGCTATTGAAAAGATCACAGGTATAAAAGGAAAATCAAGCAGCGGTGAATACAAGATAACTGTTCCTCAAAATGATCTGAGTATTGAAGTTGACGGATTCAAAATCATTCCAGCTATGGGCCTTGGTACATGGATCGCATTTACCCCAACTAAAGATGGCGCAATGATAATGGGTGATATTATCCTCACAGAAACTGATCTAAAGCCTGTGCAGCAAGAAGTGATCAAACAAGGATTAACCATTACTGCGATACACAATCATTTTGTACGTAACCATCCAAATGTTATGTATATGCATATAGGGGGTTCAGGAAAAACAGATATGATGGCACAAAAAGCAAAGGCTGTATTAGAAAAAGTAAAAGAGGTAAGGGGTGGTGATCCTTCAAAAGGAACGGCTTCTTCCGAGGCAATCACTAATACATTGGATACAAAAAAACTTGACGATATTTTAGGATACAAAGCTGAAATGAGCAAAGGAGTATATAAATATACGATTGGCAGACCTGATGTAAAATTGAAAGAGCATGGAACTACTATAACAACTTTTTTAGGGTTTAATACATGGGCGGCTTTCCAGGGTACGGCAGATCATGCAGCAGTAGCCGGGGATTTTACAATGCTTGAAGATGAAGTCGCTCCGGTAATAAAAGCTTTAGTCGAAAATGGAATTGAAGTGGTAGCTGTTCATAATCACATGGTACACGAACAGCCAAGAATTTTCTTTTTGCATTATTGGGGTGTTGGCAATGCGGAGCAACTAGCTAAAGGATTAAAAGCTGCATTAGATCAAACAGGTAAAACAAAAAATAAAATGCCGGGAATGAAAATGTAAAATTAGAGAAATTCAATTATTGCTTTGCTCACTTTATTTTCCCTGTAAATTCTTCTGTGCCCTAATCCTTTTGTTACGATGAACTCAATATTATAATGTTTTTCGTCCATTACCTTTTTTGCATCATTCCATGGCGTCATTGTATCATCTTCATCATGGCACCAGAGAATTTTTGCTTTGATATTTTTTATTGCCCTGCTTACTGAATACCAGTCAGGGGGCTTATTTCTTAGCTTGTATATAAAATCATCGAATTCTTTTCTTACACCTTCATTTAGTTTCATAAATGAAAAGAAAATATCTATAGCAGTTTTTGATTCTGTAGCTGGTGCAATTAACACTACACGATAATCTTCATTGTGCTCGATCTCTTCCAATGCAAGGCAAATGGCAAGTCCTCCAAATGAATGTCCCATAAAAGATTTTATCGGGCCGTATTCTTTATTTATATAAGCGACCATGTCTTTGAATACAACAGCATTCAAAGTTTTGCCTGTGCTATAACCATGTGCCGGTGCATCAAAAGCCAGTACCTCATAGTCTTTTCTCATTAATGGCTTTATATAGCGATCAAATTTTGCGACAGAAGAATTAAAACCATGAACGATCAAAACTTTTCTATGTCCGCCACGGTTCCAACGATAACCGGTTACTTTTTCACCAAAATGTTTAAATTCTAATCTCTCAGATTCTTTGAAAACATCGGGCAAAGGCTTTTTGTATCTGAATTGTGGCGTTGTAAACAAGTCCAGCGCCAGCTCTGCAGCTTTACGATTAGAAATTGCAGAAAGAACTTTAAATTTTGTACGGTAATACCCGATCGCTATCTGTTGCCCTAACTTTGTCATTATACAAAAGTAACTTGTATTTTAAATTAACTAAAAGCCTTCCGCCTCAGGCGGAGAGGTTTGGAGGGGGCTTATGGATATTGTAATTCTTGGATCAGGAAATGTTGCGGCAGTTTTAGGAAGAAAATTTAAGGCAGCCGGACACAATATTTTGCAGGTCATTAGCCGCAATGCATCTGCAGCCAGCAAGCTTGCTTACGAATGGGATACTGAAAGCACCAATTATCCAAGCATTGCTAAACCCAATGCTGATATCTATATTATTGCTGTAAGTGATGATGCCATTGATGATGTAATCAATAATATAAAGTTGCCCAAAAAAGTAGTTGCACATACTGCAGCATCAGTTTCGAAAGACATTTTAAAAACTGTGACCGATCATTATGGTGTTTTTTATCCGCTGCAAAGTCTTCATAAAGAAGATACCGATCTTCCTGAAGCGCCGATTTTTTTTGATGGGAGTGACGAGTTTACTAAAAAGACACTCGAGTCATTAGCTAATTCGATTTCACCTCAACATGTTTCTCAGGCTGGTGATGATGCAAGGCTAAAACTGCATGTGGCTGCGGTGTTCGTAAACAACTTTACTAATCATCTTTATGCACTTGCAGAAAACTATTGTAAAAAGGAAGGAATAAATTTTAAAGAATTATTCCCACTTATTGAAGAAACGGCAACAAGGCTAAAAGATATTTCTCCATCAAGGTCTCAAACCGGGCCGGCGATAAGAAATGATGAAGAAACCATTCAAAAACATATAGCATTACTTGAAACTCATCCCGAAATGAAAAAGGTTTATGAGTTTTTAAGTTCAAGTATTAAAAACTTCAGGAGTTAATCACTGATAACTTGCTAATTGTTTTCCCAAACAAGTAAATGCGATCTTTCATTTTACAGTTACATTTGCAGTCCAAAAGAAAATAGATAGATAGATGTATAATCTGAAGATAAATTTTGAAGAGAAAGGAGCTGCGCCTGTAAGATTCGAAAAACTGGAGCCTAATCAAACGTTACTGGAGATCTGTCTTAAAAATGATATTGAGCTTCATCATAACTGTGGTGGCGTTTGCGCTTGTACAACTTGTCATTTATATATTGATAAAGGGATGGATTATATTGATGAAATAACTGATAAAGAGGAAGATTTTATTGACCGTGCTGTGAATCCAAGATTAAATTCAAGATTAGGTTGTCAATCACTTTTATTAGATGGTGATGGTGAAATAGAAATAACTTTACCGGATCAAACACAATTTTTAGGAGAATAAAACCCCTAAATCTCCGCCTGAGGCGGAGACTTTTACAAATTGCATAAATGAACTTGTTGATCATATATTCAACTGATGAAATAAATTCAACTTTTAATTTTTTAACTTAAAGCCAAAAGTCCCGACAAGTCGGGATTTGGAGGGTTTATTTTTATGACTCACTTTGAACCACCGATACACTGGGCCGATCATGAAGATATCGCTCAAAAACTATATGAAAGATTTGGCGATGATTTTAATGAAGGGAAAATTTATCGTATACGTTTTACGGATCTTCTTGAATGGGTACTCCAAATCCCCAACTTTGAAGGCAAGAGAGAAGAAAGCAATGAAGGCCATCTTGAAATGATACAAAGTGCATGGGTGTATGAGTGGAGAGATAATCAACCCCAAACCCCTAAAGGGGCTTAACAAGTTTCACTATATTTGAAGTATTATTAATTAATCAGAAAATTTCGTAGCCCGCCAGAGGCGGATTTAGGGTTTATGAATGTTCTCGCCGAATTTAAAAAAGTTACCACTTTCATTTTTGATATTGATGGCGTTCTTACCGATGGTACTGTGATTGTGCTGCGTGATGGTTTGCAGGCAAGACAAATGCATGTAAAAGATGGTTTCGGTTTGCAAATGGCAATGAAGAAGGGTTACAATGTTTTTATAATCTCAGGAGGAATATCAGAAGAGTCAAAAAAAAGGTTAGAATATCTTGGCTTAAAAGAAATACATCTTGGTATTTCAGATAAAACAAAATTTGTGGTTGATCTTCTTAAGAACAAAAAAATAAAATGGGAAGAGGTTCTTTACATGGGTGATGATCTTCCTGATATACCATTGATGACGAAAGTAGGTTTGTCATGTTGTCCTGCTGATGCTGTAAATGAGGTGAAAGGTTTAGTAAAATATATTTCACCTGTAAATGGTGGATGGGGCTGCGTAAGAGATGTGATCGAAAAAGTTTTGAAAGTAAACGGACACTGGCAGTATGAAACTGATGTGACCTCGAAATAAATATTTAGATGATAATTGATAGTTGATAGATGATAATAACCGGAACGAATTTCATTTTTGATATAACTATCATCTGTCATCTGTAAAACTGTCATCTTCTCTTACTATCTTTCCTGAAAATTTAATAATGAAACTGGTTGGTGCTTTTATAAAAATGATCCGTGTGCCCAACCTTTTTTTTATTGTTCTTACCCAGATATTGTTTCATGTTTCAGTTCTTGATAAAATACTTTTCCCAATTGGGCTAAGGCCCGTTATTGATGGGTGGAATTTTTTGCTTCTCTCAGTTTCTTCAGTGCTTATTGCTGCTGCTGGCTATATCATCAACGATTATTTTGATATTAATATTGACCAGGTAAATAAACCAAAGAGTAATGTAGTTGATACAGTTGTTGCCCGTCGTTGGGCAATGGCCTGGCATTTCATGCTTAGCGGTATGGGTCTACTTCTGAGCGCTTATATTTCATGGCGAACAGGTTTATGGTATATCCTTCTTGGGAATTTTGGCTGTGTAGTTTTATTATTTGGTTATTCTGTTTCATTAAAAAGAAAACTACTTTTTGGCAATATCGTTATCTCTTTACTTATCGCCTGGGTTATATTGATCATTTGTTTTGCAGAAATTAAACTCGCTTCACAAGTGACACCAACGATCGCTGAAGCATCCAATAAGATTATTCGGATCGGGATTTTATATGCAGCTTTTGCTTTTATCAGTTCTTTGATCCGCGAAGCAATTAAAGATATCGAGGACATGCAAGGTGATGAGAAATATGGCTGTCGCACAATGCCCATCGCATGGGGAGTAAATGCTACTAAAGTTTATGTCGCAGTCTGGCTTGTTGTTATTCTTGCTTTGTTGGTGATTTTGCAGATATATGTTTTCAGATTTGGCTGGTGGGCAGCTATGGCATATTCAATTGTGTTCATCGTACTGCCTTTTGTTTTAATATTCCTCCGGTTTTTCAAAGCAAAAACTCAAAAAGATTATCACCAGCTAAGTAACTGGACAAAGCTGGTCATGCTTTCAGGAATTTTATCAATGATATTTTTTTATTTCTACCTATGAATAAAATTATCCTTGCATCTCAATCGCCAAGACGTAAACAACTTTTAGAATGGGCTGAAATACCGTTTGAAATTATTGTGGAGGAAACCAACGAAGATTATCCGCCTGGATTGCCCATAGAGGAAGTTCCAATTTTCATAGCAAGAAAGAAAGCCGAAGCTGTACAACATAAAATATCTGATGGTCAAACCATCCTTGCTGCCGATACGATAGTAGTGTTAGACGAAAATATTATTGGTAAACCTGTGCACCGTGAAGAAGCTGTAAGCATATTGTACGCACTATCGGGAGAAATTCATAAAGTGATCACTGGTGTTGTGATAAGAAAAGCAGATAAAGAAATTGTCTTCGCAGATACTACGGAAGTTGAATTTCATAAACTCACATTAGACCAAATAGAATTTTATGTTGACAAATATAAGCCTTACGATAAAGCCGGCGCTTATGCAATACAGGAGTGGATCGGTGTAGTTGGAATAAAATCTATCAATGGAGATTTCTATAACGTTATGGGATTGCCCGTAAGTAGAGTAGTAAGAGCTTTGCAGGAAATAAATGACTGAATTGATAAATTGTTTAATGGTTAAAGGAATTTCTGTACCTTAAAAAAACAATTAACCATTAACCATCTGTTTAATGCTCGCCGAAGAAAGAAAAGAAAATCTCAACCTAAGTCTCCCCTTTAGGGGGACAGGGGGTATGACTGAGAGATTGCTCCAATTCATCTGGCAATTCCAGTATTTCAATAAAGGCGAATTGCAAACTACAGCAGGAGAGGAGATTCAAATCATTTTTCCGGGAACATATAATACCAACCAGGGGCCTGATTTTAACGACGCAAAAATTAAAATTGGTAATACAATATGGGCAGGTAATATAGAATTGCATTTACTTTCTTCCGATTGGAACAAACATAAACACCAGCATGATAAAAATTATGATAATGTAATTCTTCATGTTGTTTGGGAAGACGATTTTCCAAACTATAACATTCCTGTCCTGGTTTTAAAAAGCAGGGTTTCAAAAATTCTTTTGCAGAAATATGAGGAGTTAATGAATACAAAGGGGTTCATTCCTTGTGAAAATAGTATTTCATCGATCAGACCAATCGTATTACAAAGCTGGAAGGAAAGATTACTTGCAGAAAGACTAATCAGAAAATCAGCTATTGTCAAAACATTCCTTGAACAAAGCAATCATCATTGGGAAGAAACTTTTTGGTGGCTGCTGGCAAGAAATTTCGGAATAAAAATAAATGCAGATGCTTTTGAAGCTATGGCCCGAAGCATTCCGGTAAACATTTTGGCTAAACATAAAAATCAGATCCATCAATTAGAGGCATTGCTGATGGGACAGGCAAATTTGCTTAGTGGCAAATTCAAAGACGATTACTCAATCCTGGAACAAAAGGAATATGAATTCTATAAGAGCAAATATAAACTCAGACCAGGGCCCATTATGCCATTCTTTCTTCGAATGCGACCTGGGAACTTTCCCACTATCAGGTTGGCTCAGTTGGCAATGCTCATCCATCAGTCAGAACATTTGTTCTCTAAAATTAAAGAAACAGATTCTTTAAAAGATGTTAAGAAATGGCTTGATGTAACCGCTAACGATTACTGGCATTATCATTATCGTTTTGATGAAGAGTCATCTTTTAAAAAGAAAAACCTTGGCGCAGCCATGGTAGATAATATCCTTATTAATACCGTCTGCACAGTTTTATTTGCTTACGGTCATTTTCATAATGAGCAAAAATTTAAAGACAAGGCGCTGCAGTGGATGGAGGAAATAACAGCCGAGTCAAATTCGATCACAAAAGGATTTCAGCAAACAGGTTTGCAAAACAAAAATGCCCATGATTCACAGGCATTAATTGAATTAAAAAATGAATATTGTAATAAAAAGAAATGTCTGGATTGCGCTATTGGCAATGCTCTTTTAAAAACCAGTTAACAGTTAACCTTACCGCATTGGGTGACATTTCTTATAACTTCCATTGGCAGCTTGATCTGGCGTAAGTGCCCTCATACATGATGTAAACAGCACAACTACCAGGACGAAAAAAATTATTCTTGCTTTCATAGGTCATAATTTGTTTCAAATCTATTAATAAGAGTATTTGCAGGCAAGGTATTTCTGCTGTCTTTATTACTATGCAGATTTCTCGTTTTTTCAATGTTAAAACACTACAGTAAAAACCATAGATATTTACTGACACCCGTTAATTTGATCCCGATAGCTATCGGGATCAAACCTTAAATCTCAAACTATGTCCAGCATCCCCAATCGATCTTTACATCAATATCCGGATGAATGCTTAATTGTACAGGGCAAGTGATGCCTGTATTCTTCAAAATGGTTTTTGTTTTGTCATCGACGTCTTTCAGGTTATCGGGAATATGAAATGTCAGTTCAATGGCGCCAACCCGACGCGGATCAGCCTTCATTATTTTCAGCACTTCGATCTTAATACCATTCAGATCAAAACCCATTGTTCTCGCTTTTATTCCCATTACGGTTATCATACAGGTGGCAAGTGAGGTAGACATCAGGTCTGTGGGAGAGAATCTTTCGCCCCGGCCATTATTATCAACCGGTGCATCAGTCTCAAAACTATTGCCACTGCGCAAATGTGTACATGTGGTTCTTAACTCGCCATTATAAACTACTGTTGAGGTCATTATGTTTTTTTGCCCTAAATTTACGTTCTAATAAGCTAAGAGCTTAAAAGAGTAGAAAGATAAAGGATATTTAAACTTTCTTTTTATCTCTTTTTCTCCTTTATTCTCTTAATCATCTCATAGCTAAACATCATTCCCGTGAAGAAACTTTTTATAATTGCCTGTCTCTTTTCACTCGGCTCCTCATTATTTGCACAAGAACCTGAAGAAAAGAAAACAAAAAAGGAAGCCCGTAAAGAAAATAAAAAGAAAAAAATAAACGATCTCATTCGCCAGGATGAAGAAGGTGTGCTTGTGTATTCAAAGCAAAGCATATTTGGTCTGCAGCTGCGTACAAATGGTTATGGGGTTTTTTATGAAAGAGGTAAGATGAAATCGCAGCGAAACACAATGCTCTATAGTCTTGAGTTCAACGAAATAAAACATCCTAAAGAAGATAAACTTCCAAACGGCACCGGTGGTTTTTCATTTGGCAATCCCTATGTATATGGCAAGATCAATAATTTTTATTCGCTGCAGCTTGGCTTTGGTCAGCAACACATTCTCGGGCAAAAAGGAAATAAGAATGGAGTGGCAGTAAGTCTTGTTTATAAGGGCGGTTTGACAATGGGTTTGCTGCGTCCCTATTATATCGAGGTTGAAGATAACGGATCAAGTAAAACTATAAAGTATGCAACTGATCCTGAAACTGATTCTTTATTCAAATTTGGGTTTATACTTGGAGGCGGCGGGCTGGGCAAAGGCTGGGGTGAAATGAAAATGAAACCCGGTGGATTTGCAAAGACAGCTCTTCGGTTTGATTTTGGCCGCTTCAATGAAGTTGTTTCAGGTGTCGAAGTAGGCGTTAGCGCTGAATTTTATTCCGCCAAAATTCCTCTCATGCTTTATCAAAAAGATAAGCAATTCTTTTACCAGGGGCACATCGCCATCATGTTTGGACACAGGAGGTAATCCGTGTAAATTTGCATTGTTCTCCGAAGCCTTGGCGAAGGAGAGCAGGATGATTGTGTTACCAGCTTAAGTAATTCTATTTGGCTTCTGTTGCGTCGCACTCTTGTACAACATCAATACTATTGAACATTTAAAATAAAATGGCTATCAGCTTATCTCAACCTTTTAAATCCGTTGCGTCCTTCGTGTAATGCTTTGTGTTCTTAGTGCTACAAAAAAATATTGGAACACAAAGGACATGACGAACCACAACGAACACAAAGTTTTGAAAAGGATCATATAGTTGATATATTCTGACAGTCACTTAAAATAATAATGAGAGAGCTTCCAATAATATCTGAACCCAGGCAAAAGAAACCAGATTGGCTACGTGTAAAGCTTCCTATTGGCGAAGAATATAAACATGTAAGAAGTCTTGTTGACACACATAAGCTTCATACTATATGTGAAAGCGGCAACTGCCCTAATATGGGTGAATGCTGGGGGGCAGGTACTGCCACATTCATGATACTTGGAAATATCTGTACAAGAAGCTGTGGCTTCTGTGCGGTAGCTACAGGCCGTCCTGAACCACTTGATTGGGATGAACCGCAACGAGTAGCTGAAGCGATCCACTTAATGAAAGTAAAACATGCTGTCATTACTTCTGTTGACCGTGATGAAATAAAAGATGGGGGTTCCATTATCTGGTACAATACTATCAAAGCGGTTAAAGCTTTAAACCCTGTTACCACTTTAGAAACTCTGATCCCTGACTTCAAAGGTGAGAAGGAAAATATTCAACGCATCATCGATGCTGCTCCCGAAGTGGTAAGTCATAATATTGAAACTGTTGAAAGATTAACCAAGCAAGTACGTATACAAGCCAAGTATTGGCGGAGTATGGAAGTAATAAAGATCTTAAAACAAGGCGGCATGCGAACCAAGAGTGGTATCATGCTCGGTCTTGGTGAAGCAAGAGAAGAAGTGATACAAACCATGACCGACTTGCGTGATAGTGGATGTGATGTAATAACTCTTGGTCAATATCTCCAGCCTACAAAAAAACATTTACCTGTTCATCGCTTTGTACATCCTGATGAGTTTGCTGAATACCGTGAGATCGGGTACCAACTCGGACTTGATTATGTTGAAAGCGGCCCGCTTGTCCGTTCATCTTACCATAGCGAAAGACATGTGTTTGCGGGACTTGGTAGAAAAGAGTGGGAGAGTAGAAAATAGTTCTGAGTTCTTAGTTCAGAGTTCTGATTCCTGCTGCGGCAGGATTTTTTATTTCAATCCGTATACAGTTACTGTAAAAAATATTAAATTCAATTATGAATTCTCATTACGGTCGAAAAGCTTCCGCAATAATTACAAGTTTATACTTTTTCTTATCCCCAGCATTTGGGCAGCCAAATCTCGGGTTCACAGAAGCCATGATCATTAAGAAAACTGGCGATACTTTGAACTGTTTTGTTGAAATCGCTCCGGGTTATGAGGATATCGTCACCTATAGATTAAATAAAGAGGGCCAGGAATTAATTATGAAGGCAAAGGAAATTCAAACCATTATTACTACTTATCAGATCTATGAAAGCATTCCCCTCGGAAAGAACAAAAAATTAATGGCACTTATTGCAGATGGTCCGGTGAAACTTTACAAATACATCATCATATTTAATGGGAATGCCGGGCCTGCAGGAACAATAACGCTGTTTGGCAAGCCTGATATTACTTATGTGATAAAAAAGACAGGTAATTATTATGAGATAAAAGAAAAAGGATATAATTCATCCCTGATGGATGTATTAAAAGATTGTGACCAGGTCGCAAAAAAGATTGAAAGTGATAAGTATAAATTTATGGAATTGGAACAAGCTGTTAAGGATTATAACAATTGTAATAAACCTCAACTAATGACCAGGCAAGGAGAGAATGATGTGAGACTTTTGGGCACGTGGAAAAGCGATATGAAAGATGAACTCACAAAAAATAATCTCGGTGAGACTTCAATGACATTTTATAATGATGGAAAATTGATTTATGAAACAAAACTAAGTTATTCACGGAATTCTTTAAAAACTGAATTAATCTATCGTACGATCGGCGACTCTCTTATTTCAGATAAACCTTCGCATGTGGAAGAGCAAATTTCAATATATAAGTTTGAAGGTGAAGACAAGCTGATCCTTCAAATTCGTGGCGTTCCTTGTGTATTTGTTCGGAGAAAAACAAAGTCTTAAATGAAATCCTTCTCCGCAAAAATCCAGATAATTGGCGTCAATCCTTATGTCTTACTTCCCACTTCACTATTAAAATATATTTTTCAAAAAGCTGGAAAAGATAAAGGTGCAATACCCGTGAAGTTAAAAATCGGCGGAGAGAATTTTATCCAGAATTTAGTAAAGTATAGCGGTAAATGGAGATTGTATTTGAATGGGCCGATGCGTAAAGCTGCCGGAAAAGATGTTGGTGATGTGATCGAAGTGGAAATTGATTTTGATGCAAAACCAAGAACAACTCCAATACACCCAAAACTAAAAAAGGCACTTCGAGAAAATAAGCAGGCAAAAGCCGCTTTTGAAAAACTCGGCCCTTCACGTCAAAAAGAGATCCTGAGGTATATAAATTTTTTAAAGTCAGAGGAAAGTGTTGATAAGAACATTCAGAGAGCAATTACACATTTGACAAGTAGCAAACCATTTATTGGCAGGGAAAAGTAAATCGATTTTAAATTATCTTCACTCTATGCGTTATCTAATTATTATTTTTCTTGCCTGTTCCTTGCCTTGCATTTCCCAACCGCGAACAGATAAACTTCTGGAAAACATTTTTACTGCAGAAAAAGACAGTTTATTTCAATCTGTGATCGGTCATCCGGAGATCTATCGCTACCAAATCATCTACACGCAAATTAATAGGGATAAAAATAATGTTCCATCTTTTACCAACTATTATTACAACTACGATTCGTTACGATACTTTAATCCTGCCTCCACAGTAAAGATGCCGCTTGCTTTTTTATCGCTGGAAAAATTAGATCAGATGAAACAAAAAGCTGTAAACATGTTTACACCAATGCAATTTGATAGTGGTTATTCCCGGCAAACAGTTTTATATAAAGACAGCACAGCCGAAAACGGGCTGCCATCGATCGCACAATTTATCCGTAAAGCTTTTTTGGTTAGTGATAATGATGCATATACCCGTATGTATGAATTCGTGGGACAACAAACTATTAACCGACGTATGCATGAAATGGGATATCCTGATTTCCGCATCACCCGGCGTTTTATGCGTATGAATGCAGATGAGAACAGGCATACAAACCCAATTCGTTTTATAAAACCCGATGGTTCGCTTATTTACCAGCAACCAATGGCTTTTAACCGGGATTCATTTGATTTCAGTCATATCAATAAAATGGGAAGAGCTTACATGAATGCACAGGATAGTCTTATTAATGAACCCATCGATTTCACTATGGCGAATAATTTAACTGTTTATCATCTTCAGCAATTATTGCAATCCGTTATGTTTCCAAATTCAGTTCCAGAGAACAGGCGATTTCATTTGACCAAAGACGACTATGAATTTTTATACCGTTATCTTTCTCAATATTCATCAGAAACAGACTATCCAAAATATGATACGGGTCTTTATTACGACAGCTATGTAAAATTCTTTTTCAAACACGGAAGTCATGATATTCCAAACTATGTCCGGGTCTTTAATAAAGTGGGCTGGGCTTATGGTTGTCTTACCGATGTGTCTTATGTTGTCGACTTCAAAAATAAAATTGAGTTTATGCTCACGGCAACTATTTATGTCAACAGTGATGGTGTTATGAATGATGACAAATACGATTATGATGATATTGGCTATCCTTTTCTGTATCGTCTGGGACAGTGTATTTACAATTATGAATTAAAACGCAGCAGAAAGTACAAACCTGGTCTTTCCAAATTCAATATTCATTATCAAAAGAGAAAGGAAGATGGCCGCATCGCTATAAAGGAAATTGATAATTGATCAACCATAAAAATATTTTATTATGAGAAAGATAATCCTCCAGCTTGCCGTCAGCCTCGATGGCTATATAGAAGGTCCAAATGGCGAATTTGACTGGTGTTTTACTGACCAGGATTATGGCATGTCCGAATTTTTCAAACGAATTGATACAACTTTTATGGGTCGTAAAACTTATGAACTGGCTTTAGCTATGGAAAGCGAAATACCTGCAGGTTTTCCAAAAATGAAAGAATATGTTTTTTCAAACACACTTGATAAAGCAAAGGAAGGAGTTGTGATCGTAAAAGGAAATATTAAAAAGGAGGTCGATAAAATTAGAAATGAAAAAGGAAGAGATATCTGGCTCTTTGGCGGTGCAGACCTTATTTCTTCATTAATGAATCTTCAGCTTGTTGATGAAATCATTTTGGCTGTTCATCCTGTTATTCTCGGTGGCGGCAAGCCTTTGTTTATAGACATTCATGAAAGAACCTGGTTAACACTAACTGATCATAAAATTTATCCGAACGGACTTGTATTTCTTACATATACAATAACAGAGTAACTACAATTTTACCCAATGAACCAACGTCTTGCCCATATTGCTCTTGTAGTAAATGATTATGATGAAGCAATTAAGTTTTATACAGAAAAATTGCATTTCGATCTTATAGAAGATACACAGCTAAGTGAAACGAAACGCTGGGTAATTATTAAGCCAAAAGGAAAAGATGGATGTTCCTTGCTTCTTGCAAAAGCTGCGAACGAAGAGCAACGGAGCCGGGTAGGGAATCAAACAGGCGGAAGAGTGTTTCTGTTTTTGCATACCGATGATTTTAAAAGAGATTATCAAAACCTGGTAGATAATCAAATTGAGATTGTAAGACAACCTCAACAGGAAGTTTATGGCACGGTTGCCGTGTTTAAAGACATTTATGGAAATCTTTGGGATATGATCGAACCAACAAATGATAAATCTTTATGACCTTTTATAGTGAAGAAGTCAAAAAAATAAACAAGTCTCTTTATCCTCATGATGATCTGACAAAACAGATCGTTCAGTCCAAACTTTACATTGATAAGCATTTTTCAGAGAATATCAATCTTGATAAAGTTGCCAGCAAAGCATTGGTCTCTAAATTTCATTTTATCCGGGTGTTTAAAAAGTATTATGGCAGAACACCCAATCAATATCTGCAGGAAGTAAGGATCGAAAAAGCAAAAAGATTTTTACAAAAAGGAAATTCTATTGATGAAGTTTGCAATGCAATTGGTTTTGCAAGTAAAACCTCTTTTATCAGTTTGTTTAAAAGAATGACCGGAAAAACACCCTTGGTTTTCCAGATTCAGACAAATAAAAGAGATTCAGATATTTTAACTTCATAGTGTCCATAGCGGTTCGTTGTGTTCTTTGTGTTCCATAAGTAGCACAAAGAACACAGAGTTTACACAAAGGACACAAAGTAATTTCTAAACCATAAAGCCATTTTATGAAGGACGAGGAAATAATAAAAATCATTCTTGATGAAGCTTTTTATATCCACAAAACCATAGGACCAGGAATGTTGGAAAATGTTTATAAAACATGCCTGGCATACAGACTTAGGAAAAGGGGCTTGTATGTTGAAATGGAAAAACCTGTTCCTGTAATATTTGAAGAAGTCAAAATGGATTGTGGCTATCGTGCTGACCTGGTTGTTGAAAGAATCATCATAGTAGATACAAAAACAATAGATGCCATTGGTGATTTGCAAATTTCGCAGCTACTCACATATCTGCGATTCCTTCATTTAAGAAAAGGGCTGATCATCAATTTTAACACTGTACTGCTTAAAAATGGAATTAAGAGAGTAATTAATGGATTTGAACCAGTAAGCGAATATCACTCGGGATAGCCTATATTAATCTTTGTGTTCATCGTGTTTCTTTGTGCTCATTGTGTTACTAAAAAACCATAAAAAAGCAATTTTGAAGAGTGATTAATCCGTTTCATTTATCATTTTTGCAGATAATATTTGTATTTAAAACAATTAGTATGAAAATCAAGATAACAAGTGTAATGGTTGATGATCAGGACAAGGCCTTAAAATTTTACACCGAAAAGCTTGGGTTCGTAAAGAAAACAGAGGTCCCACTGGGTGAGCATAAATGGTTAACAGTTGTTTCAGGTGAAGAACCTGATGGTGTGGAGCTTCTTTTGGAACCTATGGGTTTTGAACCGGCAAAAGTTTTCCAAAAAGCATTGAAGGATGCAGGAATTCCATTAACCCAATTTTATGTTGATAATATCCAAAGCGAATATGAAAGATTAGAAAAGATAGGAGTAAAATTCAGCATGAAACCAACTCAAATGGGACCGGCGACACTTGCCGTGTTGGATGATACATGCGGTAACAATATCCAGTTAGTTCAGGTGTAAAGTAGTTTCTTTATTGTATTTGCTACGGTAATCGAGCGGCGACATACCCGTAACTTTTTTAAATACGTCACGGAACGCTTTTGTATCGGCATAGCCAACTTCATACATAACTTCCGACACTGTTTTTCTTCCTGTTTCAAATTGTTTTTTGGCCGATTCGATCTTTACTCTTTGTATATATTCGATTACTGTATTATTCGTGGCTTTTTTAAATCTTCTTTCAAATGTGCGTCGGCCGATCGCAAATTTTGAACACAGTTCATCTACCGTGATCTTTTCCATAAAATTACTTTCAATGAATTCCTGCGCTTTTTTTATTTCATCATCATCATGAATTTTTTGTCCTTTGAACATGGTAAAAGGTGATTGACTCTTTCGATCAATATCCAAAACAAAAAACTTGGAGGCAAGAATGGCCAATTCGCGGCTTGTATATTTTTCTACAAGATGCAATAATAAATTCCAGTAAGAATTGGCACCACCACTTGTATAAAGCCCGTTTTGATCGGTCACAATTTTATTATCAACAAGATCCACCTCGGTAAACATGCTTCTGAATTCATTTGCAAACAACCAATGTGTTGAACAGGTTTTACCATTTAATAAACCGGTCGAGGCAAGAATAAACGCACCTAAACAAAGACTTGCTACTTCTGCACCATTCTTATACTGCATTACGATCCATGGAATAAAATCATTATTCAGCTTGATTGAATGTTCAAGATTGCCGCTGATAGCAGGGATAATAATGAGGTCGGGCCGCTTTGCATTTTTAAGTGTGGCATCTGTATGAATTGAAAATATTCCATCGGCAAGTTTTACTTCTTTACTAAGCCCGACCAGTTCTACATTAAACAAAGCCGGCTTACCCTGGCTTTTTATAAACTCATTTACTGCAGTGAACATATAACGTGGATCAGCCACTGCTTCAATTACTGCTGTTTCAGGAACAAGTATTGCGATATTCTTCATAGTTCGTGTTTTCGTTTGGGTAAAGGTAAATCGAATCGCTGTCGCAAACAACCCCTTGGATTGACGTATTTGCACAGCGCTGGTTATAAAAAGTGACAATAGTTTTGTTTTGAAAATTCTTATTATATGAAGCCTTATTATTTAAACTCAGATATTAAAGTGCTTTGTATCACGGCCAGTTCATTTCCTGATGGTATCGTAGCTGCTTTTGAAAAACTGAATTCACTAATTCGATCCCCCGAGCCAAGGAGAATTTTTGGTATTTCTTATGGTGATGGAAACAAAAACATTACTTACAAAGCGGCTGCTGAAGAAAATTCGGCAGATGAGGCAGCCCGGTTGGGTTGTGAAAGATTCACAATTAAGAAAGGTGAATACATCAGTAAGTATATTGAAGATTTTATGAAAAATATTCCGGCAATAGGACAGGCTTTTCAGGAAATGTGCAGAGATCAGCGGATTGATAGTAATGGCTATTGCATTGAGATGTATTTGAATAATAACAAAGATGTGCTTTGTATGGTCGGGCTCGATCCCGCTAAGATGTAATTATAAAAAAAATAAAGACATGACACAGATAAATGCCTATTTGAATTTTAACGGTCAGTGCCGCGAAGCAATGACTTTTTATCAGCAATGCCTGGGTGGTGAATTGGTGATGCAAAAAATTTCAGAATCACCGATGGCTGCGAGAATGCCTTCTGAAATGGGTGCAAAGATCCTTCATAGCAGTTTGACAAAAGAGAATATTGTTTTGATGGCATCTGATATGATGGGAAATAATATAGTAAAAGGAAATTCCATTGGTCTTTGTATGAACTGCAGCAGCCCGGAAGAAATAAATTCTTTTTTTAATAATCTTTCTACAGGTGGCAAGATTATTGAGCCTTTGCATCAATCATTTTGGGGCGCAACCTTTGGCGTGCTTACGGATAAATTCGGGATCAACTGGATGTTTAATTATTCTAAAAATTAATTTACCTGAAAACAAATAGAGTTATTTTTATAATTCTCAAAACGATCATTAACAATAAAAAATAATAAAATGGAAACGACAACTAATGCAACAAAAATTACAGTAGAAGCCAATGTAAATGTGCCGGTAGAAAAAGTTTGGGAAGCATGGACAAAGCCCGATCATATTGTTAAATGGAATCATGCATCTGACGACTGGCATTCACCATGGGCAAAAGCAGACTTCAGAGAGGGTGGAAATTTTTCTGCCCGTATGGAAGCAAAAGATGGCAGCATGGGCTTTGATTTCGGTGGTGTTTATGATGTAATAAGAACAAATGAATACATTGAATACACTATCGGGGATGGCAGAAAGGTTCAGGTAAGGTTTACAAAACAAGGTAATGCTACCAAAGTTGTAGAAACTTTTGAAGCTGAGAACACACATCCAATAGAATTTCAGAAAGGAGGCTGGCAGGCAATTCTTGATAATTTTAAGAAGTATACGGAATCGCTTAATTAAAAAATAACCAAAAGATAATATTAAACCAAATGACATGGCAAGGGCAAGCACTTATTTAAATTTTCCTGATCATACCGAAGAAGCATTTAATTTTTACAGATCTGTTTTTAAAACTGAGTTTAACGGAAAAGGCATCATGAGGTTTGGCGATATACCCCCAAAGGAAGGTGCACCGCCAATGAGTGATGAATTAAAGAACCTGGTGATGCATGTTGAGCTGCCTATTACGGGTGGTCATGTGCTGATGGGAACTGATGCCCCGGAGCAAATGGGTTTTAAAGTGTCATTTGGCAACAATGTTTATATAAATCTTGAACCAGATAACCGTGATGAAACTAGGAAATTGTTCAGTGCATTATCTGCCGGCGGAAAAGTAGAAATGGAGTTACAGGAAATGTTTTGGGGAGATTATTTTGGGACCTGTAAAGACAAATATGGAGTGCAATGGATGTTCAATTGCTCAGCTAAATAATTTCAAAATAAAAACTGAAACCAACTATCATGACAACAAAAACAACAAACATCCTTTATTGGATATTCACGATCATTTTTGCGGGACTTATGATATTTTCTGCTTATGGCAGCATACTAGTAAATGAAGATGCAAAAAATTTAATAAGCGGGTACCTTAAATATCCAGAATATTTTATTCCCTTTACCGGCTGGGCAAAATTGATAGGATCAATTGTCATTTTAATTCCCGGATTAAAAACTGTTAAAGAATGGGCTTATGCAGGTTTGTTTTT
>Ga0070698_100001454_pt1 | contig 26303 bp, 22 predicted proteins | sample KBSK1502metaG_FD_65477 | JGI IMG/M metagenome (GOLD analysis project Ga0070698, IMG submission 65477) | Corn, switchgrass and miscanthus rhizosphere microbial communities from Kellogg Biological Station, Michigan, USA - KBS K1-50-2 metaG | ecosystem: Host-associated > Plants > Roots >... | reverse complement strand
AAGCAAGCGAAAGATGCCGGCTATGAAATTAAAGTTGGTAAGTTCCCATTAAGTGCAAGTGGTAAAGCTTCCGCAGCAGGACACGGTGAAGGATTTATCAAAGTGATCTTTGATGCTAAATATGGAGAGTGGCTGGGCACTCACATGATCGGTTATAATGTAACAGAAATAATTGTACAAACTGTAACGGCAAGAAAATTAGAAACAACTTACCAGGAAGTTCTTAATAGTATTCATCCGCATCCAACGATCAGTGAAAGCGTAAAAGATGCTATTGAAGTGGCTTATGGTGAAGCGATACATTTATAGAACCACGATTTAGAAAATGATTTAAAGGGATTACGAGGAAGCTTATGATCCCTTTTTTATTTTGTAATAAACTATAAATGATATACATCCCATTTTCCTCATAATCCCTCATAATCCCTCTTAATCCAATTAATCGTGGTTCTAAAAAGGGCTATCTTTCGATAGCCCCTTTCTCTCAGTTAGTGTTGGTTGGTATTTCTATAGTTTAACAAATTTGGCGTGTAATTTTTCTTCTTCTTTCTCTGCCCGTATAAAATAAACTCCCGCAGTTAAACGGCCCACATCAACTATTTCAATTTTTGAATTGATGATCTTACTTAATACAATCCTTCCGCTCATATCTAGTATTTCGATTTTTCTTCCTATCCATCTTTCATCATACTCATAAAATATTTTAATTGTAGTAGTAGCAGGATTTGGATAAACCTGGGCATATAACCACTTCGGATAAAAATCCGGCAATTGTGCAGATTGCACTATCGAAATATTTAATCCTTTTGAACGAAGAATAGAATTCCGCGGTCCACCCTCTTCAAATATTATCCTTGCCCTTCTTCTTTGTCCTTTTGTAAACATGTTCATGCAAACATCATCAGTAAAATCCATATAATTCATGTACATATCACCAAGAGGGGCATTGCCGCATGTAATCCTGACCCCATTTGGGCAGCCAGGAGTATATGTACTTTGTTTTGGAGTATCATCTATTCCATCATCACCACAATAAGCATCGCCCCAGGTGTGATGAAGATTGAGCCAATGTCCTACTTCGTGCACAATGGTTCTGAAATCATTTATGTTTGTCGATGTACCATGACCAATAAGAGCTTCAAAAGATAAAACAACACCGTCCTTTAAGGGGTCCATTCCCGGAAAAGTACTGTATCCCAAAACATCCTGCATATTGCATATCCAAATGTTCAAGTAGCTTTTTGAATCCCATGCATCATCACCATAGGATGTATTAAACTTCATTTTGTCATCCGACATCCAGTAACGCATAGGTGTATATTTTTTTACAACACCATTTGTACTCACTCCCCGGGGATCACTTGATGCCAGCTTAAATTCAAATCCCATTTCCGAAGCATAGGGCTTGAAGGCAGACGGAATATTTACAGTGTCAGAGTTTTTTTTACCAAAGTCTCTGTTCAGGGCTGCGATCAATAGTTCAACGACCGATACAGGTATATTTTGATCAGGTGTATGATAAAGGATATGCACTACAACCGGCACTTTTATTATCTCAGGCATCCGGTTACTTCTTTGGGCATCACCCGTCGAAGCTGTTCTTTCGCTGGTAAATATTTCAACCTGTTCCAGTTTATTTTTTAACGAGATGTTTTCACTTAACTGTTGCTTTACGTATTCTTCCATATTGCATTTCTTCTGCGCAAATGAATGGAAACCTATACTAACAAAAATTAATAATGCCAGGCACTTAACCATAATGATGTAGAATGAACAATATTATAAAATGTGGAGTTTCAGGACACGGAAAAATCAAAAAAATGGCAATCAGAAGGATACGGATCAGTTAATCTTTAAGGTGGAATTTGTCAGGTGATAAGGATTGTGTGGAATTGATTCTCAAAGATAATTGATTAACATTTTAAATCACAACTTTCTCTTTTAAAATATTTTTTCAATCGTACATTTACTAAATTTAATCCATTAGCGAGAAATCAAATTCATGAAAAGAAAAATCCTTTTCCCACTAATCGTAGTTTCTCTTATTTCGTCATTAATAGTTTTATTTGTTTGTTGCAAACCCAAGGATAAGCCGGTAAATCCTCCAATAGATCATACAATCATTGAAACATTACCACACGATACGAGTTTCTATACACAAGGACTTACTTTTTATAAAGGAGAATTGTATGAAGGCACAGGTGATCCCGGTCATATTGGCAAGTCCAGGCTGATGAAAATTGATTTAAAAACAGGTCATGCTCTGAAAACAATTTCCCTGACAAATAAATATTTCGGAGAAGGAATAACAATTTTAAGAGATACTATTTATCAACTTACCTGGCAGGAGCATAAAGTGTTTGTGTATACTCTCAACGATTTTAAAAAAGTAAAAGAATATGACAATGATACTGAAGGCTGGGGCATTACTAACGACGGTCAGAAATTAATTGTTAGTGCTGGCAACGGCATCCTTTATTATTATGATCCATCAACATTCAGGCTCCTGAGCAAAAGTTCGATCATGGAAGGCAATAGCCAAACATTTAATTTAAATGAGCTTGAATATATTGATGGTTTTGTTTATGCTAACCAATATCAGTATCCTTATATTTTAAAAATTGATCCAGCTGCAGGAAGAGTAGTTGGCAAATATGATGTTACCGATTTGTGGAAAAGGGTGCTGGCATTAAAACCTGATGTTGATTATCCCAATGGCATTGCTTACAATGAGATTACAAAAAAAATTTATGTAACAGGAAAATTATGGCCTGAAATGTACGAGATACAACTTGGACAATAATTTTTTTTGTGTTAAAATTATTTTAGAGAATTAGTATAAATTCACAGAGCTGCATTCCTTCAAATCAATTACATGAAAAGAAAAATCCTTCTTCCACTTATCGTAGTTTCTCTTATTTCATCTTTTTCGTCTTCCACATTCTTTGGTGGCTGCAAGAATAATGATCAAACAGATCATGATACAACTGCCCCAATAACACCACCGCCTCCAGTTTTAGGTCATACGATCATTGAAACATTCCCGCATGATACAAGTTTCTATACACAAGGGCTTACTTTCTATAAAGGAGAATTGTATGAAGGCACGGGTGACCCGGGTTATATTGGCAAATCCAGGCTCATGAAAATTGATCTAAAAACCGGGAAAGCTTTGAAAACAATTTCCCTGTCAAATAAATATTTCGGAGAAGGAATAACAATTTTAAGAGATACGGTTTATCAACTTACCTGGCAGGAACATAAAGTGTTTGTATATAGGCTCAGTGATTTTAAAAAGATAAAAGAATATGATATTGATACCAAAGGCTGGGAAGGCTGGGGCATTACCAATGATGGTCAGAGATTAATTGTAAGCACCGGCAACGGTATTCTTTATTATTATGATCCATCCACATTCAGGTTATTGACCAAAAGCTCGATCATGGAAGGCAATAACCAAACATTTAATTTAAATGAACTTGAATACATTGATGGTTTTGTTTATGCCAACCAATATCAATATCCCTATATTTTAAAAATTGATCCTGCAGCAGGAAGAGTAGTTGCCAAATATGATGTAACTGATATGTGGAAACGTGTACAGGCTATTGACCCAACAGTGGATGTGCCCAACGGTATTGCTTACGATTCAACAAAAAAAAAGATCTATGTTACTGGTAAATATTGGCCCGAAATGTACGAGATACAATTCGGGCAATAATTACTTCGAGATAATATAGATCACGGAACTGCATTTCTTCACATTGTTCATCGCCTTAAAATTTGAAACAAGCCCTGTCCAAAATGCACTAACCCATTTTGTACTTCCATTTTTATACTTACTGCTTAACAAGCTTACGTAATAGCTATCGAACCACATTGGTTTTTCAGCAATGATCTTTAAATCGTATTCTTTCATCAGCCAATGCATTGTGGCAGGAGTAAAGTGATAGAGGTGTCGAGGCACATCATAAGCCGCCCAATACTCTTTATATTTTTCCGCATCATAACTTGTATAATTAGGAACTGCTATAAAAAGCTTACCATTATCTGTAAGGAGCTTTTTAAAAGTTGAGATATATTTTTTTACATCATGTACATGTTCTAATACATGCCAGAGAGTAATCGCATCAAATTTTTTTTCCGGTAAATTAAAAAGCTCATTAGAAGGTAAAAGTTTTAATGAATGTTCCTGAATTGCTACAGTTCTTGCTCCCTCATCAGGTTCAAGCCCGGTCACCCGCCAGCCTGCTTTTTGCATTGCTGAAGCAAAATGCCCTGTGCCGCTCCCTACATCAAGCAGGTTCCCATTTTTTAAAGCAGCGCTTTTTTCAACAAGTTTTTTCTTTTGATTGATCGAAAAATTTCTAACAAGCCGGTAAATGCGATTGATGAATCCTTTTGAGGTATCTGTATGCGAAATATAGTCTTCAGATTTATAATATGCCCCGATACTTGCTTCGGATGGTGAATTTTGTGTAAACCTTACCTGGCAATTGCGGCAATGATAAATTTCAAAATATTCCTGGCTTACTGTATTGTCTTTTACCTTAAAAACTTCTGAAATGCCCGCTGATCCGCATACCGGGCACAAAGTATAGTGAATTTGATTGCTCATTAATAAAAGCCGTTCTTCAGTTTGATTTAATGACAGATTGATTTCCTGTCGAAGATGTTGAAAACCCTTTTTCAGAAAAATACCAGCCTAAAAATATAATTGCTATTACAGTTATTATAGCGGCGATCAGCCATGCATAATTTCGCTTTGCCCGACTTTCTGCAAAATACTCTTCCATTTGCACTGAAGTTTTTTCCTGTTCACCAACTAATACAGTGTGTTCAGCTTTTACACGAATAACTTTTTCAGCCTTTACAGGTTGTTCACTTGGCAATAAAATATTTTGTTCATCAAGTTTAAGATCACCATTATTATCACGGCGAAACACACCGACATTTTTCCAATTTGTCTCTCCGTTTTCCGAAAGCTTCTTTTTTAAGTCAAATGAAAAATCATTCACAGAACTTATCGCATCCCATTCTGTAATGCCTAATGACGAAGAAAGCCAGTCAAAAAGCTTTTTTGAAGGCTTATCATTTCTTGATTCAATAGCGAAATAAAATGATGGCGCAATAAATTGTTTGTTTGTAAAATCTAGCTGTGCTGAATTTTGACAAAGAGAGATAGTGCCGATACCCGGCAAACTCAGACTTCTATTTAATAGCAGGAATTCGTATAAACTATCTTGCATTATTTCGTTTTCTGATCGAATGCGAAGATAACGCCGCCGAGGAAATTAAATCCATAAGATCTGTATAACTTCCATGGCTCATACTCTTTATTTAAAATATTATTGAACTGTGTCCAAAGATTCAAGTTTTTTGTGATACGGAATTCAAGACCAGCATTAAGATCAAAAGAGCCATCAAGCTGTGCTGAACCCCCTGAAGGTGTTTTGTACTGCGCCCCATCCCAAAGGAACAGGTCAGTTTTTAGCCACAGATCTTTTATTACCTGTACACGAGCAGACCCCTTCAATTCAAGCGGTATCAAGCCATAAGCCTTATTGTTTTCCTGTATATCAAAATATTTATTGAACTTAATACCTGCCAATACAGAAAACTTTTCCTGCTCTGTATAGCCAACTTCACCACCGAAATGAATAGCTTTCATTTCGGGTTCATAGATCGTTCTGAAAGTGTTGTCATATATATCTGCCTGGGCAAGATCATTGACAAAAAGTGGTTGATTCTTGTATTTATTATAAGCAAGTTTTGCATTATAAATAAAATGATCCCCTAATGAACCTTTAAATCCTGCATATCTTTCTTCGATCCATGTATTTTTTAATTCACCCGGCGCTTCTATATATGGATTAATTGTTGCGAGATATTGATACGAAGTTCTCCTTATATAACCTGACCAACCTGCCTGGAAAGTAAATTGTTTGTCTTCAGTACTTGCTTCAACCAACACATTGGGAAACATTTTGAAAGTCTTATTATCCCATGATGGCCGGATACCTGCTTGTACGTTGATCTTTGGAGTTTTAAATAAAAGCGAAGGACTTATATAATAGAATGTATTATCCTGCGCAGATTTATTATCTGGCTTATACCTTGTAAGATCAAAAGTAACTCCGAGGTTTACTGCAAAGATCTTTCCAACTGTTTTTTGCAAAGGAAGATTTACATAAGTGTTGCTTTCACTATTTTTTCTCCCATCATTAAATACATTAATGAGTATTTCAGGAGAATAAGAAATACCAAATTGTGTACGATTAATATTATGAAAGCCAACGCCACCTTTCCATGTTTGAAAACTTTGTTCAAGAGAATCTTTTGGTGGAATATATGATAATACCGGGTCACGACCGTATTTGTAGTAGCGATCCTGGCGCATCCCAAGCTGCGCATTCCATTCAAGATTTTTACTCGTTTGAAAAAAACCTTTAAAGTCAACATTTGTGTTGCGATAATCCTGGTAAAGAATTTTTCCTGAAGAAGAAACATGTTTAGCGTAAATATTAAGGCCCGCAGTTTTTCCATCGCCAAAAGAAAATCCTGCTTGTACATAAGGAGTCTTTAAACTTCCAAAACCAGCTTTGATATAACTATTGAGATCCCAGATACCACCTGAATCAATATCTAATGCCAATGGGCGAAGGCTTCCCGGTGTATAAGCAAACAATAAATTTTGATTGGGAATATCATAATTCAATCTTGGCTTTGTGGTATCATTCACAGCCGGTGATGCATTAAAATTTATTTTGGCAGATTCCTTTAATACCGGTTTGAATGCTGAAGTAATATCAACAGTTCCCTTTTTCTTTGTGGTGTCTTGTTGAGAGTAAGAAATTCCAAAACTTAAAATTCCAAATGCTATTAATAAAATCTTCTTCATAGTTATTTTGCTTTCATGGATCAATAATTGATAATTATTGATTTGGGTTCGTTTAGTTATTACCTACTTTACTGTTTTTACCTTCTTCATCGATCACCTTGTTTAGCTTTTCCTGTGCTTCTTTTTTAAATTCAGGTACTATTGAATTATCTACAATACTTTGATAAGTCGCTTTTGCATTGAAATAATCTTTTTGCCTGAAATAAATATCACCAAGTAAGATGTATGACTTAGTTACCCAGAAATCATACGATCCTGATTTATTAATTACTTCAAAGGCTGATTTTTCAGCGTCACTAAGTTTGTTCAATGCAAACCAGCTATTAGCGATCTCATATCTCGCTTCTGCTGCAAGTGCTGCTTTATTCAATGAAACAACTGATTTGAAGTTCGCAATTGCAAGATCATGCTGACCATTTACCTGGTATGCTTTTGCAATAGTCATGTTGGCAAGCGCCTTATCATCAGTACTACTTCCTTTTAATGTCACTAATTCATTAGCATTCTCAAGAGCTTCACTCCATTTTTGTAATTGATATTGACAACGAAGTAAACCACGCATTGCTTCCAACCTGTTTTCCTGCCCAGAAGCAACCTGCTTTAATTGAGCATAATAACTTTCTGCCTGCGTATAATTTTTTTGTTCAAAGAAATAAATTCTTGCTGCCTGGAGGATCGCTTTTTCGGCAAAACGATTTGGAGCTTTTGCTGCAACAGGTTCATACCCGCTTAGTGCATTGTTCCAATCTTTCTTTTCATAATAAATTTCACCACGATAAAAATTTGCATCTAAAGAATAGGCACCGCCGGGGAAACGCTGTACATAATTATTAAATGCAGTTAATGCAGCATTTGAATTTCCACTTTCATATTGCGCAATCGCAACCGACCATGAAAGAGAATCTTCGGTGCTTACATCCAATGGCCGACCCATCTGGCGCATGTAATTTGCATATTCATCTGGCTTACCATCTTCTACGTAAATGCTTTTTATATTTTCCAAAGCTTCTCCCGCTTCAGGAGAATTAGGATATGTTTGAACCAGGTTTTTATATTGCGCCAATGCTTCCCTATGATTATCGAGATTATAATTTGCAATACCCAATTTTAATTGAGCCTGTGGCTTTAAGCTATTATTTGCAGAAAGTTTTAATACATTATTTAAAGGAGGAATAGCTTCCCGAAAACGTTCATCTGCGAGATAGGCATTTGCAATCTCCATATTTGCATCACCAACCAATGTTGATGTTGGAAATTTCCTTGCCATCGTATTCATCAAACTGATCTTTTCATTCGAGCTTCTTACTCCAGCGATCATTGCAACCTGGAAAGTGGCATAATCTTCAGCCGGCCATGAAAGTTTGATAACATTATCATACATCGCTTTTGCACGATTGTAATCACGGCTCATAAAATAACAATCAGCGCTGCGTATATAGGCGTCTTGTGTAAGCGCATCTGAATTCAAAGCAGGGTTTTTTCCAACTTGTTCAAAAAACTTTAATGCCGCGGGATAATTTTCTTTTCTTAAATAACAATAACCAAGGTTATAACGGATCGTATTTGCATTTGCTTCACCTGATGCGGGAGCACCTGCATCTAAATAAGCATTATAATATTTAATAGCATTGTCTAATTTATCGGTGCGATAAGCAATTTCACCTTTCCAGAAATTTATCAAAGGAAGAACGGTCGCATTATTTGGATCTTTTAATGCCTTATCAAGCAATGCATCTGCCTCCTGCAATCTTCCATCATTAATTAATTCAGCGGCTCTTCCAAATAAGATCCGCGGATATGTTTTCTTTGAAGTTTCAGATGGATTTTTAAGACCATCCATCAACACCAATGCATCTTTATAATTATTTGTGTTGGCAAGTACCATTACCATTAAGTCTCTTGCTTCTGTATTGTAATTTGAATTAGGATAATCAGCCAAAAAAGAACTCAGGCTATTCAACGCTTCATCCTGGTAACCGAGTTCGTAGGAAAGTTTTGCATACTGAAATTTTGAGATTTCTTTTTGCGCTTTATTGCTGCTGTTTGATGCACAAAATAAAAATGCATTTCTGGCATTTGCTTTCTCGCCTACTTTCAAATAAGAATCACCAAGCAAATACATAGCATGCTGGCTCAATGAATCATCTTTTCCGCTTAATTGCTTAAATCCATTAATTGCCTTTTGGTACTGACCCGCCATGTAATAGCTGTATGACAGCTCATATAAATTTTCACGGGTTACTTTATCTGCTTTTGAAACATAATCTTCAAGGTATGGCAATCCTTTATCGAATTCTTTTCTTTCAAAATAACCATGCCCGAGCATTAGTTTCATTTCACGGTCATAATATTGAGCATTGCCTCCTTTGATCTTTTTCTCGGCATAGGCGATCGCCTCATCTTTTTTTCCCTGTATATAATAGATCTGCGCTATATAATATGGTACAACTGATTCGTAAGTTTTTTCATTCTCAACGATTTTAAAGCTTTCCAATGCTTCATTGTAGTTACGATCACGAAAAGCAAGAAATCCGTAATAGTAATTTGCGTCAATATAATTGGGATCATCCTTGATCTGTCTTACTGAATTGAAAAGCGGCTTTGCCTGGTTAAATTTTTGCAACGTGAAATAAGAATAGCCCTGGTGAAACTTCATATCAGATATCTCACGATTACTTAAATTGGCAATGCCGGCATCCTCATAATACTTTGCAGCATCGGCAAAATTTTGCCGGCGATAATAAAATTCGCCAAGATGAAAATTCATTTGCTGAACGCGGGCATTATTCTTTTCCAGTTCGATGTATTCCATAGCCGTTTCTTCTGCCCTGCCTTCATTTTGCTTTAATGCCAGCACTGTTGTATAATAATTGATCTCCTGCATTACCAGCGGCTCATTAATGTAGTTTGTTTCTTTTGATGCCTGCTGCAATTCCTTGAACAGAGGATAGGCGAGGCTATACTGTTCTTTTTGATAGTATTCCTTTGCTTCTTTGAACTTTTCCTGCGAGTCTGTAAAAATGCGGGTTTGCTGTGCCTGGAGAGAAAATGCAGAAATAACAGTGGCTACAAAAGCGATGATCCGATTCTTCATATTAATTGTCCTTTAAACCGATGGTGACTTAACGTTGCAAATATTCAATTTATTTTTACCTGTGCCAAACATCATTCCAAACAATGGTGGATAAGTGCTATGTTGATATATGTTTAACAAATTATTCTAAAACAACTCGTCATTCGGAGTCTATCTCCTCACTTTACCTGTTGCAAAAAAGATTTACGAAAATAAAACGAGTAAACATTTTTGACTACTTTGCTATGCGACGACCATCGAACCGTTATAAAAAGACTTAATCAATTATGAAAAAATTACAACTTGTCGAGCTGGGCATTATTGCTACAGTGCTGATCCTGGGGTATGAAATGGTCACATCATTACTTAACCTGATCACAAGTCTCCTTTTTGGTTTTGGTGCGGGGATCGGCCGCAATGTTATGATAGCGATCCTGCCAACTGTGCTGTTTTTTGCTTTTTATACCATCATTTTTTTCCTTTTAGTAAGAAACATAAAGCCAATAGCAAGATTTATTTGCCGCGATAATGAGGGGTTCCTGGAATTGAAACTTACTAAACCTTCGATACTGCATGTGATCATCATTGCTGTTTGTTTAATTTCATTTTTACAAACAATACCCGATATTATTCAATACCTGGTGAATAAATTCATAAACGTCGATCAGATCAGTAATGAGTTTGAAAATGTTGAAAGGCGGGCAAATAAATTCAGATTCTGGAACTCACTGATCGATTTTCTTTTAAGCTTCCTGTTATTAATTGCCTCTAGAAAAATCGCCTCTTTTTTTGGTGAGAATGATGAGTCGTTTGAAATTGGCGGTGAAAAAATAGAAAGTAACCTTTAATATGTTTACTTCGGAAACAAAGATAAGAGTACGCTATGCAGAGACTGACCAAATGGGAGTGGTTTATCACAGTAATTTTTTTCCCTATTTTGAAGTAGCAAGAGCCGAATCGATCCGCCAGTTAGGATTTACTTATGCAGATATGGAAAAAATGGGAGTGATAATGCCGGTTGTTGATGTGCATGCAAGGTATCTTCGTCCCGCTTTATATGACGACCTGCTTACGATCAAAACTTTTTTAAAAGAAATGCCGTTGCATCATAAAATAGAGTTTCATCATGAAGTGTATAATGAAAAAGAAGAGTTGCTTTGTGTCGCCAGGATCATTTTATATTTTATGGAAAAAGAAGGGATGAAAAGAACTGCCATGCCTGAAGCACTAAAGAAAACAATAGAACGTTATTTTCAATAATCATTTAAATGGATCAACCAATATCAGCACATAACGAAAAGCCTATAGAGATCCCAAAGCCGGAGCTGGAAGAACCTAAAAGCAGCCGGTATGTCTGGTTAAAATCCCTTGGGAGTCTTGGCTTTTTCCTTGTCATAGGTTATTTTTTTTTCAGGCGATACACCGGCGATTCTTATTCAGCCATAGCGCTGGTAATTGTATTAACCGGCGTAGTAGTTTTTCATGAATTTGGTCATTTTGTGGCAATGAAAATTTATAAATACCGGGAGCTGGGAATGTTCTTTATTCCATTGTTAGGAGCATATGTTTCCGGGAAAAAACAGGAGGTATCACAAAAACAATCAGCGATCATCTTACTTGCAGGGCCTGTTCCCGGGATTTTTCTCGGCGTTATCTTGCATTTTTTATCTATTCACTTTGACATAGATTTTCTTAATAGCGTAGCATGGATATTAATCTACTTGAATGTTTTGAACCTATTGCCAGTTTATCCGCTTGATGGCGGCCAGCTTTTACATCGCTTGTTCCTTGATGATTATAATATTCTTGGGAAAATTTTTGTGATCCTGTCTGTTGGGTTGATGAGTTGGGTTGCCATAAGCTCAGGATATCTATTCTTATTATTATTTCCATTTATGATGATAAGTAAAATGATCGGTGACCTGCAACATGAACGAATTGAAAAAAAGATCGAAGCCGAAGGCATAGACCTGATGAAAAGTTATGAAGAAGTAACGGCAGACGAGTACTGGAAAATAAGAAATGCTGTGATAAAACATTATCCGCAATTCAAAGATGTAAACCCATCACCGCCTTATGAAATATCATCAAAAGAAGATCAAATAATAACTGTTATACAAGGGCTTTTGCAAAGAAGTCTTATACAGGATCTTTCACTTACCGGTAAGTTTTTAATTCTTGTTATTTGGATTGGATTTTTCCTTGCTCCATTCCTGATCAAAAACCCTTTTATCTATTTTTAAGCCCTGTGATGATCGGCTTTCCAGTTTTTGATCTCTTGTTTAACTTCTTTTTGAGAAAGATTTTTTTCAACCGCTTTTTTTGCAAGCTCAATAAACTCTTCATCAGGAGCAAAACGCAATGCAATTATCTGTGACATTCTCACACGGCTATCAAGTGGTTTACCGGTTAAAATAAAGTGTCGGAAATTTTCCTCGGCACGAATGGCCCTGTCCTGTGCTCTTAATGCAAAGGCACGAGCATACCAATAAATAATAAATAAAACGACAGAAATTAAAAGAATTAGAGCCGCTGAATAATGAGTATGCGCATCAGCATGGATCAAATTAACTATACTGCCTCCAAGGATCGCAACTAATATTAATGGAGTTATAAAATGCCACAAAGGAATATAACGGCCATGATTTTTAAAATTTTGTTCACTCATGTTGTTTGAAGTTTGAGGTTCGAAGTTTGAAGTTAACGGGTTTCACCCAAATTGAAAATTGAATATTGTCCGAATGACTCCTTTGGAGGCATTGATCATTTTTACTTCAAAATATCAAGCACTTTGTACATTTTATTTACTAAAGCTGAAGAAGAACCGTTGTAGTTATTTACAAGGAAAGAAAATATGTATTCTTTGCTATTCTTTGCTTTGTGATAACCGCAAAAACCTTTCACGCCCCGGATGGTGCCGCTTTTCATGATCATGCCATTGTATTCTGGTAAAGAATTATAGAAATAGGGAAACCAATCTTTCGTTTTTGCATATTTCAAGATCTCAACCTGCGAATGTGTAGTAACACGATTCAATGGCGATAAACCGGAACCATCAACAATTCCAAGTTCATCCTCATCCATTCCTTTTCCTTTCCAGAAATTTTGAACGATAACTACCCCACTATCAGTTGAACCAAATCCATTCTTTTCATAAGCAAAAGTTTTTATCAATGCTTCAGCATAAAGGTTTACACTTTTTTTGTTTAACCAGTAGATGATGGAATCGAGGGTTGGAGAATAATGGGTGTAAATGACATTGAAGTTTCTATCTTTTAGAAATGAACTTCCTAACAAAGTTAAATCACCATGTCCAGCATCAAATTGTTTTTCTTCCTGCAATCGATAAGCTATTGAATAAAAGAAAATCCACTCAGGATCAGTAATACTTGCAGAAATAGAAAAACTATCTTCATTAATTGGTATAGTCCCTCGTATAATAAATTTTTCCGTCGGATAATCAGGCAAATAAACATACGCATTGTCGCCACTTCCTTTCTTTGCTGATGTCAATTTAGATTCGAGCCATCTTTGATTTCCAAGTTTTGTTGAAATAATACCGACAGAATCTCCAACTGAATTTCCTGATCGAAATGAAATATCATACTGATTCTCGTAATAATTAAACTTATGTGCTCCAGCTCCATAATAGTTTCCTATATCTTGCCAAATCCAACCATCAGGAATATTTTCATAATCCCATCCTGTAGTATCAATTACAACATTTCTGATTCTTGTAATGTTATTACCATCGAGGGATTTAAATAGTTTATTTATTATTGAATCTTTAGAAGTTTCCCTCCACCGCCAACTACAAAAAGTGGGATCACCAGAAGGATTAATAAAAAGTGTGTTCCCATTATCCTTCCTATTTCCAAACTCTGTCTTATACCTATAATCTTTTCCCAGCAACTCAAAAGCAGTAACACTCGTAATAATTTTTTGTGTTGATGCCGGAGCTAATCCGACCTGCGAGTTTTTATCAAATACAACTTGTCCTGTATTTACATCGATCACATACAAAGAACTGATGGCATGTTTTAGCTGGCTGTCTTTTTCAAACGCTGTAAAAGCCTTTTGAAGTTTCTGTGTAACTGTCTGGCCGAAAAAGTTAAAAGTCAAAAGTGAAAAGTAAAAACTGATAGCAACTCTTTTCATTGAGAATTGAATATTGATCATTGAGTATTGAACATTTAATTCCTCAAATTTAGCCATCTCCTACCTTTGCAGCCTATGAAAAATGTTAATGCAAGTATTATCACAATTGGCGATGAGCTTTTGATCGGTCAAACCATTGATACCAACAGTGCATGGATTGGACAGGAACTAAATAAGATCGGTGTATGGGTGAAAAGAAGAGTGGCTGTTGGCGATGTTTGGGATGATATCTGGAATGCATTGGATGCAGAAAGCAAAGAATCGGATATTATTATTATTACCGGCGGACTTGGGCCTACTGCGGATGATATTACAAAACCTTTACTCTGTAAATATTTTGGCGGGAAACTTATCGTCAATGAAGAAGTATTGGCACATGTAAAATATTTATTTGATAAAGTATATCGCCGGCCGGGGCCAATGCTGGAAAGAAATTTAAAACAAGCTGAGGTACCGGATGTTTGTACGGTATTGCACAACGCAAGAGGCACGGCTCCGGGTATGTGGTTTAGCCCCCCCACCCCCCAAAGGGGAATCTCAGAAGCCGACAATTTGAAAACCCATTACAGCTATACAACAGCTGATCCTATTGTTTACGGTTTACTTAAAGATTTTGTAATTGAACATCGCAGTAACCCTACTGAGGCCGAAAAGGTTTTATGGGAAATTGTGAGAGGAAAAAAAATGGCAGGGTTCAAGTTCAGAAGACAGCATATTATCTCAAATTATATAACAGATTTTGTATGTCTGTCAGAAAAATTAATCATCGAAGTGGATGGGTTGTATCATCAACTACCTGAAAACAAATCCAGTGATGAGATAAGAAGAATAGAATTAAACAAATTAGGCTTCGAAGTGATTCGTTTTACAAATGAACAAGTATTAGGTGATACAGACATTGTTGTAAATACAATAGTACAAAAGGTAAAGCAGAGAAGATCTGAATTATTAGAAAGTCAAAATCCCCCCTTGGGGGGTGGGGGGGTCGTTTTTGTTTCATTACCGGGAGTTCCTCACGAGATGAAAGGATTAATGTTAAATGAAGTATTACCAAGAATTGAAAAAACTTTTGAACTTCCTTTTATTATTCATCGTACTGCATTCACAATGGGAACCGGAGAAAGTATGATCGCTGAAAAAATAAAAGATTTTGAAACAAGTTTGCCTGAACATATTAAGCTTGCTTACCTGCCCGGTTATGGTATGGTAAAACTGAGATTAACTGCCAAAGGTGATAATAAAGAAAAAATGGAAAATGAACTAGATGAAAAATTATCTGAGCTCAAAGAGCTAGTCAATGAATGGCTGGTTACTGATAAAGATGAAAACCTGGCGACAGTAATTACAAAAATTTTAAAAGAAAAAAATAAAACGATTGGCACTGCTGAAAGCTGTACCGGTGGTTATATTGCACATCTTATCACTTCCAATCCTGGTTCTTCTGTCGGTTACAAGGGCAGTATAATCAGTTATGCAAATGATGTAAAAGAAAACATATTGGGTGTAACTGATAAAACCTTGAGAACAGCAGGCGCGGTAAGCGAAGAAACCGTGATACAAATGGTGAAAGGCGCAATTGAAAAATTGAATGTAGATTTTGCAGTAGCTACTTCAGGTATTATGGGTCCGGATGGTGGCACAGATGAGAAACCGGTGGGCACAGTATGGATAGCTGCGGGTAATAAAGAAAAAGTAGAAACAGCAAAATTGGCTTTCCGGTTTGACAGGGAAAGAAATATTGAAATGACATCACATGCTGCATTGAATTTTTTAAGGAAGTTTATTCTTGCTAACACCTGATCAGGTTTTAAAACTCAAATCATTACCTTTGGCCGAGCCTCCTCCTGATCCCGCTTAAGGCGGGACCATCAGCACACAAGGCTAATAGTTGAATAGTAGTACAAATGTTGAAGTGTCCGCCGATGGCGGAAGAGGTGGTGACAATAGTAATGAAGTTGGATACAAAAAATATCCAACAATAAATCTGCAATCTTAAATCTGAAATCGATCATGGCAATAGTTGACCTGGTAATGCCGAAGCTTGGTGAAAGTATTATGGAAGCCACGATATTGAAGTGGCAGAAACAACCCGGTGATACCGTGGCCATGGATGAAACAGTGTTGGAAATTGCCACTGATAAAGTAGATAGCGAAGTGCCAAGCACTGCTGCGGGTGTGTTGAGTGAAATTCTTTTTAATGTAAATGATGTGGTGCCGATCGGTACAGTGATCGCAAGAATAAAAACCGCTGCGGAAGAAAATGTTTCATCAAGACCTGTGCAACCAAAAATTGAAACCCGTCAGCCACAAACGGAAACAGTAGCTGAAGTTGTTTCGTCACATCAAACTTCTCCCGATTATTACCGTGACAAACCTCAAACTAATAACGGCACAGGCAATCGTTTTTATTCACCACTTGTATTGAATATTGCCGCTAGTGAAGGTGTGAGTATGAGCGAACTTGAAAATATTCCGGGCACAGGCAATGAAGGAAGAGTAACGAAGAAAGATATTTTACAATATGTAAGTGATCGTAAGTCAGGGGCGAAAAGTCAAATGTCAAATGTAAGAAGTGAGCAGCCTCAAAATCAGCAGGAAATTTCAATTTTGAAAGAGTCTCCCTCTTTCGCATCTCACGATTCACGTCTCACGACTTATACCGGCAATGTTGAGATAATAGAAATGGATCGGATGCGCAAGCTGATCGCTGAACATATGGTGAGAAGCAAGTATATAAGTCCACATGTAACGAGTTTTGTTGAGGCTGATGTAACAAACCTGGTAATGTGGCGTGATAAAGTAAAAAAAGATTTTGAAAAAAGAGAAGGAACAAAGATCACATTCACTCCCTTGTTTATTGAAGCGATCGTAAGATGTATAAAAAAGTTCCCGCTGGTTAATTGTTCTTTGGATCGTGATAAAATAATCATCAAGAAAGATATCAATATGGGAATGGCTACGGCATTACCAACAGGTAATCTTATTGTGCCAGTAATAAAAAATGCTGATCAGCTAAATCTTGTTGGCCTGGCAAAACAAGTGAACATGCTTGCTGATAATGCAAGAACAGGAAAGCTAAAAGCTGATGATACTGCCGGGGGAACATTTACAATGACAAATGTGGGAACTTTCGGAAGCCTGATGGGAACGCCGATCATTAATCAACCACAGGTTGCAATACTTGCAGTTGGCGTTATTAAGAAACGTCCGGTTGTTGTGGAAACTCCTGCAGGCGATAGCATTGCTATCCGTCACATGATGTATTTAAGCATGAGCTATGATCATCGTATTGTTGATGGAAGTCTTGGCGCTACCTTCTTAACTGCTGTTGCTAAAGAATTAGAGAATTTTAATGGCGATCGGGAATATTGATCACGGATTAAAGGATTCTTAGGATTTCACGAGTTATAAAACTTAAATTTAATTTGTAGGAGTGCCGTAAGTTTTATTTTCAAACTTCATTCTCTTTCCTTTCTTCGTTACAATATAAAGGTTATCGTATTCTGAATCCGGTAAGTCTTTGGGGATTTTTATTTCTCCACACAGTTTGTTTACAATATCATCAACAGTATTAGAGTGACCAACGATCAATGAATTACCTTTTTTGATCTCTTTCAATTTTTGAATTAAGAAATCCAAAGAATCTTTTGTATTATATAATTCAATTTTTGTGGCGCCTCTCAATTCATTCAGCGGCTGAGCTGTGGAAATCGTTCGAATGGTGTTTGTAGAAAAAATATAGAGTATACCCTTACCTTTTAATGCTTCCCTCAATTCAATGGCTCTTACCCTGCCGGCGGCGGAAAGTGGCGGGTCATTTGGAGTGCTCATCGTAGTGCCGGCGGATGCTGTTTCCTTTTCTGCGTGACGAACAATGTAATACTTAACTGATCCACAGGAGGAAAAAAAAATGAGCACTAAATACAATATAATTCTTGGCATGGTATTTCTTTTAACAAACTTAGGGTAAACTTACTTTTAATTTTCAAAGTCTTTTATATAATTTACAGTAACTAACCCAAACGATAAGCTATGAAGTCACTATCCGAAACCTGGTTTGCCGAAGGTTATATTGATTTTGAATTAAAAAAATACACCCTTCTTGCCTACCTGAAAGAAATAAATAAATACTTCCACGAAAGCAAACTCTATCCGCAGCTTTCTGATATCATTTTTCATTTCAATAACCTTGTTGCTTTTCGTGAGAATAAAAAATTCTTACAGGAACATTTTCCTAAAAAACTTACGGGTATTCAAATGGAAAAACTTCAATTGCTTTATGAGCAAATGATAGAAGACGATGAACTAATGCAGGAACTGGAAGACATCATTAACTATTCCGCCAGCGAGATGAAAGGGACTATCAACAATGGTGTTGAAATATATGAAATGGTGGAGGATAAAATAATAATCAATCCCATTGGTATCATTCCGCTTGATACAAAAGAAGGATATTTCTTTTTAAATACAACTTCACAAAAGCAAACGCTGGTTTATCATTATCGTCTTTCCTTTTTTGAAAAACATGATGAAAAATACAGGAGCATGAAAACAGCTTATGTAAATAGCTGGGATAAAAATTTTATCAACACGTTTGAAAGTATAAAATCTGAACTGATAAAATACCGCAGCCAACTCCCTAATCCCGCTGTATATGCTATACAAATTGAATTAGGTTTCCCCATCGAAGAAACTTTGTTGCCAGTAGCAAAAAGAAGTTTAGTGAAATATATCAGTGCGAAAGCAGCTTAATGAATGTGCTAATGTGCTAATGTGCAAAAACGGTTTTAATATAGATGGATTCATTTGCACATTTGCAATATTGGCAAATTGGCACATTAATACTCCAGCCCCCAATCTTTCCCTTTCTTCACAGCCGGCACACCTTCAGTGATCCATTTTGGCGGAGCTTCATCTTTTAATAACCAATCGAAATATTGTTGTTCTCTAATTTGTATGTCTTTTCTATTTCTTCTTTCAACAAGATTATGCGCCTCGCCATTATATGTAAGCATCCAGACTTTTTTATTTAATCTCCGCATGGCAGTGAACAATTCAATTCCCTGGTACCAGGGCACAGCGCCGTCAGCATCGTTTGCCATAATTACCAGCGGAGTAGTTACATTGGGTAAATGAAACAGAGGAGAATTTTCAATATATAGATTTGGTTTCTGCCATAGCGTAGCGCCAATCCGGCTTTGTGATTTCTCATATTGAAATTGACGATTGAGACCACTCTCCCATCTTATACCACCATAAGCACTTGTCATATTTGCAACCGGTGCCCCTGCCCATGCTGCTTTAAAAAGTTTCGTCATTGTAACTAACTGCGCAACTTGAATACCGCCCCAACTTTGTCCCTGAATTCCCATTCGGGTACTATCAATAAATCCTTTTTTTACCAATGCTCTTGCACCGCTTACAATATGATTGTAGGCGTCTCTTGCAGGATGCCCGGTGCCATAATGAATATCCGGCGCCAGCACAACATAACCACGACTAACAAAGAATGAAATGTTTAAACGGCTTGGTGTTGGTGAAGGTGGTTGGTAAGTATATAAGCCATCACTTAGTGTCTCATAAAAATAACAGATCAATGGATATTTTTTCTTTGGATCAAAATCTTCTGGTTTGTACACGATGCCTTGTGTTTCCTTTCCATTATATGCTTTCCATTTAAATAACTCGGCTGTGCCCCAGTTGTAATCTTTTTGTTGGGGGTTGATGGAGGAGAGTTTGATTTCCATTTTAACATCACTATCTATAGGCTTACCCAGTTGCTCAAAAAAACTTTTCCTGTCAAATCTTTCAATAGAATATAAATTGGGAGATTCGTTATAGTTCTCTTTCGTATAAATATAAACACTCGCATCCTTTGAACGAGATACATTGGAATATGTATGAATACTTTCTGTAGTATAATTATAATAAATACTAGTATCTTCTAATATCCCCTGATGCAAGCCACCATGTTTTGTAGTATTATTTAATGTTCTAAATATTAATTCTTGCCAGTTTTTTATAAATCTTTCATCAGGATTAGTTCTTATATATCTATAAGTTACTTTTTTACGTAATCCTAAACCCTTTGTCAACATAACTGATTTGTTTTTAGAGTTCGGATCAATTACCCACACATCATACCGATCATAAATATAAACAGCACTATCTCCCTCATGCCATCCCATCACTCCATAAGGATTTGGATAATCTGGTGTATCATTTTCCTCATCCCATATCGGTGTTTTTATTTTTGAAGTAATATTTCTTGTTTCCTTTCCATCATAAGCAAAATAATTTTTTGCTTTACGGTCATACCACATAATGTATTTACCAGTTGGAGAAATATATTGCGGTGAAATGAAGCCATTCAGATCTCTGATCACTAATTTCTTTGAACCATCTGAAACATTGATCGCATAAATATCTTTCAGCGTATTTCCCTGCCATTGACTCTGCACTCTTTTACCAAAATCTGTTACACCGACAAATGTTTCTCCATCGCCTTCATTGGTTTGATAAACAGTTTGCAATTCTTTTGAACCAAGTTGTTTAATTGTTTTTGCATCCACATCATATACGGCGAGGAAATTTTCCTGCAGGTCACGCTGTAAACGATTCAATTGAACTGTTTGCAAATAATCATCTTTATAATTCCAGATATCGAGCCTGGCTGTTTCAAAATCAACCAATGTTGTATCCCTTGGCGGTTGTATCGGCGCCGTTCCAAAAAATAAACGTTTACCGGTTTTACTAAAACTGGTTGTTCCAAATTCACTTACTGTCATCCCGATCTTCATGCCCACAGAATTTTTATCAGCGATCATTGAAGCGGTATCCATTCCGTCTTTATAATACCATAGCTTATAGAATTTCTGAAGCTCTTTTGGTTTGGCATCGCGTTCTGCCACAAAAGCCAGTTGCGAACCATCTTCAGAAAAAGAATAATTCTTGAAATCATTCCCACCCGTGCTGATCGTTTTCTTTTGCATGTTTGCAAGATCGATCAACAAAACAGATCCTTTGCTTAATGAGTCTTTGGAATTCCTGGTTGTCTCAAGTAAAAGCTTCTTTCCTTTTTTATCAAAATAATATTCGCTTACTAAAGGGAAAGTTTTTTCTTCACCCGTTAAAAGATTTCGTAAAACAAGATCGGTTCCATCCGGAGTTGCCGGAGTTGCAGGATCATCGCCTTCTGCATCTGATTCGTCAGACGTGAGACGTGAATCGTGAGAATCAATTTCATAATTATCAGTTGTCATCTCTGCATTATCATCTCCCTCCTGATCACCTATCTTTTTCTTTTTCCCCATTTTTGCCGGTGGCAGATTAACAACTACCAGTAAAGAATCAATTTTTCTTTTTAAGCTGTCAATCGTTTTTTTGCTTCCGTCATTAGCAGGTAGTTTTGGTTTTTCGGGTTCAGGTTTTTTTTCCAAATGATAAGCTGCCCATCCAAAACCTTTTTCAGGCACTTTATAAGTTTTTACTTTGGGCACTTTATAAACGCTATCCTTTCCTAACTCAACAACCGCAAAAGAATCCTTCGGCATATCGTCCGGTTTCTTCTTTTTTATTCTTGCCTCACGGGTGTCTTTATAAAAAGGTTTTATTTTAAAAATTGCAAAACGGCTGTCTTCAGAGATCACCGCATTATACCCTCTTGGTACAGTCTTTTTATATTTGGAGTCAGAAGATTGGATCACCAGCTCATTATCGCCTTCCTGCACATTAATTGTATAAATCACCCATTTACCATCATTGCTGATCATTCTTTCCCCGATGCTTTGCCAGCTATCGTAGACGGTATGATCGAGTGGTTTCTTTTGAGCAATTAAAAAATTAAAAGTAAAAAGTAGAAAAGCGGCAAGAATATAATTTCTCATGTTAAGAAATTTGATAGGAGTTAAAGATAAGAGTAATCAGGAAACTGCTGAAACCATATCAATTTCAAATAAAAAACCACGGAGGCACGACGACACGAAGACTCACAGAGTTTACTCCGTGTTTCCCTGCGTCTCTGTGACTCCGTGGTTAAAAAATAAGTTATTACTGTTTTGTCCCGACAATCAAGCAATATTGCCATAAACCATTTTTTATTCCATCATACTGGTGTTTACAGGCGGCAATATTTTTCTTTTGCATTTCAGTTGCACGATTGGAGAAAGTTATCGTTTTCCAGAATAAATAAAGATTAGCGAGAAAATAAAATTTGTACAATCGTTTCGATGAATGAACGGTGAATTTTGAAATATCCCTTGAAGAAATATTTTGAAATCCTGCTGAATGCATGAACTGCTGAAATCTTTCCGGTGATTCAAGATAATTTACCTGCCAGCCATCGAGCCAGTTTCTTATCGTTGGATGATCGTTGTTTTTAAAGTCAATAACAAATCCATCGGCAACCACTAATCGACCGCCAGGTTTTAATAAACGATATGCTTCTTTAATGAATTGTTCTTTGTCATCTGCATAGCAAATGCTTTCACAACCCCAAACCACATCAAAACTTTTATCCGGAAAACTTGTTGCGCAATAATTCATGACCTTAAACTTAACCTTAGCCTCAACCTTTTTCCCAATAGCCAATTCTTTTGCTTTATTAATTTGTCTTTCACTTAGACTGATACCAGTTACACTACAACCAATTTTTTCTGCTAAAAAAATACTACTGCCTCCTACCCCGCATCCGGCATCCAGTATTACATCAGTAGGTTTGATCATAGCCGCTTCAGACAATATTTCATTCATCCTTAGCAATGACTCAGAAAAGCTTTTTACTTTTTCATCCCAATAACCATAATGAATGGCAAAACTGTTATTAAGATCCCAACTGTCTATATAAGCGTTTTCGGATTCGGTGTAGTAATCAACAATGTTTTTATGGTAGTTCGTTAACTGCATCCTGTAAAACAATTTTTCTTTCTTTCTTTAATAACATAACAATATGAATAACTAATGATGCGGCGATCAATGAAAGACCCGCAAAAAATGACCGGTCAAAATCCCTACTCTCATTAAAAAGAATAATGGCAAGGAAAATGCCATAGACTGGTTCCAGGTTGAATGATAGATTTACCGTAAATGCCGTTAATCTTTTTAAAGCATACGTGGAAAATTGAAATGCCAATACAGAACAAAGCCATGCGAGCACCAATAACCACATCCAGTCTTTAAGATTGGGAAAAATATATTCTGTTGGAAATTGATTCATATAAAACGGCATTAATGCAGATAAAGTGATCAGCCCGCCGCTGAGTTGATAAGTTAATACCGTTTGCGGATTGATGCGCTGTACAAACTGCCGGATAAAGATCATCACAAATGCCATAAGCAAAGCGCAGGTGATCCCGAGTATTATTCCTGTTTTATATTTTGGATTAAAATGAAAGATGAGATAAATACCAGCGATCACCATTAAGCCAAGAAATACTTCGATCCATTTTATTTTTACACGCAACAATATTGGTTCTATTAGTGCAGTAAAAAAACCAACAGCAGAAAAACAAACCAATGCAACCGATACATTGGCATACTTAATAGAACCATAAAATGTAAGCCAGTGAATAGCCGCTAAAAAACCAATGCCGGTAAGTTTCAATATATCTTTTGCTGAAATTCGTTGTAGCTTACCCATTAATGAAAACACGATCCACATAGTTACAGATGTAATGAACAACCGCCACCAGACAAGTAAGCCTTCATTTAAGTCAATAAGTCTTCCCAACGGCCCAGTAAAGCCAGCAAGAAAAACAGAAATATGTAAATAGAGAAAGGCTTTTTTCATTTGGGTTGCAAACTAAGGAAGTATGGGGAGAAATTCGACTTTTTGAATTCAGGCATTCAAGTTCAGCGATTTTTGTTCGTTGCTTTTTATATCATAAATTAGAGTGTTAGCGGCAAATTAAATTGACAACATGAGCTTAAGTAATTATTATGACAAGGTTGGAAAACTTGAAAGGGAAATAGCGGACTTACAAAAGAAAATTTCCGACGAGACTCGAAAGGAATTGGATAAACAAAAACAGATAGATTCTGTTAATCGGTCGATTAACAATTCTATACCGATTTCAACATTACAAAGTAAACGAAATCAAATTCACGGTTATCAGAACGATATTATTAGAATTCAATCAATGAGGGCTGATCTACACAAAAAAATTGCAGACAAAACATATGAACTTACAAGAGCAAAACAAGACTTACAGAAAGAGGAAGTGCGGGAAAAAGACAAGTTAAAAAGAGAACAAGAAGATTTTCAAAGACAACAGGACAATTTTCAGAGAGAGCAAGAGGCTTTCCAAAGAGAGCAGGAAGGACTTCAAAGGAAGCTACAACACGATATAACTAATCAAAAAGAAATTCTCAATACTCTAGTGCATCAGATTCATAATGCCAATGTAAACAATAACATATTTGAACAAAAGGAGTATGATTTTTTTATCTCGCATGCAACTGAAGACAAAGAGAGTTTTGTTCGGCCCTTAGCTGACTTATTATCCAAAAATGGACATAAAGTTTGGTATGATGAATTCCAATTGAAAATTGGCGACAGCCTGAGAAAGAAAATTGACGAAGGCTTAAAATTCTCAAAATATGGTATTGCTGTTTTATCACGAGATTTTTTTCGTAAAAATTGGACAGAATATGAATTAAACGGATTGATAGCAAGGGAAATGAATGGAGTGAAAATCATTCTTCCAATATGGCATAATGTGACCAGAGATGAAGTGCTTTCGTATAGTCCAACATTAGCTGATAAAGTTGCCCTAAATACAGCAATTTATAGTCTTGAAGAAATTGCGACAGAATTAAAAAAACTGATAGAGCAATAATTTGCCGCTAACATGAGGTTACTACTTAAAAAAAGATATGGAAGATCCCAAAAAAATAATTATTTGCCCTCAATGTGGAACTCAACTTCGTTTTCCTTCCAATAAGCATATCCAATTTTCATGCACAAATTGTGAAAAGAAATTTGAATATAAGAATGGCGAACAGGTTGTATTTAAAAAAATTTACAAACCAAAATTGCTTCTAATTATACTCATATCAATCGTATTATTATTTGATATTAAAAACTTGCTACTATCTGATAAATCTAAAAAAACAATTGATAAAATTGATGAGCCAGCCTCAGGTATTAATTTTACCAAGATACAATTTCCTGATACTTCACGTCTTTTCTTTAGAAATTCTGTGATTCAAACGAACAATTATTTCGCAAATGATTCAAGTTTTGATGAATTATTAAAAAAAATTGAAGATAAAATTTTGGAGAAAACTATGGAGAAGATTTTTGATGCTATGACTGAAGAAATAAAACATGGTCATTGGGAAAAAGCTGATAAATTTTATTATAAAACAAAACGAGCCCTCGAAAATTCTAATAAAGAAACAGAAATGACTAGAGGCTATAAGATTAAATTGGATGAAATAAAAAATAAAATAGACAGTAAATGTACCTGTTTAATAAAATATGCTCCTTAATTTAAAATTTTAGCCGTTGGTATGAAACTTTGATATCACAGCCCTACCAACAAACGATACCCTGTTAACTACATTTGTTGGTACTCTCCGTTGAGTTTTTATTTTTACCTTCAACATTCCTTAATGAAATGATTAGCCAATGCAACAACCGGATCTATATTCTTTTGCAACTGTTCTGAAATGTTCAAATTGTAATACCACCTATCCTATCTCCGAAATTCACAGTGTTTCTCCCTGTTGCAATCAAGCCTTATTTGTTGAATACGATCATCCCGCAACATTTTTAAAAGAGGATATTGCAGGAAGAGAAAACAGCCTCTGGCGTTATTTTGAAATGTTGCCGGTAAAAGATATAAACAATATTATTTCTCTTGATGAAGGATTCACTCCTATTCTTCCATTAAAAAAACTTTCCGCCAAATATGGTTACTCCCCTATCCTGATGAAAGATGAATCACATAACCCCACCGGTTCATTTAAAGCAAGAGGGATCAGCGTGGCGATATCCAAAGCAAAAGAATTAGGTATCGAAAAATTCATCATTCCTACTGCCGGCAATGCAGGCGGAGCATTAGCAGCTTATTGTGCTAAAGCCGGTATGGAATGCATCGTTATCATGCCCGCACATACACCGGATGTTTTTAAAGATGAATGTGAAATGTATGGAGCAAAGCTGATCAC
>Ga0070698_100001453_pt1 | contig 26307 bp, 34 predicted proteins | sample KBSK1502metaG_FD_65477 | JGI IMG/M metagenome (GOLD analysis project Ga0070698, IMG submission 65477) | Corn, switchgrass and miscanthus rhizosphere microbial communities from Kellogg Biological Station, Michigan, USA - KBS K1-50-2 metaG | ecosystem: Host-associated > Plants > Roots >... | reverse complement strand
CGAGCTCCGCGTTCCAATCGACCCGGTCCAGGGTGCTCGACACGACGTACTTCTTTGCCGCGTCGATCGTCCGGGCGAAGGGTTCCATCCAATCAGGCCTCGCTCCCGTCCGCGCCGGCGCCCGCCACGCTGCCTCCATCATTTCGTACGTCACCCGGCCAAAGAGGAGGGCATCGGCGCGGTCGAGGTTCTCGACCGCGTGACGATGCAACTCTTCGTCCGCGAACCCTTCACGATGATCGCAGCACCCGTCCAATGTGACGTTGATGGAATACCGAAGGGGTCGCATTAGGCAAGAGTACCGCCGTGCGCGCTCTCAACGGCCGCGAAGCGCTTCAATGCCAAAGGCCGTCGGAGCAGAAGATTTGTGGCGAAGCAACTCATGCAAACCAGTCGGTGACGCGAGGTATTAACCAACTCCCCGTGCGTGTCCGGGAACGGGAACCTGGCTCCTTGTCCTAGATCATCCAGAGATGTTTCATCTGTCTCCGGCCGGCGGCGGCGTTGCCGTCACCGTTGCGGTCAGGAGTAGTATCCCTCGGGTTTTTGACAGCTGACCGTCGTAATTTGTATTCGAAAACTGGAGGCGAGTGCGGGATTCGAACCCGCGGTGGAGGTTTTGCAGGTCGGACCGAGTGGTCCACTGAGCTCCGCCAGGGTCCGCTTCTATTCGGAATCGCGAGTCGTTATCCGTCAAAGTCCGCCGTCAACCGCCCCGGCTCGCGGGCGTTGCCGTCACCGCTGCCGTCAGCGCCGGTGTCACCGCCACGGCTCCAATCTCAGATCGGCGGTTCGAATCCAGTGGCACAGCCTGGCTACGGCGTCGTGCTGACGCTGACCTCCGGGCTCGCTTGCTGGCGTAGCCATTGCGGGCCCGGATGGTTTCCGCCGGGCTTCTGACCCGCCGCCCCGTTGGCCCCATGCTGCGTCTGCATCTGTTGGCCGTGTTGCCGGGCGAAGGCGCTCACACACGCGCCGATCCCATGTAGTCCCGGCTGGAGGTCGGTCTTGCACTGTTGGACGGCACTGCCCACCTGCTGGCCCCACGCTTGCGGATTCAAGCTACCGGAGGCTGCGGCCAATACGGCGCTGGCCCCCAATGCCATCGTCGCCATTGCGAGGCTAAGGACGGCCTTCCTTCCGATTGATCGCCGGTGGGTGCGAGTGGCCTGATAGCGGGCCTGGCCCGGCCGCGCCGGCTGGCTGACGATCGGGGTCAGCGTGCGGTCCAGTTCGTCCGCGAGCCACAGGTCGAATTTTGCTGTCATTGCATATCACCCGGTTGCTTCGTGTCCTTCATCAATAACAACGTCCGAGGGCCCCCGAGTACCCTTTTGCGGTCCCGGCACGGCGGAGCCGTCTGCCCAATCTGCCCCTAGCTCCCGCTGGAGGCGCCGTTTGGCGGCGGCGATTCGGGAGGCGACGGTGCGCTCGGGCGTGCCCAGGGCGACCGCGATTTCGCGGTTGCTGTAGCCGTGATAGTGGCGCAACACGATGGCGGCCGCCTGGGGCGCCGGGAGACGGCGAAGTGCCTTGACCAGGTCGTCCCGTCCCACCAGGTCGGCGGGGTCGGATCCCGGTTCGGGCCGGCCCAGCCTGCGAACGAGCTCCCCCATTTCCCGCAGCCGCGCCCAGCGGCGGTAGGAGATCGCGATATTGAGCGCGATTCGGTGGAGCCAGGCCTCGGCGGGCGCATCCGGCTTCCACGACCTCCACGAGCGAAAGGCATGGACGAAGGCTTCCTGCGCGCAATCTTCGGCCGCCGCACGCTCGCCCAGGACTCCGATCAGCGTGCCCAAGATTCGCGGGTAGCTCGTGCGGTAGAGGCGATCGAAATCGTCGGGCGATCCGGGCCGGTAGGCCGGAGTAGAGCTGCGCGGCCCCATCGACTCGGTCGTCACCGAGCCCTATCCGACCGGCGGCGCGCTGACGCTAACGAGACTCTGGGACGGCTGGAACTGGATCAGCAGGATGCCGTTGAACCCGAGCCCGCCTGGTAGTTCGGTCTGGCTGCTGAGGCTGACACCCTCCTGAAGCAGGGCGCCCGAGTCTTTCGCGAGCCACAGCCGGGTCGTCACCTGGTCGTTCTGATCGCTCGAGGTCACCGTGACCTCGTAGACGGCGGCGGAGGCGCCATTCACCAGATCATCGGGCGCGATCCGGACGTTGGCCACATTCATCAGCGTCGGATAGTTCATAAACACCGGATTGACTGCCGAGATCCCGCTAGCGGCAGGCTCAACGAGGCTTGCGGCGCTCCAGCTGTTCGAGCTGGGGTCCAAGGTGTATTCGTGGCCGGTGAGCGACCGGACTTCGAAGACATCCGTGCCCTGGCTGAAGGGGACGCTGATGAAGAGGTCCATCCCACCGTCGGGGGCGATCATGCCGGTGAGGTGCGCGGGGACCTCGGCACCGGCGCTGTCGAGGTACGAGTCCCCGGTCAGGCTAACCCCCTGACCCTGCCGGATTTGCTTCAGGGCGGCCTCGACCGCCTGCTTCGCAACGCTCGCCTGATCTGGGGTGGCCGGTTGCGCTGACGGCAGGACGACGGCGGGCGAGGCAGTGGCGGTCGGCGCCGCGCCCGTCGAGTTTGATGTAATCGGGCTGCAGGCGCTGAGGACCACGAGCGCCAGGATGAATGCGCGCTTCATGCGTCTGCTCCTCTATAAGCGCGGAAGGGACCCGCAGCTTGCGGGTCCCTCCCGATTTATGAGTGGTTATGGCGTCGGGCACTTGAACGTAACGGCACCGGACTGTCCCTGCGACTGTCCCTGGGACTTCCCCTGGGATTGGGTCGGACGATGCGACTGGGCAGCGGCCAGCGCCTTGGCGGCGTGGGCGCCTCGCAGCCACGGCTTCGCCTCGTCATTCTTCAGGCTGCAGACGACCAGCCAGCCCCGATGGGTCTTCATGGTGATGTCCTTGTTGAAGAAGGCGTGGAACCCGTAGGCCTTGCCTGCCGGGGACGGCGACGTCGTAGCCCCTGCAGCCGCAGCGCTGACGGTGCCCGCGGCGAGGATTGCGGCGATGATCGCACTCGCAAACAACGTCTTCAATTCACTCACCTCCTTCGCGGTACTCAAAGGTCCGTCTGCATATGAGAACGCCCATCCCAGCCGAGGCGGCATATCGCTCCAGAAGTCGTTACCGAGTTGCGACCCCGGGCCCCATCCGGCGTCCCCGCGCGCTCAGCCTTGGGTAGGGATCGTTAGGCAAGCGTTAATACTCCGGTTTGATGAGCAGTAGCACGACACAATCGGTGGACTCCGGCCGACCGTGGAGAACCGGGTCGTCGCCGGTCCCGTCCAGGTATCGCCGAGGACACGCGGCAAACTAGCTACCGGCGGAAACCCAAAGCCGCCGAACATCACCAGCTGCGGCGCCACCCGACACCAGCTTCCGCCACGCCATAACGGTTGCCTCCTGGACCGCATCTTCAGCCAGCTGCCGGTCCTGCAGCACCCCACCCGTCAGCCGGTAGCCAGGTGCGACCGGGGCAGATCAGATCCTCGTAGCCGGTTGGTTTGTTCAGAAGTCGTCGGCCGACAGCTCGTTCACCACCGGAGATGCAAACAAGCTTCTAATCGGGCAAGGCGTCAAACTCTCGAATGCCGCCCAAGCGATGCGCGGCAACCTTATGGCCAAGCGTGTGTTCAAAGTTGCGGGCAATAGGTGGCGGATCTCGAAGCAAGACGACGAGCAACTCAAGACTCTGCTGATCAGCGAATAACAGCCATAACCGAGCGAGGCCGGTCATCGACACCGTTGCACTGCGCGTCCAGCAACTCCCGCTAAGCGATCAGGTGCTCGTGTTATCGCGGCTGGTGGAGAGCCGACTCCCCGCCGGCCGTTTTGGCCCGAGCGTGTCGATCGAAAAAATGCCGACTGACCTAGTCGGCAAAATCTATGCGGAAGTCGCCATCGATGACCCGAACGCCGTCAGGGCCGTCATCCACACGTGGTTGCGTGCTGACCTGCGTCTGGGTCACTGTGCGAACTGCCCTCAAGCCAGCCGCGGCACCAATCAGCCTGGCCACAGTCCGTAGGTTCATTGCCACAAATCACGGGCCGCGGCTGCCAGTTCCCATAAGCGGCGCGACCTTGACTCAGCGCAATTCACCAAAGTTCACCGGCGTTGCCGTCACCGTTGCCGTCAACCGCGATGCGAATGGCGAGGTAGGCGTCAAATCGTATTCAGAATATGGAGGCGAGTGCGGGATTCGAACCCGCGGTGGAGGTTTTGCAGGTCGGACTGGACGGTCCAGTGAGCTCCGCACTCATCCGTCCAGTATTCACAAATGCCCACTGGCGTCCGCCGAGGTCCGCCTAGAATCCGCTGGGTCCTGGGGCGTTGCCGTCACGACTGCCGTCATCGCTGGTTGTCAACCCGCGCGGCAGGGATTGGCGGTTCGAATCAGATCGCACCACCTAACGCTCGGTTAAGTCAATTCCATATAAGGAGCCAGTGGGTCGCCCGGGCGGTCATTCCATCGCCACGACCGTTGCCGGCATTCGCCGCAAGTCCAGATCGCCTTGCACACCTTACGTCCGTCGTCTGGCCGCTTGGTTAGCGCCAGATCGAGCCGGGCTCGGTCGTCGAATGCGGCTCCGCAAGCGGGACAGTGCGGCCGAGCGGCCTTTGCTCGCTGCCGCTTCTCACGCTGGTAAAGCAGAAGGTAGTGGGACACCGGAAATGCTGTCCCCGTCACGTAGACCGTGCCGTCATCGCGGTCCACGATGATGGGAGCGTTGCCGGCAAGAGCATCCCGAACGTCACCCGACTCAACATAGCGGCGGCTTTGGTAAAAGAACACCCAGCCGAAGGACCGCGTCAGGGTCTTGTGTTCGAGGAGGACGAGCTGCGGCGAGCCGGCAGTTTCATACTCTCGCAGCTTTTCTCGGACGAGTTCCGCCGCATCTGCCTTTTCCATGGGCTTCGATTATCCCGCTATGCGTCGATCGCGCTATGTCAGACGTATTTGGCGAGGGCTGGTGGTATATGCGCCCGCGAACCCAGTTACACCACCTTGCGCTGACCTTGGGACAAGAGTGCCGCGCGAGAACGCATGAGCTTAGTGGCCACTGGCGCCGGCCAGCCTACAACGGGAGGTGGAGATCGATGTCGAAAGTGACGTCAGTCATTTTGCCTGCCAGAACAACAACTGGTTGGCCGCTTTCAGAAGCAAAAACTCCGCCTTGCTTCTCGGCTGCGAGCCAGTAGTTCCCCGGCGCCAACGGTATCTGAAATCTGCCTTGGGCGTCTGTCTTGAAGGATGACGACGGCGGGTTCCAAGGGTTAAACGGTGCTTGGCGGAACATTAGATAGACAACACCGTTGTTGGGGGTTAGGCGACAAGCGGCGACCGAGGGCGCGCAACGGACTACCCCTTTAACCCCCGATTCGTGAGGCGACGTGACGACAAGAGCAAAGCCAACAGCCACCGCTGCGAGAAATGTGGCGGTCGCGATGGCAACCAACACAGCGCGGGATCGGCTCTTCATGTGAACGTCGGTGGCGCCCATATCGATGTGACGCGACCAGCGACTGGAGCATGCTGAGAGGAACGGTCATAACTCCGTGGCGGATTCAAACGTGCGTGAGACGGTCAAACGTATTTGACGAGCACTGGTGGTATATGCGCTCACGAACCCAGATAGACCACCCTGTGAAGGAAGATAAGTACCGAGACATGCAGTTGGTTCGTAAAGGCCAGCGCTTTCGAGTCAGAAAGGACCTGGTAACAAACGTCCTCACGGTGTGGAAAGCTCCGTTTACGGCCGGTGTGCCTTGCACGCTTCCGGCAGGGACAATTCTGATAGCGGATCACGACCAAATTACAACGGCGCCGGGTTTCGCCTGCCTGCCCGAGGCGTATGAGGACCTGGAGCCCGTTCTAGTTCCAGCCGAAGGGGACTGCGCCCTTGTACGGCATAGCCCTGCGTCAATATCTTGGGATCCTTGGCGATGGCTTCCGCATGCTGAGCAGAGAAGGTTGGATCCATGAACTTTGTCCAGCAAAATTCGCAGTGATCGTGCTCCAAGTCTGCACTCCATGCCCTGTATGCCTTACGCAATAGCGTGGCTCCCTGGAGGTAGTCCTCCTGTCCGCGGAGCCGCCAGTCCCGTTCGTTTGCCATAACGTTTAGGTCGCCTCAGCTGGATGCCGGGCCGACCCGGTTCGGACTAACTGTAGTTGGTAAGAGGACCGAGGCTCTTGCGTCCGCACAATTCGGTGCAACGAACCCCAATCGGCGTTGCCGTCACCACTGCCGTCACCCCTGGCTGTTGGACCGACCGGAATGGGCCGATTCGTATTGGAAATGATGGAGGCGAGTGCGGGATTCGAACCCGCGGTGGAGGTTTTGCAGCCCTCAATCTGTATTCCAAATGGGGCTGGTAAGCGTTAGGTAAGCGTGCTATCTTGCCTACATGCCAAGGAAACTGCCGATACTCACCCCGTTCGGTGTCTCCGCGACGGGCTACGGTTCGGTTCGTTGGTTCAAGCCCTACATCGACAAGAAGACCAAGAAGCAGAAGGGCGGTTTATGGGTCGTCGATATCTTCGTCGCCGGTCATCGGGTGCAGGAATACCACAAAGATAAAGCGCAAGCTGAGCAACGCTTAGAGGAACTTCGAAACAGGCGAACGATTGCCGCGCTGCCTCGGACCAAGCACCTGACCGTAGGAGAGTTCTTGAATCAGTGGCTTGCGGAGGGTCAATCGGGACTCGCTTATAACACCTTCAGGCGTTATCAGGGCATAGCGACCAAACACCTGATTCCAGCGTTCGATAAATTCCCGCTCAAGGCACTCACGTCAGACCACATTCAGAAGATGATCGATGCTAAGTCGAAAACGCTCAAGCCACGAACCGTCTTTCATGTTCGAGCAGTCCTTCGGAATGCTTTGGCCGATGCCGTTCACAAAGGGTTGATAGAAAAGAATCCGGCTGAAGGCCGACGCACGATCAAGCTCCCGCGCATTCCCGATAAGGAGCCTGTGCCGTGGGGCAAGGCTGAGCGAAAGAAGTTTCTTGAATCGATCAAGGGCGATCCGCTCGAACCACTTTTTCTCGTTCTCTTCTGGCATGGCTTGCGAATCTCCGAGGCTTTGGGCTTGACGTGGAATGATGCTGACCTTGATGCCGGGACGTTGTTCATTCATCAGCAGTTGCAGTATCAGAAGGCCGATGGAGAGTCGCAGAAGCCGTACCTTGTCGAGGCGAAGACGGGCTCAAAGGCACGACGCACCAACGATCTTCATCCGTCCGTCCGCGAAGCCCTAACGACAGTACGCAAAATGTGGAAGGGATCGGCAGGGGTGAAGAACTTAGTTTTCGTGAACGGCGGCAATCTGCCCCTGCATGACAACGCTGTGCGAAACCGTCTCGAAGCCATCCTGACCAAGGCCGGATTGCCGGTTATCACTCTCCACGACTTCCGCGATCTCTGTTGTGTGGCGATGGCTGAAGGTGGGGTTCCGATTCACTACGCAAGCCGGTTCCTCGGTCATGAGAACGTTCAAACGACTTTGCGTTGGTACTCGGTGGCTCGGCAGCAAGACATGGGCGATGCGCTCTCGAAGTATTGGACGGAAGGCGGGAACGGGCGCTAAAGGCTACCGCAGAATCCCGCCCACAACCGACCAACGGTTATTGCTTGTCCGCCTGATACTGCGCCTCTCCCTCCTCAATGCCCGCTCGCGCCTGAGTGAACGCCCATCGCGGAGTTTGAGGAGCCTTCTGGTTGAGTTCATCCCGTTCCCGGTTGAGCGCCTTTATTTCCTTTGTGAGTTCAGCTGGCGAAGTCGTAAGCGACTCGATCTCGCGCAATATGCGCGCCTTGTTCCGCAGTGCGTTGTAGCGATTACCGAAGTCATGGTGATACGTCGCGCGCTGTGAGGGATTCAAAAACGTTGTGAGAGCAGTGAGGCCCGCAACAAGAATTGCCAATGCACCAGCGAGCAAGCTGTGGTGATTGAATCCTGAAAGCGCCGAGATACCTGAAATGCCAGCTATTAGGGCGGTAGGCAACCCGAGCACAAGGTGAAGGTTGTTCCAATAGGCGGCTGCGTTGAAGTGCCTCTTGGCCGAATAGAGCGCATCTTCTTCGATGCGCTCGGCCTCCTTAGCGACTGCCGCCGCCACTTGATCTTCTGGCATCAGTCCGAAGGCTCGCTCAGCTGTAAGCGGGAAAGTACTCGCCGAAGATCTTTCGCCATTCATCTACCGCCCAGCCGGTATGTCCATTCGTTTCGTCCATTTCTGCCTTGATTGCTCTCCGATAAGCAGTTTCGAATCGACTTACGGCCTCGGAAACTGTGGCAACTTCGTCTAAGCCATTGACTTGTTCATCGTCGTATCCTGCCGGATCAGGGATCTTCGTCTTGATCCGCTCGCGGCCTTTGTCGAAGAAATATCTCACGCCGCTCGGATAGTCCGAAATCCTCACGCCATCGAAAATCTTTTGGGCCATCAACTCAAGATAGAAGGAGACGAACGCGTGACCGATATTCCGGTTCCACGCCTTAACCATCTTGACGATAGGCACGAGTCTTCCATCCTGCCCTGCGTTAGCCTGCCGAATCAAGTTGATGTGAACCTTTGGATCGGTGCTCACCCACGCCTTAGTGACCGAGTTTGGGATGAGATAGCCGCCGCCCTTTCTGTTGAAGGCTGGCACGACATCAACCAAGAAGTCATCGAAGGTGATCGTCACAGCCTGCCCGTTCCTGCTGATTTCGGGGGTCTTGTACGTTTTTCGAAGCACCCTCTTCACGCGATCCAAGAGATTCGCTTGTCCGTCGGATGCGAAGTACTGGGCACCGAGCACCATGAAAATGTCGATGTCTGCATCGTTCAGCGGCGCAATCATGGTGTGACGCGGATACGCGCCAATCAGGAAAGAATCTAAGACCTCCAATTCGCTCTCGACTGCATCTCTCACGCGCTGTTGCCGGGTCGAAACCGTGGACTGCTGTAAATCCGTGATTTCCAGCCTGCCCCTGAACTCATCGAAAGCTGACGTGATCGTGCTCGCCCGCTTCACCTTCATCTCAAGCCTCCATTCGAGGGGGAACCGATTGGTTGCCATCAACCAGCCTAGCTGAGCACATGCTTTCGACAGGTGTCTGTCGGAGCGGCGAAAGGCAGTGAAGAATAGTTGAGCTTGAGTCGGCTGTCTCGGACCGGCGAGAACGGGCGGTAGCGGCGGACAGACAGATCGCCGGGTCGAAGGTGCCTGTCGGCTAAATCAGCGGGCCTTCGGTCGAGGTGGATCTGCGCCGGCCTTGTCGAACTCAGACTCAAGAACATCCTTCATGCGTTTGAGCATTACTTGGATTTCCTCAAGAGCCTCGGCTTGGGCCTTTATCGCTGCGGGGATGTCTCCCACGTCGCGGACCTTCCCGGCTAACTGCATCGCTCGATCCACCCGCCTCGTAACGTTGTCAAACTGGGTGCTAAACAGGCTCATTGCGCAGGCCCTCCTTTCGGCTTTATCTGAATGGTTCTTCCAGTGGAATCAACTGCGCGAATGGTTCGTAGACGAGCCTAACCGATTGCTTTCGATCATGTCGTTGAAGAGAGTTGCAAGCCCGGAACGGGCTCGGCTGGCACTGGGCTCCCCTCCGGCCGTGTAGGGGCATCGTAGAGGCAAACGGCCGATGGTGATATTGACACTGTGGGGGTCAAGCCCTACTGACTGATTGCCTGATACCTCCGTTGTATACGGTGAACTTTTTGAAGCTGAATACGACCGGCCCTATTAAGTGGGTCGCGACCAGCCGTCTCGGACAGGGGTCCTGGGCGGCGACTTTTTTGCTTACTCGGCCGCGTCGTGGCCGCGTCGATCGAGTCGAATTTCGTGACATTCCACGTTACTAATGGGAGGTACAAACATGCCATACGCGACGCTCGCAGACAGGAAACGATTTGACCAGCGATATCGGAGACTCAAGCTCCGTCTCGACGGCGATCATGTGCGTGAGCTACGCCGCTCGCGGCAGGCTAAGGCAAGGGCAGCAAAACGTGGCAAAGCGTAGAGGACGGCCCGCAAAGTTCGATCGCACGATGACATCGGCTGAACGTCAGCGCAAAAAACGGGATGCACTTTTTGGCTTGGGTGGTCAACTGCCGAAGCCACCGAAAAAGATTGTCGGTCTGCGCGTCCCTCCTGTCGATGATTCACCAGCACATGCGATACCACTGACGGTCGCAGTTGAGAATCGGAAAGTTCAAGGTGAACTGTTCGGCGGTCACAAAGCTCCCGCAAGGGATTCTCTTCGCGTTCAGGGCGATCCAGCGAAAAGGAACATGTCCGAGAACACGAAAACAGAGCGGCTTGAACTCGATCGGGTTGGACTGGACGCTGCGCCTCAAAAGATCGATGCCAGTATCAGCAACGGAACGCTCATCACACGCGGCTCTCCCGACCTGATAACCGATGCGGAGACGGCATTGATGAACCTGTTGGCGCAGTGGGATGACTTGATGGCACCAACAGCAGACCCGCGCGGTAAAGAGTTCGCGATCACGATGCTCGCAACCCTAAAACGTAAGGTTGGCAAGCGGCGGTTGGCAGGTGGCGAATGAATTACGTGACATTCCACGGCACTAGTGGGAGGACCAGTTGGAAGTAAGGCGGCGATCGTTCGACGGCGGATTTAGAAATTAGGCGAAGCGAGCGGGCTCAAGGGAGGCTATCCCAAGATTTCTGCCCTTGACCGCTCACTTCACCGAGGATAGCCAGTCGTGGAAACTATTGAAGCCATTCGGGAGGATGGCGAAACGTTGAAAGCAGCGATCGCGTACAGTCGGAGAGGTTGGCACGTATTTCCAACGAAGCCCGATACGAAATACCCGGCGACAGCTCATGGCGTCAAGGACGCATCGATCGACCCCGATGTCATCAACGCATGGTGGGGCGGCGGAAATCTTGAGCGATACGGCATCGCCATTGCATGCGGCATCATCTCGGGGATCGTCGTGGTCGATGTGGATACCAAGAAGCTCGGCCTCGAATCGTTCGATCGATTGACATCGGGCGAGCACATCAATACTCCGACCGCACGCACACCTAGCGGTGGGCTGCATCTCTTTTTCAAATACCCGGATGGAATCGTCATCGGCAACTCGGTGAGTCGAGTCGGCTCGGGAATTGACATCCGTTCGAGTGACGGCTACGTCGTCGCTGCTCCGACTGTGTTACCTACGGGCAAGTACAAGTGGGAGATATCTGCGGCACTGGTCGGACTGGCGACGCTACCAGCATGGGCGCTCGATACCAGCGACAAGCCATCGGAATATCAGCGTCAGGGCATCGTCCATGATGGTCAAGGTCGCAACGTCTACCTGACCTCGTGGGCTGGAAAGCTGCGCAACGATGGAGTCGAAGACTTTGACACGATGTATGCGCTACTCACCGGGCTCAGCGAGACGCGATGCTCACCACCACTCGAAGACGAAAAGGTCAAGAGCTTGGCGGGTCGCGCGATCAAATGGCAGCCCTTGGAGCCGAGACCGAAACTCAACAGTCGCAGTGGTGCGCGCGTCCTAACCCGGAGGGCATGATGGCACGCATCGCCCCACCGTCTGAAGAGGAAGCAGTCGAATCGATGCTTGGCATCGAATCGAAGGGTCGCATCGTTTACGGCATGGACTCACGGACCATTGATGACTGGTATGCGAATCCTCCGGCCGATCCGACGTGGCTACTCGAAGGATTGCTTACCGATGGCGGCATCTCGATCGTCGCATCGAAGCCGAAGGTAGGCAAAAGCACATGGACTCGAAACCTCGCGGCATTCATCGCCGTGCACAACGGATTCATGGGGAAGAGTGTCCGCAAAGATGCTGGACCTGTTCTGTACTTTGGCCTTGAGGATCATCCGGGCGTCGTGGTCAAGCACTTTCGCGGGCTACGCGTCTCGGGCTCTAACCTCATCGTCGCGACTGGTCAAGTTCCTGCGGACCCTTGGCAATATCTCGTTGATCACGTTGAGAAGTACAAGCCGTCGCTCGTGATCCTCGACCCATATGCTCGATTCCTACGCATACGGGACTGGTCAAACTACGGCGAAGTGACGGAGGCGACTCAACCACTAATCTCTATCGCGCGCGACTACGGGTGTCATGTCATGGGCACCCATCACATGCGCAAGCAGGAAAGCATCGACAGCAACGGCATGGATGAGATGCTCGGCTCGGCGCAGGTGGCGGGATTCGTCGATACGATGATCTTGCTCAAACGGATGCCTGACAACCGTCGCACCCTCCGGGCAGTTCAGCGATACGGCGAAGACACTGAGGAAACCTTCCTCGATTTTCAAGCTGACTCGAAACAGTTCACAATCGGCGAGCGAAAGTTCGACTCGGCCCTAACTGCCAACGCTGACAAGCTCTTCGCGGCAATGGAGCAAGGGCAGTGGTACAAGGAATCAGACGAAGCACTGAAAGCAGTCGTCTCCGGGCACGGCGAGCGAAACCTAGCACTCAGCCGAGGCTACCCAGTCACGTTCCAACGACGAGGCAAGGGTGTCAAAAATGCACCATACGAATATGCCCGAAACCTCGGACCTGACCGCGTGGATCTCTGAAGATGCTGTTTCTATACCTGTCCTAACACAGAGGAAAGGATAGAAACAGAATCCAGAAAATGCCATCCTTTCCATCCTTTCCTCTATGTAGAGAGGGGTACGGAAACAGAATTCTAGGTTGCCCCGCCTTTTGTTGACACACTCGGAAACGCTCGCGCTCGGACGTACTGAGCAACCCTCCGTATTAGCTACAGCCGACCAAAAATGAAGGAAGTAACCCATGAGCATGCGAAAGCAGCGCGAGCACATGACATACCTCAACGCGGTATCCCACCGGCACCCGCCCATGAATGAGTCGGCACGCGAGATCGCTCAGGCGCTCCGCTCGGACCCATCCTATGAGCGGCTCGGCACCGACCCTCGTAGGGAGCGAACTCGTGACGTGCTGAAGTCGGCCGCTCAGATCAATGCATTCGTTCCTCTGGACTGGGGAGAGTTCATACACCGCGCGATCCCGTGGCTGAAGCTGAAGACATGGCGCGATCGATCGACCCGATGATGCAGCCGCAACCGTACAGGCCCGTCCTCGTCAAGAACGATTCGCAGCCTCATCTTTCGAGGTGGGACGACGCAGCGATCACGTTGTGTCGGCGCACTGTGTGGAAGAACTACGAAGGAAAGCACGGCCTATGCCTCGAATGCATCGAGCGGGCCGAAAAGGACTAGAGCATGACATCATCGAATGATCTGAGATCGCCATACGCGGGCGGCAAGAACGTCGCTGCGGACGTGGCTTCGGTCAACGCGCTTAAAGCTGAAATCGATGCGCTGCGAGAAGAGTTGCACACGTTGCAGTTGGCAACCTCGCGGAACATGCAGGGCATTCGCTCAGCGGTGTGGGATGCCCTGCGCGACTTCGACCCTGATGAAGAGGGATTCCTCACGCACGAGGAATGGAATTTGCTCGATGCGCATCTTCGTTCGTATCACCCAAAGAAGGAAGAGACGCCGCGAGGCTCATCATTCCCACAGGCAGGCGTGCCAACGATCTTCGATCAAGCAACGGTCAGCCAGATCATCGACAAGCAGCGGTCACGGTAGGGTTCTTGTTTATTACTTGGGGGTGAGCATGTGGGCAGATACGTCAGCTACAACGCCGATGGCACCCTCGGCACCGGCCGATATCGTGAACGGCCCAAATACAAAACTACTGGCCCCGAAGATCGCAGACGATCGCGGGCAGCCCGAGATCGAGAGCGCGAGAATATCAAAAAGAAGCCACGTCGAGCGGACAATAGGCTGACCTCAATTGCAAGGATTGAGCATGAGCAGTCCGCCCGTTTCGGCCAGCAAGAACCGAAAAATTTGTACGTGGGACACGACAACGACTGGGCACCCACACCCGCATCGCGCTTCGCCGACTCCCATCGATCTCAACCTCACATCGATGTGCCCGCGCCCTGGGCCACTTTGATTTTCGCAGTCTCGGAAGTTTCAAAGACTCACGCGGTACCGATCCTCTCATCGCATCAAGCGACTGCGAAAAATAAAAGCGGGGGCGATCAAGAATTGAAACCGGACCTGTTCATCGATATCGTGCTCGGCGCAGCGGATTTGAAACTCGACAACAACGGCGCTGCTTTAAGCGGCTCCGATCTTCGTGCTGCGACCGATGATCTGGCACGGGCATGTGCTCGGCGCGATTTGGAGTCTGCGAAGCGATGGGCTCGGCTCCTGCTCCTGCAAGGCAGAACCAACCGCAGCGACCTCCGAGCGTTCATGAGGCGCGCTTTAGCGCCTTTAGAAAAACCCTAGGAAGGCGCTGAGCAACCGATCCGAGCTACCTTGGCCTTCGGGACTCCGGGAAGGGGTCGTGCTGGCGCGTGTTTGACTTCTGACGCCATCCCCGGCTTGCGCCTTATCCGAGTGTGGCCCCCGTCTTCGTTACAAGTTGGAGCCTCTTGGGGCTGATACCGCAGCTATCAAGTCTTCTTGCAGAACTGCGGCTCCAAGAGGTTCGAACCGGGCGCAAATCTGAATACGAACCTACCAGCGTCGATATCATATGATCCGGGCGGGGAGACCGAAATCAAGCTCCCATATCGGTAAGCGTCGCAGCTTCGCTTACCCGTCCTCATTCGTATTCGAAAGTGGAGTTTTAGTAGACCTCTCGCTGCGCACGCCGCACGAGGGGCTCGTGAGCGCAGCGGCCTGCGCGGCATGAGCTGTCGGAGCGATTTGTTTTTCGCAGCTTCATGCGAGCTACGCCTTCCTGAGACTGCAAAAACAAATGAGCACATGCGAGCGCGAGTGTGTCGCGTTGATGCGCTTTCGAGAGTGCGAAAAAACAAATCGAGTCGATGCCGACGAGGGTCGATTCGCCGATCTAAGGATGGGACTCCGACCTCGTTGGGGGGCGTGCTAAGCGTATACAGCGAAATTGAGCAACCCGGTCGAGTGACATCAATCAACTCAGTTTCTCCAGCGCAAAATTGAATTTCATGACGACCTGATCAGGGTCACAGGCTACGCGCCATACGACGATGTTTCTGACTCTGATCCGATTCGTGAACTGCTGTCTCTGCCGTAATCGACAGACTGGACCACTACTCCTGAAGCGGCGAAGTTCAAGGATCGATCCGACGCTGCAAACTTTCCTCCCAAGAAAAGAGCTTTTGCCAAAAAGAGCAGCGTCGGAACATTGTTCGCGCTCTTCATCGACCACCGGGGGTAGACACTACTGGCCGCGATGAATGATGCGCAACCCCGGTGGGGTTCGAAGAACTAATCCCTCTCGCGGACCCCACCATCTAACTCTTTTTTCGGCACCTCGGGGATCGCGCAACCCCGCTCTTACTTCGACGCTCGACTCAACCGAAGGTTGCGCGCGCTTCGCGCGACGATTGGAAATATGACTGCGGGACAAACAAAGGATGGCCCGCGAAGGAAGGTACATATGGCAAGAGAAGAAGTCATCACACCCGACGAACTCGCTAAGCATCTCGCAGTGAACGGCAAGCGTCTCGCACTCCTGAAGAACGCTCTTTTTATCATCGAGGCCGTCAACGAGACATCGCTCAATAAAGCGGCTGGTCTCGGGGATCCGAATGCGGAGGCCGTGCTCGCCAAGGCGCATACCGCAGCGTCACGCGCTATCGCAGAGTCCGACCGTCTTGGAGACGAAGAGAGGGAGTCATGAGCCTAATCGAGGACGTTCGAACATGGACGTATCAGGAATTGCTCGAAGCTCGCGAGATTCTAGGGCGGCAGTTGCAGAGCGAAGATTATCAACCCCGTCAGATAAACCTCGCCGGGATGATGGGCAAGGGGGCGACCTCGAATCCAATGGGCTTGCTCGCGAAGATGGCATATGAGCGGCGAAACAAGGCCGCATGTCCGGGCTGCGCGAAGGGCGATCATGACGAGGACTGTACGAACCCCGACCGCGTACAACCGCTAAGCCTTGAGAAGGCCGTAGGCGCGAAGCAGCCTTGTGCTGCGTGCGCGAGTTGCGAAGACCCCGGTTGCGATGCCTGCGTTAACTGCCGCTACATCACACAGCATGGGTTCAGGGTCGAAGAGAAGGCCGCTCATCTCGCAAAGGCTGTCGGGGCGGAAACCGAATGCCTCGGCTGCGCGAATTGTCCCGACCCTAACTGCAAAGATTGTGAGAAGTGTCGCTCTTGGAGACGAAAAGCTGTATTTCGCGTTCAGGAATGATCGGGGATTCGCCTTGCGCCTGCCGAGACCCTTGGAACGAGAAGACTTCGCCCTCAACCGTGAACGCGCAGCGATGGGTCTACCCGGTGAGCCGAACCCACGCATGACATCGAACATTTGGAGGAATAAAGATGACCGCACAAGAGACCGACGATACGACAGTTGACGAGACCCCGTTTGAACTTCTCACCGAAGCTCAGATCAAACTCATCTCCGATTTCCATTTCTCGCTTAGTCAAGCGACGGAAGAGGCGCGCTCGACCATTGACTATTCAGAGTTCGACGAGTTGCAGGCTGACGCTGAAAAAATCCGCAAGCTGGTCACGACCTCGAAGGCAAAGTTGGACGTTGCTCAGAAAGCGTTCAATGAAGCGATCACGAATGCTGAAGAGGACGATGCAAAACTCGGCAAGCTCGTGAAGGCGTTGACCGAAGCAAAGACGACATGGGAAGCGTACGCGAATAAGTCCGACGAACTCAATCGTAAAGTGTCGGCTCTCAGCACCGCGCTGGAAGCGAAAGCAGCCAATGGCATCAAGGCGTTGGTCGCGAAAGGAATTTCCGACTACCGCATCGCGAAGGGGTCGGCTCAGCAGCAGTTCGAAAACAAGGTGAAGCTGACATTCGCCGATGCTCCGGGTAACTTGAAGGTAGACGATAAAGGAATCCCCAACTGGGCTCTCGCTTACGCCGTTGGGATTCCGGCCATCAAGGAGTACGAGCGTCGTCTGATTGCACTCGGCGTTGGTGCTCGCGCATTGGAGTCGGCCGCTAATGCGGTCGGTTTGAACTTCAACCTGCGGGTCGAGTATCCCGTCTTCGTGACTCCCGACTTGATCATGCGGGCAGCAGCCGGAGATCGAGCAGTCGTGACCGAGAACATGAATCGCGCATTCGCCCCCGTCAAAGACGTACCACTGATTCGAAACCAAGGATAAGGGGGAACTCAAATGAGTCGAGTTTACAAACCGGAATACGTCGTGACCATTAAGGGAAGCGGAGGCGAGTACGAGGCGTACCGCACCGATGATGTAGAAGGAGCAACGAAGAACGCCGAAGCACGCGGCTTGAAAGTCGTTTCGACCGAATTGTCAAAGCGCGCAGCGCAGCCCGATGTCAGGAAAGCGTATGCGGGCGAGACGGCCAGGGTCAGCGCGATTCTTAAGAAAGCCGCGAAGAATCCTGCGAACGTGACGCCGGATGAAATCGAGATCGTCCGCAAGTTCAGTCAGAACTACGCGCAGGCTATGGCTGAATACGATGACCTCCCCGGCCAGCGCACGAAGGACAACCTCTCGACTCCCGATTACTGGGCAGTGAAGGCCGCAGAGGACGCTAGCGAGACCGATGCGTCGCTCGCTCAGATGCTCGAAGACGCAAAGACTTCGGGGAACGCGACACGCATTCAGATGATTAAGGCAAGGATGCGCGCTCGTGCCGAAGCTCGTGGCCGTGCCGATGCGCGGGCTAAGTCGGCAAGCGTAGAGATTCCGAATGGGCAGCCGCGCAGCGCGGGCTCAGCCGGTCTCGGTGACACCACAGGGCCAGCTTTTGAGCAAGGTGGTCAGGGTGAAATGGTCGAGGCGTTCGCAGACTCGTACCCTCAACTGGACAAAGACTCATTCGCGAAATGGCTTTCGTCTTTGGACCTCGATCAGGTTCGTAGGCAGGGGTACAGCGATGAAGAACTGTTCAAGCAATACGCGGCCTCGATGGTCGAGCCGTCCAAGCTCATGTTCGGCGATACCGTTCACGTCAGGACGATGACGCAGGAACCGGGCAGCGATAGGATTCAGCCCAAGGGCGGTCAGTAAGACCATCCCCGTCACGCTCGACATTTATCACATGGCGCAGGACGCGACTTGAAAATGACTTCGAGTCGAGTGACATAGGCAAGGCCGTTCGTCGAAAGAGCAGCGGCAAGTATCCCCGTTCTCTGCGATGAGGGCGGGGATTTCGTTTATCTGTCTACGCGAGGCAGCCTCAAGAAGACATCAGTTTATCGAACTGTTTCTGAATGTCCTCATCCGATATGCCATGATCCTGCCGCCACCTAGCTTGGAGCGCATCCAGTTCGGTAGTCAGGTTTTGGAATCGTTCGTCGATCTCCGCCAACTCCCCGATCATCGTGTTTCGTCCGTCTGTCTTGGTGAACTCAACCGCGTAATCCCAAAAGTAGTGATGGGCCAGCCGATTACGAAGCTGCACGGAATCCCCGATCGCTTCGAGTAGCTCGTCAGGGGCTTTACCTTCTAGCTGTTTCTTCAGTTGACCAAAGGTCGCCCGGAAGTTGCGGTCCAAGAGATCGTCAATCCCATGTTGCTTAAGCCAGTCCTCGCCGGGACCAAACAAGGTGGCGAGAAGCATGGCTACCGCTTGCTCAAGTACCTGTGCGGAATAGAGCGCGGCTCCGAAGCGCGCGAAGACCTCGCGGATTTGGTCAGATTCGGGATCGAGTTCGTGTGGAACCCACTCGTCAGACATCGAAGATCAGCCGACAGACACCTTCGTTCTCTGAATGTTCCTCGTTACTTCGATCCAGCCCTCTCGCGTCTGAAAGAAGGCAGTCACGTCGAGGCGGACAACTTCAAGAAAGCCCTGCGGAGTTGTCAGCCTCGTGATTTCTGCAACCTGTGCTGCGTCGAGATGGCCTGCAAAATAGACCGTTTCTTTTCGTTCGCCCCGTAGCAAGGGCTGGCGTGTCAGGATCGATGCCTGATAGATCAACGGCTGATTGACCCATAGAGTGAACATCAGGCGGTCGAACTGCAAATCCATTGGACTGCGATTCACCATTGAAAACCAAAGCAGAATCTGTGGGATTTGGGCATGAAGCTGAATGCTGATGGGCGACTCGCTCCGAAGGTCAATGTCAACCTGTCCTGCGATGACCCGCCCATTTTCCATGAAGTCGATGTTGATGGGGTCGGGTGCCGGTGTCGGGCGTTGTCGAAACATTGTGATAGCTTGCCAGATTCGATTTAGCCACTTCCGGAGTCGCACGAATAGGGCAGGCCATAGCTTTCCGAGCACGAAAAGAATGGCAGCAACGATCAATCCACCTACGACCGTAATTTCGAGGGCGACGAGCCAATCCACGCTTACCGGCGCTCCATGACCCGCTCTTCACCCGTCTCCGGGTTCACGAGCACGACGGTAAACAACTCTTCGAATGGAACGCGGAAATACTTGACCATCGCAGCTTGCAGCTTCGGTCCTGCCTTTCGCGCACCAGCCTCGATCGCAGGAATGTAGTTCTGGCTGATGCCTAGGTCACGGGAAAGCTGACGTTGAGTAAGGCCGCGCTTCTGCCGCATGGCCTTGAGGCCGGTTGCCCTTACCTCGACTCGCATCGGTGTCCCGGCCTACTTTGGAACAGGAATTCCTACCAGGGCAGCGAACCGTTTCTTGAACTCGTCCCAGTCAGGCCCGGACCTCCCAAGGATTTGAGCGGTGTCGAACCAATGATTCGTCGTGGGCGATTCTTTTTGAAGCTTCTTCACATCAACGCCCTTGGTTGCGATGATGGTCCAGAATTCAGGGTACCCATCACCCTTCGCCTTTTGATGTGACTTTTCCGCCTCTCCTGCCCTGTTGTGAGCGTTGCTCTTGTCGGTGCCGCCCTTGATTTCTATCGCGACCTTCTTATGGACACCGCTCCCCACCTGTTCCATGATCCGAAGGTCAGGATCGCTAGCCAGCACAATCGAGACTTCTCGCTTGGAAGCGTTTACGATCACCAGTTTGTTCGCGCTTGCAGTTTTGATGGCGGGCTTCACGATCTCAGTGATCGCGGCAAATACATCGTCCTTCGCTTTGGCTCCAATGGTGTTGTTATTGCCTCCGTAGAATTGGGCACCCAAAGTAAGCAGGGGCAGTTCCTCTAAGTCCTTCTGACTCACGGCTGGTGATATCTGACGAACGAGATCTGCCAAGCCAGGGGCCATCGCCTTGCAGAAGTCGGGCAGATCAGCCTGTTGCCGGGTCGTCATTGTGTTGCGAGCTTCCATTGACTTAAACAGCCCCATCCCGCTGCCGCCCTCGTAGAACTTCTTCTGCGACACCCCGATCAAAAGTCGGTAGTAACCGATTAGGCTCGGTCGGGTTTCGAGGACGATCGGAGCCGGGAATATGTACTCATCGCGGATACCCACGCTGGCCAAGATTTTCTGCACGTCAACCGGGACATACTTGTCCAGTTGCGGCTTCAAGATTTTGGGATCGACCGTTCCCAGTGTGTTGCGCAGCGCTTCCAGTAACCAAGTCTTTCGAGCCGCAGCTAGAAGCTGATGGAACAGAATTTGGCGAGTCGCCGGAAAGCTCTTTAGCGGCACCTACAAAAGCTTCACTGACCCGTTAAGCCTTCTCTCTGCGATTGCCACGTACTCCGGGTTGAGTTCGACTCCAACGAATCGCCTTCCCATGTCGTGGGCCACCAATCCAGTTGTGCCAGAGCCGATAAAGGGGTCGAGCACAAGGTCACCCGGTTCGCTTGTGAGCGCGACGCAAGGAGCGACCAGGGCGGGTGGGAAGGTTGCAAAATGGGCAGCCTTGTACGCCTGGGTATAGATATCCCACACCGTGCGGAGGTTGCGCTTATTCGGCCCGCGTACAGCCTTCGCGTTGTAGTAATAGTTGGCGCTCTTGCTGAAAAGGAACAGGTATTCATGGCTACGGGTTGGCCTGTCTTGGACGCTTTCTGGCTGGCAGTTTGGCTTGTTCCAGATCAGGTCGGCGCGAAGATACCATCCGGCTTCCTGCAATGCGAATGCAAGCCGCCACGGAATTCCAATTAAGTCCTTGGGTTTAAGTCCATCAGGAGTCGGAGGGCGCACCTTCATTGCTCGTACGGGGTTCTTCTTATCCGGTGCTCGCCAAGTGCGACCGCCAGACGTGTAGGAGTCTCCGATGTTCAACCATAGGGTGCCATCATCTCGAAGTACCCGCCGTACGCCTTCGAAGGTTCTGGCTAGGTTGCGAACATAGTCAATGACGCTGCTCTCCAACCCGATCTGCCCGTCAATGTGATAGTCGCGAAGCGACCAGTACGGTGGGGACGTCACGCAAGTTCGAAAAACAGCATCCGGCATTCTCCCGAGAACCCGGTTTGCATCGCCAGCTATGAGGGCGGAATCCCTTGCGCCTTTTGCGAAGAGGAAGCCAAATGGGTTGCGATCCCCATTTGGTGTCACGATCTGAACCGGGGGCCTTTCGACCAAGTATTCTGCCGCTGCTTCGCGAACAGAACCGATCCACTCGGCCAGATGGGGCGCTCCTTTGAAGTCCATCTTCGGGCCGGAGGTGTGGATAACTTGCTTCATCGGGTCCGCTTGCGGAATTATTGCACGAGATTCAGGCGTTGAACCATGCGCTCAAAAGCGTGGCAGGTTACCTCTTCTCGACCTTATCGTTCTCGTGGCTTCTCTGGGACCAGTTGGCAAGCTTCGGATCGTCAGAATCTGGCTTCTTTTGTGATTCGTCAATCTCCTTCGGCTCGGCCAACTCATCTTCCTTAGCCACTGAGGCTCCCCTCTTTTGAAGGTTCGTCGCCCTGCTGTAGGTGGCGCTCAATTTCCGGGTCATCGATGTCAGCCGGTTTCAGGGCGGGATCAATTTTTTCAGGCACCAAAAGCGGCTCGTCCTTTTTTCTACCCATCTTTATCGAACTCCATGTGCAAGTACTTGGCCCATTGGGTCAGCGAGGTATACGACAACAATAAGCATGAGATCGACCGTGAAAATGGCGACCGCCGCCTTGAGCCAGAACTCTCGTCTTCGGATCATAGGGGTGTTCGTCTTGAACGACCGGACAATATTAGCCAGCAGGGTGCGTTTCGCGTAGACGGGATCGGCAAGCAAGTAGCGTGCCCGGAACATTTCGGGGTCTGGATCGAACCGGACATTTCTCGGAAACGATGCGAGAAGAGCCGACAGCAGGGTAAACAGGAACAGCACACCAATCAAGACCAGCACTCCCGGACCTGGGTGGGAGGCTGGCTTGCCACCGATGCCTTGGATTCCGACGATTCCGGTGACGAGGCTCGTGAACCCTAATAAGATTCCTGACCTGTTGTTTATAGAGTCAATTTCCGATAACTGGGCCTCAAGCTGCCGCTTTGCGTCGGTGAGTAGTAGCTCTAGGGTTTCGGGGTGAGGCTCTCTCGACTGACTAACTGACGCACGACGACGACGAAAAACAACATAGGTGACCCCCGCCAACGCAATCCACCTGATCAGCCGCTTGATGATGCCTGGCAGGATAGCAGCGGGTTTTGACAGGTGCCTGTCGAAGTTGTTGGCCGAGTTGCCCCAGGATCGGAGGCAGCCTGCGAGTTTAGTGGGTGACGGTGCTCGTCGAAGGCGACACCTGATCGTACTTGGCGTGCCCAGTCCTGATGTAGTGACCGGCCGCTGGCATCGTGGCCTCGCGTGCATTCGAAGCCTTGAGCACGAAATCGCAGTCCCGGCACTTCCAGTCAATGGGTTGCGAGTAGGTTGCGTCGAGTGCGAGCACCAGCGCCCTCACTGTGATGGAGGGACTCCTGTCCCGTCGCCGTGGCAAACGGTGCATTCGATCGGATTGGGTCGGCAGACGTGACGCTCGTAATCGAACTGGCCGAGACGTTGCTCGTTGTCCTGCGCGGCGGGAGTAGCTTGGAGACCTGATCCCCCACAGCGGGTGCAGCGATCAACTCCATCAGGGTCCTTCATGCTGGACCCGTAGCCGTTGCACCATGTGCAATAGGACACCACGACATCAACGATGCTCGACATCACGGACTACGGTACCAGCGCCATGTACGTTGGCAACCGTCTACTGGCCCAAGTTGGAATTGGTAAGCGTAGGTAAGCGGGCTAATTATGATATCAGCACTAGGCGATTAGCTCGGCCAAACGCCTGATTTGTATTCGAAAAAGATGGAGGCGAGTGGGGGAATCGAACCCCCGGTGAAGGTTTTGCAGACCTCTGCCTTACCACTTGGCTAACTCGCCACCGGCCTGGCCAATCGCATAGTTTAGAGGGCGCTCAGCGCCTTTCCCGTTCGGCTATCAGTTTATTGGTAACCAACTTGACGCGCCCGCGCTCGGCGAGGGGCACATAATCACGCATCGTGCGAGGATCGCGGCTCCATCTGGCGGGGCTGATCCTCGTTTTTTCACTCCTCGCGGCCTGCGCCCCCCTCCCGGCAATGATGGCTCCCTCGCTCGGGAGCCCGATCAGCCTGGGCGCCGTCCTCTCCCTGACGGGTAGCCAGGCCGAAAGCGGCCAGATGGCCAAGGAGGGCTATCTCTTCTGCCAGGACTGGATCAACGCCAAGGGCGGGGTCACCGTGAAGGGTGCCGGCCACCGGCTGAACATCGATATCGTCGATGACCAGAGCCGCCCATCGATCGCAGCCGAAGCGACCGAACAGCTGATCTCGCAGTATCACGACACGCTGCTGCTCGTCGCCTCAAACGACGCCACTGCCAGCCGCGCCGCGCCGGTTGCCGAGCAGCATCAGGTGCCCATGGTCAGTAGCGGGGCGTCGTCGGACAGCATCTTCGATAACCACTACCACTATCTATTCAGTGTGCTGGCCCCGCACAGCCGCCAGTTGCAGGGTGTGATCGACATGGCCCTCGCCCAGGATCCAAAACCCGCCTCGATTGCGATTTTGGCCGCGAGCGATAGCCTTTCCGCCGAAGTGGCCAACGCAACCAGCAGCTACGCTCAGGCGAAGGGCCTGACCGTCGTCTACGGCGCAAGCTACACCTCCGGCGTCAACGATCTCAGCGGTGTGCTGGGATCCGCCGCCGGCGCCAGCCCCGATCTCCTCCTCGAAGTCGGCCATCCCGGTGAGAGCGTGCGTACGGTCCAGCAGGCCGAGGAGATGAAGATCCAGCCTAAGCTGCTGGCCTTCAGCGACGGCCCCGGCACGGCCCAATTTACCGATGAGCTCCGAGCCGCGGCCAACTACAGCGTCGGGACGACGCAATGGGCGCCGGCTACCCGGAACCGGACAAGCTACTTCATTGACAGCTTCCATTACTCGCTGGGCTTCGGCGAGCAGTTCGGCCATATGCCGGATCAATACGCGGCCGCGGCGACCGCCGCCTGCCTGACGCTCGAGGTCGCGATCGAACAGGCCAACTCGACGCAGCCACGGTGGGTCCGCGACGCGCTCGCGATCATGGACCTCAACACCTTCTTCGGGGAGATCAAGTTCGACGATCGCGGCGCCAACGCCGTGAAGCCAGTCTATGTGCAGCAGGTCCAGTCGGGTCGCACGGTTTTGATCTGGCCGCCGGACGTCGCCACCGCGCGACTTCGCTATCCCGACCCCGGATGGGCGAAGCGCTAAGGGTCAGCGGTCAATCGCGTACCAGACGACCTCGAGGGTTTTCCATATGGCCGTACCGCGAAGCGTCAGGCCGAGCCGTTCCATGACCGCACGCGATCGCGTGTTCGCGGGGACGGTGATTGAGATCAGGCGCTGGTCACCCGGCAGCCGCTCGCGCCAGATCTCCATCGACGCGCGGCCGGCTTCGGTCGCCAGCCCGCGGCCCCAGTAATCGCGGTGTAGGGTCCACCCCACCTCGATCGGGTCGGCTTCGATCGGCCAATCATGGTGCCGGATCATGCCCAAGCGGCCGATCAGCCGGTTCGTCTCGAGATCGACGGCGGCCCACTGACAGATGCCGTCATCGCGCCAAGCAAGCATGAACCGCTCGACCTGGGCGACAGTTTTCGGCAGATCCATGGCGGGCATGAATTGTTGGTACTCGGGCTGCGCGTAGATCTCGGCCAGCGGCTCGGCGTCTGATTCCCGCCATTGCCGCAGCAGCATCCGCGCCGTGCGGACTTCCTTCGGCACGCCGATCGCCGTGATGTCCGAGATGGCTTACCGCTCGGCGAGTAGCTCGGCCAGGTGCGCCATCACGCGCACCCCCGAACCGGTGGGGCCAGGAGGGACGGCCTTGAGTTCCGGCGCATTCTGCCAGGCGCTCCCCGCGATGTCGAGATGGACCCAGGGTCTGCCGTCGACGAACTCGCGAAGGAAGATCGCCGCCAATGTCGCGCCAGCCCAGGGGACGCCGGAATTTTTGAGGTCGGCGATCTGGCTGTCCATCAATCCGTCGTAGTCGGCCCACAGCGGAAGCTCCCAGAGCCGCTCGCCCGCCAGATCCGCGGCGCGGCGCACCTGGTCCATCAGCGTCGGGTTGTTGCCGAAGGCGCCGATGGCGAGCGGACCAAGGGTGCGCGCGATGGATCCCGTCAGCGTGGCAATGTCGACGATGTGGGTTGCGCCTTCCTTTACCGCGTACGTGATGCCATCGGACAGGATCAGCCGTCCCTCGGCGTCGGTGTTGATGATCTCGATCGTCTTCCCACCCGATCCTGTCACCACGTCGCCGGGCTTGATGGCATGGCCGGAGGGCATGTTCTCGGTGGTGGGGACGATGCCGATGACATTGATCTTCGGCTTGAGCTCGGCGATCGCCAGCATGGCACCGACGACGGCCGCGCCTCCCCCCATGTCGGATTTCATCATTTCCATGTTCTGGGCCGGCTTGATCGAGATGCCGCCGCTATCAAAGGTGATGCCTTTGCCCACCAGGGCCAGCACGGGCGCCGCCGGCCCACGCGCGCCGCGCTTCAGTGCGATGCGAGCGTTTGAGGCGTTATACCGGATCACGATCATCTTCGCCGGCTCGTCGGAACCACGCGCCACGGCGAGCAGCGCGCCCATCTTGAGCCGGCGCATGTCGTCGACCTCGAGAACTTTGAGGTCGAGGCCGGTCCCTTTGACGGCCTCTTTCACCTTCTCGACAAAGACGGTTGGGGTAAAGGTGTTTGCCGGCGCGTTGACCCATTCCCGGATGCGATTCGTTGCATCGGCCAGTACGACGGCGTCTTTCACCGCTGCCGCCGCTGCCTTGTCCCCGTCGAGGCCAACGATGTTGAGCGCGCTGATCTGCGTCACCGCATGCTCGTGACGCGTCTTTAGCGAGCCGACGTCAAAGTTGCTCAGCCCGATTCCTTCGGTGACGGCCCGCGCCACGTCGGC
>Ga0070698_100001452_pt1 | contig 26315 bp, 21 predicted proteins | sample KBSK1502metaG_FD_65477 | JGI IMG/M metagenome (GOLD analysis project Ga0070698, IMG submission 65477) | Corn, switchgrass and miscanthus rhizosphere microbial communities from Kellogg Biological Station, Michigan, USA - KBS K1-50-2 metaG | ecosystem: Host-associated > Plants > Roots >... | reverse complement strand
AGCGCCTGCTCGCGCTCAACGCCGTCATCTGGTTCAACTGGCAGATCGGCGCCCCAGTCAAGCGTTCCCTAATCGCCTACGATCACTGACCTGCCCAGATTCCCCGGTCAACGATCTAGCCCGCTGCCCGCGATGGTCACCACCTCGATGCCGTGCTTGCGCAGCATGGTGTTCGTCGGGACGTTGCGCTCGTAGCCAAGCACGACGCCTGGCGCCACGGCGAGATAGTTGGTGCCGTCGTCCCGCTGCTCACGCTTGGCGGCCCTGATGTCCTCGTCGGTGGACAGTATGGTGATCTCACGGACCCGGGCCATTCGGCAGTTCCGAATAGGGGAATTCGCCACTACCGGCCCCTCGGCGGGCGTGCGAGGCTGCCAGTATGTCAGCCAACAGCCCGCATGCCGGCTCCCAGCACCCAGACTCCGCCGGAACTACGACGATGGGACGGCCTGCGCACCCGGACGCGGCGGGCAGCCAGCCGGCCAGGCCAGAGCGGGCCTGCTGCTGCTCGGCCAAGCCGATGATGGTCGTCATGATGCCGCCGGGCGACGCCAGGCCGACCCCGGTTGACCTGTGGCTATGCGACCACCATTACCGGAAAAGCCGGCCGGCCCTGACGGCAGCCGGGGCCGTAGTCTCCGCCGCGCCCGCCGCGCGCACCTGAACCGGGATTCCCGCCGCACGCGCCTGGGCACAGATCCGGCGGCCGGCCGCGGCATAGTGCCTTTCGGCTCGCCAGGCCGGGCCCTTCGGCCCTGGGCAGGCCGGTCGCGGCAGGCTGGAATCGAGGGATGGACGTGCGCACGCACGGACTGAGGAGGCATTGCGGATGTTCCAGGTACGGCTGCATGGACGCGGCGGGCAAGGGGCGGTGACGACGGCGGAGTTGCTGTCGGTCGCCGCCTTCGGCGAGGGTAAGCACGCGCAGGCGTTCCCCAGCTTCGGGTCGGAACGGATGGGCGCGCCGGTCATGGCCTTCTGCCGGATCGACGACAAGCCGATAAGGACCCGCGAGCCGGTCACCCACCCGGACGCGCTGATCATCGGCGATCCGACCCTGCGGCACCAGGTGGAGGTCTTCTCCGGCCTGCGACCTGGCAGCTTCATGCTGATCAACGCGGCAGGCGCGTTCGAGGATCTCGGCCTGGGCGAGTACATCCGCCCGATGCGAGCCGGCCTGTTGCTGGTGGTCCCGGCCAGCCGGATGGCGCAGCAGCACCTGGGCAGGCCGCTGCCTGGCGCCGCGCTGCTCGGCGGCTTCGCCGCCCTGACCGGCCAGGTACGGCTGGACTCGGTAGTCGCGGCGATCAAGGAGCGGTTCCATGGGAAGGCCGCCGGCGGCAACGCCGCGGCGGCTAGCGAGGCATTCGAGTTCGTCCAGGCCGAGCGGGAGGAACTAGCCGATGCTTAAGCAGATCGAGGGATCACGGGCGGTCGCCGAGGCGCTGGCGCTGTGCCGCCCGGAAGTGATCTGCGCCTACCCGATCACCCCGCAGACCCACATCGTCGAGGCGCTCAGCGCGACGGTGAAGCGGGGCGAGCTTGGACGTTGCGAGTTCATCAATGTCGAGTCCGAGTTCGCCGCGATGTCGGTGGCGATCGGCGCGTCGGCGGCCGGGGCGCGGGCCTACACCGCCACCGCCAGCCAGGGCCTGCTGTACATGTCGGAGGCCGTCTACAACGCCGCCGGCCTCGGCCTGCCGATCGTGATGACCGTCGCCAACCGCGCCATCGGCGCCCCGATCAACATCTGGAACGATCACAGCGACTCGATGTCGCAGCGCGACGCCGGCTGGATCCAGCTCTACGCCGAGACCAGCCAGGAGGCGCTTGACCTGCACATCCAGGCGTTCCGGATCGCCGAGGAACTCTCCGTGCCCGTGATGGTGTGCATGGACGGTTTCATTCTCACGCACGCCTGCGAGCGTGCCGATATTCCGACGCAGCAGCAGGTGGACGACTTCCTGCCGCGGTACGAGCCCCGGCAGGTGCTGGACCCCGCCGAGCCGGTCTCGATCGGCGCCATGGTCGGGCCGGAGGCGTTCACCGAGGTGCGCTACCTCGCGCAGGCGAGGCAGCTGCAGGCACTTGAGCTCATCCCGGCGGTGGCCGCGGAGTTCGAGCGCGGCTTCGGCCGGGATTCCGGCGGCCTGCTCCGGCCCTACCGGCTGGACGACGCCGAGACCGTGGTGATCGCACTTGGCTCGGTGCAGGGCACGATCAAGGACGTCGTGGACGAACTGCGGGACGGGCAAGGGATGAAGATCGGCGTGCTCGGGATCATCTCGTTCCGGCCGTTCCCGTTCGAGGCGGTCCGCGCGGCGCTGGCCGGCGCCAGCAGGGTGATCGCGATCGAGCGGGCGCTCGCGCCAGGCTCCGGCGGCATCGTGACCGGCGACATCAGGTCGGCACTGCTAGCCCGCCCGCTGCCGGTTTCCCCGGTCATCGCCGGCCTGGGCGGCCGCGCTGTCACGTCGGCCTCGCTGCGCAACCTGCTCACCGACGGCCACGCCGATGCGCTTGAGCCGCTGACCTTCCTCGACCTGAACACCGAACTGGTCGACGGGGAACTTGCCCGCACGAGGCAGGCCCGCAGGTCAGGCCCGGCCGCGGAGAACATGCTGCGCGACATGGGTGCCGTCGCGTCCCGGGTCGGATGACGAGCGAGGAACTGAGGAACACTGTCATGCCCTACCAGCCGATCAAGTTCTACCAGACCGGCAGTTTCGCGGTCGGCAACCGGCTGCTCGACCCGGAGCAGCGCTCGGTGCAGTCGGACTCCGAGCGCGGCAACTCGCTGAACTCCGGGCACCGGGCCTGCCAGGGCTGCGGCGAGGCGCTCGGCGCCCGCTACGCCATCGACTCGGTGATGAAGGCCACCGACCGCCAGATGATCGCGGTGAACGCGACCGGCTGCCTGGAGGTGTTCTCCACCCCGTTCCCCGAGACCTCGTGGCAGATCCCGTGGCTGCACTCGCTGTTCGGGAACGCGCCCGCGGTCGCGACCGGGGTCGCCGCCGCGATGCGGGCCAAGGGCCGGACCGACGTCCGGGTGGTCGGCCAGGGCGGCGACGGCGGCACGGTCGACATCGGCTTCGCCTGCTTGTCCGGGATGTTCGAGCGCAACGACGACGTGCTCTACATCTGCTACGACAACGAGGCCTACATGAACACCGGCGTGCAGCGCTCGGGTGCCACCCCGCCTGCCGTCCGGACCGCGACGACCCAGGCCGTCGGGCCCGAGCCGGGCAACGCCTTCGGCCAGGGCAAGAACGTGCCGCTGATCGCGATGGCCCACGAGATCCCGTACGTGGCCACCGCGACCGTCGCCGACCTGCGCGACCTGGAGTACAAGGCGCGCCGCGCGATGGACTTCCGCGGCGCCCGCTACCTGCACATCCTGGTGCCCTGCCCGCTCGGCTGGGGCAGCGCCTCGTGCGACACGATCCGGGTCGCCAGGCTCGCCACCGAGAGCGGGCTGTTTCCCGTGTTCGAGGCCGAGCGCGGCGAGGTCACCAGCGCTACCCCGATCCGGCACCGAGTCCCGGTCGAGGACTACATGCGGCTGCAGGCTCGCTACGCGCACCTGTTCCGCCCGGTGCGGCGGACCGAAACCATCGCCAGGATCCAGGCCGCTGCCGACCGGAACATCAGCCGGTTCGGCCTGGTCAAGGAAGAGAAAACCACGGTGAAACGGATTGTCCCGGGCCAGTCGCCCGCGACAGGGCAGGCGGTTGGGTGATGCAGAACCAGCCAGGGGGGGCACAGCGCTCCCCGGGGGGACCCCGGGCCCCAGTGGCCCTTACCCCCCGCGAGAGGCCATTCGCGATCACGCTGGATGTCGGGTCGAGCCTGGCCAACAAGACCGGCTCGTGGCGGACAGAGCGGCCGGTCTACGTGGACCGGCTGCCGCCGTGCAGTGATGCCTGCCCGGCCGGGGAGAACATCCAGCAGTGGCTGTATCACGCCGAGAGTGGCGCCGCTAACGGCGCCGCTAACGGCGCCGATAACGGCAGCGCTAACGCCAGCGCTAACGCCAGTGCTAACGGCGCCGTTAATGGCGCCGAGGACGGCGGCTACGAGCGCGCCTGGCGGCAGATCATGGCCGACAACCCATTCCCGGCGATCATGGGCCGGGTCTGCTACCGGCCTTGCGAGACCGCCTGCAACCGGGCGCAGCTGGACGAGCCGGTCGGCATCAACTCGGTGGAGCGGTTCCTCGGCGACGAGGGGATCCGGCGCGGCTGGACCGTTCCCGTGACCGCGGCCCCGTCCGGGAAGCGGGTACTGGTGGTCGGCGCCGGGCCGTCCGGGCTGTCGGCCGCCTATCACCTGACCCGGCTCGGTCATTCGGTCACGATCAGGGATTCCGAGCGGGAGCCCGGCGGCATGATGCGCTACGGCATCCCGGCCTACCGGCTGCCCCGCGACGTGCTCGACGCCGAAGTCACCCGGATCCTGAACATGGGCGTGACGCTCGAGCTTGGCACCACGGTGACCGACGTGCCGGCCGCGCTAGACGGCGGCGGCTTCGACGCCGTGTTCCTGGCGGTCGGGGCGCAGATCGGCGCGCGCACCTATATCCCGGCCGGCGACTCTGCCCGGATTCTGGATGCTATTTCGGTGCTGCACGACACCGAGACCGGGCAGCCGCCGATGCTCGGCAAGCGCGTCGTGGTCTACGGCGGCGGCAACACCGCGATGGACGCGGCCCGCACCGCGCGGCGGCTCGGCGCCTCGGATCCGATCGTGGTCTACCGCCGGACCCGCGAGCGGATGCCGGCCCACGAGGTCGAGGTGGAGGAGGCGCTGGCCGAAGGCGTGCAGATCCGGTGGCTGTCCACCGTCGCCCGCGCCGACGAGGGCATCATCATGATCGAGAAGATGGAGCTCGACGAATCCGGCTTCCCGCAGCCCACCGGGGAGTTCGAGGACCTGCCTGCCGACTGCGTGGTGCTCGCGCTCGGCCAGAATTCCGACCTGTCCCTGCTGGAGGGGGTCGACGGGATCGAGGTGTCCGACAAGGTCGTCCAGGTAGGCCCGGACATGATGACCGGTCACCCTGGCATCTTCGCCGGCGGCGACATGGTGCCAGCCGACCGGACGGTCACCGTGTCGATCGGGCACGGCAAGAAGGCAGCCAGGAACATCGACGCCTGGCTGCGCGGCGCCGATTTCACCCGCCCGGCCCGGCATGAGCTCGCCCCGTTCGGCATGCTCAACACCTGGTACTACGCGGACGCCCCGGCCACCGCACGGCCCGCGCTTGAAGTCGCCCGCCGGGTCACGACATTCGACGAGGTGGTCGGCGGGCTGGACGAGACCACCGCGCTTTACGAGGCCAGGCGGTGCCTGTCCTGCGGTAACTGCTTCGAGTGTGACAACTGCTACGGCGTCTGCCCGGACAACGCGGTGATCAAGCTCGGCCCTGGCAGCCGGTACGAGATTGACCTCGACTACTGCAAGGGCTGCGGCATCTGCGTAACCGAGTGCCCGTGCGGCTCGATTGTCATGGAGCCGGAACCCTAGTCAGCCGCCGCTAGCGCGACCAGCGGTGCGCCACGTCGATCACTACCCGCCAGCCGTGGCCGGGCTGGCGCCGGACGAGGTGGGCGCCGCGCGGGCGCCCAGCGTGACGGCCACGGCCGCTGCTCCAGCGAAGCTGACTAGCAGTCCCCTCATTGCCTTTGTCCCTTCAGCCGACACGTGCTTATTCCGACACTCGGTGATCACGCGCTGCGGCAGCAGGGACGAAGGTCCTGAACCGGTAGTCCAGTAGCCAGAAACCGGGCCGGCCCGCGGGTCAACGGCGGATGATCGAGCCAAGCCGGTGCAGAGAGGTGGTGGCCGCGATGGCCAGCATGGCAGTTGAACTCGAGGTTGTTGCCATCGAGAAGCCAGCCGACGCGAACGTCATCATAGGCCAGGCCCATTTCATCAAGACCGTGGAAGACCTGCACGAGACGCTGGCCGGGGTGAGTCCGCATCTCCGGTTCGGTGTTGCGTTCTGCGAGGCATCGGCGGCCCGGCTGGTGCGCCGATCAGGGAACGACGATGAGCTCACCGGCCTGGCTACCGAAAACGCCCGCAGAATTGCCGCCGGGCACTCGTTCGTGATCTTGCTTCGGGATGGGTTCCCCGTTAACGTGCTGAACCCGCTGAAGTCCGTCCCGGAGGTATGCGCGGTCTTCTGCGCCACCGCCAACCCGGTTGACGTCCTGGTCGCTGTCACCGATCGCGGCCGCGGGATCGTGGGCGTGATCGACGGCTCGCCGCCGGTCGGGGTCGAGACGGACGCCGACGTGGCCGATCGTCACCGCCTGCTGCGCGATATCGGCTACAAGCTCTGACCCCTCCCGGCCTTGCGCATGCAGGACCGGTCAGGCCGCGCTGCTTCTGCGCCGGGTGGTGAACGGTGGTTCCTTCTGCGGGGGTCGGAGCCAGCGCAGGTGCTCGCAGTCGCCTTGCAGTCGCAGCCGCCGCCATAGCACGGCCGTGGGCGAGATCTGGCTGGCGTGCATCAGGGCGGCCCGGCGCTGCCTGGCCCGGTCCACGCGGATGCACAGATCAACATGATCGGGCGGCCGGCCGGTGAACGCCTGGCCGGTCTCGTGCTGCAGCCTGCTGGCGACAGCGGCGGGCAGAGTCCAGGCGAGCACCGGCAGCCCGGCGGCGTCCGCCGCGCGGACGGCAGCGCGCGTGGCGGCCTGGTGGTCGGGGTGGCCGGTGATGCCGGTGTCGTCGAAGACCAGCAGCCCGCCGGGCCGGTGGCGTGCGGCCAGCCGGGTGACGTGGGCGGCCAGTTCGCCTGGCGGCGTGCCGGCGAGGCAGCCGTCGGGGTAGCCGAGCAGGGTGACGGTGGCGACCCCGAGGGCGCTGCTGGCCTGCCGCAGCTCTTCTGCCCGCGCCAGGTGGAGGCTGGCGCCGTTCTCGTTGAGCGTGGAAGCCTCGCCGCGCGTGTAGCACAGCAGGTGAACCGCGGCGCCGCTGGCGGTGAGCGCGTCCACGACCGCGCCGAGCCCGAAGGTCTCGTCGTCGGGGTGGGCGACGACGGCCAGCACGGCAGACCAGCGGGGCAGCAGGCGCTCCGGCCGGGATTTGGCTGAACCGTTCACGCGCCGCCGCCGGAGCCAGGCCCGGTCCCGGTCCTGGCTCATCGCTGCCTGCCCGGACTCAGCGGGCCCGGAACAGGGCCCGCTGCAGCGGCGCGGCCAGGCACACCCCGCCCGCGGCCTGCCAGCGGGATGAGGCCGATCAGCGCCAGGCCGAGGCCGCCGGTCCCGCCGGCGAGCGCGCCCGCCGCGATCACAAGGCCGGCCGCGGCCCGGGTGGCCCGTCCCGCGCCGGGCGGCGGCACGGTGGCGTTCGTCGACCCGATCGGCCACCGCTACCTCGACGACCCCGTCGCGCGCGAGGAGGGCGGCACACCGGGCATCGTCGAGTCGATCCGCGCCGGGCTGGTCTTCGGACTCAAGCAGGCCGTCGGAGCCGACCTCATCCAGGCCCGTGAGGAGCGGCACTGGCGCCACGCGCTCGGCCGGTGGGAGAGGAACCCGGGGATAGAAATCCTCGGCAGCCTCCGCTCCCGGCGGCTGCCGGTCGTCTCCTTCCGCATCCGCCACGGCGGGCAGTACCTGCACCACAATTTCGTCGTCGCCCTGCTGAACGATCTGTTCGGCATCCAGGCGCGCGGCGGGTGCTCATGCGCCGGGCCCTACGGGCACCGGCTGCTGGAGATCGGCCCAGCCCGCTCGCATGCGCTGCGCGACGAGATCGGCCACGGCTGCGACGGCGTCAAGCCTGGCTGGATCCGGGTCAACTTCAACTACTTCATCTCCACGGCAGCCGGTGACTACATCGCCGATGCGGTCGAGCTGATCGCCGACGACGGCTACCGGCTGATACCGGAATACCGCTTCGACCCGCACACTGGGCTGTGGCGCCACGCTAACGGCGCCCCGCGGCCGCCACTGCTGCTTTCTGAGGTGTCCTACGGCCCGGACGGTGAGATGGCCTACCCGCGGCGCCGCGCCCAGGCAGGCGAAGACGCGTTCCCCGGCTACCTGGACGAGGCCCGCGCGCTGCTGGCATCGCGCCCCCGCCGTATCCATGACGGGCCAACCGGGCTGAGCCCCGAATTCGAGGCCCTGCGCTGGTTCCCGCTCCCGCCGGCCTGCCTCGGGCCATGGCCAGCGAGCCACGGTCCCGACGCCGGAGATCACGCACCGCGCGGACAAGCGTCACAATGACCGGCGCACTGACTGCGCTATCGGGGAATCAGCGCCCGGCCCGGCATGTTGCCGTTGATATACCCCCATGGGTATTTGGATAAACGGATTGAGGAGGCACACGATGGGGATTCGGGTTTCCGATGCCGCGGGCGTGCGCGTACACCATTTCCGGACGGCGTGCGGGCGGGAGGTGCGAGCCGGACGGCTTGCCCTCGGCGACATGCGGCGGCCAGCCCGGCGCGTCAGCCTGGACATCGGCCAGTCGCCGGACGGCCGCGATGGTACGTGGGCCGCGCTGACCGTGGCCGAGGCACGCCGGCTCGCCGCGGCATTGCTCGCACAGGCTGCGGCCGCTGAGCGCGACGATGAGCCCGGCACAGCTAGCGCGGCCGGAGCGAGGCAGATCGAGGTGAGGCACGCTGGCGGCGAGGCGTATGCGATCGCCACGCGCGGCCACGCGTTGCTTACCGATCAGCCCGCCGATGCGGGCGGCGGGGACGCGGCGGCCACCCCGACGGAACTGCTCGTCGCCTCGCTCGCCTCGTGCGTCGCGTACTACGCCGGCCGCTACCTGGTCCGGCACGGCCTGGAACGCGACGGGCTGGGCGTCGTGGCCGAGTTCACCCTGGCCGCGGACCGGCCCGCGCGCATTGGCGCCGTCCGGCTGCGCATCGCTGTGCCAGGCGGCATCCCGGCGGAGCGCGAGGCCGCCCTGCTGGCCGTGGCGTCGCACTGCACCGTGCACAACACCCTGCGACACGAGCCGGATATCGCCATCGCGCTGGCTTGACCCGCGACCGCCCGGCCGGCGGGCCGGTGGTGGCCGTGGCCGGCCCGCGGGGCTGGGCGGCGCTCACCGTGCAGATCTGGATGCCGCCCCCGCACGCTGGCCCCGGCGTCCTTCGCTGATCTGACGGCCGGCCGAGCGCGCACCCTGCGTGCTATACCCCCTGGGGTAAGATGACAAGTTGATGCCACGAAAGGGAGGATCGCTGATGACGGTCGACGAGGAGGCGATGGGCGCGGTGCTCAACCGGTTGCGCCGAGCCCAGGGGCAGCTGGCCGGGGTGATCGCAATGATCGAGTCCGGGCGTGACTGCACGGACGTCGTGACCCAGCTCGCGGCGGTGTCAAAGGCGCTGGACCGGGCCGGCTTCAAGATCGTGGCAAGCGGCATGCGGCAGTGCCTCGCCGATGGCGATGACACGCGGATGAGCGAGGAGCAGCTGGAGAAGCTGTTCCTGGCGCTCGCCTGACGCCGGGCTTCGCCTTGGATCTGGCCGGGACCTGCGCGCTCTGCGCGCCGCCGGCCGGGACATGCTGACGTTTGCCTGCTCCGCGCCGGCACATCTGGGCAGCGACCTCTTCTCATAGCGCCCGGGGTCGGGCATCGGCCATGAACGGCGGCGGTGCCTCACCGGCCATCGCGGTGCCTCCCGCGTCCGTCCCGCGAGGCTCCCCCTCTCCTTGACGGTGCAGGCTGGCGTGCAAGCAGCCCGATCCCGCGTGACCTCCCCTCGTGCCGGGTGGAGCTGGCCACGCTGCGCCATTTCGCGACAGCCGTTCTGTGAAGTGGGATGGGCGCATGGCCGGCTTCGGAAGGCAGGTCCCGGCCGGCCGCGCGAATCGGGGCGGACGGCCCCGGCACAGGTGACCTAAGACCCTGCCGCTGGCAGCGGGGGTTGCCCGACCATAGCCACAGGTGTCGTCTCCATACGGACAGGCAGGAAACGAGGTGGCGGTCATGGCGGGCAAGCGGGCGCTGGTGCTCGGGGGTAACTTCGGCGGGCTCACCGCGGCCTTGGAGCTCAAGCACGAGCTGGGCGCGGACGTCGAGGTCACGGTGGTGTCGGCGTCGGACCGCTTCTTGTTCAACCCGTCGCTGATCTGGCTGCCGTTCGGCAAGCGCAACGCCGCCGGCATCACCTTCCCGCTGGAGCCCACCTTCGACGCGCACGGGATCGAATTCGCGCACGCCGAGGCGACGGCGATCGACCCGGCCGCCCGCACGGTGGCCACCACCGGCGGGAGCTACGAATACGACTACCTCGTTGTCGCCACCGGCTACCGCAACAAGTTCGACGTCGTGCCCGGCCTGGGCCCGGACGGCCATGCGCAGACGATCACGACCCTGGGTGACGCCGAGCGGGCGGGCGAGGCCTGGCGCAAGTTCCTCGATGACCCCGGCCCGGTGGTGATCGGCGCGACGCAGGGCGCGAGCTGCTTCGGCGCGGCGTATGAGTTCCTGTTCAACACCTCCCACCAGCTGCGCAAGGCCGGACTGCACAACAAGGTGCCGCTGACCTTCGTCACCGCCGAGCCGTTCGTCGGCCACTTCGGCATCGGCGGCCTGCCCGGCGGCGAGAAGCTGCTGCAGATGTTCCTCAAGAAAGAGGGCATCACCGCGCTGACCGGGATGGCGTTCGAGGAGGTCACCGGCGACCGGATCAAGCTGACCGACGGCACCGCCGTGCCGTTCCGCTATGCCATGGTGGTACCCCCGTTCATTGGTCAGGACGTCATCCGCGCTACCCCTGGGCTGTCCGACGACAAGGGCTACATCCCGGTCCAGGACACCTACCAGTCGAAGGCCTACCCGCAGATCTACGCGGCCGGCATCGCCGCGCAGGTGCCGGTGCCCTGGCAGACATCGGTGCCGATCGGGATCCCCAAGACCGGGTTCCCCACCGAGGCCATGGCCAAGGTGGCCGCCCGCAACATCGTCGCGGCGATCAAGGGACAGCCGCCCGTCAGCCACAAGGACTTCGGCGAGATGGCCGCCGTGTGCATGCTGGACGCCGGCAGCAACGGCGTGATGATCCTCGCCGACCACATGCTGCCCCCGCGCAAGGCCGCCGTGATGATCCCCGGCCCGCAGGTGCACGCCATGAAAGTCGCGTTCGAGAAGTACTACCTGTGGAAGAGCCGCCACGGTTACGTACGGCTGCCGTGATGCGATGAGTAGCCCTGTGTGAAGCTGCCGCCGCGGGCCCGGGCAGCGTGAATCTGTGTATCGGGCTCACGGCCTCCGTAGTAATCAAGTCAGCAGGCGGGGCCGGGGGGTGCCCGGCGAACCAGTCACGGGCCAGCCCGGCGGCGGCAGCGAGGGTGCCGGGTTCTTCGAACAGGTGGGTGGCGCCGGGTACTACGGCCAGCTGATTCTCGCACCGCAGCCCGGCCCGGGCCTGGCGGTTGAGGCCGAGCACGACATCGTCGCGCCCGCCGACGATGAGCAGCGTGGGCGCCCGCACGGAGCCGAGGCGAGGGCCGGTGCCGCGCAGGGTGAGGGTGCGACGCGGCCCGGGTAGGGTCCAGGCATGAACGACGCGGCGCGACGGGAGCGGCAGGACGCGTTTCGCGCGGATGTGGCTCGCCTGGTCCAGGCGATGCGTCATCATTTGCCGGCCCGGGATGTGCAGCCCGAGGTCACGGCCCTGCTGGAGCCCGTGCAGCATCTGGCAAGCCTTCTGGCGGCCGATGCGCCGGCTGCGCATCTGCAGGAAGCGGCGCTGGCGGTAGTGGACTCCTACGATTGGCCAAGCCCGGAGGCCAGCAGCGGCGGCGAGGGCCCGGTCATCGACGCAGCCATTCTCGCCGCGGTGGAACGGCTCCGCGACGCCATGGATGCATTGGACGTGTCGGACGACGACGCCTGACGGGCGCTTCGGCGGCACAGCGCCGGCCACATGGCCGACGCCGACGGCTACTGGCCGCCATCCACGCCGGGCACCTTCAGCAGCAGCCGCCGACCCCGGCCAGCTTCGCCTTAATCGCCCCCAAGCGGCATTCGCTCGACGGCGACTAGTCCCGGGCGCTCGAGGCCGGAATATCACGACGGGCAAACCGGCAGCCTGCCCGCACTCCCTAGGGCCTGGGGCGTCGGCTGCAACCTGCGGCCATCCAGTTCCGTTGACGCTTGGCTTGTTATCGGGCCGTTGCCCGCACGGAAGGAGACCGGCGGTGACCAGCGCCGCTGGCTCAACGCTGCCCGGTGCTCTTCGAGCCGCAGCGCGGTGAGGCGAACCGGACGGCGACCTGTTCGACGTCTGCTCAGTGCATCGGTCCGGCATGCTGGCGTATATCCGGCGGTCGCTGCCGGCTCGGCTCCTGGACCACGCAACCAGCGACGACACCCTGAAGCGGCGGTGGAAGATCGCCGTCCACATCCGGTGCGGCCCGCAAACTTGGCGGCACCCGGCTTCCCACCAGCCCGCCCGGCGGGGACTAAGGGTCCCGCCAAATGGGCCAGACGGCCCTGGCGGCAGGCGGCCCGGTGGCGCAGCCTAAGTAGTGGTACCCGCCAGGGACGCCGAACTACCGGGCATGATGGCCGCCCAGGAGCGCGGTGGTCGTGCGGGCGGCCACGGAGCAGCGGGAGACGGACGGCCTGTGGTTTGGCCGCCAGACCCACCGTCGCCAAGACGGAATATCCGCGCCGCGCCGCGACCGGCAAGCGCGACGTTCCCGTGGCGGGTGCTGATGTTCCAGGTACCCGATGCCGGCTGCCCGGATTCCGCCCGGCCTGGTGCGCGCTGCCCAGTTCAGGTCTTTCGCCCCTGGCGGCAGGGCCGAACGGCACCTTAGCCCGGGGCCAAGGGCACTGTTGATGCTCCCGGCCATGTGGGCACCCTGGCAGTTAGCCCACCAGCAGGTGAGGGACATGACTAAGACCGCTGCACGGGATCCTGGCCGCCAGCAGATGCCGATCCCGCCGGACCTGATCGCCGCCCTGGTCGCCAGGGCAGCCCGGGCGCCGTCCGTGCACAACACCCAGCCGTGGCGGTTCCGGGCAACCCCGCAGTGGCTGGAACTTCGTGCCGATCATGCACGGGGCCTGCCCCGGACCGATCCGGCCCGCCGGGAGGTGCTCGTCAGCTGCGGCGCGGCACTGTACGGGCTGCGGCTGGCCATCCGCGAGATCGGGTACCTGCCCGCGGTGCGGTTGCTGCCGGACCCGGCCAGGCCCGGCCTGCTCGCCCTGGTGCGCCTCGGCGCCGCGGCGCCAGCAACCGCCGATGAACGGCGGCTGCTTGCGGCGCTGCCCCGCAGGCACACCCACCGCGGCGCGTTCAGTTCCGTGCCGGTGCCCGCAAGCCTGCTGGCGGGCCTGCGACGGGATGCGACGGCCGAGGGCGCGGCGCTGGTCGCGATTGCTGAGCCTGCCAGCTACCAGCAGCTCGCGGACCTGGTGGCCGCCGCCGACAGGGCGCAGCACCGGGATGTGGCGATCAGGAGAGAGGCACGCAAGTGGACGCGCCCACCAGGCAGCCCGGCCCGTGACGGCGTCCCCGGGTATGCGTTCCCCCGGCAGCGTCAGCCGGCGGCCGGGCACCTTGCCCAGCGGGACTTCGACCTGGGCCGCGGCATCGGCATGCTCGGCGGCCGCGGCGCCCGGCCTGCCGCGACCGCAGTGCTGATCACCGCCGCCGACGATCCGGCCGACTGGCTGCGGGCCGGCCAGGCCCTGCACCGGCTGCTGCTGCGTGCCGCAAGCCACTGGGTCTTCGCGAGCCTGCATACCCAGCCGCTGGAGTCACCGGGGTTCCGCGACGAGATCCAGGCCCGGCTCGCGCTGCCAGGATTCCCGCAGATGCTGCTGCAGCTTGGCCATTCGCATACGGCTGCGGCAACGGCCCGGCGCCCGGCCGCGGACGTCCTGGACTGAGCCGACGGAGGCAGATGACATCATCGCCATCCGGGCCGACCTGGTAACCGGCTTCCGGCTGGTCGAGCCTGACGGTGCGGACGGTGCCGCCGGGCCGCCGCCACGGCGAGCTTGACGGCGCGGCGGCGGGACGGCCGGCCCGACATCCGGGACCTTTGACCCTGAGCCGTAATCTGCCGGCTGCAGCACACTGACGTGTGAACGAGTGCTGGAAGGGGACCGGGATACGGCCGGCCGCTGCGCTGCTGGCGTGCCGAAGCTGAGGAGGCAGGGGATGAGAGCTCAGGTCGGCGACCGGCTTATCCCGGATGGCGATCCTGACCGGATAGCCGTGGTCATCGGGCTGCGGAACGCGGACGGCTCGCCGCCGTATGTCGTCAAATGGCTGACCGGCGGGCACATCGCGCTGGTATTTCCCGGACCATACGCCCGCATCGTGCACGCCGATCCGGCCAACGGCACGGCAGCGGCCAACGGCACGGCAGCGGCCAACGGCACGGCAGCGGCCAACGGCGCGGCAGCGGCCAACGGCGCGGCAGCGGCCAACGGCGCGGCAGCGGCCAACGGAGTCCCGGAATGAGCACGCCGCCCGCCGCCGGCCGGGAAGCACATCCGACCGCGAACCGCGATTCGCCCGGGGCGGCGAGCCAGGACACGCCAGCGGCCGGCCAGCACCCGGCGCCGACCACCGGCCGGGACACCCGGCCGGCTGCCGCGGGCGTCTTCGCGCTGCTGGCTGACGGCACCACCGCGGAGATCCGCCCCGCAACCCCGGATGACATCGACGCGGTCAAGAGCATGCACGAGGCGATGTCGCCGGAAAATCTGTACCTGCGGTTCTTCGGCCTGAGCAAGAACGCCGCCGAGCGGGAGGCGCGGCGCCTCTGCCGCCCGGCCGACCCCGGCCACGCCGCGCTGCTGGCCTGCCTGAATGGCAAGGTCGTCGGCGCTGCGAGTTACGAGCCAACTAAGGCGCCCGGCATTGCCGAGGTGGCCTTCGCCGTCGCGGACGATATGCACGGACGGGGTGTCGCGACGCTGCTGCTCGAGCACCTGGTGTCGCTTGCCAGGAGCCGGCACCTGACCGCCCTGAGCGCCGAGACGCTGCCGGAGAACTCCGCCATGCTGCGCGTGTTCGGCGACGCGGGACTCGGCGTATTGCGCCACTGGGCGGATGGCGTGGTAGAGCTGAGCATCCCGATTCCCCGGCAGGCCGCGCTGGGCCAGGACAGCCCTTACCTGGAGGCGGTCGCCCGACGGGAAGGGCGCGCCGACGTGGCCAGCCTGGGACATCTGCTCAGCCCGGCGTCCGTGGCGGTCGTGGGGGCGAGCCGGCGGAGCGCGTCGGTCGGCCGGACGATCCTGCGGAATATCCGCGATGCGGGTTACGCCGGACGGCTCTACGCGGTGAACCCGAACGCCGACGAGATCGACGGGGTCAGCTGCGCCCGGTCGGTGACCGCGCTGCCCGAGCCAGTGCACCTCGCGGTGATCGCGGTGCCGCCGCCTGCTGTCGCGGCTACCGTGCAGGAGTGCGGCGAGCGGGGAATCAAGGCCCTGGTCGTGATCACGGCCGGGCTTGACAGTGCGCACCAGGCCGACATCCTGGCGACGTGCCGGCGGCATGATATGCGGCTGCTTGGCCCGAATTGCCTGGGCGTGGCCGTTCCCGGCATCGGCCTTGACGCGACGTTCGCGGCCCGGCATCCCGCGCGCGGGCGGGCTGGCATGGCCGTACAGTCCGGCGGGATCGGCATCGCGCTGCTTGAGCAGCTATCGAGGCTCGGCGTCGGAGTCTCATCTTTCGCCTCGGTCGGCGACAAGCTGGATGTTTCCGGCAACGACATGCTGTCCTGGTGGGAGCAGGACGGGGTGACCCGGCTAGCGGTGCTGTACGTGGAGTCGTTCGGGAATCCTCGCAAGTTCGGCCGTACCGCCAGCCGGGTCGGCAAGAAGATGCCGGTGCTCACCGTGCACGCGGGCAGGTCGGCCCCGGGCCAGCGCGCCGCCGCCTCGCATACCGCTGCCATCGCCGCCCCGCTTATCACCCGGCAGGCGCTGTTCGAGCAGGCGGGCGTCATCGCCACCGGCAGCCTGGGGGAACTGCTCGACGTGGTAGCGCTGCTCGGCTGCCAGCCGCCGCCCGCCGACCGCCGTGTGGTGATCTTCTCGAACGCCGGCGGGGCGGGCGTGCTGGCAGCGGACGCATGCATAGAGGCGGGCCTGAAGGTGCATGCGATGACCGAAGGCACCCAGCGCCGCTTGCAGGAGATCCTGCCACGCGGGGCCGCCGTCGCCGGGCCGGTGGATACCGGCGCAGGCGTCTCCGCCGAGGCTTTCAGGCTCGGCCTTGAGGTTGCCGCCGCCGACGAAGGAGTCGACGCGATCCTGGCGCTGGTCGTGCCGACGGGCGTGGCCGATCTGGTCCCGGCGGTAAGCAGCGCCCGCCTGCCGGCGCCGGCTGCCGCGGTGATCCTCGGCCAGACCGAGGCGGTCCGGCTGCTCGCCGCTGGCCGCAGCGGCTCCGCGGCCATGCCCGCTTACGCCTATCCGGAGAGCGCCGCCCGCGCGGTGGGTCACGCTACCCGGTACGGGGACTGGCTTGCCAGGGCCGCCGGAGCCGTGCCCGAGCTCGATCGCATCCGTGCAGCGGACGCGCGCGCCCTGATCGCCGCGTTCCTCGACCGGCTGCCCGGCGGCGGCTGGCTGCCGTCGGCGGTGACAAGCAGGGTGCTTGACTGCTACGGGATACCGCTGGCCGAGACCCGCGTTGTCACCGATCCCAGCACCGCGGCCGACGTGGCTGCCGAATTGGCCTGCCCCGTCGCGCTGAAGGCCGATGTTCCTGGCCTGCTGCACAAGAGCGACGCGGGCGCCGTCCGGCTGGACTTGCGCAGCCCCGATGAGGTACGCAGGGCGTTCGAGGACTTCGCCGGAACGTTCACCGACCGGTTGGCCGGGGCGATCATCCAGCCGATGGTCACCGGCGGCGTCGAGGTGATCATCGGAGTTGTCCAGGAGCCGGTATTCGGCCCGGTCGTGGTGTTCGGGCTTGGCGGGGTCGCCACCGAGGTGCTCGGCGACCACAGCGCGAGGCTGGCTCCGCTGACCGACGCCGACGCGGGCGACCTGATCCGATCGATCCGCGCCGCCCCGCTCCTGCTCGGCCACCGCGGCACCCCGGCAGCCGACCTTGCCGCGCTCACCGACACCCTGCTCCGGGTTTCCCGGCTTGCCGATGACCTGCCGGAGGTCGCGGAACTCGACCTCAACCCGGTCATGGCCCGGCCAGACGGCGTGCTCGCCGTGGATGCCCGCATCCGGGTCACCAGCCGGGCGGTCACCGACCCCTTCCTCCCCCAGCTGCGCTTACCGCCCCCCCGTTCTTGATCGCGGAAGATTCTGGGGGCGCGTACCCCTAAAATCTTCCGCGATCAAGAAATCCGGTCATGGGCGGCGTTGGTGGTGGGGCGGGAGAGACGGGAGAGGTGGCTCCATGGGGGGTGGCGAACCCGCGCGCTGTCCAGGCCGGCCGCGCGCTGCCCAGGCCGGCCGCGCGCTGCCCAGGCCGGCCGCGCGCTGCCCAGGCCGGCCGCGCGCTGCCCAGGCCGGCCGTCTCCTGCCTGGAGCTAAGGCCGGGCTCGCCCGGGCGACCGTGATCGTCTCGCCAGCACTGTCCCGCCGCCAGTAGGATACGAGCCGCCGTAGAAGGAGCAGCCCTATGTCATCGCGCGTCGACTCCGTCGAGGCGCCCGGCGGATCGTTCGACCTCACCGTGTGGCTCCCGGCCGCAGGCACCGGCCCGGGCCTGCTGCTTATCCAGGAGATCTACGGGGTCAGCGACTACATCCGGGCGGTCGCCGAGGATCTGGCCGGGCTCGGCTACGTGGTCGCCGCCCCGGACCTGTTCTGGCGGATCGAGCCCGGCTACCAGGCCAGTCACGATGAGGCCGGCCTCAAGAACTCGCTGGAGATCGGGTCCCGCTTCGACGCCGAGCAGGGCGTCGCCGATGCCACCGCCGCGCTGCGGCACCTGAGCGCGCTGCCCGAGGTCGACGGCGGCACCGGGATCATCGGCTTCTGCCTCGGCGGGTCGATCGCTTACCTGGTGGCCGCGCAGGCCGAGCTGGATGCCGCGGCGGCCGACCTGGGCGCCGTGGTCTCCTTCTACGGCTCGCTGATCCCCGGCAACACCGATGCGATAAGCCAGATCCGCAGCCCTATGCAGCTGCACTTCGGCGGCAGCGACCCGTACATCCCGCGGGAGCAGGTCGCCCAGGTGGAGGAGGCCGCGGCCGGCCGCCCGAACGTAGAGATGCACGTCGAGGAGGACGCCGGGCACGCCTTCCACAACCGGATGGCGCCCATGTTCCACGTGCCGGAGCCCGCAGCCCGGGCGTGGCGGCGCACCGAGGAATTCCTGCAGCGGCACCTCCCGACCAGGGAGAAGTCTTCATCGAATTCCTGACCATCGCGGGGTTCCTGCGCACCGCCGAGTTCCTGACCATCGCGGGGTTCCTGCGCACCGCCGAGTTCCTGACCAGCGCAGCGGGTCATGACGCTCACTGACCTGCTGCCGGACACCGCCGACCCGGACTCGCTCTACGAGGCGTTCGGCGGCTGGGCGGCCAAGCACGGGCTCACCCTGTACCCGCATCAGGAAGAAGCCCTGATCGAGATCGTGTCGGGCGCCAACGTGATCCTGAGCACCCCGACCGGATCCGGCAAGAGCCTGGTCGCGGCCGGCGCGCATTTCGCCGCGCTGGCCCGCGGCTGGCGGACCTTCTACACCGCGCCGATCAAGGCCCTGGTGTCGGAGAAGTTCTTCGCGCTCTGCGACATGTTCGGCCCGGCCAGCGTCGGCATGATGACCGGTGACGCCAGCGTGAACGCCACCGCCCCGATCATCTGCTGCACGGCGGAGATCCTGGCCAACATCGCCCTGCGGGACGGCGCGGCGGCCGACGCGGGCCAGGTCGTGATGGACGAGTTCCACTACTACGCCGACCCGGACCGCGGCTGGGCCTGGCAGGTGCCGCTGATCGAGCTGACCCGCGCGCAGTTCGTGCTGATGTCGGCCACGCTCGGCGACGTCAGCCGGTTCGAGCGTGACCTGCCGCGCCGTACCGGCAGGCCGGCCGCCGTCATCCGCTCCACCGAGCGCCCGGTGCCGCTGCTCTTCAGCTACGCGTCAACGCCCCTGCACGAGACCCTGGAGGAGCTGCTCAGCACTCATCAGGCGCCCGTCTACGTGGTGCATTTCACCCAGGCAGCGGCCATCGAGCAGGCGCAGGCGCTGATGAGCATCAACGTCTGCACCCGCGCGGAGAAGGATGCCATCGCCGAGCTGATCGGCAACTTCCGGTTCACCGCGGGCTTCGGCAAGACCCTGTCGCGGCTGGTCCGGCACGGTATCGGCGTGCACCACGCCGGGATGCTGCCGAAATACCGGCGGCTGGTGGAGACCCTCGCCCAGGCCGGGCTGCTGAAGGTCATCTGCGGCACGGACACCCTCGGGGTAGGCATCAACGTGCCGATCCGCACCGTGCTGTTCACCGCGCTGTCCAAGTACGACGGGACCAGGACCAGGCTGCTGCAGGCCCGCGAGTTCCACCAGATCGCCGGCCGGGCCGGCCGGGCCGGGCACGACACCATGGGCACCGTCGTGGTGCAGGCCCCCGAGCACGTGGCGGAGACCGAGAAGGCGCTGGCGAAGGCCGGGGATGACCCGAAGAAGCGGCGCAAGGTCGTGCGCAAGAAGCCGCCGCCCGGCTTCGTCTCCTGGGGCAAGCCCACCTTCGAGCGCCTGGTGGCCGCCGAGCCCGAGCCGCTGAAATCCAGTTTCACGGTCAGCCACGCGATGCTGCTCAACGTGATCAGCCGGCCGGGCGACGCGTTCGGTGCGATGCGCCACCTGCTGACCGACAACGACGAGGACCAGGCCGCCCGGCGACGGCACATCAGCCGGGCCATCGCGATCTACCGCGCGCTGCTGGCTGGCGGCGTGGTCGAACGGCTGGACGAGCCGGATCCCGACGGCCGTTCCGTGCGGCTGACCGTGGACCTGCAGTTCGACTTCGCGCTGAACCAGCCGCTGTCCCCGCTCGCGCTTGCCGCCATCGAGCTGCTCGACCGGGACTCGCCTGGCTACCCGCTGGACGTGCTCTCGGTGATCGAGGCCACCCTGGATGACCCGCGTCAGGTACTGGCCGCCCAGCTGTTCATGGCCCGGGGCCAGGCAGTGCAGCAGATGAAGGCGGACGGGATCGAGTACGAGGAGCGGATGGAGCTGCTCACCGAGGTGACCTACCCGCGACCGCTGGAAGAGCTGCTGCAGGCCGCGTACGACATCTACCGGCGCGGGCACCCCTGGGTGGCCGATCATCAGCTCGCGCCCAAGTCGGTCGCCAGGGACATGTACGAGCGGGCGATGACCTTCGTGGAGTACGTCGGCCATTACGGCCTGATGCGCGCCGAAGGCCTGGTGCTGCGGTACCTGGCCGACGCCTACAAGGCGCTGAAGCAGACCGTGCCCGAGGATGCCAGGACCGAGGAGCTGACCGACCTGATCGAGTGGCTTGGTGAGCTGGTGCGTCAGGTCGACTCCAGCCTGATCGATGAATGGGAGCGGCTGCGTAACCCTTCTGCTGCCGAGGCCACAGCCCAGGCCAGCGACCTGCCGCCGGCGGTCACCGGCAACCCGCGCGCGTTCCGGGTGCTGGTGCGCAATGCCCTGTTCCGCCGGGTCGAGCTCGCCGCGCTGCGCCGCTACGACGAGCTCGGCGAGCTGGACGCCGCGGACGGCTGGGACGCCGATGCCTGGGTCGAGGCCATCGAGCCGTACTTCGACACCCATGACGAGATCGGCACCGGCCCGGACGCGCGCGGCCCCGGGCTGCTGATCATCGATCAGCAGCCCGGGCAGTGGGCCGTGCGGCAGATCTTCGACGACCCGGCCGGCGACCATGACTGGGGCTTCAGTGCGCTGGTCGACCTGGCAGCCTCGGACGAGGCCGGCGAGGCCGTCCTGCGGGTGACCGACGTCGGCCAGCTGTAGCACCGCGGGGCGCCGGGGTGCCCGGCGCCCGCGCTGATCAGGCTGGGCTAACCGTAGGGCATGAAGCAGATGCCCGCGTGCCCGCCGACGCCGCCGCACTTGCTGGAGCCGAAGGCGTTGTCGCTGGCGATCCACAGCCCAGCGCCGGTGACCAGCATGTCGTCCGCGCCGAGGCCGCGGGACCTGGTCGGGTTCCACACGATGGCGCCCCTGGACGGCGACAGCCCGGCCATGCCGGGCGCGCTGACCGCGCCGGGCCCCGCGGCGTTGCAGCCGTCCGGGTTGTCGAACCACCGCTCGTGGCCGCCGAAATAGGCGGTGTTGGTGTCGGCGGCGGTGGAGAACAGCGAGTCGCATCCGGTGTAGTTGATCCACTTGTGGCCGACCGACGACTGGCTGGCCGGGAACGCGGCGGCCGCGTCGCACAGCCCGGTGCGGGGGGTTTGCCCGGACGAGCCGCCCAGCGGGTGGAAGCCGGTGGTCGCGATGTAGACGGCGCCGTCGTCCGGCGACCAGGACGCGGCACGCACGTAGAACGACTCGATGTTGACGCAGGCCCCGTTGAACTCCGGCGACGTCCACCCGGTCACTGCCGCGCTGCCGCCGGTCAGGTTGAGCATGAAGATCTGCTGCCGGTGCTGGCCGCCGACCGAGGTGAAGACGCCCTCGACCAGCTCGAAGTCCTTGCTGTGGCTCAGCTGCTGGTTGTAGGCCCTGGTCGCCTGGCCGCTGACGTAGTTCCCGGAGATGCCCAGGTGGACGAAGCCGTCGTCCTTGCCCGTCGTGACGTTCAGGCTCGCCAGGTACTTGTGGCTGCTGCTGCCGTTGACCGACGTGAAGTAGCCGCCGGTCAGCAGGTGCCCGCGATTCGCCAGCAAGGTCTCGACCTGGCCGTTGGCGTTGTGCGCGAAGGCCGAGTTGATCGCGCCGGTCGACGTGCTCACCTCGGCGAGGTTCCTCGCGCTGCCGCCGTGCACCGAGCTGAACTTGCCGCCCAGGTAGGCGTTATTGCAGCCGGTTCCGTTGAAAGCGACGGTATTGACCTTGCCATTGACGTTCGGATTCCACGACGTCACCTTGTACGGCGAGGTCGCGCTGAAGCTGAACGCGTTATTCCGGCTGTAGGTCGTCCCGCCTTGCTGGATCGACGTGAAGCTGCCGACCGCGTACATGGTCCCGCCGCACTGCACAAGCTGCCGGACCTGCTCGGTGGTCCCGGTCGGCGCCAGCGCGGGAGTGCCGCTAGCGGGATGCGTGGACACCGGCCCGCTGGCCGCAAGCGCGGGCGCGGCCAGCCCGAGCACGCTGGCCGCGACGGTGCCGGCGACCAGCCCGCCGCTGCCGCGGCGTGCCCAGCGATTGAATTGCATCGGGGTACCCCCTGGCGTCTGAGTTCCGATCTCGGACCGTGCCGTGACCGCACGCGGGGGGACTGCGCGGACGCATACACGAGTCAAGACTGAACCTGCTTTGTACAGGTAATTGATGATTCAGTATGCAAAGCTCGTGCGAGTGTACGGCAGTCGACCCCGCGATGCTAGGCGCCCGTCGGCTTGTCGCCCGGCATTTGCCGCCAGCCTTCCGGACCCGCGCGCACCGGCCTGAATGGCACCCTGGCGCCTGCTGAACGGCACCTGGCTACCCACCGGATGGCAAGTCAGGAGCCGCGCCCCGGTAGGTTCGGCATCTGACCGGACAGCCGAGGAGAGCCCATGGTGGTCCCACTCGCCGCCCGCGACGTCGCCGCGGGCATCGGAGCACTGCTCGTGCTCACCGCGGCGGTCAGCGTCATCGGCACCCTGATCGTGCCAAGGCCGATCGGCAGCTGGCTGACCCGGCTGGTCGACCGCGTGGTGAACGGCGCCTTCCGGCTGGCCACCGGGCCGATAGCGGACTACCGGCGGCGGGACCGGATACTCGCCGCGCAGGCGGCGGCGATCCTGCTCGGCCAGCTTGGCGCCTGGCTGGGGATCTTCTTCGTCGGGTACGCGCTGCTCGTCTGGCCGCTCACGACAGGCATCACCACCGCGTTCAGCACGGCCGGGCCGGCCCTGTGGGCGTTCGGCTCGGCCCAGGAGCACGGGGCCTTCGAGAAGGTGATCCTGTACTCCGCGGCGCTGACCGGCCTGGTCACCGTCACCCTGCAGATCGCCTACCTGCCGACGCTTTACTCGGCGTTCAACCGCAGGGAAAACGAGGTCGCCTTGCTGAACGCGCGGGCTGGCGTCCCGTCCTGGGGGCCGGAACTGCTGGCCAGGACGCATTACGCGCTCGGCTCTGGCACGTCGACCGTCGACACGCTGCCCGATCTCTACGAACTGTGGGAACGCTGGGCCGCGGACATCGCGGAAAGCCACACCACCTACCTGCCCCTGGTGCGGTTCCGCTCGCCAAGGCCGCTGTCGTCCTGGGTGACCGCCCTGCTGGCCGTACTCGATTCCGCCGCACTCTACCTGGCCCTGTCCCCCAAGGCCGCGCCGGTGGTCCCGGCCCGGCTGTGCCTGCGCAGCGGCTTCCTTTGCTTCAACGAAGTCGCCAGGGCGATGGGCATCGAGGTTCCCGCCATGCCCGACAAGGCCGCCGGGATCAGCCTCGGCTACCCGGAATTCCTCGACGCGGTCGCGCGCATGCAGAAGGTCGATTTCCCGATCGAGCGCGATCCCGCCGACGCCTGGCCGGACTTCGTCGGCTGGCGGGTCAACTACGAGCGGGCCGCCTACGCGGTGGCCGCCGCCGTCGAAGCAGTGCCAGCCCTCTGGTCCGGACCGCGCCGGCACCCCACCCCCCCGATCGCCCCGATCCGGCCGCCAAAGTAAGAACATTTGATACGGGATCTTCGCTGGCTGGCCCCCAGCCAGCCCGCCTTGCCTTTCCCGTGGCCTGCCACCGGGGACGCGCTGCCTCGCAGCGGCCCTCGTCAATCGCCGGACAGGAATCGGGCCAGCTCGGCCGCGGTCGGCGCGGTGGCAGGCCCGGGCCTGGTGACCGACAGCGCGGCGGCCGCGTTCGCGGTGCGCGCGGCGTCGATCTCGTCCGCGCCGCCGGCCAGCGCCGCGATGAAGGTCCCGGTGTGTGCGTCTCCGGCACCGGTGGTGTCGAGTACTGCTACCCGGAATCCTGGCACGTGCACCGGGGCGGCCCCGCGGTGGCAGAGCAGGCAGCCGCCCGGGCCGGTCCTGACCAGCACGCCAGGGGTTCCGCGGCGGCCCGGCCCGGCCGCAGGCTGGCCGGCCTGCTGGCCGGCCGCGCGCTGGCCGGCCTCCTGCCGGGTGGCCGCGTGCTGGCCGGCCTCCTGCCGGGTGGCCGCGTGCTGGCCGGCCTCCTGCCGGGTGGCCACAGGCTGGCCGGCCTCCTGCCGGGTGGCCACAGGCTGGCCGGCCTCCTGCCGGGTGGCCGCGTGCTGGCCGGCCTCCTGCAGGCCGACGCGGGCCGCGAGCGCGCTGGCGGCTGCGGCCGGGTCCCGGCCGCCGGTCAGGTGCTCGGCTTCCCTGGCATTGCAGCTCCACCAGTCTGCCCGGGCCATGACCCGGTCGAGCACTGATGGCGGGACGAGGTGCGCGAGCGGGCCGGGGTCGGCGAAGACCACGACGGCCTCGTCCAGCCGGCCGAGCCAGTCAAGCAGCGCGGCCTGGTTGGCGGGGTAAACCAGCCCGTACCCGGACAGGTAGACCGCGTCACCGGACCCGGCCCTGATGCCCGCCAGGTCCGCGGCGGTCATGGTGGCCTCGGCACCCGGGCTCGTGACGAACGTCCGCTCCCCGCCGGCGTCGACGATGCTGACTACGAACCCGGTGTCGCCGCCCGCCTTCGGCGACTGCAGTACCTCGATGCCCGCCTCCGCCAGCGCGGCCCTGGCCAGCGCGGCGAGCGGACCGCTGCCGTGGCAGCCCGCGTAGGCGGCCCGCAGGCCCTGCCGGGCGGCGGCCGCCAGCACGTTGAAGCCGCCGCCGGCGGCCAGCAGGGTGCCGGTGGCCAGCACGTCGCCGCCGCGCTCGGGCAGCGCGGGCACGTCAAGGACGATGTCAATGACCACGTTGCCCAGGTGCAGCAGTCGGCCGAACCGCGGCGTCATAGCGCGGTGCGGCCTGTGCTGCCGGACCCGGACGGGGCGCCAGCCCCGGATACGCCCTGGACAAACCCGGGGCCGGACCCGGCGGTCCCGGACCCGGCGGCGGCGCCAGTGCCGCACTCCGTAGCCAGCCCGGCGGCCGCGGCGTACCGCACAGCGAGCAGATCCGCGGCGAGCTGCTCCAGGTGCAGGTCGTTGACCTCGGCCACGGTGGCGCGCGCGTCTTCGGGGAACGCCGCCAGCCCGTGGCACGCGCCGCCGATGGCGCCGGTCATCGCCGCGATGGTGTCGCAGTCACCGCCCAGCGAGGCGGCGATCCGGCAGGCCAGCCACGGATCGTCCGGGCAGGCGGCCAGCACGGCGAACGCGGCGGGAACCGACTCCTGGGTAGCCAGGCCGGTGCCGACCAGCGTGTACACCGTGTCGATGAGCCAAGCCACCCGATCGGCTGATCCTCCCCGGTGCGGAACCCGCTCGATGTGGCGCTGAGCGGGTTGGGTGCCGTTGAACGCCGGGTTCAACGGGTTTCCCGGCTCCGTTCTGCTCGCGGCGCGGGCGTATGGGCCGCCGGGGCGGCCGGCCAGGTCTGCCGCGAGCCCGGTCGCCCAGGTGATCCGGGCCGCGACGTCCGCGGCGGCCACCCAGTGCCCGCGTCGCGCGCCGCGCTGCGCGGCGGCGACTGCGAGCCTGCTGGCGTCCGGGACCGCTGCCCCGTCCAGGCCGGCGCTGACGGCGGCCGCGACGGCGGCGGCCCCGGCCAGCGCGACGCCGGTGTTGTGGGTTACCCGGCTGGCCTCGACGACTCGGTCAACCAGGCCGTCCAGGTCCGCGGACGGCGCGGCGATGCCGACCGGCGTGATCCGCATCGCGGCGCCGTTGGTAACGCCGGACCTGCCCGCCTGGTCGACGTCCACCCCGGCGAGCAGCGCGCTGACCGCCCGCTTCGTGGACGGGCCGAGCAGGTCGAGCGAGCCGCGGGCGCGCATTGACTCCTCCCAGCCGACCAGCCGCCTGGCGAGTTCGGCGGCGTCGACCTTGCCGCCTTGGTCGATGACCAGCCTGGCAAGCAGGATGGCCTGCTCGGTGTCGTCGGTGACTGCACCGGCCGGCCTGCCGGCCGCGATCGGATGGCCGGGCGGCGCTGGCTCGAAGGTCCGCAGTAGCGGGCCGTAGCTAGTGCCGTAGCCGCCTACCTTTGCCCTGTTTCTGGCGGGCTGGGCCGGACGTCCGGGGTTCCTTGTGCCCGTTGACCGGGGTGACACTGGCGGGTATGGCTGGCCGGGTGCGAGTGCG
>Ga0070698_100001451_pt1 | contig 26329 bp, 29 predicted proteins | sample KBSK1502metaG_FD_65477 | JGI IMG/M metagenome (GOLD analysis project Ga0070698, IMG submission 65477) | Corn, switchgrass and miscanthus rhizosphere microbial communities from Kellogg Biological Station, Michigan, USA - KBS K1-50-2 metaG | ecosystem: Host-associated > Plants > Roots >... | reverse complement strand
CTTGGGCGCGGCAGACCTGGTTGAAGAGCGCAAGGTAGAGACTGACAAGTGGGTATTCATTGAAGGATGCAAGAATCCAAAGGCCGTCACCATTCTCATCAGGGGAGGCTCCCAGCGTGTGGTCGACGAGGCCGACAGGTCGCTTCACGATGCACTGATGGTAATGAAAGATGTGCTTGAGCATCCTAACATTGTTGCAGGCGGCGGAGCCCCAGAAGCATACATCTCTTCAGAGCTTAGGCAATGGGCAAGTAGCCAAGAAGGCCGGGCGCAGCTGGCGGTGCAAAAATTCGCTGAAGCATTGGATCAGATACCGCTCAATTTGGCAGAAAATGCAGGCATGGATCCAATCGACACAATGACAGAGCTTCGTGCAAAGCAGAGCAAGGGCGCCAAGTGGACAGGCGTTGACGTGAGAAACACTATTGTCACCGACATGTACAAGCAAAATGTCCTAGAGCCACTTGTAGTAAAGCAGCAGATAATCAAGTCTGCTACAGAAGTCGTGACGATGCTGCTCAGGATCGACGATGTCATCGCCTCAAACAAGTCTAGAGGACCATCTGGTCCTCCAGGCGGAATGGGAGGTATGGGTGGCATGGGCGGAATGGGCGGCGGCATGGACATGGAGTAACCGACTCCACCTTCTTTATCCAAATACCCTTATACTTCTCCGCCTTTCGAAAATTTTGTGGGCATTGTCGAAAAGCTCAGGCAAGTAAATATCGTTGGCTCTATCGTCGTCATGCCGGACTTTTTCGTTGACCGCATCGTCCGCCTAGAGTCCAAGGAAAAGCTTTTCGACTCTCTGACAGAAAAGGCGGTAAGAGGCGGCGGCAGTGTCCGGGGTGTGCCTACGTCTGACGTGAAAGGGGGCAATGCAGTCAATGTCGCATACTGCCTCGCAAAGTTGGGAGTAAAAGTTACCCTATTTACAGTTGCAGACGAAATTGGCAGTACCATGATAAGGCAGGCTTTTTCCCAGTTTGGCGACAAAGTCAATCTCAGAATAGCTGCCGGCAAGAGCGGGCTTACGACTGCGTTCGAATTTCCCTACAACGAAAATAGAGTAAACGTAATGGTGAGTGACATAGGTGACAACGCCAACTTTGGCCCCGACAGGCTGGGCTCCCAGGAAGACAGGGGAATTCTCAAGAACGCAGATGGCGTCATGATTACCAACTGGGCAAGCAATTCACAAGGTACTGAACTTGCAGAGTTTGCATTCAGAAATTCGCCAAGCGCCTTTCATTTTATCGATCCTGCAGACGTCGAAACAAGAAAGGTAGAGTTTTCGAGTGCTCTTTCCAAACTCGCAAGCATTACTGATTCAGTTAGCATAAATGAAAATGAATGCAACTCGCTCGCTGACGCATTAAAGCTCGACAGACTCCTCGGCCCGGCTTTTGGGCCAGTGGAGGTTAGAAACGCCGCAAGGGCAGTAGCTGAAAAAGTCGGAATTAGCGTGGACTTGCATACAAGAGCAGGATCCGCTTGGTCTAACGGTAGGGAAAGCGTTTTCGTCCACAATGTCAAGGTCGAGAGCAGAACGCTTACTGGCGCCGGAGATTCATGGGACGCCGCGGACATGCTAGGCTACCTCGCTGGGCTTGACCCACAGGAAAGGTTGCTTTTCGCAAACTGCTGTGCGTCGCTTTTCGTAAGGAACGAAAATGCCGAGCCTCCCACCATGAACAAGGCATTCGAGTTGATAGAGAGAGTCCAATAACAGGTAGTAATTTTAAGCGATAGCACAATCCAGAATGGCATGATTGAACCAGAGGACGCCATTAGAGTAGTCGATACCGTGGCAAAGAACCTGCTCGGCGTGACAAGAAGCGCGTCTAACTTTGAGCGGCTGCCTGACAATTTCTGGGGTTACTTTGCAAGGGGGCACGACAGCAAAGGCAAGTTTGCGGTAATTATCACCTATTCTGAGAAGGGCGACGACGTGGATTCGCTTTTGAAAAGTTATGAGCAGTGGGTCTCAAAGAACAAGGTCAAGTAACCTGTTCTGTCAGCCATCCTCTGAATTTGGCGATGGCAAACTCCTCTGATTGCTTTACAAACGCCGGATCTTTGACCCTCCACTTATCCTGTGGGATGCCGTCAAAGAACTCTTGCATGCAGAGTATGAACCTGAAGCGAAGGTTCCGAGGATTCTCTATGATACCATACCTCCCAATTATCGTTGCAATTTTTCCAAATGTAAAATCATAGTCGCGCTTGAATGGCTCAGTTTCAAAAACTTCTTCGAGGATCTTGGTTATTGAATCGAGATCTCCTCGCAGTGTAATCATGTTGAGGACTGTTTTAATGCTGTCAGTTTTTTGTAATACAAAGTCTCCATTCCGGTATCAAGATCAAAACCGTATTTTGATGCAAGGAAATAGAGGAGTGCTGCGGATTCAGTTATCTCCATTTTCGCGTGCTCTACATTGTTCTTCTCCATAGCAAATGCTATTTCGCCAATCTCTCTTACAAGATGGATGAACGCGCCCGACTTGTCGTCGCCATATTTCCTATTATAGTATTCAACCGCAGTATTGCTCATTGCGAGGATAACGCACTAGTCCGTATAAAAGTCCAGCGTGGTTCCGACGCTGGGCTGGATGAATTTTTCTGGAAATAGCTGGATGATTCTGTTCACTGCCTTCCATCCGGTGCAGTGACATGGAACGATGTAACGCGGATCAAGATCGCCCATTGCCTTTAGGGTAGGCTCTATCGCGCCTTCATATGTTGTGCCAGTCAAATGAAATCCTCCAACCACTGCATGTATCTTATCCGTGCCGGCCAGTTCTATCGCATAATGTAGGGTGTTTATTATTCCGGCATGGCCGCAGCCGCTTATGACAACGAGACCCTTGCCTTTTAGGTTAGCAACTAGAGCCTGGTCATCCCTGACGAGGGGATCGTGGACTAGGCCTTCTTTAGTTTCTGCATGCTGCAGCGGAAAACCTATCTCGTATGGGGTCTTGCGCGGAATCTCTCCAGTGACCAGCAAAGAGGGATTATCATTGGATGGAAGCGCAGTAACCCCAGAGGTCTTTTCGATGGCTGCACCATGTCTTCTCAATTCCTGTTCATCCATGTGGGGCATCACCGCCCTAGTGCCATCTGGGAGTAAAAGCCAGCGCCTTTGAAACGCGTCTGGATGGACAATCACCCTTGTCGGAGAACCAATTCTCTCAAGAGTGCTTGCCAGACCTGTAATATGGTCAAAGTGACCATGACTCAGGATTATTGCTTCGACGTCGAGACTGACTCCAAATAGGTCCGCGTTTGCGAGCATACCCATTTTGCTGACACCAGTGTCAAACAGAAATCTCCATCGACTCTCGTCACGCTGAATTTCTATTAGGGCTGAAAATCCGTGCTCTGCAAGAGGCGCTGGTAGGATCTCTTCATTACCCAACATAGGTGGGCGCTTTGCGACTCTTGAGCTGGTAAGGAGCCTGTCGGTATAGTTGTCCATGAGCAGAGTTGTCGAGATCCTATCAACATCTAGAATCATGATTAGACTTTGTCAGAGCTGTTAATAATTCTGATGTAGACCCGGCTTATCTGTTTCCTTCGCGAAATGCGTTCAGGGCCTTGCCTTTATCATAGATACCAAATCTGTTATACCAGAGGAGGGCGCCTGCAAACGCCAAGTTTCCGGCGTTGTAAAGCGGAATCGTTACGACTCCCAAGTCCCCAATCTGAATTAATGACTCATTCGAAAATGCAATGTCTGCTGCTGCAATTAGTATGAGTCCGATGGAAACGAAAAGCCATGGAGTATAAGTTAGAAGACCATGCCGGAGGGTCAGCAGCAAAAGTACCGATGGCGCGATCAATACCGCGTCGCCTATTGGGTACAGGATCCTTACCATTAAAAGAGGCTCATCCTCTACGGCAGTCCCAAGGGAATTAAGAATTGCAGATGTCGTCATTGCCATCAGAACCGAAACTCCCACAAGGACTGCAATTGTGTGAGAGCGCTTTACTGCATACCCAAAGAATTGGTACGTCTTGAAAACATAATAGCCAAAGAATGCATAGAGAGAAAGCCAGGGCACCTCAGCAAGAGAAAGAGTCGTGGGAGGAGATCCTAGAATAACGCTATCATAAGTATAGATAATCTTGCCAACAAACCAGCAGGCAAGACCGAGGGCCAGAGCAATGTATGTCTTGCCGTAGAGTCCGCCGGTTTTTTGCCTGAATACAACTGCTGCCGCAGCTGCAGTCGCGAATCCCGCTGTGACTGTAATCGACGCTGGGCTGTTTAGCAGATTGTCACTGGGATAGACGAGTATCGAGATAGTGATGGTCACGTAGGTCATGGCTACGCCAAATGCGATAACCCTTCGCATCCAATCGGAGCCTAGGGTCGTCGGTCTCGAGACTTCCATGTCCACTATGCGACTTTTTTCTCCCGATTGCCGTTTACTTCAAGCCAAATCCTGATCTTTTCAACGGGATCAGAAACGCGGCTCTCATCAAACCCGATTACTAATCTTGAGTTGAGCCTGTGGAATGCAGCATCTATTATGGCGTTTGAACGGACACCGAATAGCTCGATAAGGACTCGATCCACGGACTTTATGTCAACGGCCTGAGGTCTGAACAGCACGCCGTTTGATTCAATGGCGGAAATAACGAGGTCGCGAGTTGGCGCTCCAAGGTCCCATAAGGCGGAATCTAGAGATTCGTAGATGTCGGCATCAGATGGCAATGTAGGGGATTTTCTGTTTAGAGGTCATTTAACGGCGTGCAAGTAATAACCGTTACAAACATGATCATTCCTTGTTCCAGTCACTAATGCCTAGGTCAAGTAACAGTCCGTCTTTTTGGGTTCACGTAACCGTACAAAGGCATCAATGATCAGTGATTGTGAAATTGACCAAAAAAGTTGGTTGTTGTAAAATATGAAAAAGAAAATAGAGCATTGAAGTAAGTCCGCCGGACGAACCTTACTGCGGTAACTTACTTCTTTGACGGTTTCTTCTTGCTTTTGGCTTTCTTCTTTGCTGCCACGAAGCTTAGATTGCGGCGGCTTGTATTTAACAATACCTAAAGCGACAGGCGCGATCAGAATTGATCAGTCGATCATAGATTTACTTTTTTCCACGATTCCGCCAACAAGGGCTTTGAAATTTTTCAAATCGATCGCGTCGCAAATCGCGAGTACGGTCATCCTTTGTATTCTTGCGGCTATGGTGTCAGGCTTACCGATTGAGGATTGGAGATACAGGCGCAGAGTAGATTATTATATCTCGGCTTTGCATACTACATGAATATTTTGCTCCAGAATAGTTTTCCAATGAGACAGTGGCACATTGAACACATGGAAAAGACGATAGTAAAATACGTGGGCGGGCTTGCTATTAACGCGACGTCGTGGGAGAAAAAGCAGCACAAAAAGTATGGCAGTTTTGCGAACGTCTGCAGGCAAATTGATTATGATATGAAGCACGGGGTGACTGAGGATCAGGTAATGATGTTCATCCAGAGTGTGAGGCGCAATTCAAGTTATGCAAAAGTGAGGAAGAATGAGGGCGCTCTCGTGAGGCTCGAGGAAGTGGCGGGGCATTATGCGGCCATCGCCCCCGCTCAACTAGTGGTATCGAAAACCTACTAGCATTTATATTACAACAAGTGGGTTTACGATCTACAGTACATGTCATACGGTAGATTTGGAGGAGGCAACCGCTTCGGTGGCGGAAACTTCGGTCCAAAACCTGTTGAAACAGGAAAAGAATACGACGTACAAATCACAGAGACGAGCCGAAAGGGTGACGGAATTGCCAGAGTTCAAGGATTCGTAATCTTTGTCAAGGACGGCAAGGTAGGCCAGAACACAAAGGTAAAGGTCACAAACGTCGGCGCAAGGTTCGCTACGGCGGAAATCGTTTCACAACCAACACAGTAATCAGTAACGACAGAGTTACGAAACCCACAGAAAGATGTGGCAACTGCGTCGCAAGTACCACATTCTCGTTTTTCTCCATTATTCAGAACGAGATACACTGTATTACCGTTCTCCTTATTACGATCAGTTTATGATTTAGTGAGGACCTCTAATCGCTGCATTCGTAGTTATGTTCCGCAAGGCACTGCTGCCACTTGTGTTCATCGCCATACTTACCCTTGGATCCATCCAGCCTTTGTATTCGGGAGATTCGAATAATCGGGCGGCTCTTGCCGCAACCACGAGCACTAATGAGAGTGCGATATCTGTAAAGAGCATCTCAACAAGGTACGACAGCGAGTTTGATTCGTTCCACATATTTGGCGAGCTAGTCAACAACCTAAAGGCCTCGGTGCGGGATGTGAAGCTAAACGTTACGTTCTACGACAGCCAAGGCAATCTGACAGGGACCGTAATTAGCTCGCCGTACTTTAGTAATCTGGCTCCTGGCGAAAATTCTGCCTTTGACATAGTCGCTCAGGGGCAAGCCGCTTCTGATCTTCTGGATTTTTCCTACTACAAAATATCAAGGACCTGGGAAATTGCTACTGAGCAGAAGGAAAAGCTGCTGAGGCTTGACATTCGGGAGATGTCTCTTGATGCCTGCGGCTTCTACAGGATCGACGGGACAGTCACCAATGTGTCAAATAACCATACTAGCGGAATTTCTGTTTCTGCGGCATTTTACAATGAGCAGAACCAGATAGTAGCGACTGCATTTACGACTATCAAGGAAAGGCTGGATCCTACAAAGCTCGACGACTTCGCCCTGATTATAGAGAAGGAGGCTCTTCCGCACTTTGCGTACTACTCCCTCAATGCCCAAAGCGAGCAGTATACTACGGCATCCTTTGAATTTGAGGAGGATCTATCAAATTTCCATTCCTTAACTCCGATGGGGGGTAAGATCATGACAGTCACAACCAACGAGACTACCTACGGAATTAAGGATGACAAGATACTCGTCAGTGGCCAGGTGCCTCCGGAAGAGGTCAAGAAAAGGGAAGAGAACTCTTTGCTCTTGATCAAGATTCTCACAGCATCCGGATCGATACCTGTCCTTGTGACTACTCCTGTTCCAAAAGATGGAATTTTCTCGCGTGAGGTAGAGTTTCAGATGGACGAAAACATGCAGGGCGAGGTATTCAGGATAAGGGCAGAGTACTTTGGCATGAAAGCAGAAAGTACCTTTTCCGTCGGCCACACTTCTGATAGCCTTGAGCAGCCCACATGCAAGGGGGTACAGAAGGTAGCCATTGCCGAGCTTAAAGCGCACCTAGATGGTGACAAAGTTGGCGACGTCACCGACTTTCTTTCCGGCAGGGAGTTCAAGCTGGGTTCCAACGTGACGCTTTCTGCAAGCCTGGACAATGAAATTAGCAGGGCACAAAATGTGACTGTTATCTTTGAAGTGTTTGATTCTGTAGGCAGAGTTGTCTACCTCCAGGTTGAAGAGTACGAAATGGTTCCCAATACCTTGCAGGACCTGCAGGTTTCATGGCAGCCGCAGAATAAGGGGACGTTTGTGATAAAGTCGTTCGCAATTTCAAGTCTCTACCAGCCGGTCCTCATTTCAACCGGGAGTCCGCTATCAGTGAAGATCCTAGATTGACGGTGGTTTGACCTTCACGGTCTGGCAAGTGTAAAACTTGACAGTAATTCCATTTTCGGATGTAACTGATCCAGAGAAACAGGCGGACTTGTCTCCTTCACCAAGCCCCAGATCCCCAGTTCTGTAATAGCTAATGTGATCGATTAGGCCGTCGCCGTTTGAATCCAATTGCTCGTATCGGGTGGCAGATGCAGTGTCGGGTCCGAGCTCCAGGGATTCCTCGTCAACGCTACTTGAGGCATCGAACGCGCTTGAGCCAAATATTGCTACCGGGATCTCTGCCTCCGGCTCGTCTAAAATGATTTCATTTTGAAAGTTGTTCGGGATGATATCTATCGAGATCGGTAGCACGGTCACCGTGACTGAAGCCGTGTCTGTCATGTTCCCGTCGCTGACAGCAAGCTCAAAAGTCATCTCAGTTTCGGATTCTACTTCAGGTGCGTCAAAGGTTGGATGGGAACTGGCCGCATCTGTCAGGAGAACTTCCGGGCCCGTTAGCTGCGACCAGGAGTAGGCTATGGAATCGGATTCAATATCGTAACTCGCGCTCCCATCAAGTGTCACTAGGTCTTCTGTGAGTGCATCAAAGTCAGATCCTGCGTCGGCGACAGGCTTTGTGTTTCCGGCCGTCGAGTTTCCTTCATCGTCTAGTTCATCGTCTTCGTCATCATCCTGACTGGCCACTGATGTCTCTCCACCGACCTCCTCTACTGTTATCAGTATAGTTCCTACATTGCTTGTGGAACTTCCGTCACTCACTTGAAAAGTCAACAGCTCATTGCCTGAAAACTCGAACAGCGGCGTGTATACGAGTATTCCGGAAGCGGAGTCGATTTCAGTCGTGCCGTACTGTGTTTCATTAATTACCGTAAACGTTAGGCTATCATTGTCTTCGTCGTGCGAGCCAAGGTAGAATGTGGTTTGCACGTTTTCCTTTATTGTATAATTGGCAGAGTATGCTACTGGAGGATCGTTAACCTGTTGAATCCACAGCGTGACAGTGCCCGTGTATGAGGAAATGCCATCAGCTGATGCAGTGTAGGTAACAAAGTCCGTCTTCTCATATCCCTGCGGCAGTGGGACCTGTGACGGAGCATAGGTTATGGTGTTATCACTGTTTATCGTTACCTGGCCAAACTCCGGTTCTGTTATTTCAACGAGCCGTGGAGATGTATCTCCGCCTATTAGTGCTCTGTCATTGGCAAGGACATTGACGGTGACAATCTCGCGCTCGCTTATCGTTACCGAGTCGTCAAATGGTGTGGTCGTTACGGGATGCGGTGTCGCGTCGTCTTCATAGTAATAATCATCGCCTTGGGCTTCTCCATGCTCGTTTTCTTCATCATAGTATTCCTCTTCTTGCTGCTCGTCTTCGACATACTCCTCGTCTGATTGCGAACCGTATTCGCTATCATCTTCCTGGGCAAACGAATAGTGAAACGAAACTGGGAATATTGACATGGCCAGAAACGCGAGGATAGCTAGCGCACCGAGCAGCTTCAGGGGCTCACGGCGGATCATTTTCAAAACCCACTCCAGTGCGAGGTAGGATTCTCAATTTTTCGCCTTGATCTGGGCCTATGCTTACGCTGATCGTGGAGGGTATTCCTCAATTCTACGGATCAAAAATGGGCAAGAATAGCATATCCCCGTTTGTATGTAGCTTATGCTACAGTGCCAAGTGATGACCCATGGATGGTGCATTGCATCAAATCGTCGCGGCATAGACACCACTGCAATCATGTTGTTGGAGTGCAAACGATGCAGACAAGTTTTCAGCATAGATGAATCAAAAAATGAAACGTATTGTCCCGAAGTCAAAAAGCGTGACTATTTCGCGTCAATTCTTGTAAGCGAAATCAGGTGCAGATTCTAAATGCTTTTTGCCGCATGAGTGTTACCGTAGACAAACTCGGGTTTTCTCGGCTTTCCATCCTTGAAAATTTCCTTTGCGCAATATTTCATGGAAAACGCCGACATTTGATCAAGAATTGGTTCTAGTGCCCTGCCTTTGTCTGTAATCGAGTACTCGATCCGAACTGGAGTCTCAGGAAAGACCTTTCTTTCTATCAAGCCGTCTTTTTCCATTTCTTTTAGTCTGGCAGAAAGGATTTTCGCGTTGATCTGTTTTATTTCAAGAAATTGGTTAAACCTCTTATGATCGAGATGAATCATGTTTCTGATTATCAGCATCGTGAATTTCTTGCCAACGAGACTGAATGTGTGGTTGATTGGGCACTCCATCATGTTGCACTCCATCCATTCAAGCTTTTGTTGATCCAGCAAGTAACGAAATGCTCACCTAGTTGCAAAGATAGCACTTACCAGTTTAAATACTTACCTTTGGTTACCTACTAGCGTTTAGTGATTTAAGAATGGAAATAGGGAACACCGCAAAATCTGTAGTCGTCGGCCGCCAGGCTTGGTTAACGCTGGCAATTCTCAGTAGCACGCTCTTGACGGTTTTCTTCTCAGAAACTATGCTACTTCCAGCGCTACCCGAGATAATCCGCGATTTTAGCATTTCGTACGGAACAGCAGCTTGGATCTTTAGCGCGTACCTGATTGTGGCTGCTGTCATGACACCAGTCGCAGGTAGACTCTCCGACCTTTACGGAAAAAAGAAGGTTTTGCTAACCTTGCTTGCAATCTACCTCGCTGGCTTGACCGCTGGAGGTTTCGCGGACAATATTTCGTTTCTGCTTGCAACTCGCATTATTCAAGGCATGGGGCTGGCAGCAGTTCCTGCTGCGTTTAGTCTACTGAGAGACACGTTTCCTCCTGCAAAGCTACCTTTAGCTATCGGGGTGTTTGGGTCTGCATATTCGGCCGGTTCTGTAGTGGGGTTACTGGCAGGTGCCAGCATTATCCAGAACTTTGGATGGCATGCTACATTTCTGGCCATAGTACCCTTTTCAGCCCTGGTTACGCTGATGATAGCAAAATTTGTCAAGGAGAACAATGCAACGGTTGCGCATTCCTCCCCAAAAGCTTCTGGACCGTCAGAAATAGTGCCCAAGGCAGCTGCAATTGATATCAGAGGCGTACTGGCGCTGTCTGCCACAATAGCCTCGTTCCTAATTGCGCTTACTCTCATACAAGTTGGAATCAGTTCTGCGAACCTGCCACAGATAGCTGCTGCGTTTGTGGCATCAGGAGTTTCTTTGGCTGTCTTTGTCATGCTTGAGCGAAAGATAGTGCCGCCATTCCTCGACCTGAGGTTGCTAAAAAACAAAATTCTTTTGCCAGCTTTTCTACTGCTGATATCGACGGGCATTACGATGTTCATGATCTATCCAACTATAGTGCAGCTAGTGAGGAGCCCTATACCCCTGGGATTCGGAGGATCTGCTGTAGATGCTGCAAACGTCCAGCTTCCCTTCATGATAGCATTCCTAATTTTCTCTGCAATTACACCATTTATCATAAACAGAATAGGTAGCGTGAAACCAGCTGTAATTGGTGGCATAGTGAGCCTGATCGGCGCAATCGGCCTGCTAGTCTTTCATTCGACAGGACTTGAAACATCTATAAACTTGGCGTTAGTTGCAAGCGGGTTGTCACTCACAATGACTTCGACTTGGAACGTGGTCGTTTCGTTCTCTCCAAGAGAGTTTATGGGAATTTCCACTGGAGTGGGGGCTTTGTTGTTGTTCATAGGAATGGCTATTGGCCCAGCATTAGCAGGAGTGTACTTGGAGAATCGAGCGACTGTTCCAGGAGTGTCCGGGCTATACCCTTCGCCTGCCTCGTATAACGTGGTATTCCTGACAGCCGGGCTCTTGTCTGCAGCGACTCTGGTCTTTGGGTCGATGCTCATAAAGAGGGCATCGAACAAGGTTATCGCGGCTTGACGAAAGCTGCGCAGATCTAGGAGGATCTGTACTCCAGACTTTGAAATAGTGCGGGGGGTGGGATTTGAACCCACGAACCCCTAAGGGATGAGGTATCCCAGTCAATTCATAACATCTGAGCATCGTGTCAGAATCTGATCTCACGCCGTTGACCGGGCTTGGCAACCCCCGCCCTCGTTTGCCGCTACGCTATCTGCCTGACTGGAATAATATCTTTTTGCACTAATCGATATTGATCTGGACTCCGCTGCTGCCCTTGGTTCTTTTCTTGAACGACACTTCCAAAATTCCGTTCTTGTAAGTGGACTTGGCAGTTTTTGGGTCGACAGTTTCTGGTAGGTCGATTCTCTTGCGGTATCGTTGTTCGCCGGTGAGCGATTCTATCGTTACAGTGTTTTCGTCTGCGGTGACCTTCAGCTCTTCCTTGGCCACGCCGGGAACCTCTGCAACTACGCGGATTTCTTCTTCTCCCTTTATCACGTCAACAAGTGGTTCACGCTCTCCCTTGACAGCCATGCCGCCGCGAAGTAGATTGGGAAATGCGTCGATGTTGCCGAATTTGCGGACTACGGGCTTGCCGTCCGGGCCAATCTTGACAGAATAACCGTAAACTATGGGGCCCATCTCCCTGACAATTGATCCGTCTTCCATCTTGCGCTCCCGCACTAGATTCTTTGGAACATATTGCTCGACATTCCTGAATGCTTCTTGCATCATCTTCTCCATTTCTCTCATCATTTCATCAATGTCCGGGAACCATGATCCAAAGCGCCTCTTCCTAGGTCCAAACCATTCATCATTTGGCGATGACATGACTGGAAGTGTGCAGAAATATTATTTAAAGTATATTTACGCTATTCCTCGAATTCTCTCGAAAGCTCTTTGAGGAGGGACTTTTGTCTGTCATTGAGCTTTGTAGGAACTTTGGCTTCGACTTTTACCAGCTGGTCGCCGCGGCCCGAACCGCCGTAACGTGGCAGGCCTTTGCCTTTGATTCGCAGGATTGCATTTGGCTGCGTGCCCGCCTGTATCTTGAGCTTTTCAGTGCCCTCAAGCGTTGGGATTCTAAGTTCTGTTCCCAACGCAAGGTCCGTAAAGTTGACTCCGAGGTTGTAAAGCAGATGGCCGTCCTCGATGCGCTCAAATTGCGAGTGCGGTTTTACGTGCAGTCGAACTACCAGATCTCCCGGCGCGCCGCCCTGCTCTGCAGCCTCTCCTTCGCCTCGAAGCTGGAACGCCATGCCGTCCTCGACTCCTGGCGGAATTTCCAGCTTTATCTTCTTGACCTGTCTGGCCCTTCCCGAACCCTTGCAGTTATTGCAAGGCCTTTCAATTATCTGGCCCTTTCCCTGGCAAGTCCTGCACGGTTCCAGCGATACAAAGGTGGAGAATCGATTTTGGTTGTAGACTCGCCTTGTCTGCCCTTGACCGTCGCAGACGGTGCATTTCCTGGCCTTTGTCCCCGGCGCAGCGCCAGTTCCAGCGCAAACAGGGCACCGTTCAAGGCGCGGGACTTCAACCTCCTCTTTTCTCCCCCTGAGGATATCTTCAAGCGACAACTCCATGTCGTAGATTAGGTCCCGTCCCCTCTGCCTCCTAGAGCCGCCAAAGCCAAAAAAGTCCTCGCCAAATCCTCCTCCCCGGCGCCCTCCGAACAATTGGTCAAAAATGTCCCTAAAGCCGCCAAAGCCAATGTCGCGGAATACTTCATCGAAATTAGCCTCAGAGCCCCTGAATGCTTCTTCCGCGCCAACATGCCCATAGGTGTCGTACCGCTTGCGCTTGTCGTCGTCGGATAATACTGCATATGCTTCGGATATCTGTTTGAATTTTTCTTCGGCCCCCGAATCTTTGTTTCGATCTGGGTGGAATTGCAGCGCTAGCTTGCGGTAAGCATTCTTGATGTCATCCTTTCCTGCATTCTTTTGGATACCAAGGACTTCATAGTAATCGCGCTTGCCGCTGCTCATCTGATCACCGATTCGAATAGCTGGTCGTCATTTATTATACTCTTGTCAGGGTGATGGGTTTGGACCAGCTGCCGTTTCTGCCTGCCCGGTTCCAAAGCCTGCTCCTGGCTGAGGACCTTCCGCCGTCGGTCCTGGCGATGCCGAAGCACCCGGTGCGCCGGCACTTTGGTATGCTGCGGTGCTGATCTCGCCCAGGATTTTCCTGAGCTCCTGGACTTTGGCGCGGATGGTGTCTGCATTGTTGGCAGTGATCGCTTCGCGCAATTCCTGCACCGCCTTGTTGACCTTTGCAGATTGGTCCGCGCTGACTTTGTCTTTGAGATCCTGGTTCACCAGTTTTTCAGCTGCGTAGATAAGATTGTCCGCCTCGTTTTTGAGCTCGATTTCTTCCTTTTTCTTTTTGTCGGCTTCTGCAAACTGCTCTGAATCGCGCTTTAGCTTTTCTATTTCGTCCTTGGACAGCTTGTTGTTTGCCGTTATCGTGATCTTGGCCTCCTTCTGGGTTGCAGTGTCTCTTGCCGCGACATTGAGGATGCCGTTTGCGTCAATGTCAAATGTCACTTCTATTTGCGGGACTCCCCTCGGTGCTGGCGGAATACCTGACAGGTTGAACATGCCAAGCGACACGCAGTCTGACGCCATGGGCCTCTCCCCCTGCACCACGTGGATCGTTACGGCCGTCTGGTAGTCAGCAGCAGTTGTAAAGACCTTGCTCTTTTTTGTTGGGATAGTAGTGTTCCGCTCGATAAGCGGCTCCCTCAAGCCGCCCAGAACCTCGACTCCGAGCGTCAGAGGCGTGACATCCACTAGCAGGATGTCCGTCGCGACATCGCCGGAAATAATCGCGCCCTGGATAGCTGCGCCCATTGCCACTGCTTCCATAGGATCCACACCACGCTCGGGTTCCTTGCCCATCACAGAAGCGACAAACTGCCTGACCATGGGCATCCTTGTCGGGCCTCCGATTAGAATAATCTTGTCTACATCGGCTGCAGCCAATTTGGCATCAGCTATTGCCTGGGTCATGGGCTGCCTGCATCGCTCAATTATCGGCCGGAGCAACTCTTCGAGCTTTGACCTTGTGAGCTGAATCACGAGGTTCTTTGGGCCAGACGATGCGTCATACGCAAGAAATGGCAGGTTGATTTCGCTGCTGACCACGTTAGAGAGTTCGATCTTGGCCTTTTCTGCTGCATCCCTTATCCTCATCATGGCCGCATTGTCCTTGGTCACGTCAAGGCCTGATTGCTTGCGGAATTCCTGCACAACGAACTGGACCAGCGTATTGTCCATGTCGGTCCCCCCTAGCTGGGTGTCGCCATGGGTGCTCCTTACCTGAAAGACTCCGCCTCCCATCTCCATTATCGTGACATCTAGTGTGCCACCGCCGAGGTCAAAGACCATGATCTTGAGGTCCTTGTTTGCCTTGTCAAGGCCGTACGCCAGCGACGCAGCTGTCGGCTCGTTGATTATCCTGACGACCTGCAGGCCTGCAATGTCCCCCGCATCCTTGGTCGCCTGCCTCTGGTTGTCGTTAAAGTAAGCGGGAACCGTGATGACTGCCCTGTCTACGGTCTCGCCAAGAAAGGCCTCGGCGTCGCGCTTTATCTTTTGCAGAATAAATGACGATATCTGCTGCGGGGTATACTCCTTGCCGTATACCTTGAATTTGAAATCGGTCCCCATCTTGCGCTTTGCGGCGATAACGGTTCCTTCCGGGTTTGAAATCATTTGGCGCCTTGCCGGCTCGCCTACTATTAGCTGGCCTTCACGCGTAAAGCCTACTACGGACGGAAACGCCTTGCCGCCGACCGACGTGCCTTCTGCAGCCTGGATTATTGTGGGCTTGCCGCCAATCATCGTTGCGGCAGCCGAATTGCTTGTTCCTAGATCTATTCCTATTATTTTTCCCATTTTCTCTCAATCTCCATGGTTAGTAGTATCTGACTGGATATTACTGTCAGAAACGCTATTTCTAACTATCTTCTTGGATATCTCGACCAGGCTCGGCCTTAGGACCTTGCCGTTGAGCATGTAGCCCTTCCTTATCTCGGATGTGACCGTGTTTTCTGCGACACTGTCACTGGCGGAATGCGCAACAGCGTCATGCACGTTAGGGTCGAAAGGCGTCCCCAGCGTTTCGATCTCCACCACTCCTTCAGACAACAGCAGTGAATCAATATTTTTCATAATACCTGCCAGGCCCTCTATTACCACGGGCTCGGACTTGCTCTGCTCGGCAACGGTAAGCGCTCGTCGATAGTCGTCGCGGATGTTCAGAAACTTTAGGAGTAGCTCTGCCTTTATGGATTCTACCCTGGACGCGAGCTGCCTTTCCATCTGCTTGCGGTAGTTGTCAAAATCGGCCATCAAGTATTTCATCTTGTTGGTCGCATTCTCGGAAGCCTCCTTTGCCTTGCGGAGCTCTTCTCGCAGCTCCTCGACTTCATTATCTTCGATAGGGACTTCGACCCTCAGATTGGCGCCATCTTCGCTTTCTTCTTCCAAGATCGTAATGGATGGCAGTAAAGATAATAATAAAATATCGCTGGCGGCGCAAGAATTATAGCCAATTCTAGACGTGCCTGTAACATGAGCGAAGACGACGAGCTTGAGGCCATCAAGCAGAAAAAGCTGGCCGAGCTCCAAAGAGTGGCTTCTGCAAGAGCGACAATGTCAGGCATGACAGAGCCTGTTGTCCTGACCGACTCTAACTTTGCCGCAGAGGTTGCAAAATACCCTATCATGCTAGTGGACTTTTGGGCGCCCTGGTGCGGGCCGTGCAGGATAGTAGGGCCCATTGTTGAGCAGCTTGCAAAAGAGTACTCTGGCAAGGTCGCGTTTGGCAAACTAAATGTTGACGACAACCAGATGGTGGCAGGCTCGTTTGGCATCCAGAGCATCCCTACGATGATGATAGTAAAGGCGGGCAAAGTCGTTGACGTGATGGTCGGCGCCCTGCCTAAAGCGCAGATAGAATTAAAGATTAAACAGCATCTTGCTGGAGGTTCAATTTACGGCTGAAAAGCGAAAAAGAAAAGAGAACGCACTTAGTTTATACCCAAGTGCGGGAATGATGCAACGCTTACGCCCAGTTCGCCCTGAATCTTTCGGATCTTGGTCGCGTATTCCCTCATCTTTGCGTTGTCTGCCTGTACCTTTGCGATCCTGTACCCCTTCCATGCCTTCCTCAGTGCGCCCCAGCTCTGTCCGGTCGTAAAGCTGCCTCTTGATGTAGTTGCTTCGTTGTGAAGCGACATTATGGCTGTCATTGTTGAGATAGTCGACAGTTGCTACTTATCACCCATAGTCAATTTTATCCAATTCAAGTGTAAAAACAGTTGATATGCAGGCAGCGCTTGAGGTGGATCTTGCCAAATTTCAGTCATTGAGGGCGTACCCCTCATATTTCTTGCAAGATATTGTTGTCTGCGCGATGAAGTGCTAGTCGCTCAATTTTTAAGCAATCCGCCTCAATACAACACGTAGTGGGGCCGTTTAGCAAAAAGAAGGACGAAGAAAAACAAAAGAGCGTCGAGCGTTTCTACGCGCTTCTCAAGGCTCTGATGGACGAGCTCTTTGATTACGCGCCCAAGTCAAAGCACGTAAAGCTGCCCTACAACGTTTCTTTCGGTCTCGTGTACGACGCCCGCGAAGGCGTGCTGTTTACCGGCACGGACAAGAATTCTGGGAAAAAGATGTACCTCTACAATGTCCGGGTAATTGGTAGGATGTTTGAAGAAAAGAGGGAGGCGATGCTAAAGGACGAGACTGCCGGTACGCTGTTTGGCTGGATAGGCGACGTCTGCAACATCTTTGTCAGCCCATTTGTATACGAGTATGTGGTGAACGTGCAGCACAGAGGCCAGGGCGCCGCGGAACGGACGTCTCGCCAGATTGTAAAGGGATTCCTGGACAGGCTCGTGAGCGATCCCGAGCTAAAGTATGTTCTTGATACCATACGGGCAGAGCCTACTCAAGATCAAAAAAGCTGACCTTTCCGGCAAGTCGCATTGTTACTAGACCAGATAATTCTGTTTTTGTTGAGGTTATGAATGTCGGAGCTTAGATGCAACGTGTGCGATCAGCTAGTACAGTCCGCCATGGTAGCAGAACATGTCTCAAGTAGAAATCATTCTATAAAGAAAAAGGTTGCCGAGTTTAACGAGATGAACTCACAGTTCAAGCCTTCTTATCGCGACGACATCTCTATTGCGAGGGCGTGGATAAGGGACCTCTACAAGTACGACTTTCTCACATCAGGCGTGACATGACTAGGCATAGTTGCCTTTGATCGATGATTTGGCTCCGCATGCTTCGCATATGAGGAAGCCGACTTTTTTGTTCTTCTCGGTCCTGGTATCAGGGCTGCCGCAAACCGGGCACACTACATAGTCCTTGACGTAGCGATCAATGAGTGCCTGGAAAGAAGACGGCGTCTTGCGGCCGAGAAATATAACTCGCTCACCTGCGATGTAGCCTGCCGACGCCAGCTCTTTGTTGAGGTATAGCAGGAACTTCTCAGGGTCTCGCCTCAGCGCCTTTGGGAACTCCATAAAGTTTCGAAATATCGTGTTCTTGCCGACCCAGATTATCTGAGGTGTTGGGAGTTCAAGCCTGCCTTTGGCCTTCCTTGCGGTATTGCCCAGCTTGTCCTGCAAGCGCTTTAGGAGACTCTCATAATCGGCACTGGTCTGAACCGTCACGACAGGTTAGGTCGCATGTCCGGCTAATTAATGTATATTGCAGAGGGAATGGATTCTTGCAGCAGAGGCGGAATAAGTGTACCCCGCTTTTACACACACTAGGATAATACCCGAAATTCGCTTCCATGCAGACGGGATATGGCAAGCACGATGGTGTTCTGTGGAACGTGCAAGGTACCGCTTTCTGGAAGGGATCAATTTCTTGGTCACCACATGATCTCTCACGAATTGAGAAAGGAAGACGCAGAAAGCGCCTGGCAGAAGAGCTCGAATGACGAATTCAACCGGAGAGACCAACAGAGTTGATGCTCTGCACTCACTGCCACACCGAAATAGACGTCGCATACAATGCATTATGCTTCCAGTGCTACAAGAGGATAGGAAGGCTGCCAAAGCAGGTAAAGAGAGCCGCAATTACTGAAGTAATTTCGGCCTAGCACAACTACATTTTCATTAGGGAGTACTGGGTGTCACCCAGTCTTTTCTTTGTGACCGCGATCGCTTCTCCAGACGAGTCAGAGCCGATCCATCTCCTTCCCAATTTTTCTGCAACAAGTAGGGTAGTGCCTGAGCCGCAGAAAAAGTCCGCGATAAGGTCTCCCGGTTTTGAGAACTGTGAAATAATGCGTTCTAGCAGGGCTTCATGCTTTTGCGTTCCGTATCCGGTCGAATAGCTGTAGGTCTCGACATCTAGCCAATTGTTATCCAGGATCCGGTGGGTTTTTGGAGGAATCCAATACTCTGCGTATTTTACGCCCTTGCGCTTGCGGATGAACTCCTGAGATTTATTGCCCATCGTCCAGTAAGCTTCAAGCGACATCCTCGAAGCAAATTTCTTGGAATATTTGTCATAGTTCTCGATTGCTTCCAATGCTCTTTCTTTTGACCACTTCCACTGCCCGCGCTCTGGCGTGTAGCCGAAAATCTCATAGCGCATGGTGGGCCTGTTGATGTTGCTCCAAAAGCCCATCCATTTTGCCTCTGAATGCTTCTTTACAAGAGGCAAGGAGAATTTTGCTTCATCGCTCTTTGAATACCATAATATTGAATCGTAGGCGTTGTGCATCTTGTCAATCGAAGAGAACTGGTACTGCAAATTCTTCCTTCGGCCTCTTTTCACGATGATTTCATTTCTGAAATTCTTTGGGCCAAAAATCTTGTCCATCAATACCTTGGCATAATGCAGCGAATGCCAATCGAGATGGACAAAGATAGAGCCTGACTTTGAAATTAACTCCCTGATTTCTTTGAGCCTCAATTCTAGCATTTGGAAATATTCCTCAGACTTCCAGACATCTGTAAACGCCAAGTTGTTTCTGTTTTTGACTCGATAATAATAGCGCTCACCGCTCCGAAAAGGCGGATCTATGTAAACCAAGTCCAGGGTGCCCGAAAAGCCGTTATCCTGGAGATAGCGGATGCAGTCAAGGTTGTCACAATGGAATAACAGGTTCCTCTTGGATTCTGCAATGAGTGGCTCCACACGTTTTTCCATTCGCATGAACTTGGGACTATTCCCAATCGCGCTACCATATTCTTATTCTTAGCTCTAGACGATAACAGGGCGAGAGGGAATCTCCACATTGCAACTCTGAAACAAGAATTGTATTTCCTGCAGCGACTTAGGTAGGCTTAACTAGCACTTTTTACTTGAACTAGCAGAAACGGAGATGTCTCTCACAAAAGGATGCACGTATTGCGGGAATCCGGTAACAATTACTAGCGAAGAGGAAAATGCCTTTCTAACACGTAGGATTAACCTTGTTATGGTCAGAGTAGCATGCTCTCACTGTAGCGACAAGAAAATCCAGCCGATGCAGTCTGAAGATAGCTAACCATAGGAATCGAGGATTATCAGTTCCGTATTGAAGTCCCGTTTTGAGACTTGAGCCGTATTAAACTGATGTTAGGCCGATAAAGTATCCAAATAAACATTCCTAGCCTTAAACTTGTAGTTCCTTTCAGCTCCGAGATTACTATTAGGTGGATTTGAATTCGCATCAGCGAAAGAAAAGCCGTCTAACACAAAGGTGTAGTTATGATATGCTATCCTCACTTTGTCAACGTTCCCTTTTTGACATAATTCTTTAAGTGCTTCAAACGTAGCCTCATCATCTTCAGTGCACATATGTCCCAGCACACCGTGACAAGGTATCAAAGTTTCATCCCGACTAATTTCAAATGACCGTGCCTTCAGAAGACATTTTGACTGCTCACTGGCTCTGCTTTCTCTAGGATTATTTGCGATGATATCCAACTTTACCTTGTTCCCCATTTGTCCGTCTTTAGAGTGAGCCAAGCGTAGACCACCAACCAAGATAGCACCAATGACGAAAGTATGTTCATTAATGGCTTATATTTCCAAGTGCTGTCTTTTGGATTTCTGAAACGCGAGTCAAGAGCTTCCATTGTTCCTGTTAGCAAATGTGATACGACAAAAAAAATCGTAAAGATATACGCACCCATAAAGAATGGCTCGTATATGAATACTGCAACGATGACGATTGGCATGGTTAGTGAAGCCATGAATTCTAAGTAAAAGATAAACACCATGACTGGATTGTTGTGCCAAAAAAACGAGCTCACAAAAAATTGCGCACGGAGATATCCTCTTTTCCATCTGATTTGTTGCTTAATGAAGCCCCTGAATGTCTCAGGAACATCTGTGAATACTACTGCAGATGCGACATAAACCGCTCTCCATTGAATAAGTGTTTGAGCAGTAAGAATTCTGTCCTCGGCATCATCATATTTTGATGCCTTTTCTAGTCGTCTTTGTGCAAAGTGTGACAAGAGCTCAGGTTTCGACCAGGATTTGGCAGTCACAAACGAAGTCAGCTCCCTGTCGTCGCCAATGATGACTTTCGCGTCTACCCACAGGGGTATGAATTCACTTATGGATTCTCGCCTGTATGCACACAAACATCCTGAACAACAGATTACGAGGCCAAAGACGCTTTCGCATGTCTTATGGATATTGAATTGCACATCATACCATACCGCCTGAAGTTTTGTGAGAAGATTTGTCTTTGCATTCCAGGCCCTTGCATTGCCTACCACAGCGCCAATGCGGTCATTGCTCGCAAATGTCTTTACGAATTGCTCTATTGCCCTTGGATGAATAATGCTATCAGAATCTATGAATACGATGTAATTGCCCTTTGATGCAGCAAAGCCTGTTCCCACGGCTTTTCTCTTCCCCGCGTTCTCTTTGTGGATCACTTTCAGCGCTGAATATTTGCTCTTTAGGGAATCTAACATTTCCTTGGTCCCATCTTTACTGCCATCATTTACAGCAATCACTTCAATGTTCTTGTACGTTGACATGAAAATAGCGTCGACTACTGAGCTTATCATAGACTTTTGATTGTACACTGGAATTACCACTGAGACTAGATCATTCCCAAGTGAACCTTTGGCAGGGTCAGTGTAGATAGTCCAGGCAATCACCAATAGTATGAGCGAGTGAATGGGTATAATTGTTGAATATATCATGAAGGGGTCTCCCAAATTGATGGAGTAGTACCCGCCTACGATTAGATACACGACTATCGCACTTAGAAAAACATACCTCACGGCTCGAGCATGGCGCCGAACCACGATTCTGCCATCGGACCCGATCCTTTGACTGGTTCTCAAATTCTGAAGGGCTTGCAACTTGTCTAAACCTCTCTCCTTATCGTAAGCTCGAGACCGGTGAGCTCCGACGCGTTTAGAAACTCGGAATTCTTTTCCTTGAGTTGAAGTATCGCCGATTCAACATCTTCTATTGGAACTGTGTTATCGATGTTAACCTGAATAGGCCTGTCTTTCGGAAATTCAATGTCATTAATTTTCTCGTCGGATGATGTCAGATCGATAACGGTAATTTCGAACCAAATGAATTGACCGTCATGGAACTTGTGATACCGATCTTTGTACGAAAAATCTGCTACTATCTCGGAACGACTAAGTAGTGAATAGATATTCTCGTCAGTCGCTCCGTAAGGTGCCCTAAATGATCTAGAGTCAAGATTTCCGGCCTCATCAACTGCTTTCTTGCCTGCTGTAACTTCGCTCAACTGTGCTGAATAATCTGCTACTTCGGTCAGCTTCTCGTATCCGTATGTGCTACTTCCAATGTCGACAAGTTCATGAAAAGAGGTTACACATCCGGGATTTTCTTGTGCTACCTTCCCGCTGAAAAATACAGCCGCGTTAATCTTCCCATCATTCAGAAGCTTGGCGACATTCTCGCACCAAGTTGGCATGTTTTCATCGCTCACTATGCTAATGACTAGAAGAGTAGCCTGTCCCTTTGGAGGCTGGAAAAATGGTTGTATTGAAACGATCACGCCGATTACTATGACTACTATTGTTGCTACTATTCCCCCAGCCACGATACTAGTCATGCTACTTGCTCACCACCGACCGTATGTCTGTCAGTGGTTTCTGGCCACTTGGACAGTACTAGATTTCCAGTAGGTTTTTGGCATGATCACTTCTTTCCTTGCGAGTATCCTCTTCTTGAAGCGCGTCAAATCCAAGAGCATGATTTCTACTTCTTCCTCCAGTGTGCGCGTTTCTTTGAATCCTAGGTTTCTTAGTTTCTCGGCTATGACCTTGTATTCGTGTATTTCTTTTTCCACTCGTGGATTTTCGACAGCTTCTATCTCTACACTAATTCCATGCTTGGCGGCGACCTTTTGAACGGTGGACGCTAGCTCGTTTATCTTGTACAACTTGTCAAGCTGGTTGAAGACACGATACTCTCCCTTTTCAGGTGGATTTTCTGTAGCTATGGTTAGACATTGAATGGAATCTGTAAGTGCAAGATATCCCCTCGTCTGCCCGCCTTTACCGTATGGCGTTAGCTTGTGCCCGATAACAGCTTGAGCACAGAACCTGTTAATTGCAGTTCCAAAACTTTCGTCAAAGTCAAACCTGGTAAGGAGCTCATCACAGACCGTCTGGCCAGTTCGCGTACCATATACAATTCCTTGCATAACGTCTGTGGATCTAAGTCCCCACAGCTTGCAGGCGAACATTATGTTGTTAGAGTCATGGACTTTGCTCCAGTGATACCAGCTTCCTGCCATCCTTGGAAATGGGACTGTAGCTTTTTTGCCCTTGTATTCTATCTCAAAGAACCCTTCGGGAATTTCAAATTCTGTATCATAGCCATATTCTCCCATAGTTCCAAGCTTGAGCAGGTGGCAGTTTGGATCGTTCTCTTTAATTGCATACAAAAGATTCAGATTTCCAATCACATTGTTATATTGGGTGTAGACTGCATGTTCTCTATCGATCATGCTAAACGGAGCAGATGGCTGCTCGCCGAGATGAACTATTGTGTCAGGCTTGAATGATTTGATATAGTCTTTAATGAAGCTGTAATTGAGCAAATCACCTTCCTTGAAGGAGATGCTGCCTTTGAAATTGCGAAATACTAGGTCGAAAATTCTTATCCTGTCTTCCATTCCACATATCGGAGTCGCCGAATCAGAGCCCACTTTTGCGACGTTTTTTCTCCGCGAAAAATTATCGATACCTGCAACTTTGTGCCCCCTGGCTGCAAGGTTCATTGCAAGAGACCAGCCTATATAACCATCCATGCCAACGATCAAAACTCTTTGAGATTGCATCTTTTCTTATCGAAGTGATATTGGATAAAATCCACTAGTGTGTGGTGAGAGTCTCCACGGCTTCTTTTTCGTTAGCGTATCTAGAGAGACCTATAATAGATTCTACCTCTGGATCCTTTGTGAGGATTTATGCCGCGGGCATAGGACATCAATACGGACACAGGTATTAGTAGGCGGAATACGACCATCATCCGTTTGAAGCAGCTGACCTGGCTCGCAGTAGTGTTGCTGTTCTTACCACTTTCAGATGCTTATGGCCAGAATCAGGAAATATCCCAAGGCCAGATTACGTCTTGCAATTGTGTGGCATTCAGACTTGATGACATCCAGGACTATTACCTAAATCAGCCACAGATGCGGATTATTGAGACATTCGAAGAAAGAAACGCGAGCCTCACTGTTGGCGTCATAGGGAACTATATCGGTTATGACTTGACGCTAGTAAAATTTCTCAAGGAAAAGATCGGATCAAAACATTTCTTGCTTGATGTAGCAAACCATGGCTGGAACCATGAGGACTTTACTGTCTATAGCATGCAAGAGCAGTCAGACCTGATGGCAAAGTCAAATGACAAGATCCGAAATGAGTTAGGAGTACAGCCATCTGTCTTTATCACCCCGTTCAATCGCATGAATGAAGACACCTTGGTTGCCATGGCTGAAAACGGCCTACATACCGTGAGTGCCAATGTGACTGAAGACCATCCCCCGTTTGTCAGAAACGTGACGGGTCCTGCGGGTGTCGAGGCAATTTATCATTTTCCTTCCGAGGCCAAGACTGGAGACCTTAACGCAGACGATACGGAATGGCTAGGATCAAATCATGAAGCTACAATGCGCGAAATCAATGACAGCACCGACAAGTTCGGGTACGCGGTTGTAACAATGCACCCTCAAGAGTACTCTGTAAGAGAAGGTACGAGCTTCCAGAATGTAGCTGATACAGATCAGTTGGGCGAGCTCGATTTGTTGCTTGACTCAGTTGATGCCGAAGGATACAAAATAGTTACCATTTCAGAACTGCCCAATCATGCGACAGTTCCTGAATTCTCTAGCTATCTGTTGATAGCAGTCGCGATCTCTATCGCGATATCATTGATGACTGGACTCCAGGGCAAGCTGGGCGCATTGTTCCGAAAATAACTGCACTCACCGTTATAAACAAACAGCCGGTAAGTGTATATGATAAATATTGACCCTGCATGATACACGCTCATTGTCAAAGGATATGATTGCCATTAACAAGCCCTGGATGGACGAGCAAGAGCAGAGGGAGGTCGTAAGCGTGCTTCAAGAAAATGCCCTCACGACAGCGGCCAGGGACGGTGGCAAGCGCGTAAGGAACTTTGAATCACAGATGAAAAGCTACCTTGGGGTAAAGCACGTTCTCGCTGTCAATTCCGGCACTGCTGCCCTTCATGCCGCGCTTCTCGCCCTTGACATAAAGCAGGGGGACGAGGTTCTGCTGCCGTCATTTACATTTGTTGCCACAGCCAATGCTGTGGTTGCCGCAGGCGCCAAGCCGGTATTCGTTGACGTGAAGCGTGACGACTCTACCATCGACGTGTCAGATCTAAAGTCAAAGATTACAAAGAAATCCAAAGTCGTAATTCCTGTCCACCTCTACGGCCATCCCGCAGACATGGACGAAATAGGAGAGCTCGCCGACAAGCACTCGATAAAGGTCGTTGAAGATGCGTGCCAGTCCCTCGGCTCAACCTTCAAGAAAAAGCAGACTGGAACATTTGGGGCAATGGGATGCTTTAGCATGTACGCCAGCAAGGTGCTGACAGCTGGCGAAGGAGGTGCCGTGGCTACGGACTCTGACGAGCTGGCAGACAAGATCAAGATGATAAGGAATCACGGGATGGTTGAAGGATACGATACACGAGTCCTTGGGCTAAACCTCCGGCTGCCAGAGCTGAGCGCCGCGGTTGCCAAGATCCAGATGCAGAAATTAGCAAAGATGCTTGAGCTCAGGCGGCGTAATTCAGAATTACTCTCGAAACTGTTGTTGCCAACTGCGCAAAAACGCGGAATAAAAATCCCGCAAGAGACTGCGGACAAGAAATTCAACTGGTATCTTTATACTGTCGCGTTTGAGGGCAAGAGGGATGCCATCAAGGACGCGCTTGTTAAAGAAAACATTGGCGCGACTGTCTACTATAATCCGCCAGTCCACAAGACTCCATTCTACATGCAACTTGTTGGCAAGGCAAAACTTCCGTCCACTGAATGGGCTGCTGACCATGTGCTTTCGCTACCTGTGCATCCCCAAGTGACAGGAGATGACATTGAGCGAATCGCAGAAAGCACGACTAAAGCGCTTGAAAAATAGAGTATCATGCAAAAGCATAGAGGATTATTATCATAATATTCGATGCCTTTTCACATTTTTCCTTTGGTTTCGTCTATCCCCCCTACAGTATTCTTCATATAGACATGTCACGTTAGCAAGTGCGTGCCAGGGGCATACCTGATGATTACTACACAGCCCGGTGTAGAACGGAGCATTATTGACCTGATAGCTGATGTGCCGGGCGTCATTTCAGTTGAGGGAGTGTATGGCGATTTTGACATCATTGCCCGCGTAGAGGTACCTGTGGG
>Ga0070698_100001450_pt1 | contig 26330 bp, 23 predicted proteins | sample KBSK1502metaG_FD_65477 | JGI IMG/M metagenome (GOLD analysis project Ga0070698, IMG submission 65477) | Corn, switchgrass and miscanthus rhizosphere microbial communities from Kellogg Biological Station, Michigan, USA - KBS K1-50-2 metaG | ecosystem: Host-associated > Plants > Roots >... | reverse complement strand
AGCTCGAGCGTTTGCACGACGCGATGGTGATGAGGCACGACGAACGCAGTGGCAAGGAGCGCAGCTCCCGCAACCGCGATCGACTTGAAGAGAGGAGCTCGGATCGCGACCAGCATTGCCTGATGGTAGCTCATGGCCGGCGGCGGCGCCGCCACAACATGAGGCCCACCAGGCCGGCCAGAACGAAGCTGCCTGACGCATCGCGCGAGGACTGGCAGCAGCCGCCGCCGGGCTCGCCCATCATGTCGGGAGGCGTGGTCTCGGCGACGCACGAGTCGTCGCAGCCATCGCCGGCGACCGTGTTGCCGTCGTCGCATTCTTCGACGCCGGTCTGGACGACCCCATCGCCGCACGCGGCCGCGAGGCAATTCTTGCGGCAGGCGTCGGTGTCGACGGTGTTGCCATCGTCGCATTCCTCGAGGTCGGCTTGCACGACACCGTCGCCACAGGTCGAGGAGATGCACGCGTTCGTGCAGGCGTCGCCATCGATGTGGTTGCCATCGTCGCAGCCCTCGACGCCCATTTGCGTGAAGCCATCCCCGCAAGAGGCGGCCTTGCACACGTTGAGGCAGCTGTCGGTGTTGGAGGTGTTGGCATCGTCGCAGTCCTCGACGCCGGTCTGCGTGTGGCCGTCGCCGCAGGTCGCGACCGCGCACGTCGACAGGCAGGCATCGCTGTCGGAGGTGTTGCCGTCGTCGCACGCCTCGACGCCGGCACGCAGGTAGCCATCGCCGCACGACGCCGCGGCGCACGTCGCGAGGCACGCGTCGGTGTTCGATGTATTGCCGTCGTCGCAGGCCTCGACGTTCGCGCGGACGTAGCCATCGCCGCAGCGCGGGAAGATGCACGCGTTGAGACATTCGTCGGTGTTTGCGCCGTTGCCGTCATCGCACTGCTCGGGGCCGTTCGTGATGGCATCGCCGCAGCGCGGCCCCATCGCGGAGCACGAGCTGTTGCAGTGGCCGTAGCTGCCGTTGTTCGTGCCGTCGTCGCACGTCTCGCCGCTCTCGACGACACCGTTGCCGCACTGCTGTGCGAGCACGTATTCGTACGCGCCCATGTCCCATTGCGCGCCGCCGATGCCGTTGCCGTCGAGCGGGCGCGCGACACCTTCCGCATCACTCGACGGGCCGCTACCGGTGCCGCTATCGATCGCGACACTCGTGCTCTGGAGGTGGAGGTCTGTCGTCGATACGTACTGCGGGTTCGCCGAGATCGTGCCCGTGCCCGCCGAGACGCCGACGTAGTTGTTGCTCGTGTTGTTCCAGACGTCGGAGTAGCTCACCGACCACGACGCGCTGTCGCCGCGGTACACGCCGTAGCTCTGGTTCGTCAGGATCGAATTCGTGACCGTGATCGCCGCAACGTAGCTCGACGACGCGCCGGAGTAGATGCCGTACGTGCCGTTCGCGTTGAGCGTGCAGTTCGCGAGCGAGACGGAGTGCCCCGGCGTGCTGTGCACGATGTACATCCCGCCACTGCCGCTGTTGCGCAGCACGCAGTTCGTCAGCGCCACCGACGCGGAGTCGCTCACGTAGACGGCGTAGCTGCCGCTCGAGATCGAGCTCAGCGCATCGATCGATGGGCTGCCGGCGCGCAGCCACACGCCATATGACGATGAGGTATCCGCGGTGAAGCGCGAGATCCGGTTACCGGTTCCCGTCGAGCGATAGACGAGACCGTAGATCGCATTGCGCACGATCACGTTGTCGATCACGCTCGACGTCGCGCTCGCATCGAGGTCGAGGCCGTACCACGTGCCCGCCGTCGTCGATGACGAACGCAACGTGATCGGATTCTGCGGCGTGCCATCGGCGACGAGCGTACCGAGGACCGTGAGCTCGCCGCGACTCGTGCTCTGGCCGGCGAGCATGATGTCGCTCGAGCTCGTGAAGCTCAGCGTGACACCGGGCTCGATCGTCAGCGTCACGTTCGGCGCGACGGTGAGATCGCCGGCAGCCGTGTAAGGTCCGCCCGCCGTCGTCAGCGTTGTGTTCGACCACAGCGTGCCGTAGAGGCCCGGCGTCGCGACGGTGTCGTACGGCAGCGCGCCTTGATCGGCACCTCCAGGCGCGCCGAAGCGCGAGGGCGAGTTCGACGTCAGTCGCAAATCCGTCGAGCCTACGTAGAGCGGATTCGACGACAGCGTGCCCGTGCCCGCCGATACGCCGACATAATTGTTGCTCGAGTTGTTCCACACGTTCGAATACGTCACCGACCAGCTCGCGCTGTCGCCGCGGTACACGCCGTAGCTCTGGTTCGTGATGATCGAGCCGGCAATGTTGATCGTCGCGACGTAGCTCGACGACGCGCCCGAATAAATACCGTACGTACCGTTCGCGTTCAGCGTGCAGCGTGTGAGCGAGACCGAGTGCCCGGGCGTGTTATGCACGATGTACATGCCGCCGCTGCCGCTATTGCGCGCGATGCAGCGCGTGAACGTCGGCGATGCGGCGTCGCTGATGTAGTAACCGTACGAGCCGCTGCCGATCGCACTCACGAGGTCGAGCGTCGGCGAGCCATCGCGCAGCCAGAAGCCGTACGACGACGCCGCATCGACGGTGACATTCGCGAGCGTGTTCGTCGCCGTCGCACGATACGTGATGCCGTAGATCGCGTGGCGCACGACGAGATCATCGAGCACGCTGTTCTGCGCGCCGGGCTCGAGCTCGATGCCGTACCAGGTACCCGACGTCGACGATGTCGACTTGATCGTGATCGGATTGGTGGCCGTGCCATTCGCGACGAGCGTGCCGCGCACGACGAGCTCGGAGCGGCTCGTGCTCTGCCCCGCGAGCATGATGTCGCTCGACGACGTGAAGCTCAGTGTCACGCCGGGCTCGATCGTCAGCGTCACGCCGGCTGGCACCGTGAGGTCGCCCGCGGCCGTGTACGAACCCGTCGCGGCAAGCAGCGTCGTGTTCGACCACAGCGTGCCATAGAGCCCCGGCGTTGCGACACCGTCGTAGGCAAGCGCGCCCTGATCGACGTTCGTGTCACTGCCAAAGCGCGATGGCGAGTTCGACGTCAACCGCAGATCCGTCGCCGATACGTAGAGCGGGTTCGCCGAGATCGTGCCCGTGCCCGCCGACACGCCGACGTAATTGTTGCTCGAGTTGTTCCAGACGTTCGAATACGTCACCGACCAGCTCGCGCTATCGCCTCGGTACACGCCATAGCTCTGGTTCGTGATGATCGAATTCGCGATGTTGATGGTCGCGACGTAGCTCGACGACGCGCCCGAATACACGCCGTACGTGCCGTTCGCGTTCAGCGTGCAGTTCGTGAACGCGACGGAGTGCCCCGGCGTGTTGTGCACGATGTACGCGCCGCCACTGCCGCTGTTGCGAAACACGCTCGCCACAAACGTCGGGTTCGCAGCATCACTAATGTACGCGCCGTAGCTTCCGCTGCTGATCGCCGACAGCCGCGTCAGCGTCGGCGAACCCGCTTTGAGCCACACGCCATACGACGACGCGCTCGACACCGTCACGTCGGTCGCCTGCAACGTGGTGCCGGCCGACTCGCCCGTGATGCCGTACATCGCGTTTTGGATGTTCGCGTACGTCAGCTTCACCTGCGTCGCGTTCGCGGTCGCGATGATGCCGTACCACGTGCCCGCAGTCGTCGAGGTCGACTTAAACGTGACCGGGCTGCTCGCCGTGCCGTTGGCGACGAGCGAACCCTCGACAGTGATCTCGACGCGCGACGTGCTCCGCCCCGCCGCCTGTGCATCGCTGCTTGCCGCCGCCTGAACGACGACACCGGGATCGATCGTCAGCGTCGCGCCCGCGATGACCGTGACATCGCCCTGCAGCGTGTACGGGCTGTTCGCGAGCGTCCACGTCTGGTTGCCGATGTTGCCACCGCCGATGATGGTATCGGCCTGCGCGGTGGCGGCGAGCGCGGCGATCGTCGAGACAATAATAAGGAGCGGGCGCATAGCTCCCCAGATCGAGCCGCAACGCGCCATGCGGTCGCACGCAATCTATTGCGCGGTCAGCTGGAGCTGCAGCGCGAAGCGAGCATCTCCTTGTTTCGGAGCTGGAAACCGCCATTGCGCGACCTGCGCCTCGATGCAGTCGCCAACCGGCTGCGCGATGCCTTTGGCTGCGCATTCGCTCGTTCGTCCGCTCGCGTCGACGGCGAACGACAGCTGCACGCGACCACCGGCCGACTCGTCCCGCTTGAGCTGCTGGCGATAGCAGCGCTTGAGGCCGCCCATGTACTGGCTGTGGATGGTCGACATCACAAGCTCGGGGGTGAGCGCCTGTTCGACAAGCTCCGCGCGTGGGCGCGCAGGTTCTACGTTCCTCACCGCCGGCTTTTCAACCGGCGCGGCGCATGCCGCGAGAAACGCGAACGCAAACCTCATCACAAAACCGTGGCACGTCAGAAGCTGACGACAACCGGGCAATGATCGGAAACGTGGCGTGCGTATATGGGACAGCTCTGCTGCCAATCGCAGCCCTCTGTGGCACACGCGCCCGCCGCGTGCACATTCACAGGTGAGCTCCACGTGAGCACGTGATCGAGACGTGAACGCGGGCAACCATCTTCGCGCATCCAGAACGCGCTGCATGCGAGTGATTCGGTTGCCCAGACGAGGCCAGTCGCGCTCGCCACACGCGCGATGTCATCGCGATCGCCCTGATCCGTTGCGTTGAAATCGCCGAGCACGATCGTTTTCTCGCGGCTCTTGCGAATGACCTGCACGAGCGCGGCGAGCTGACGATGCCGCACCTCGCGTCCTTCGGGGTTCGACTTCAGGTGCACGACGAGCACGCGCACGATCACGTCACCGCTCTGCAGCCTGACCTCGAGCGTCGGCTTGTGCCGGCGGTCGAGACGCGTTTCATCGTGCGCGCGCGACGAGAGCATCGTCCAACGCCGACTATCGAACAAAACGCCGATGTGATGACCGCGTCGCGTTTCTCCGATCGGCCGCGTGTCGATCGATACGAAGTGCCAACGCGCGCCGAGCCGGCGCTGGGCTTCGCGCGCGAAGAGCTCGGGCTCGCCGATCTCCTGCACGCCGACAAAGCCGGCATCGAGCGCTGCGATCTCGGCAAACGCACCGTCGATCTGACGCGCGTCCTTCGGAAACATCTCGATGTTGAACGTCGCGAAGCGCAGCGTCTGCTTCGTCGGCGAGCGCGCGCAATGAAGCGCCACCACGGCGACAACCGCGACCACAAGCACCCAGCGCACGCAGCGAGCTTAGCTCAGCTCTTTGCGGATATTCGCGATCACTTCGGCGTAGCTCGTCGCTTCGACGACTTCGGCCATCTCCGCGGTGTAGCGCGCGACGAGATCTTCGCGGCCGCGCGAGAGCGCATCACGACGCGCGTTGTACAGCGTGATGAACGCGCGCTCTGCGTTTAAGAAGTACTGCACGACCGCAAGCACCGCGCGGGCGATCGACGTGGTCACCGAGCGCGATGCATCCGAGAACGTGAAGTGATGGCCTTCGGAGTTCGTGACCTCGAGCATCACGCGACCGACGGCATCGACACCCGAGTGCTCTTTCTTCGTCTCGATATCGGCCGCGACCGAGAAGCCTGCGAGCTCGATCGACTTCAGCGATTGATACTCGCGGCCGTAGCGGCCGAGGAGCGCTGCGTAGAATGCATCGACGACGCCGACGCCTTTGCCTTCGACATCGACAGGCCCGTCACCTTCGCCAACGGTCATGCGGACCGTCGCTCCCGTGTTCGGATCCTCATCGATCGACAGCTTGATGAGACTCAGCTGCAAATAGTTGGAACCGAGAACGCGCTTGATCAGAGGCTCGTGCTCGAGAGTGCTCACGATAAAATTCTACCGTGAATCTCGTAGCTCGCCCGTGATCTACATCCATGGGATCTCCACGCACTTCCCCCCACTCCCGGGGGTGCCAGCGTCAGGGTCGTACGCCATAGTGTCGCGGCTCGATGACAACGCTAGTTCAGCTTCGCCGTCACGTCTCACGTCTCAAGGCATGCACCGCGTGTCCGGACATGATTCGTCCGGTCGTGACCGGCCAACCCGTGATGTCGCCTGTGATGTTGATCGGGCAAGCGCCTGGCGTCCGTGAAGGTCCCGCCGGCAAACCGTTCGCGTGGACAGCCGGCAAGACGATGTTCACGTGGTTCGCGGACATTGGGCTCGGCGAGCCAGAATTTCGTAGCCGCGTTTACATGGCTGCCGTGTGCCGATGTTTTCCGGGCAAAGCGGAAGGCGGCGGCGACCGCGTACCCGCCGCCGACGAGATCGAACGCTGCAGTCGCCACCTGCATGCCGAGGTGAAGATTCTGCGGCCGCGGCTCGTGATTCCCGTCGGCAAGCTCGCCATCGCGCAGCTCTACCCCGAGATCGACAAGCTCACCGACGTGATCGGACAGCAGCGGCGCGGCTCGCTCGCCGGCCACGAGTTCGATGTCATCGCGCTGCCGCATCCATCCGGCGCATCGACATGGCATCGCACCGAACCGGGCAAGACACTGCTCGCGCGCGCGCTCGCGACGATCGAACTTCACCCCGCGTGGCAAGCGCTGGTCGCGATGGGGCCGCACGTGGTGTCGCCCGAGCTGGCAGTATCCTGAGCTAGCGCTCCCACTCGGCGGGCAGATCGATCCTGAATCCGAGGAACGCAGGCACGAGCAGCGGACGAAGCCAGCTCCACTCGCGCACGTCGACAACGCAGGCTCTCACCTCACGCATCGTCTTCGCAGCCTGCAGGCAAGAAACCTGAGCGGGCGTGCTCTTCGAGTGACAGTCCCTGTCGAACGAGTCGTTGGGCGCGTCTTCCCAAGCCCTGCCGAGCTCTACTTTGTCGCCTGCGTCGAGACCCTCGAGCTGGAGTTGCATGAAGTGAGTAAGCGCAGCGTGACATCGAGCAACTGACGGACGTGGTGGACCGCTTTCACAGCCAGCCACAATCGCGATCGCCGCGCTGAGGATGTGAGGCTTGACGAACGTCCGCATAAGTGTGAGCGACTTGTATCGCGTCAATCGCGCGGCCACCAGCCCCGTGCGTGATGCAGATGATACGCTGCGCGCGTGAGTCGCGTCGCCGAACTACTCGCCGAGCTCGTCGCGATCCCGACGCATCAAGCGGGGCCCGATGGCAAAGGCGGCAACGAGCGCCGGCTGTGCGAGCATCTCGCGCCACTGCTCCGCGAGCGTGGCGCCGACGAGGTGACCGTCGCCGACGCGAAGCGCACCGATGGCAGTCCCGGTGCCTACGTGTTCGCGCGCTGGGGCACGCCGCGCCGGATCATCAACGCGCACGTCGACACCGTGCCGGTCAACGCCGGTTGGTCGCGCGATCCATGGTCACCGCACATCGCCAACGGCAAGCTGTACGGCCTCGGCGCCGCCGATACGAAGGGCGCGATCGCGGCGACGCTCGTCGCGCTCGACGCGCAGTCGCCGCGCGATATCGGCGTGCTGTTCTCCGGCGACGAAGAGCACGGCAGCGCGATCATGCACGCGTTCCTCCGCACGCCGCACGCGCGCGAGATTCGCGAAGCGATCGTCTGCGAGCCGACGGCGCGCACCGCGGGCATCGCGCATCGCGGCGTGATCGGCCAGGTCGCGACGCTCGAAGGCGAAGGCGGTCACTCGTCGAAGGCCGACTTCATGCCAAGGCCACTCGCCCAGCTCGCGCGCCTTGCCGTCGCGCTCGATGATCTCGGTCGCGCGCGCCTCAAGGATGGCCCGCCCGGCATGACAGGCATCTGCATGAACATCGCGGCGCTGCACGGCGGCGTCGCGTTCAACGTGATCCCGCAGCGCGGTCAGCTCGAGTGGTCGCTGCGCCCCTACCCCGGGTTCGATCGCGCCGCGTGGGATGCTGATGTCTACGTCGCGATGCGAACGATCGATCCGGCGATCCGCCTCGTCGCGAGCGTCGATCACGCGCCGTTCTCGTGCGACAAGCTCGCCGAGCTCGTGCGGCCGCATGTCGATCGCATCGGCACGCTCGACTTCTGGACCGAAGCCGCGCTCTACGAAGCGCACGGCATCGACGCGATCGTCGTCGGCCCCGGCGATATCGCGCAAGCGCACGCCGCGAACGAGTTCGTCACGCTCGACGATCTCGAATGGGCCGTCGAGCTGTACCGCTCAGTTCTGCTTCGGTAACTCGCGGCTGCCGGTTGCAGTCATGTCGGCATCGACGAGCTTGCCGATCGGACCATCGCCTTGGTACTCGAGGTTCTCTTTCGTGAACTTCTTCATGCCGCGCTCGGGACGAATCACGAGCTCCTCGTCCTTCGAGAGGTAATCCGGCATCTCGTCATCGCGCCACGCCGTCATCGCGACTTGCTTGGCGAAGCAATTCTCGAGCGTCTTGTCGTTGACGGTCGACTCGATGACGTGCACGTCCTTCGCGGAGATCAATCCGTCCTTGATGCTGATCGCGAAGCCGAGCTTCACCTTCGCATTGCGATGCACGCGATGCAGGCCGCCCGTGTAGCACTTCGCGGCTTGCGCGGTGAACCGCGGCGCGATCGCTTCTTCGCGGTAGAAGAACGCGTCGCTCGCCGGATCGAGCTTGCCGCTCTTCGCTTGCGCTTGTGCCTCGGCGATCTTTTGCGCGGCGGCCGCAAGCTCGGCGCGCGCGTGCTTGAGCATCGGCGCCGCCGCGACTTGCTGCTCGGGCGACACCGAGACTTGCTCGGCGGGCTCGCGCATCTGCCAAACAATCAGCGCGAGCGCCGCGAGCACGACGATCGTGCCTGCGACGAGCTTACGCATCAGTTACCGATCCACTGGTCCGAACCGTAGAGCGAGTACTCGCCATCGCCGCCGAGATGCTTGTCGGCGTAGAGCTCGGGCTTGATGATCCAAACTTCTTTGCCATCCGCGGAGAACAGATTCAGCTCGCCTTCGCAGAGGCCATCGCCACCTTGGCTAACCTTGACGCGATTGCGAATCGTCGGGTCGGTCATATACGTGAACTGCTCCACGTAGTCGCCGTCAACGAGGACCTGCTCGCCCTTGAACTGATACTGCGGCAAGAGCGTCGGCTGCGTCGTGCAGTCGGTGGTGCCGCGCGTCGCGGTGAACGTCCACACCCCGATCGGCCAGCACCCGGTGTACGGGGAGCCATCGGCATTCGGCGGTGCCGCGGTCGTCTCCATGAACGAACCGGAGACGGTCATCGACATCGTGCAAATCCGACCGTTGTGGTCGGGCGGCATTTCCGTCATGTCCCCGGGACCGGAGTCCACGAGGCAACCGGTCGCGAGGACGAGAGCGCTAACCCCAGCGATTCGCAGCATGGCGACTCTAAAGGCAACTCGGATGCCAGCGCGAGGGCCGCGTATTTGTTGGGATCGATGCGCCGAGAAATGGGGACGGAGCCCCGGTGTGGGGAGAACAGACCTCGTGATCGAGATGCGCAAACAAGAATGTCGCGCGGTTGCATGTGGAATGCGCACTGCAAACAATGGAGGACCGATGATGTTCCTCCGGCTGATCGCGCTTTCGTCGTTGCTCGTGGCGTGTCGCGATGCGAAGGGCAAGCAGCCCGAAGAAAAGCCGGTCGTCGCCGCAGCTCCAGCACCGACGGCGCCGACGTCGAAGCTCGATGCCGCGAAGCAAAAGGACGCGAAGAAGGGCGATCACGAGGACAGCGATTGGGTGCCCGCCGAATTCAAGCAGGGCATGGCGCGCTGGAAAGACACCGGCGTGTACCTCGATGGCAAACCGATCGGCTTTCTGAGCTTCGGCGAGCTTCCGATCGCGCTCAAGCCGACGTGGGTCAAAGACAAAGTCTCGCAGAACAAGCCCGCCGATTGTCCCGAATGCCCGGCGTGGAAATGGGCACAGCAGCGCTTCTACAAATTCACCGACTATCTCAAGGCGGTCGGCGTCGACATTCACAAGATCAAACAGCTGCATGTCTACGGTCCGCGGCTGTCGCAGACGGTCGTCGTGACCGGCAAAGATCTACTCAGCAAGCGCGCCGATGGCTTCTTGTTCCGCTTCGGCATGGACGTCGGCGGTAAAGCGCTGCCGTGGGTGCCCGAGGGGTTTGGCAACGGCAAGACGCCCGACAAGATCGCCGGCGTGATGATCTACATCAACCGCAAGCCGCCAATCGTCACGCGGGAGGGCATCGAGCTCGACGGCGCACCGGTCTATGGCGTGCCGTATTACGGCGATCCGATTCGCGGCGGCGTGCGCGTTTACATCGATGACAAGCTCGCGACGATCGTGAAGCGCGCGGAGCTCGATCCGAAGAAGGCGACGAAGAACGCCGCCGGCGAGCTGCAATGGAACTTCGGCGAGTTTTTGCAGAGCAAAGGCATCGATGCGTCGAAGCTCGTCGAGGCATGGGTGATCCGCGACGAGCGCCGCCAAGAGCACATGCCGTGGAGCGATTTTCAAAAGCTATCGTTCACGGCCACCTCGCAAGCGAAGGGCGGCATCGTGCTCGGCGACAAGCAGATCCGCGCGAACGTCGTCGCTCTTCATACGCGTCCAATCAAGCAGACCGAGCTCCCTGTCATTCTTCCCGAAGAACAGTGGTGAGCTGAGGTCCTTCGACTCTTGCTGTCCGGAGGTCGGGGCTCCCTGACCTGACATGACAGGACAGCGAGATCTCTAGTGTTTGGAGAAACTGGGGCCCCACCCCCGGGAAGTGTCGACCTCATGTTTCACCCCCGCGACATGGTTTCAATTCGCGGAGTTGGCGCTGAAGTTTCACGGCACATCGCTTGCTGAAGGCTTTTGCACCAACAACCAACCGTCAACCTGGGGCCACAAATGACCAACAAGCTGCAAGTCGCGATGTTCGCTGTGACCGGGCTCCTCCCCGTAGTAGCGCAGGCCGAAATTCGCCAGGCAAACACGACCAAGATCATTGCCTCGAGCACCACGGACCTCGCGCCGGTGACGCAGACGACTCCACCACGTCTGAAGCGCACTGACGAGGAGCAAGCGGGCAACGAGATGGCGCACCTCGCGATGTTCGACGACGGCAAGACGGGCCTCTACTTCTCGATGAGCACCGACCTCGCCGGCGTGCGCGCCACGGACCGCGTGCAGCTCGCCCTCGTGCCGTTCCACCTCGCGCAGGGTGCCGACGGCAGCGTCTCGGCAGTCGCCGACATGACGGGCGCACGCTTCGTGACCGCCAACCGCGGCAACGAGTATCGCAACGCGAACCACCCGACGGCGTACGCGACGTTCGGCGGCACGAACATCTGCGTCGAGTACAACTACCAGCCTGACGGCACGAACGACACGAAGCGCTACATGCAGTGCTTCGACAAGACCGGCGCGACGGTCATGCCGCAAACGCAGATTTACGCGAAGAACAACGATGACTGCTCGATGAACCAGGACCGGTCGTCGACGTGGGTCACGTCGGTGTCGGGCAACGTCACGAAGGCGGTCGCGTGGCGCGGCTGCAACGGTAACGGGACGGACGATGGTTGGTTGTCGGCGTTCACCCTGACGAAGGACACTGCGGGCAAGATCACGTTCAAGCAGACGGTCGACGTCTCGCTGTGCCCGCGCGAAGAACGGTCTCACGGCTTCTGCACGACGTCGACGGCGGATCCGAACACGGCGTACTGCTCGTGGACGGAAGGCAACACGCAGCCGCAGCGCGATGGTACGTGGCTCGCTGCCGTCGACATCAGCGGCACCAAGAACGGCCAGCAGGCGATCATCTGGAAGCAGCAGGTCGACTACCGTAAGGAGACGCCTGAAGGCATCCGCACGTACAGCATGCGCGCGATGCACGACCGCATCATGACGGTCGGTGCGAACGGCACGCTCGAAGCGAGCGACATGATCATCTGGCGCAGCGGTGACCTCAAGGGCAACAACAACACGGAGAACGGCAAGGGCGGCGCGTACCTCGGCAACGAGATGGCCGTCATCAAGCTGAGCCGCACCAAGGCCGAGTTCGTGATGCCGCTGACCAACATGGCGAGCAAGCTGATCGGTCTCGACGGCACGCACCTCGGTATGTCATCGGCGATGTTCGGCACGACCGACAACCTGATGCCCGGCCTCGTGTTCCTCGGCGGCAGCCAGACCGGTGGCGGCTACTCGGCGCAGATGCGCGCCGTCGGTTACGACAAGGCGACGAACACGTTCAAGGACCTCGGCATGACCGCGGTCGCTCCGTACGATCGCCACCTCTACCCGAACTACCTCGGCAACAACCCGGGCAACCAGGGCCGCAACTACTCGGGCGTCGACTTCATCAAGAACCCGTTCGTGGGCCAGAACGGCAGCACCGACGCGTACCTGATGCTGTTCGCGACCACGGGCAAGGATCCGACGGAGATGGACAAGCCGGAGCGCAAGCTCAGCGCGTACATCACGGTCGTGCCCGTCGCGCAGACGGCGGCAGCCACGGGCGGCACCGGCTCGGGCAGCGGCAGCGACACCGGCTCGGGCTCGGATACCGGAACGGGTTCGGACCAAGGCACGGGCGATAACGGCACCGAGCCGTCGCAGACGCTCGGCGGTTGTTCCACGACGGGCAGCAGCGGTGGGCTCGCCTTCCTGCTGATCGGTCTCGTCGCCCTCATCCGCCGCCGCAAGTAACTCGCAACCAACGAAGAATGGAGACAACGACGATGCGTGCAGTAATCCTCGCTATGTCCCTCGGACTGGTTGGTTGCGTTGGCGAGCTCGACTCGACCGGCGGAAACAACGGCTCGAACACCGGATCGGACACCGGCTCAGACACGAACAGTGTCGCGAAACAAAAGTACGACTCGAATGTGTATCCCGTGCTGAAGTCGCACTGCTCGGGCTGCCACATGTCGACGGGACCCGTCGGCAACGTGACCGGGTTCGTAACGCCCGACGTCAGCACCGCGCACATGACGATCGTCGGCTACGTCGCGGTCGTCGGTAACTTCACGACGGCGACGGCGCCGGTGCTCCTGAAGATCCAGAACGGTCACCAGGGCATCGTGTACAGCTCCGACGAGATCAACAAGATCACCGACTGGTTGAACGCCGAAGTCGCCGAGCAAACCGGCACCGGCACCGGCACGGGCACCGGTGGCGAGACGCCGGCAGCAGCGACGCAGCGCCTGATGGCGCAGTGGTCGGGCTGCATGACGAAGGCGCTGTTCGACGCCGCGAACATGGCGCCCGCGTGGGGCAACATGACGGCGAACAACAACCAGAAGTGCATGAACTGCCACGCGACCGGCGCCGAGGGCTTCATCGCGACGACCGACAGCACGCTGTTCTTCGACGTGATCAGCCAGAACAAGTACTACATGCTGCAGTACTTCTCGGTCGACGGCCTGCAAGATCCTGCGACGGCGAAGATGATCATCAACACGAAGTCGTTCCTCGGCGTGTCGCAAGGTCAGGATCCGCATCGCGAACATCCGCGGTTCAACTCGACCACGAACAACGGCATGACCGCGCTCCAAACGTTCTACGACTCGGTGATGGCGGCGGTGGCGGCGAGCGGCACGACGCCGTGTGGCCCGTCGAAGCTCACGAACTAGTCCTTGCTCCGCAGTCTCAGACAAAGGCGCCGCAGTTCGGGCGCCTTTGTTGCTTTTTCGGCGGTATCTTCCGTGAACAACGCATGACGAAGCTCGTCGGCGGCGATGGCCGCACTCATATCGAATCGCGATTGATGCGCGAGTCTCTGCAGAACCGCAAGGTGCTGTCGCAGACCGAGAGCGAGCGCGATCTACAGATCTTCCCCGATGTGTCGCTGGTGTCGATCGGAGGCCAGAGCATCTTCGATCGCGGCAAGGATGCGATCCTGCCGCTCGTCGCCGAGATCGCGGAGGTCAAGAAGCGGCACAAGATCGTGATCGGCGTTGGCGGCGGCACGCGCGTACGCCACACCGTGTCGATCGCGATGGACCTCGGGCTACCGACGGGCGGCATCGCGCAGCTCGTCGGCGCGATGGAAGAGCTCAACGCGATCCTGCTCAACGCGCTGCTCGCGCCGCACGGCTCGATGCCGATGCAGCGCGATCACTTCTGGGACTTGCCGCTGTACTTCGATGCCGGCATCACGCCGATCGCGATCTCGGTGCCACCGTTTCATTTCTGGGAGCCGCCGCCGCTCGAGGGCGCAGTGCCGATGCACGGGTCGGACTTCGGTCTGTTCCAGCTCGCCGAGGTGCTCGGCATGAAGCAGGTCATCTACGTCAAGGACGAGGATGGCCTCTACGATAAGGATCCGAAGCGCCACCGCGATGCGAAGCGCTACACGAAGGTCAGGCTCGAGGAGCTCGTCGCCAATCCGCCCGCGGAGAACATCCTCGACGAAGAGATGTACCGCACGTGGCTCGAGGCGAAGAATCTGCAGCGCGTGGTCATCGTCAACGGGCTCAAACGCGGCGAGCTGACGCGCGCGCTCGATGGCGAAGATGTCGGCACCGTGATCACGAAAGGAGCGGCGCGATGAGCGAGCGCAGGACGATCGACTCGCCGCTCGCGGGCTCGACGCTGACCGGCCCGTCATCGCTCGACTACAACCCGGTCGCCGTGATGCCCGACGTGCGTATCGTCAAGATCGGTGGCCAATCGATCATGGATCGCGGGCGGCGCGCGCTGTTTCCGATCCTCGACGAGATCATCGAGGCGCGGCGACGTGGCATCCAGGTCGTGCTGCTCGCCGGCGGCGGCACGCGCGCGCGTCACATCTATGCGATCGCGAGCGAGCTCGAAATGCCGACGGGTATCGTCGCGACGCTCGGCAAGTACATCCCGATGCAGAACGCGCGCATGCTGCAGATGCTGCTCGCGAAGCACGGTGGCCTCTACATCCTGCCCGATGACTTCGAGAAGCTGCCGCTCTACCTGCAGCTCGGCTGCGTGCCGGTGATGAGCGGCATGCCACCGTTCGGCTACTGGGAGAAGCACGAAGAAGGCAGCCGCATCCCGCCGCATCGCACCGATGCTGGCGTCTTCTTGTCGTGCGAGTTCCTCGGCGTGCGCCGCGCGATCTTCATTAAAGACGAAGACGGCCTGTACAGCGACGACCCGAAAAAGAACCCAAGCGCGACGCACATCCCGCGCATCACGGCGCGCGAGCTCGTGGAGCGCAATCTCGATGACCTCATCATCGAGCGCGTCGTTGTCGACTACCTGCCGCGTGCGCGCTGGTGCAAGGAGCTACAGATCGTCAACGGCCTCAAGCCCGGCCAGGTACTCGCTGCGCTCGAAGGTCAGGATGTCGGGACGATCATTTCGGCTTGAGCTGTTGCTCGTGGTTGCGTGCGGCAAGGGAGCGCCGCCGCTGCCGGAGGCGGATCCGATTGCGGTGAAGCAGCTCGCCGAGAAGATGCTGCACGAGGTGCCGACGCCCGCGGCGACGCGCGAGTGCACGAAGGCGGATCTCGCCGGCGGCGCGACGATGACGTTTCGCACGCTGCAGCTCCTCGGCGGCGAAACGCTAACGGAGAAGCCGGAGAGTGCAGAGTGGATCAATCCGCCCGAGCTCGAAGCGCCTGCCGCGCGCACGCTCGTCGCGGACGCGAAGCAAGCGAAGGCCGCTCGCCAAGCGGCGGCGCAGCTGCTCGCCGCGCCGGCGTGGGTCGTTTATAAGGTCGACCTCGTCAACGCGCCGATGGCGCTCGGGCTCAAAGAGCTCAAGATCGGTAGCGTCGGGACGCGCGTGATCCGTTACGAGAAGACGGGCCTGCCCGGCTGCGTGCAGGTGTTCGTGTTCGAGAACGATCACGCCGTGGCCGAAGACGCGATCGCAAAGAGCGATCGCGCGAAGATCGATCCGGCCGTCGCCAAACGGCTGCGCGACGACCTCGCGGCGCAATACATCAAGCTCGCGCCGCGATAGCGCGACGCGCGATTAGGCGCCGCTGCCGGCTGCCTTCTTCTCGGCGCCCTTCTTGCCTTTGCCGCCGCCGGTGCCTTTGCCGCTACCGCCGCCGGTGCCGGCGCCGCCGCCGCTGCCCGCCGCGCTGCCTTCGCCACCGCCTGCCGCTGGCGGGTTGGCCTTCATCCAATCGCCCGCCTTCGTGATGCGCTCGTCGATCGCCTTCTTTAGATCGTCGGGCTTCTCCTTCGGCGTGATCGTGACGACCGAGCCAGCTTTGTCCTTCTTCGCCGTCGCGGTCGCGCCCTCGGGGACGTACACCGGGCAGATGCCCGTTCCGCCGCCGTGCGTACCTTTTTGATCGTGCTCGGCGCCCGTCTTCGCGGTCTTCTCGCGGGCGAGCAGATCGTCCGTCTTCTTTTGGACCATCGCGACCATCTTCTTGTCGGTCGTCGTGATCGTGACGACGACGGTCTTGCCTTTGACATCGGCCTTCGTCGTCGCTCCGGCGACCATGCTCGGACAGTTCTCAGCTTTGTGCTGCATCTGTTCCGCCGAGCCGGCGCCCGAGCCAGCCGCGGCCGAGCCCGCCGATCCGGTGTCGGACCCAGAGCCCGCCATCGCCGAGCCGGATCCCATATCGGATCCTGCCGAGCCCGAGCCCATGTCGGAGCCCATCGCCGAACCAGATCCGGTCGGCTCCGCCGGTTTGTTTTCCTTCTTCTTGCAACCAGTCGTGGCTAACGCCAGCGCCAAGAGCGCGATCGCAGTGCGCATGAGATAATCCCTCCGGTCCGAATGCTACGAGGTTTTGCCAGTCGGTTCATCTTTGCGGCCACACTGATCTTTGCGGTCCGCGCCGTAGCTGCTCCCGACGTTCGCCTGCCACCGAACACGCGTGCAGTCCCGGAAGGTCACTTCGTCTCGGGTCGCGGCCTTCGCGACGCCACCGACTTCATCGCGAAGGAGCTCGGCAAGCGCGGCATCGCCGCCGAACAGATCGGTCCCGCGCGCATTCGCGGCGTCGAGCTGACGCGCTTCATTAGTCAGACTCCGTCGACGCCGTGGCTCGCGATCCACATCCTACGCAGCCAGGGCAAGACCCTGATCTTCTTCGTGCCCCGGCCAAAGCCTTGACGAACGCCGCGCGAGCTTATAGTTAAACCGTCTCCTCGCTCGGGGATCGTCTAATGGTAGGACGTCAGACTCTGGATCTGACTATCATGGTTCGAATCCATGTCCCCGAACCACGTTCCGTGACTGGCTGAGCTCAGCGAAAGGCCGAATGCGGCGGGCGCAGTGTCTGCACCTGTACCGATCACTGCCTTTTGGAGCTCGCCACATGCGTTTCAAATCCCACTCCTTATTTTTCGCGTTCGCCGTTTTCGGATGCAGCGCCGGAGCGACGTATTCGACGTCGACGTCGGCGCCTACTCCCTATGCTCAAGCCTCGGTAAGTGCCGGTGTCTCGTTTGACACCGGTCCGGTCTACGTCGAGGCGAGCGCGCCGCCGCTGGGAAGCGATGTTCCCGACGTCACCGCGTTCTACGATCAGCTCTCGCCATACGGCGACTGGTACGAGGATCCAGAGTACGGATACGTCTTTACCCCGCAACAGACCAGTTACGTTCCGTATGACAACGGCTACTGGAACTACACGGACTACGGATTCGTCTGGGTCTCCAATGATCCATTCGGCTGGGCGACCGATCACTACGGCCGCTGGGTGTGGCGCGATCGTTGGGTGTGGCGGCCTGATGTGCGGTGGAGCCCGGCGTGGGTGCAATGGCGTGTCGGTGACGGCTACTGCGGCTGGGCGCCGATGGGCTTCGACGAATTCGAAACCTACGTTCCCGAGACCTCATGGCGCTTCGTCCCCGCGACGTACCTGACCGCGCGCAATCTGCCGAACTACTACGTGCGCACGAACGTCGCGGTCTATCTGCGCGACACCAAGCCGGTGTACCGCTATCAGCGCTACGGCGACGTCGCGTGGGTCGCGGGTCCGAGCGAAGAGCTCCTTCGCAACTATAACGTGCAGCTTCGTCGCGAGCGCGTCGATCTCGCGGCGATGGGCCGACTCGACGCACAACGCCGTCGCGACCTAGAGCTGCGCGCGCAGCAAGTTCGCCAATCGCCACAATGGCAAGATCGACTGCGTCGCGAACAAGCCGTACGCGCGTCGCTCGAGCAGCGGATGCAGCAGGCCGAGCTGGAGCGACAACGCCGCGCGGCCGAGCAGCGGCAGTTCGACGAGCAACGTCGTCGCACGAATGAACAAGCGCGTCGAAACCAGGACCAGCAGCGGGCGCTCGAAGCGCAGCAGCGCGGCAACGATGCGGCGACGCGTCAGCGCGCCGCGGAAGAGCAGCGCCGCCTCGAGGTAGAACGTCGCCAGATCGACGAACAACAGCGCCGGACCGCAGATGAACAACGACGCCGTGCTGACCAAGAGCATCAGCGTGATCAGGAGCGCCAACGTGCCGAGCAGCAGCGCAGCCAAGGCATGAGGGACCAGCAGCAGCGCAGCCAGGAGCAACAGCGCCTGCAAGACGAGCAACGTCGTCGCGCCGACCAAGGGCGGACTCAGGAAGAACAACGGCGTGCCGAGCAAGCGCGGGCTCAAGAGGAGCAACGTCGCGCAGCCGAGCAACAGCAGCGCGGGCAGCAGGAACAGCAACGTCGCGCAGCCGAGCAACAGCAGCGCGCGCAGCAGGAACAGCAACGTCGCGCAGCCGAGCAACAGCAGCGCGGCCAGCAAGAGCAACAGCAGCGCGCCCAGCAGGAGCAACGTCAACGCGCCGAGCAACAGCAGCGCGCGCAGCAGGAGCAGCGCCAACGCGCTGAGCAACAACAGCGCGCGCAGCAGGAGCAGCGGCAACGCGCCGAGCAACAGCAGCGCGCCCAGCAGGAGCAACGTCAACGCGCCGAGCAACAGCAGCGCGCGCAGCAGGAGCAGCGCCAACGCGCCGAGCAACAGCAGCGCGCGCAGCAGGAGCAGCGCCAACGCGACGAACAGCAGCGCCGGCAAAACGAAGAGCGCGCTCAACAGGAGCAGCGCCAACGCCAGGAGCAGCAGCGCCGTCAAGACGAAGAGCGGCAGAAGGCCGAGCAAGCCCGTCGCCAGGAAGAGCAGCGCCGCCGCACGACAGCTCCCCGCAAAACCGATCAAAAGCAGACGGATCAAGAGAAGAAGAAGGAAGAGGAGCGGCAGCGCGCGAAGAAGGCGGGCCACTGACGCCTCGCCTGCGGAGCGCCCTACCCCCGCGATTTTGCGGCTGTGAGCTGAACCAGCTTGACCGCGCTTTCGCCGGCGGGTAGAACCTCCGCTCGCTCGGCCCCATAGTCTAGCGGTTAGGACGTCGGCCTCTCACGCCGAAAACAAGGGTTCAAGTCCCTTTGGGGTCACCAATCAGCGCCGCAAGTTACGGCTGGTTCTCCGCAACTTGTTGGCCAGATGCGCCGAACGGTTCGCCCAACGCAACGAGATTTTGCAGGCATTGTCTGCAAAATCTCCCCGAACATGCGTAACCAGACGTGACCACCAGGGCGAACCGATCGAGTGACTCAAGCAGCGGCACGCCGCTTCTTGTCAATCAGGCGCTTCGCACGTATGCGCACTCGTTCGGCGGCGCGATGATCGGGTCTGACGTAGCCCTGCGGGAATAGGATCTGCTGGGGATCGATACCGAAAGCCGCAGCGAGAAGCACCGCTCGGCGCACACCTACGTCGATCCGATCGTGCTCGATCGCCGACAGATTCGTGTAGCTCACGCCCGTGACCTGCTCGAGCTCTTTGAGGGTGAGTCCGAAGTTCTTGCGAAACGCGCGCACGACCTGTCCCGGCGTAGCCTTGACCTGTTCGAGCTCAAAAAAGTTCCTCATTTCTTCCTCCGGTAGTCGTGAGCGGTCGTGATTCGAACGACGGCCACCGTTACGACCCGCTCTTCGATCTTGTAGATGATTCGACCCGAATGACTGAAGCTCGACGCTCTGTGGCCACGCCACTCTCCGTACAACGGATGGTCGGCCCACATGCCAGGTCGTTCCGTCAACGCCGCCGGTCCACGGTCGCGCACGAGCTCTGCCCACTTCTGGATCACGATCTTGTCCGCGGTTGTTAACGCGTTGCCTTCGAACACTTTGGCCGCCTCGTCGGTGATGTTCACCTTCCACTTTGCCATCCACTGCACACTGTATCAAAAACGATAATATATCGCGAACAATACATACTACTTGCACCAGGATCGCTGCTTCGCCGGTGCCGGCGGCCGATTCTGTTGGCCAGGTGTTGGCCAAACAGGCGAGACGGCAACGGTCAGACGTCACGCACGAGCGCGTACTGTCTCCTCCGTATGAAATTTCGCAGTCCGATGTCGCTCGCGCGACGAAAGCTCGCGTGCAGCGTCTTGTCGTTCGTCCCGTGAAACTCAGCCGCCGGCAAATCCTAGTTTACCGTGCAGTAGCGATCGCCGCTCACGAACGGCGGCATGAAACCACCGACAGTGTTGTCGGATCTCCGCGCGCAATGCGCTGCCGGCTCTCGCCAGCTCGGCTCGAGAGGCTCGATGGTCAGGTACGCTGCCGAAGCCGAAGAACGGCGCGACCGAGCACGCTGCCAGGTTGCGCTGTCATCACGTTGCGTGCCAAAGGTCGCGCGCGCACGCCGTCTCGGCGACGGTCTCGATCGCGATGGCCGTGAGCGCGACGCAGTAGTCGAGATCGATGTTTGCCATCGTGTCGTGTGTGTCGTGATAGCCCGTGCGCCGGATGTCGTAGTTCTCCATGAACAGAACAACCGGGATGCCGACGTCGGAGAAGATCTGACCGTCGGTGTTGAACAGTGCGGATCGTGGGTCCCACTCGAGCCGGACTTCGCCGTGCAGCGCGAGGTGCGCGAACGGAGGCGGAGGCGGTGGCGCGCGCGTGCCGTCGCGCACTCGCTCGGCGCGCCCGAGCTTTGGCGATTCGGCCCGGTTCCACTCCGCCGCGCAGCGATTCCACTTGAGGTTGGCATGATGCGCGCGGCGGGCGAGCCGGCTCGAAGCCGCGCCTTCGCCGGGCGCGATCTGAAACACGTCGCGATCGCGCTCCAGATTGTGACCGATCATGTCGAGCACGAACGCGGCGACGACGTCCACGTTCGACATGTCATGCGCGCGCCTGTCCTCGCGGGTGCACACGAGGCTGCGCTCGACGAGGGCCTGACACAGCGCGCGAGCGCCCAAGCAGTCAGCCGGGTACTCCTCGCCGGTGAGGTGCACGAGCCAGACGTCGCGTTCGAGCGTGCCCGCGCGCGCGAGCGGCAGCAGATGCTCGGCGGCAAGCAACAGCGCCGTGGTCGACGAGTGATTGTCGTCCGCACCGAACGCAGGGGCGCGCAGGAGGTCGCCGCCCTGCTCGGGGTAGTAGACGTCTTCCATGTACGCCGTATCGTAGTGATCGGCCATCACGACGGCCTGCGTGCGATCCTTGCCGGGAATGACGAGCACGACATTTCGCTGCGACGGCGCCTGCTGGTTCTTCGCCCAGCCCTCCATCCACGGAAATGCGAAGTCGGTGTCCCAGCGAAATACGTGATCGACGACGTCGGCGCGCCCCACCATGTCGTGCGCCACGATCAGATCGCGGTAGCGCGCATGTAGATGATCGCCAAGCGCCTCGAGGTCGCGCTTCTCGTGGGTGTGGATGCCCGCTGCCTTTCCGGCACGACCGCCGTGCTTGCCCCGATTCACCGTGATGCCGTCGGCATCGTTCTTCTGGCGGAACGCGCCGTGGGCGAGCCCGGCGATCGTGTTCCATATCTGCTCGGCGAACGCGCGCGTGCCGAATCGATCGAGCAGGAGCGGTGCGCCAAGCGGCTCCGGCGCACTGGTCGCCTCGCGCAAGGTCGACACGACCAACGCTGCGGTTTCAACGTTGCCGGCATGGGTCGGTAGCGTGCCAAGCCAATCCTCGAACGACAGGTCCTTGGCAACATGGAGAAGCGCGCGAGCGTGCGCAGGTGCGAGAGGCTCGCCGAGCTCGGCGCGGGTATCGAGCAGCTTGCGAATATTGTGACTAGTGGTGTGGTGCGAGTGCCCCGGATCGTTCGGAAACGCGCGCGCGGCCGCGAGGTGCGGTGGGCGCCTGAGCACGTGCGGGCGCATCGTGATGCGATCGCGATCCGCCGCTTCGGCAGTGACGTAGCCGAGCGGTGCGCGTGGGTACCGGCCGAGACCAGCGCGCGCGACCAGCGGGACATGCCAGAATGTATCTCGCGGGCCGAGCCGCATCGGCGGGTAGTACATCCGATAGCCAAACCGGCCGCCGCGATCGACGGCGCTCGCTGCTTCGAGGATCTGCGAGCGCTGTGCGCGGGGACCGTCGAGCAGGAGCCGATAGTCCTCGGTCCAGATCTGGGAGTTGCGTGCGATCGGTTTGTTGTAGAGCTCGACGTCCTCGGGTGTCGTCGAGAACAGCGCGACGGATACCTCGTTGCGGTACAAGTCCTCGCGCGTGATGTCGGCGTCGCGGCGGATGCGCTGCCAGCGATGCGTGCGGATGAAGTCGTCGACGATGCGATGGCCATGATCGCTACGCTCCTCCTGCTCGTCGAGCCACCCCGACTGTGGGATCCGGATCGTGAAGCTGTCCTCGACGCGCGAAACGAGATGCAGAAGCGCGATCTGGCGAGCACGCGGAAGCTCGTGCGCGAGCTCGCGATACCGCGGGTGCTCGAACAGGACAAGCGCCGCCGGGCTCGGCGCAAGGATCAGCTTGCCTGCGAGATACGCCGCGCGGATCGCGGCAGGCAGCGCGGCAAACGGTTCGAACGTGACAAGTGTCTGCACCGACGCCACCGGCGCGTCGCCGAGGAGCCGGGCATGTAGCTCTGCGGGGATCTCATCTGCGCCGGCAAAGATCCGCCACTCGCCATCGAGGCCGGCCCAGTGCAGCAACTGCGCGAGCACATCCTCGTTGCCGCCGTGCAGCGACGCCGCGCGCGCACCATCATGACTGGTGCCGAACAGCGTCCATCGATCGTTGCCCTTGTCGTCCTGCGTGCGCGACAGCGCGAGTGGACAGATCACGAGCAACGGATCGTGGGCGAGAAGCCCGTCGCACGCCGCATCGCCCAGCTCGACCGGCCACGCCGGATTGCCCTCGAGCAACGTGCGCGATAGCCCGTGCGCCTGCCCGTAGAGCAGCCGCTCGAGTCGATGGACGAGCTGTTCTGCGATGCGGTCGAGGCCCGGCTCGATCGACTGCGCGAGCTCGTACTCGTCGAGATCGAACGATTCGCCGTCGCAGATCCGATCAGTGACGCCACCGAGGTCGACGCGCGGCGCGTACGGCTTGAGCCCGACGTACGGCGGCGGCATCAGCTCGGAGTACGCGCGAATCGGAAACCGCCCAGCCCCGACAAATGCCGCGCGAGCCTCGGCCTCGATGCGCTGCCACGCGTTGGTCATCCGCTGCGAGCCTACGCTACCCTCGGTGCGTCGTGACTGCCTCGCGCTTTCGGATCGATTGGCAAACCGAAGTTGGACACCTCGCGGCCATCGAACCGAGCCTCGATGAGGTCACCGCGCACGCAGAGGAGCTCGCAGCGGGTTACAACGATCCGCGCAACGCCGAGCTGATGGGCCACACCGAGCCCATGTCGGTCGACGAAGTGGTCGACCACTACGATGCTGCGATCGAGGAAGGCGTACGCTCGTTCCTGCTGTTCGTGGACGGCGCGCTGGTCGGCGACGGCGACCTTCGTGGCGCGCGTGGCAGTGCCGCCGAGTTCGCGTTCATGATCGCGGCACCGAGCATCCAGGGCAAAGGACTCGGCACGCGCTTCGCGGTGATGCTCCACGCGTTCGGGTTTGCACAGCTCGGCCTCGACCGGATCTACGCATCGGTGGTGCCCCACAACGTCGCATCCCGCCGCGTGTTCGAGAAGATCGGCTATCGCCTCGATGATGGGCCTGAAGCGCGCAGCTACGCCGACGAGCCCGGCGATGTCACGCTCGTACTCGACCGCGCGACGTTCGAGCGCATCCACACGGTGGCGCTCGAGCAGATCCAGATCAGCGATCGGTCGCCTCAATGACAGGATCATTCGACGTCGAGCGTGGCATCCTTTACCGCAGGCAATGGAAGAGACCGTGCGCGTTCGTTGCCCGTACTGCCGCGAGTGGGCGGGCTTCCGGCGTCGTACGCAGCGCGTAGCGACTCAGAGCTCGAAGCCGAGCGCGCATCATCACGGTCGCGGTTTGTGACTGGTTGGCATGGCGCGGAGCGCAGACACCACCTCGCGCATCGTGCGAGCTCGTGCGGCGATCGCGGCATCGCCGCCGACGCACGAGCTGGCACCGGCGAGCGCAGCATCGGCGTCTGCGATCGCAGCGACGCCGCGTTCGTTTGCGCGAAGCCCGCTGCGTACCGCGACGAGCGCCTTGCGATAGCAAGCTTCCGCCGCCGACGGCGGCGGTGTGCCGAGCGCGGCGTTCTTCCAGCTCGGCGGCGTTGCACCCGCGGGCTGCACGAACACCAGATCGTCGGCGGTCCATGCAAGCGCGCCAGCAACGATGCCGGCCCGCGAGAGAGAGCGCTTGATCGCGTCGCTCGTGTCGGCGCCAAATGCCGACGCCAGCACGAGACCATTGCCCATCGCGACCCACGCGTAGCAAAGCGCTCCGCACTGATGGAACAGCGTCGCGACGTCGCTGTCGCGATCCGAACTGCCGGCGAGCAGCGGTGTGCGTGGAGCGGCCGCGATCACGGCGGGCCATTTGATCGCATCCATGGCAACGGTCTTGCCCGCGGCAAGGCCGCCCGCCGCGAGCGCGGTCTTGCCGGGTGCGACGAGCGCGAACGCAACCTGCGGCGCGCCGGTTGCGGGAATGTCCGCGGCGACGGCTCCGGCGACCGACCCGGCCGGATCGATCAGCAAGTAGCCCGTCAGCACCTCCGAGATGCCCTCGCCAAACAGCAGCCCGCGCTCCCCGGTATCGACGCTGGCGATAGCGCTCGCCGTTTTCTGCATGGCGACGGTCGCCGTCAGATCCGCGAGACCGCTTAGGCGTAGCACGGCGCGCGCCGCGCTATCGTGGCCGGCGTCGAACGGCAGCGCGATCGTCGCGGGCGGGAAGACGAGCTGCGCCGGCACCGCATCGTCATCGAGAAAGATCTCGAGCGCGACCGCGTGCTCGCCGCGCACGACTCGCAGCTCGGGGCGCTTTCCACGGCGTGCCGTTACCGCTGCTTCGAATGCGCTCGCGAGCGCGGCCGGATCCTTTGCGGCTAAGGTCACGCGCGCGTGGAGGCCGACGCGATCGTCTGGCGCGAGCGGCGTGCCCTTGGCGGCGGCGAGCGCGATCGTCTCGAACGTCGCATGCGGGCGCTGGACCTCAAGCGTGATCGCGCCCGCCGGATCGATGCCCGGTGGCGGCAGCGCGAGCGACTCGAGCCCGATCTCACCGGCGAGCTGTTTCGCGGCGTCCCAGAACGATGCGGGCACGGGTCCGCCGAGCGCGCGCAGCTGCGGCAGCGCCGCGATCGCGGACCACCGCGCGGGCCAGATCGCAACCGCCACGATCGGCTGCGGCCCGCTCGCTGTCGCGCCGATGCCCGTCGAGGCCGGCCCGCGTCGGTCAGCCGATTTGCAAGCGACGAAACACGCAATCGCGACGCCGAGCGCGTGACGCATGCCGGCACGATACAACACGCGCGATCCTGAGCGACGGCTTTAACAAAAAACGACGAACCTGAAAGGCGCTCTGCGTGAGCAATCGCTGTTGGCCAGCTGTTGGCCAAACAGCCGAGACGGCCAACGATCAGGTGACCACCAGGGACGAGCCGACCGAGTAACGTCGCGTGATCGTGCGAAACTGCGGTTATTGTTCGCTGCGTTGTTACTCGGATCGGATGTTCAAGTCCCTTTGGGGTCACCAAACGTCGTCGGCAGTTAGCCGGTTCGCGTTGGCCACCTCCTGATCCACGCGATTGATGTACCCACTTCGGCGTCGCGGCACGTCGATTGATTGTGCGGGTACTGCTTCCGTTCGTGTTTGTCGGCTGCTCCTCCACGGCGCCGCGATTCGTTCAAGTTGAACCCGCGGCGCGGGGCGCGCCGGTCTCGTGCGAGATCGCGCAGCGCCCACGGCTCGAGGATGCGCGCTGGCACCCGAAGCTTAGCGGCGCTCTGTCGCTTGTTGACATGCATGGCAATCCGCGGCTCACGGTTGTCGATCGCGGGATCACGACATGGTCGCCGGACTCGACGCTTCTCGCAGTAGCAGAGTCGATCGGCCTCCTGCTGTGGCGGGTCTCCGACGGAGCGCTGGTGTCGTTCCAACGCTATCCGAGAGGTCCGCTCGAAACGCGCCGTGTGTCGTGGTCGCCGGATGGCCGCTGGATCGTCATCGCCGGGCTACGCAGGGCCGCCTATGAAGGTGTGACTGTCATCGTGGATCGCGAGAAGGCGACGCTGCGTGAGATCGATCAGCGGACCGAAGTGGCGCTCGACGATCAGCTGCAGTTCGCGCCGGACGGCAAGACGGTGCGCGCCGGCGCGATCGAG
>Ga0070698_100001449_pt1 | contig 26331 bp, 27 predicted proteins | sample KBSK1502metaG_FD_65477 | JGI IMG/M metagenome (GOLD analysis project Ga0070698, IMG submission 65477) | Corn, switchgrass and miscanthus rhizosphere microbial communities from Kellogg Biological Station, Michigan, USA - KBS K1-50-2 metaG | ecosystem: Host-associated > Plants > Roots >... | reverse complement strand
GCTTTCTGGCCCATCTCAAGGGACGCGGCCTGCGCGGCGTCGAGCTGATCGTCTCCGATGCCTGCATGGGCCTGATCGAGAGTGCGGCCGAGTACTTCCCCGAGGCGCGCTGGCAACGCTGCATGGTGCACTTCTATCGCAACGTCTTCAGCCACGTCCCCGCCGGCAAGCTGCGCGAGGTCGCTCTGATGCTCAAGGCCATCCACGCCCAGGAAGACCTTCCAGCCGCCCAGCGTAAAGCGGCCGACGTCGTCGCCCGGCTCCGCAATATGAGGCTCGGCAAGGCGGCCGATCTGGTCGAGACGACGGTGCCCGAGACCCTGGCGTACTATGCCTTCCCGGAAGAGCATTGGCGCCGCATCCGGACCAACAATCCGCTCGAGCGCATCATGCGCGAGATTCGCCGGCGAACGAGCGTCGTTGGGGCTTTCCCCGACGGCAACTCGGCCCTCAACTTGGCCGCGGCCAGGCTCCGGCACATTGCCGGCACGCGCTGGTCGACCAAACGATATCTGAATATGGAGCTGCTCAGGCAGCGCAACGCGATGATCGCTTAACCGGAGCAGGCCACCGAACAAAAGTGCGAAAGATTCTGGACACTACCAGCAGATGAACACTTTCATAGAAAAGCGCTCCAGCGGGCCGAAGGCAGCAGCCTGAGGAGTTATGCACCGTACAGTACCGCAAAGACGAGCGGCACTAGGATCTCCACGGAATGGAATGGTCCGTAGTCACGGAAGTGAATATGAAAATCGCGGATGGTTCCGACATATCATATCCACAAGATCGGGGATCACTCCCTCTCGCCACGAGCGAGCGATCAACTCGACGCAATAGAGAGAAACGTTTGCGTTTTGAACTTGCACCTCATCGTCCATACGTGTGCTAAAGACATCGAACCATAACACTTTTACATCGGCAATCGTCAGTCTTCGGGACAGTTCGAATCGCAAATCGCACAACTTCAATTCGCGGAGTTTATCTTGGCAAGCGCGCCAGGCGGACGTCGCGTCCACCGATTTACGCATCATCACGCGCGGCTCAAGCGACTTTATAGATGACAGCTGAGCGCGAAAAAACTCCGTGAGCTTCGTTAGTCCATCTTCAAGGGAACGGCTGGCATCGATGTACAGCAGCCCGCGAAACTCAAACGGCACCTCTGTTTTCGCTAACAAGATCGGCACCACACTGAGCTGCTTCTTGTTTGACAGTTCGAATGCCGTCGCAATTTCCCTTTTTACCCATGCAGACTTATTGGAGTTCTCGCTGATCAACAGAACGAAGTAGTCGGACTGGTTGAGACCGCTCAGAATCGACGAAGAGATGTTGTCACCGACGTTTATGAAGCGCCTGTCGATCCACACCTGTAAATTGTCCGCAAGAAAGGGGTTTTCGCTGAGAGCCCGTTTTGTTCGATCCGCAATCGCTTGGTCGTGTTGGCTGTAGCTTATGAACACTTGCCTTTTGTGCTCGGCCATCTCTTTCCCCCTACCGGGCAGCCGTGACGTACGGCTAGATCGTGTGGTGCGAACGCACCTGTTGTCCAGAAGCGGAAGCGCACACTAGGGAGCACCTTCGACTCCACTTGCCGGCTCGCCAGCCGCCCGCTTCACCAAGGTCGCCAAGGTCCAGTCCGTCGTCACCCCCTGGGGGAGGACACTCTATAACATCAAGCTCGCCGACAGCGAAATCCGCTAAGCTTGGCGCAGCCGACGCCACGCGGTGGGCGAGCGAATTTGAAGGTCATCAATTACCGGCTAATATTTTTCAACTGGCCAGCGGGTGGCAATTCCGATATTGGTCGCTACCGACCTGCGAACCATTTTTGCCGGAGCACCTCTCTCACTGGGCTTATGCTCATCGGCAGCGAGACTGACATGGCGAAGAAGCGCGCGTTTATCAGTTTTGATTTCGATAATGACCAGTTCCTGCGGACGGCTATCGTAGGGCAAGCTAGGAACCCCGATAGCCCGTTCGAGTTCACCGATCATTCGAACAAGGAGCATCTCACAGGCGACTGGAAGGAGAAGACCCGGACAAAGATCAAAGGATGCGACGTGGTAATCGTCATGTGCGGTGAGAACACGCACAAGGCAACAGGCGTCAGTGCAGAACTGGCGATCGCGAAGGACGAAGGGGTTCCTTACTTTCTGCTGTGGGGCTATCCCGGCAAGACCTGCACTAAGCCAACGGCAGCCAATGCCAACGACAAAATCTACAAATGGGATTGGGAACTGCTGAAGAAACTTATCGGGGGCGCTAGGTGAAGAAGGCCCTTATCATCGGCATTGACGCTTATGAACACGCACCGCGCCTCTCTGGCTGCGTAAACGATGCCGTTGCCATGCGTACGGTCCTGGAACAACAGGCCAATGGCGATCCCAACTTCGACGTTCGCATGCTGAATAGCGATGACATGAAGGTAACCTCGGAAGCGATGGTAGGTGCGCTCCAAGGCCTCTTCAGCGGCGACTGCGAGACGGCACTTCTCTACTTCGCTGGCCATGGAACGATAGACAAGCTATCCGAGACCGGGCATCTGGTGAGCCAAGATGGCAAGAAGGGGTCGCTGGGCCTGTCTCTTGTAGACATTCTCTCGGCCGCCAACAGGGTCCACCCGCGCGTCAAGTCATCCGTCATCATTCTCGACAGCTGTACGTCGGGAGCCCTGGGCGAGGTACCTGCGGTAGGAAACACGTCGTCGCCGACGTCCCACATCGGCACGGGCGTCACGATTCTTACGGCATGTACACGTGAGCAAAGCGCAGGCGAGGTAAAGGGGCACGGAATTTTCACGGGCCTCCTGCTCGATGGCTTACGAGGTACCGCAGCCGACATCCGAGGACACATCAGTCCGGCGTCCCTGTATTCGCTCATTGACCAAACCTTGGGACCTTGGGAGCAGCGGCCGGTCTACAAAGCCAACGTGGACAGCTTCGTCACCCTAAGGCAGGTGGCGCCGAAAATTCCCCTCGATGTTTTGCGTCGACTGCCGGAGTATTTCCCATCGGCAAGTCACATCTACCCACTTGATCCCTCTTACGAACCAGACCGCACTGCGCTGAACCCGGATCAGCTAAGTAACTACCCGGAGAACAAGAGCCATCAGCTGATCTTTAAGGAACTCCAGGCATGTAACAGGCACGGATTGATCGTTCCCGTCGAAGCCGAGCACATGTTCTTCGCGGCGATGAATTCGACGGGCTGCCGTCTCACGGCAGTCGGAGCCCACTACCGCACCCTGGCAGTAGCTCGACGTATTTGATCATTCTTGAACGGCGTTGGCGTTTGTCAACCGGTGACTAGAAATGCGAACGGCATGGTAAGATCTTCCAATGGATCCGTCCCTTATCACTCGAACGCTTGAAGGCCTTTTGGAATCGCTCGCCGCCATTGAGCATGAGCGTTGGTCACACTGGCAGCGTTACATGCATAGCAAGGGCGTTCGACAACCGGATGGCTCAATGCTCCTTTCCGCTGAGCTCACAGACCACTGGGAAAGGCAGATGGAAACGCCATACGTAGAGTTGAGTGACAAGGAGAAGGAAAGCGACCGAGAACAGGTGCGCAAGTACCTTCCGCTCATCGTTGATGCACTCACCCAAGCGGCTTAGCGATTCCCTTAGTCCAAACTGGGCACAGAGGTGATGTGTGCGGACCACTCGCATCCTTTTCATTCTCTGCGGGTTACTTACGACAGTGCCAGCGTGGGCCGATATGTCGGGAACCTACATGGGCAAAGGCCCTGCCCTGGCAGTCATGATCCAAATCGTTGAGACCAGCGGGGGCAACTTCACAGGCCGTTATGAGCTAGTTGCCTTGCAGGCAGATGGCAGGATCGAAGATACAAATGCAACGATCACCGGGGCTAGGAATGGCGAAACCGTCGTCGCGACGATCAAGACAGCCAACTTCCTCGCAGCTAGCGTCCCCGTCTCGGGTACGCTTCGAGGCGGTGTGCTTCACCTAACAAGCGGCACCAACTTCATCCTTAACCTGTCCCGCGCCGATGAAGCAGATTTCCGTGCTCAGGTGGCCGCTCTAACCGCTCAAGGCCAGCAGATCATCGATGCTCGCACCCGGCAGGAGACGCGCCAAGCGCCGGCCGCACCCAACCTCGCCGCGGTCGTGACGGCGAGGGAGATCGAGGGCGTGCGCAACAAGATCCGGCCGTGCTGGAATTCGCTGGGCGGCCTGAAGGACCAGGGCCTCATCGTCACCCTGGTCGTGGAGATGAACCAGGCCGGCATGCCGGTGAAGGCGGAGCTGAGGGATACCGGACGCTACAACAACGATCCGACCTATCGCGCCGCCGCCGACGCTGCGCATCGCGCCATCATGAACCCGCGGTGTCAGCCTTGGCCATTGAACCCGCAAACGTACAGCGCTTGGAAAACCTTTACTTTCAATTTTGATCCGCGTGACTACTGAATGGGCTCGGATCTTCATCTACAGCGAGGGTCGCGTCACAACCTCACTGCCAAGGCTCGTCTGAACACTTGTACCCTTTTTTAATCGGGTAGTGCCTTAGCACGCTAGCCGAGCCTGACCAGACCGCGAAACCAGCTCGGCACGACCGGCCTAGGACCCACAGTTCCACGCGGCAGCTTGGTTCCCACCGCTCGCATCAGCTGGGCCGAGAAGGTCCGCCATATCGGGCTATTTGTATCCGTCCGGTGAGGACCGCGGCCCCATGATGGACGCCTTTTGCTACGCCGAGCTATCATTTCCAAGCATCAGAGGACAGAAAGGTGACGACGTTCGAGATTCCGACTGTCACAACTGAGCGCTTGCGGCTTCGAGCGTTCCGCCCCAGTGACCTAGACGCCTACTCGGCGATGCAGGCGAACCCGGAAGTGATGCGCTATATGGTCATGGGGCGCACGTCCACCCCGGCCGAGGTCTGGCGAACGATGCTCATGTCGCTTGGTTCATGGGCATTGCGCGGCTACGGGATGTGGGCCTGTGAAAAAATTGACGGTGAGGTGTTCATTGGCAGTGTTGGCATCTTTTATCCGCTCGACTGGCCGGAACCTGAAATCGCCTATTCGCTCGACCAGCCCTTTTGGGGCCAGGGCTTTGCTACTGAAGCGGCGCGGATGGCACGTAACTGGCTGTTCGAGCACATTCCGTTGAACCGAGCGGCAAGCTTTATTCGTCCCGACAATCTCGCGTCAAAACGGGTCGTCGAACGCCTCGGCGCGGTGTGCGAGCGAACTTTCGAGTTGCGAGGCTGCGCCTACGAATATTGGGTGCACTATCGTCCAGTAGAAAACTGAATCTGCACAATCGTCCCTGCTCGCCGTAGAGTACCCCCGTCCTGGCGATGAGCTTAGATGATCAAGCGGCGGCGCGCTGTTTTTGCTGAAGCTGCGAGTTCCAGGGCAGCAGTTCGGTGAGGCGCTTGGCCGGGTAATCGTGCAGGCGCGCGAGCACGTCGGCGAGCCAGGTCTGCGGATCGACGTCATTGAGTTTGGCAGTCTCGATCAGCGTATAGATCGCCGCGGCACGCCGGCCGCCGGCATCTGAGCCGGCGAAGGTCCAGTTGTGGCGTCCGACGGCGATACCGCGCAGCGCGCGCTCGGCGGCATTGTTGGTCATGCACAGACGGCCGTCGTCGAGGAAGTGGATCAGGCTTTCCCAGCAGTTGAGGCTGTAGGCGATTGCCTTGGCGACCTGATTGTTGGGCGACAGCTTGGCGTACTGCTCGCGCAGCCAGGTCTCCAGCGCCTCGAGCCGTGGCCGGCTACGTTCCTGCCTGACCTTTCGGCGCTCGGCCGGCGCCAGCCCGTTGATCTCGCGCTCGATGGCGAACAGCGCATCGATGCGCGCCACGGCCTCGATGGCGATCGGCGCCTTGTTGAGCCGCGCCAGGTCGAAGAACTTGCGCCGCGCATGGGCCCAGCATGCCGCCTCGACAATCGGCCCGGGCTTGCGGCCGGTCTCGTAGAGCCGGTTGAAGCCGGCATAGGCGTCGGCCTGCATGAGCCCCACGTAGGACGCCAGATGCCCTTCAGGATGGATGCCGCCGCGATCGGGCGAGTAGAAGTACGCCGCTGCCGGCGGATCGGCGCCGGCAAAGGGCCGGTCATCGCGCACATAGACCCATAGTCGCCCGGTGCGGGTCCGGCCGGTGCCGAGCACCGGCACCGTGGTGTCGTCGGCGTGGATGCGCTCGGCCGCGAACACGTGGTCGCGTATCGCCTCGACCAGCGGCATCAGGGTCGCCGCTGATGCGCCGACCCAGTCGGCCAAGGTCGAGACGTCGAGCTCGACGCCCTCGCGGGCATAAGTGGCGCTCTGGCGGGTGAGCGGCAGATGCAGGCCGTACTTCGCAAACAGCACGTGCGCCAGCAGGCCCGGACCGGCACGCCCGCGCGCGATCGGGTGCGACGGCGCGGGCGGCTGGGTGATCGTCTCGCAGGTCCGGCACGAGTACTTCTCGCGCACGTGCTGGATCACCTTCCACTGGCGTGGCACCAGTTCCAACGTCTCGGTCACGTCCTCGCCCAGCTTGCGCAAGCCTTCGCCGCAGCACGGGCAGGCCGACGGTACCGGGTAGACCACGCGCTCGCGCGGCAGGTGGTCAGGCAGCGGACGGCGGGCGGGCTTGCGCCGTTGGAAGGGCTGCACCGTTACCGTCTCGACTGCGATCTCGGCCGCCGTCTCGGACTGGCCCTGGTCTTCTTCCAGCTCGACCAGTTGCAGCTCGAGCTGGTCCAACAGCGCACGGCGCTCCGCCGACTGACCGAACCGCTCGTGCCGCAACTTCGCTATGGTGTGCTTCAGCTTCTCGATCTGCAGCGCCCGCTCGTGCGCCTGCGCTTCCGCCGTCCGGCGCGCCGACCGCTCGGCCAGCAGCATCGCCTTCAGCGTCTCGACGTCTTCGGGAAGGGGGTCGTCGGCCGGTGAGGTCACATCGCCATTGTGGGAAGGACGGCGTGTCTTGCAACGGCTACCCGACAGCCGAGTCGCGATGTCGCATCGGCCTTCGCACCGACAGCTCAGCCCGCCGCCTGAGGACGAATCGTCCGCTGCGGCAGCCGCCAATCGATCCCTTCCAACAGATAGCCGAGTTGGGCGGCCGTGATCGTAACCGCCTCGCCTTCGGTGCGCGGCCACACGAAGCGGCCCCGCTCCAGGCGCTTGGCCAACAGGCACATGCCCTGGCCGTCGTGCCATAGAATCTTAATCAGAAGAATCTTAATCAGACCGCCGCGCTTGCCGCGGAACACGAACAGATGGCCACAGTGCGGATCGCGCTTCAGCGTCTCCTGCACCACAAGCGCCAGACCGTCGAAGCCGCGGCGCATGTCGGTCGGGCCGCTCGCCAACCACACCCGCGTCTCCCCAGGCAGGCCGATCATCGGCCCAGCGCCCGCAATACCCGCTTCAGCGCTTCCTCGTCGACCGCCCCATCGACACGCACCTGGACGCCGCCGCCCAACTCGATCTCGATCGTTCCACCACGCCGCCTCTCCGGCTCAACCGCCACCGGCGTAAAGCGCACCGTCGCACCGAGCACCGCCAGAGCTTCCTGCCGGCGCCAGTTGTGGATCACGCCCCGGCCCACGCCGTACTGTCGAGACACTTCCGACACCGTGGCGCCAGGCTCCCCGGCAGCCTTGAGAATGGCTTGCTTCGCTTCCAGGCTGAAACGCCGCCGACGCTTGATCGTTCGTTCCGACGCCGGCAAAGCACGCCTGTCACGCACAGGTGTGACACCTGTCGCTTCCGATCTATCCATCCTGTCAGTGTGCGACTCGCTCTGCCGACGGCAAGGCGGCCGTCACCGGAGGCGTACTGGGATAATGTGCATTTGCGGAAAGCTCCACGCGTGAGGAGCGATGCGTTCAGCCAAAACTTAATGAGTTGGCCTTGCGCGGCGGAGCGGCAGACCGCTAGCGGATGAGCGAACAAAGTCCCCCACGACAAGGTCGCCCGTTTGGACAATTAGCTCGGAAGGTAATGAGGCTGGCCAGCCCCGCTTGTTCCTCATCGAGAGAATCGCATACGCCCTTCGGCCTGGATCGCGGCTCGGTAGGGCTCAATCTCTGCTTTCGCGCTGTCCATCACTGATCGATAGTACTTGTACTTGGCGCACCTATTGTTGAAGTCGCTTACCATCGAGTTGAACCGATCAACATCCCTCTGAACCACTTTGCTAATGGCTCCCTCGGCGCTATCGAGACGTATCGATTCTGCAAGACAATAGCGGATCTGAGCTGCACCCAGAGTGAGATCAGTGCCGACAGGAGGCTTCTCTTCGGTTGGACGAATAGGCGCCCGGGCTGGCGGTGGAGCTTGCTGCGGCACTAGCCTCACGGGGGGTGACGCTGCTTGCGGCGGCGGAGTTGCTGCGACGCTTCCTGGCGAGGGTGGGGCGGTAGCAGTAACGACTTTCCGTTGGTTAGATTCGGATACAGCTATAGCAGCAATAAGGACAACGCCTACAGCCGCTCCAACGACCAGCCGAACCGTAGTCGTGGTGCTGCATCGTATCGCGACGATTGGAACGTACACATTATAGAGAGCGTTGTTCGTGGCGGCTTTAAGAAGGGCGTCAGAAGGTTAAGCGATTTTGTAAAATGATTTTTGTTGAACCAACCGACAATTGCTAGGAGCATTCATTGAAGTGCGGCCGCGATCTACTCAGCGCAAAGCCAGTCTTTATGCTGGGTGCGATTTCGTTGTCAGTGGCTGCGCCGCCGAATCTCCACGATCGCATAATTCATTTTATGCATCGGGCGCGTCGGGCGACTGTGAAGGCTGGCAATTGACGGGTTCGTTCTGAGCTGGTCCTGGAGCGCCAAGCGCCTGCACCCGGTCCTCTTCACACTAGTTCGGCGCTCCGAAGCGGGACTGGGTCCGAATGGGCAAATCTACAAGATGTGCTTGGGCGATCGCCTCTACGGCATCGTACGTCCTACGGTTCGTTGGGCGACGCGGATCCCTCAATCTGGGTTGTGCGAGGGCGTGTACTCATAAATCGAGCTTGCTGAGCTTGCTCAATGTCTGCTTTGCCCCTGATAGCGACCGACCAGGGGGCAATCCGGAAGGGCCGCTTTGTGCCACTTGCAGCCGCTGACTCGCCTCGATACTCACCGCGACCATTGACCAAGTGTGATCGGGAGGTCGGCGGTCGCTATATCGGCTCGAACCCGCCGCCGCAGAACCAATTACTCGCATGCCAGGCTCGGTAGGCCGCCGCTCGCCAGCCGTTCTGGCGCCCGATCGCGCAGCTGAGAGCCCGCCTCTGGAGCTCGTGTCGCACGCCTGCCGCCGCGTGGCTTGCTCTCAGTGTAATCAGCTGATGGCGGATGTTGATCAGTTCCTCCGCGGCCTCAGACGCGTAGAGCGCAGCCAATCCCAAGGATCGAAAATGGTTTAGCACCCGGGCGGCGAGTACAGGACTCCATGCTGCTGGGACGGCTACCCTGAAGCGCAACGCAGTCGGGCGACGTTCGACGACGCGCGCGACCAACCAGACGTCATCCCCCAAGTCATCGTAATATGGGTGAAGTGCCACCTCCTCGGCGCAGGTAGGGATTGCGTCGAGCTTAGCCTTATTGCAATCCGAGCAAGCCGGTAGGAGGTTCAACGGCGCGACGGCGAGAGCGGGAAAATGAGCTTTCGGCAGATGGTGGTCGAGCGTCGCTACGGGCCGCTGCGCGCAAAGCGGACACCGGCCCTGCGGCGAAGACCCGAAGATCTCATCGTAAATGTCACGACCGGGCCCGCCGTTCCTTGCCATCCTCTGCGTGTAGACCTTGCCCATCTCCTCGGTAGTGATATCGGGCGCCACGATCGCGATAGATGGGATTTGATGAAGGGTACCTTGGGCTGCTGCGTGATCGAAAGCGGCTGAGGCTTTAACGATCGTTGTAGTGGCCGCACTCAAGCGAGCAGCGAGCACGGGGTCGCGAACACGGCTGATACAGGTTGTATAGGCCGATCGCGCTGAAGGGCCCGGTCGCTCCAACGACCACATCAGAGCTCGTCTTCATCTTCGTCGTCTCGCGCCGACAAAAGTCCTTGAACGATTCCATGAGCTTCGTCGCCGAGTTCGCCGTTAAACTTGCGCACGATCGCATCATAAGTGGGGAGAACTGCCGTTGCGTCGCGGAGCATCTTATGGAATCCCGACTGCGTTACCTCCAAGCCGAAGACTTCGCGCGTAAGCAGCCCGACGTTTTCGCCGAATGTTTGAATATCGGGTCTCTCCGCGACTGCGCGAGTCCCCGTCCGGCGGATTTTCCACACACAACTCTGCGGCACTTCCTGCAACACGACAGGCGAGTGCGTTGCGATTACGGCGACGCCGTTACGATTTATCAGGAGATCGGCAAGCGCGCGGACGAAAGCTGATAGCAGAGGAGGGTGCAAGTGCGCCTCTGGTTCGTCGAGCAGTACAAGGGTCTTCTCTTCCACTGTTTCGACGAGGCGAGTGACTGTCAGAAGAACGATCTTGTGACCAGAGCTTAAATTTTTGAATAGCCTGCGAGCTTCTACCTTTACTGCTTCTGGGTCGACTCCTCGACGGGCTAGGGTTCGCCACCTCGGCGTCACGAAAGATCGGATCGGCTTGAAGCATCTCCAATGCCCGACGCCACCGGCTCACCCGCGCACCTTGCCTGCAGATCAGGACGCTGCTGCCAAAATCTCCCGACAGTGCTTCAGGAGTCTTGGGCGGTCGGGGCTTGCCATCCTTCCCCAGGCCGACATGCTTGAGCCCGATGTAGGCATACTGAACGCCCTCAGACTTGTCCTGCCGCGTCGGCAACGGCTCAAAAGGATCAAATGCGCTAAAGGTAACGGACACGAGGCTGGTGAACAGCCGCTCGTCGAGATCGTGGGCTTGGGCCGAGAAAGCGCCCACGTCATCCTCGTCGGCACCGTCGTCGACGATCGCCTGTGTCATGTTGTTGAGGATGGTGGTCTTGCCTACGCCGTTGCGACCGATCAGGACGTGGACGTTTGTCGGCGGATATGACTCTGGGGCGACGGTGAAGGAAAGCGTGAGCGGAGTGCTTCTTCTTCGGGCCGGAGCAGGAGCTGTGTAGCTGAATTCATAGTCGGTCAGGCGAGCACCGCCCTGCGCCATCCTATGGAACTGACCCTCGACGGTCGCCCGCGTCACCGATCGCAAGAGCGATGTGCCGGTCACCTTTTCCTTTAATGCGCGTTCGAATAGCGCCTGGTCTAAAGACACATCTCGCAGGGCTCTTAGGACGCGGTCCCGGGTCGCCGTGCCAAGTCGATTCAGGTCGCCGTAGTAGCTATCGTCTTGGCCGAGCGAGAAAAAGCGCTCATCAAGCTGATCGAAGTTTTCCGGGATCCCTGGGCGCCGTTGATCATCGGCCATGTTGAACTGGCCAATCTTCACGCCTCCGATTGCGTGCTGCTTCCCATCTTCATCGAAGACCACAAGTGCGTAAAGCGTCGAGAACTTGAACCAATCGTCCCAATTGTCGGTCAGCAGGAACGCCCTTCCGGTCGCCTGAGCCGGGACCCGCGTTCCGTTCGGTAGTACCCTGAAATACGCCATAGCCAAAGGGTAACAGCCTGCGACGACGATTGCACCCTAGCCAGCACCCTAATGGCCGATGATCCAAGGATGCCGAGTATCGTCCGTGCCGGCAGGAGTGATTGACGAAGATGACTTACTACTTGCTCAATGTCCGCTGCGGGTCAAACGCACCGGTTTGATGATGTCTTCCGCATGTCCGGTCTACCCTCAATATCAGACGTTTCCGGACCCGGTCGGCACTTCGCATTTGTGCCAAAAGCAGGCGTCATCTCCGAATGCGCGTTCGCGGTCCTAAAGATGGGAATCGAGGTCATGGGCCTTGCGGCCGCCGCGCGCGACGTGGCTCGGAGCCGTATCCACAGCCACCAAACTTCCCGCCAGTTCGATGCATCGCTCGACAAGCGCACAGGCACCTTTGCGAAGTTCAGAACTCTCCCGAACCTCCGCAACGTTATTTTCCATGTCCTCCGCCGACCAGCCACGGCTATGCCCGATGAATGGAAACTGCGGAAAGGAGAAGCCGAGCTCTCCGAAGAACATCATCATCTGGCCGACAACCGCCTGGACATTGTCTTGTCCGCCTATCACGAGAAAGGCGGCGACCTTGTTCCGGATAAGCACGCGATCATGGATCGTGATCTGGTTCTGAACGCAATTCAGCCGCTCCGCCATCTTGACGTAGAGCGAACTAGGGCCGCCCCAACGGATGGGTGTGGCGATCAAAACTATATCGGCCCAGAAGACCAGCGCTTCATAAACCGCGTCGAGCTGATCAGTGGGATCCATCTGCGTGATCGTGCAGGGCCAGGTGCAGGCATGGGCGCTCTTCGAGTAGTAGCCTTCGCAAGGACGGAAGCTCAGGTCGTTGAGACGGATCAAGCGCGTTTCGATGCCAGAGGAGCTGGCATGGTCGAGCGATACCCGAAGCAGGTCTTCGGATGCGGAGTAGCGCGGAAACTCGGCGTTCATAACCGTCGTGGATATTCCCGCCACGCGCAGCGGTCCCGGCCCGCGCACGATCTCTCGGGCCAACAGATGTTTGGCATGCGGCGCTTGGATGCGCTGGGTAGCAGGCGTGACATCGATATAGAGATCGCCCTCCTGAATGCGCAACGCGTGCCGAGGCACGGCGGCCGGAATTCCGGGCCGTGCCTCGCCAGTCAAGCGATGAAACATCCAGCTATGCCAAGGGCAGACGATGTAGTCGTCTTTGATTGACCCTTCTCCCAGCGGACCACCGGCATGATTGCAAAGCCCAGAGACCGCCCCGAACTCGCCATTGCGGTAGGAGAGAGCGATGACAGTGCGGCCGACTTTGATCTGCTGGAGATCGCGCCTCTTTAACTCTTCGACCGCCCCCAGCCGCTGCCAGTTCTCCTTGGCTTGGTCTGCCATCTCAATCTCCTTCAGATCGCTGCGGTTTCACACACGATACACCCGCTCACAGATGAGCAGGGCCCAGGTTTTTTATGCTATTGTGCTCAGGTGAACGGAGGATTGCGCCATGCCTGACCTCGAGAAGTATAGCGCTCAAGCAACGTTGATCGGCCGCGTTCTGTTTGCATCGATGTTTCTGCTTTTCGGCTACGGCAAGCTTACCGCCTACTCGGGAACCGTAGGCTACATGGGTTCTCTTGGCGTACCGCTACCGTCACTGTTCGTGTTGATTGCCATCGTCGTCGAGATCGGCGGCGGCCTATTGATTCTGGTCGGCTATCAGACCAGGGCGGTGGCGCTCCTGCTCGGGGTCTATACGCTCGTCGCGGGCTTCATTGGCCATTCTCAGTTCGCCGATCCAAATCAATTCCAGCACTTCATGAAAAACGTCGCGCTCGTCGGCGGTTCGTTGGCATTCGTTGCCTGTGGCGGTGGTGCTTATTCGCTCGACGCAAGGCAAAGGCGCAAAGCGCGATCGCCGGCGTGAGAGAGAACTGACTCGGCCGTCTGCTTTGGGTCAGACGCGTCGATTGCGTGATGTCCGCCTAATGTCCGGCCTACCTCCAACAGCAGACGTTTCCGGACCCGGGCGGCACTTCGCATTTGGGCCACAAGGCGACATTCGTGCCTGACGACAGAACGAAGGCAACAGATCAGCCCGAACCTCCCGCACGGGCGTTGCCGCGCGCCGGGTATGATGATCTAATTGTGAATGGCCTACGAGTCGGATCAGTTACCGGAGAACTAGGGAGGATATCGAGAGAATTAGGGAGGACAATCATGCTGACACGTCGAGGATTCACGGGTTTCGCTCCGTGCGCAATCTGCGGAATTACGGAGCTAATTGCGACGGAAGTATCAGCCCAAGCCCAAGGTGCGCCGCCCGCAGCTACGCCCGGCGTCAACCGCAAGATTTTGTCGCAGACGGACGGCCCGATGCCGGGCTACGTGACGATCCTTGCAGAAGCCACAATAGAAGCTGGAGCGACGGTGGCGAGACACACGCATCCAGGTATCGAATCAGCTTATGTCCTGGAAGGTAATTTTGAACTTCCCATCCAAGGTCAGCCTACTCGCATGGTCAAAGCAGGCGACGGTTTCCAAGTTCCGCCGGAAACGCCCCATGCGGGCGGCAAGCCAATTGAGACCAAGGCCAAAATTCTCGTCACCTATGTTGTGGAGAAGGGAAAACCTCTCGCGTCTCCAGCTTAGAGAATCGCGAATCTGCCGATAGTTTGATCCCTACTCTTGTTGGTGCGGGGGCGGCAAGCTGAGGGCCAAATTCAGCCCTCGGGCTCACCTACGGACGCGGCCGCTTTGAGCTTGATGCGGTTGACAGCATCGTTCCGTTCCATCTTCTCTGCTCGCCCTTGCCGACGAAGTGATCGAGTAAGCGGTTCCGTCATGACCGCTTTGGGTCAATCGCGCCGTTTTGACCTCCTGTCCATCACGTCCGGTCTACCCCCAACATCAGACGTTTTCGGACCCAATCGGCACTTCGCATTCGTGCCAAGAGCGGACATTTTAGGTCAATCGAAGTGGTGCCATGTTTTCTTGATGGCAGTGTGGTGCCATGTTTTCTTGATGGCAGTATGGTGGTCGCGACACGAGGATGACGAGGCCGCGGTTTGCGCACGGTCTCTGGAAGTCGGGCAGACGACCGATTGCCTCTTGAATGATCTGGCGAGCTTTGGCTGGAGCTATCCTGTGGAGCGTCCGAGAGCGAGTCAAACTGCAGTGCGTGTGGCCTTACAGCGAGCTGCACATCAAGTTCTCGACGGGGAGCCACGTATCTTCATTGATCCAGTTGCAGTGGGTCTATTCCCAGAGGCTACCGAGGCTGCGATTCGTGCCGACGCAGCGAGGCTCCTCGAGTCTGGATGGCGTCGAATTCGAGCTAACTTCGTTGTGCGCAGTCGCCATGCGGAGGATTGCCTGTCAGAGGCTGTAGAGCGAGGTGTTGATCAATATGTTATTCTGGGTGCTGGCCTCGATACCTTTGCATATCGACAACCGAGTTGGGCAAGGACACTTTGCATTGTCGAGATCGATCAACCAGCATCGCAGGCGTATAAGCAGGAGTGCTTGAGAATTGCCGGAGTGAAAATTCCCGATAATCTTCACTTCTTGCCAGTTGATTTTCGGGTTGATCTTCTCGCGCAGCGGTTGGACGCGGCTCCTCTACAAAAGGACAAGCCAATTTTCGTGTCTTGGCTCGGCGTGACGCAGTATTTGCCGATTGAGGCAATAACCCAAACTCTCCGCGCAGTTGCGTCATGGTCAAGACATTGTGAGATGGTTTTTGGGTATATCGAGAGCGATTGGTCATCTTTAGATCCTGTCGGCCGAAAATCCATGGAAGATGCCATGTCCAGGGCCACTGCGAGCGGAGAACCGTGGGTATCTAGGTTTACTTCGCAGCAGATGGTCGAGCTTTTGCGGAGCTGCGGGTTCGATGAAATGACCCACTTTTCAATGGACGATGCGCGAGAGAAGTACTTCAGCGGCCGAACTGATGGACTGACGCCAGCAGGTGGTATTGCAATGGTCCTGGCACGGACCTAGTGCCGAATGGCCGTTGCGCCCCAGCCGACTGGCTTGGTTAGATTGAAGCAATTCATCGAGTGGCGTCATTGAGCGTCGATGGATCGTCCTGATCGGCTTCGTGGCGGGCATCATCGCACGCCTGCTCTCGTCGGCGCCCAACAAGCCGACCGGCTTCCTCCTGACCACGGCGCTGGACATCGCCGGCGCCTTCCTGGCCACGTTCGTCGGTCAGGCGGTCGGCTGGTACGCGCCTGACCAAGGCGCGGGCTTCATCGCCGCGACGCTGGGAACCATCGTCGTGCTATTCATCTGGAACCGCAGCGTTGCGGCGCGCGCCCGGTAAACATCGGCGCGGTGAGGAAGCACCGTCGTAAGTCGCAATTGTCTGCCTTGGACCAAAATACCGCTTCCTCGATCAACCGAATGGCTGGGCCTCAAGCTCGACTGGCCGATTGTGGTTAATCTGCAGCTCGATCCTTTCGCATGTCCGCTTAGGGTCAAACGCTACAGGTCGCTTTCGGCGACGCATCAGGCCAAGTCCGGAGTGATCCGAAAGCCGACCTGATTCCAATGCCTTATCCGGCGGTCCCATCCTCCTAGGTGTCTGTAACCGAGGAGGATGACTATGCAAGATGAAGTGATCGCTACCCCGATGCCTCCAAAGCGCGTGCCTTGGAACAAAGGCAAGTTGACAGGGGCAAAGCCGCCGTTGCGACCAAAACACGTCTGGTCGATCCGGACGAAGCTCCAGATCAAAGGCCGCACTCGCGACCTCGCGATGTTCAATCTCGCGATCGACAGCAAGCTTCGCGGCTGCGACGTCGTCGCCATCCGGGTCGAAGATGTCGCCGCCGGCGCCTACACGGCGGATCGCGCAACGGTTCGACAAAAGAAAACTGGGCGGCCCGTCAGATTTGAGTTGAGCGAGCAGACCCGCCAAGCCATCGATGATTATCTAAAGGCTACCAATAAGAGACGCGGCGAGTTCCTGTTCACGGGTCGTCGTGGTCCCCATACCAATATGACGACCCGCCAATACGCTCGCCTTGTTTCGGAGTGGATCAGGAGCGCTGGACTGGACCCGAGGCTGTTTGGGACCCATTCGTTGCGACGCACAAAAGCTACCTTGATCTATCGGCGGACCGGAAATCTTAGGGCCGTTCAGCTTCTGCTTGGGCATACCAAGATCGAAAGCACGGTCAGATACTTGGGCATCGAAGTAGATGACGCCCTGGCAATAGCGGAACAGGTTGACGTCTGAAGTACCCGGGCAGAGCGGACATGCTCTGCCCGACCCTCAACCGCCGTTTCGGGCCACGTGCGGACATGCCGACCTCCCCCCGGTGCGCAGTGCCCGTGTCGTCGCCGGTCTGACAACCAGCAACGAACCGTCGCACCGAGCTCTCGCTCGCGCCGCAGTCACATCGGCGGCGTTACTCCATGCCGACCGACCCGCCACGCACGACCTTGCAGCGTTCCATCGGGCTGCTTGGCTGCGACGATGAAGACCTTCGCGCCGGGCTTGAGGTCGGTCTTGTCCCCTACCTCATAAATGACAATGGGTGTATCGGCGGGCACGAAGATCTTCTTTTCTCCATCCTTGTATTTCAGCGTCAGCGTCCGCCCATCGACGGCGGTAACGACCTGCTCGACATTTGCATTGGTCATCGTGCTCTGCGGCCGAAGATCCCAGGGGTAGTGTCCTTCTCCAGTTCCGCGCATTACGTCCGGAAAAATGTGCACTTCGAGTGCGCTCATGCTGCCGTCCGCCTGCGGCATTGAGGTCACCCCCACGAACGAGCCCTGTTTGATGTCGGAAAGTGACGCCTTGACGAGGGCGGCGATCGACGGCTTGTCGGCGAGCGTCAGCCTCACTTCGGTACCGTCGCGTGCCTTGACCACGTAGACGGGCCCGTCGACGCGCTCGACGGTACCGCGCACACGGACGAGTGGTGCGTCTTGGGCCCACGCCAGGGGGCCCGCCATCGTCGCGGCAAGGCCGATCATTCCCAGGAAACGCGCTAATATCGTGCGAGACATCGCTTCCTCCATGATGGTTACGCGCACTAGTTGGGGTCGTCGGAATCTAGAACCTTCGAGGAATCGGGTCCATTCCATCCACGAAGTTTTGAGGGGTGCCGGCCCGCCCTAGGGCTTGCTACCTGAGGCGAGATCGACTACCGCGGTTACCGATGCCGGACCAAGGAAACACGGCACGCGCGATTCTCGGGAGGGCGGCCGACGCCGGGCCGAACAAGACAGTTCATCCGCCCTACGTCCGGGTGACGCATTGGATCAATGCCGTCGCGATGATCGTTATGATCGGCTCGGGATGGGAAATCTACAATGCTTCGCCGCTGTTCCCGCTTGTCTTTCCCAAGAGCATCACGCTCGGCGGCTGGTTGGCCGGAGCGCTGCTTTGGCATTTCGCCGCGATGTGGCTCTTCGTCGCGAACGGTCTCGTCTATGTGATACTGGGCATCGCAACGGGCCACTTTCGGCGCAGGCTGCTGCCGATCTGGCCGGCCGATTTCGTTCGCGATCTGCGTGCCGCGCTCGCCGGCCGGCTCACGCACGCCGATCTCTCGGTCTACAACGCCATGCAGAAGGCGCTCTACATCGGCGTCATCCTCGCCGGCATCGTCATCGTTGCCTCGGGCCTAGCCATCTGGAAACCGGTGCAGTTGCGCGAGCTCACCGCTCTGTTCGGCGGCTATGACACCGCGCGATTTGTCCATTTCTTCGCCATGGTCGCAATCATGGTCTTCCTCGTCATCCATCTCACGATGACGATCATCGTGCCGAAGAGCCTGCGGGCGATAATCCGGGGCCGCTAGGGAGGCGTGGGATGTCTCGTTCACGAACGTCAGTTCCGGACATCGATGCCGGGCTCCTCGCCAAGGACGCGGCCAAGCTCCTCCCCGAGCCGACGCGCCGCCACTTTTTGCGCGCCGGCGCGAGTCTCGGTGCGCTCGCCTTGCTGACAGGCTGTGACATCATCGACGGCCCGTCGGCGGAGAACGCGCTGCGCATTGTGTCCCGTTTCAATGATCGCGTGCAGGCTTGGCTGTTCAATCCGGACCGGCTCGCGCCGACCTATCCCGAGAGTCTGATCACGCGTCCGTTTCCCTTCAACGCCTATTATCGCGAAGAGCAAGCGCCTGACATTGACGAGGACAATTACAAGCTCCTGATCGACGGCCTGGTCGATGATAAGCGACCGTGGACGCTCGATCGCCTTTACGCGCTGCCCCAGGAGACACAGATCACGCGACTCGTCTGCGTCGAGGGCTGGAGCGCGATCGGAAAATGGACCGGAACGCCGCTACGCGAATTCCTCCGCCGGATTGGCGCCGACACGCAGGCAAAGTACGTGCATTTCACCTGTGCGGAGGGCTATTCCAGCTCGATCGACATGCCCACGGCGCTGCATCCGCAGACGCAGCTGACCTTCAGATACGACGGAGAGATCCTGCCGCCGAAATACGGCTTTCCCATGCGTGTGCGCATGCCGACCAAGCTCGGATTCAAGAACCCCAAGCACGTCATCGGACTTGCCGTCCTCAACCAGTACACCGGCGGTTATTGGGAGGATCAGGGTTACAACTGGTTCAGCGGTCTTTGAAGTTGGACTGGCACCGAGACATGGCATGCTCAGCGAGCTCGCGTCAGAACCGGATGTCCGCTTCGGGTCGAGGCTGTGTGAGAACGCGGCCGTGGCGGCGCAGCGGAAGGTCGGCGCAGGGGCTGGTTTCTGTTTCGGCGTCAGGGATCGCAGGACCGTTCAGGCTCGGATCGCCTCGATCAGCGACTGCGGGCCGAGCATGGCGACCACCCGTTTCAGATTGTAGGCCAGGACGTGGAGGCTCATCTCCGTTCGGACCTTGTCGAGGGTCCGGGTCTTGAAGTGGGTCGCTCCCATCCAGGCCTTGAGCGTGCCGAAGGGGTGCTCGACGGTGGCTCGGCGGATGCGCATGGCGTCGGGCCTCCGGTCCAGCCGCTCCTGCATGGCGTCGATCACCGCCCTCATGCTCCCAGCGCTTGATGCGGCGCTCCTTGCCGCTCGTACACCGGCTCTTCAGCGGGCAGCCGGTGCATTTGGTGGTCCAGTAGACGTAGAGGTTCATGCCGTCCTCGACCGAGGTGAAGCGGCGGGTCAGGGTCTCCCCTGCCGGGCAGCGATAGACGTCGTCGTCGGCCAAGTAGACGAAGTCCTGCTTGCCGAAGCGTCCCTTGGCCTTGGAGCCTGAGGTGAGCGGCTTGGGCACATAGGGCGTGACGCCGATGCCCTCGCAGGCCCGTACCTCTTCGCCGTCGAAGTAGCCGCGGTCCGCCAGCACATCGAGGGCTTGGAGTCCCATCGCCGCCTTGGCCTGGCCTGCCATGCCCGAGAGCTGGTCTCGGTCGTGACCGGTGTTGGTGACCTCGTGGGCCACGATCAGGTGATGCTTGGCGTCGACCGCGGCCTGAACGTTGTAGCCGACCACGCCGCTCCCGCGCCCGCTCGTCGCCATCGAGCGCGCGTCCAGGTCGGTCAGCGAGACCTGCTGGCCCGGCGCGGCGTGCACGACCGGTTCAAGGGCTTTGAACGCCGCCATCTGCTCGCGAAGCGCGGCGATCTTCTCCTGCAGGCGGACGGACTTGGCCTGCGCCAGCTCGCCCTCCTGGCGGTCAGCCGTCTCCAGGGCGGCCATGTAGCGCTCGATGCTGGCCTCGACCTGGTCCATCCGCTTCTTCAGCTTGGCCTTGGTGAAGTTCTTGTCCCGGGCGTTCACCGCCTTGAACTTGCTGCCATCGATCGCCGCCACGGCGTGGCTGAACAGGTCCAGTCGCCGGCACAGATCGATGAACCTGCGGCAGGTGGCCCGGATCGCCGGGCCGTTGTCCTTCCTGAAGTCGGCGATGGTCTTGAAGTCGGGAGCCAGCCGTCCGGTCAGCCACATCAGCTCGACGTTGCGCTGGGCCTCCCGCTCCAGCCGGCGGCTGGAGGCGATCTGGTTGATGTAGCCGTAGACATAGATCTTCAGCAGCAGGCCCGGATGATAGGCCGGGCGCCCGGTCGCCTCGGGAACCACCCCCTCGAACCCAAGCGCCCCCAGGTCCAGCTCCTCGACGAACACGTCGATCACTCGGACCGGGTTCTCCTCCGACACATAGTCGTCCAGGAACTCGGGAAGCAGAACGCCCTGCAGGCGGTCCTCACCTTCGACGAAGCGCTTCATCTCCAACTCCGAAGCAGTGTCGTCGAGATTCTAGCTCAACCGGCGTTTTCACACAGCCTCGGTCATGAGCACCCATTTGAAGGTGCGCCGATGACTTCCGGTCTACCCCCAATACCAGACATATCCGGACCCAGCCGGCACTTCGCATTTGGGCCACGAGCCGACATCCGCTTCGTATCGTGACGGCATGGACGAGTTGAGCTGTCCGACCTCAACAGTTAAGCAGACCTCGGTGCAAAGGGCATCGATGCCACCAACTGACCCAGAACGGTATCCGCGAGCGGGTCGTGACCGCCGGCGACGACGTTGTTGCCCCCGCCCCAAAAGTCGCTGTGAGAGGTCAGCGACGCGGCGGCAAACTGGGCGAGCACGGCGGCCAGTTTCGTGGTCGGATGGAGAGGATCGAAAAAGGCCGTCTGGTCGGGCGGCGGGGCGGCGGGGTTGGGCATGAACTCGATACCGTTGCCGAGCAGTGTCGGCTGGCCGAGGTCCTGGAACCCGAAGGCTGCGGGATCTGCGCTGATCTGATTCGTGATGTTTGCAAGATCGACGATGCGGGCGTCATGGCCCTCCAGGCGCAGCTCGAGCGCATCGACCCTCAGCCCCAGATTGATGGCGTCGACCGCGGCATCGCCGATCGCCTGGAGTTCGGGCGGAAGCGCTTGGCCGGCCGGGAAGAAAGTGGGCGCGGGCAGGGTCTCGAAAATGACCGTGCCGATCCCCTGGTTATAGGCGGTCTGGGCGACGCCGAGATCGGCCTGCACGATCCCCGCGACGACTTGCGCCGCCGCGCCGATTAGAGCTTGCGGATTGCTCGGGTCGAACGTTCCCTCGAGGGCCTGCAGGTCGTTGAGCCCGATCAGGTCCACCAGCGCCGAATGCGGCGACGGCCGATTTGCCGAAGTCTCCGCGACGAGGTCGGCCATCTGGCCGGAAAGATTGATGTTTGTGTCGAGCACCGCATTGATCGGTGCCTGCTTGTCGGGCGGCAGCGCGGCGATCGCCGCCTTGAGCGCGTCGGGAATCGCCGGACCGGCGGCTTGTTCAAACGTCAGCGTGCCGAGCGCTTCGGCGCCGCCAAAGGAAAAGTTGATGAGCTGTGCGCCGAGCAGCTGCGCGGTGATTTCGGGCAGCACGGGCCCGTTGGAAAACTTGCCGTCATAAGGCGGGCTGATCGGGATGGGCTGTAGCCCATCCGTGGGGATGCCGGCGTTTGCAACGGCGGTGAGCGCCTGCTTGCTGAGCTGATAAATCCCCCCGCTGTCGGACATGCTGTCCCCGACCGCGTAGAGCTGATCAAACCGCGGATGGGCCGTCGGCCTGCTCAGCGATTGGACCTGGTCCGTGGTGATTACGGACGGCACGGGTCCGTTGGAAAGCGTGCCCGCATCAGGCGAGCTGACCGGGATGGGTCTTAGCCCTTCCGTGTCGATGCCGGCGGCTGCCGCGATGGAGAGCGCCTGGCTGGTGAGCTGATAACTGCCCCAGCTGCCGGGCAGGCTCCCACCTAGCGCGTAGGGCTGCGATTGGACCTGGTCTTCTGTAAAAGCATTGGAATCGTCAACCGCTAGTCCGTTATGAGTTAGGGACAGACGCGGCATGGTCTCCTCCCTTTGTTTGCTGTTGCACTTGGCTGAGATAAACGCGTAGCGGTCAGCCAATTGCGCGAGCATCAGGGCGTGCTCTTTTCAATGCGACCGTGCGCCGGTTCCCTAGATTTGTCCATCGCCCGCATACATAAAGGTCACGATGCGCTCTTAGCCCATTGCCTATAGACGGCGGCCTGCTTTGCCATCCGCTCCGCGCGCACCAGCGCACCAAGTCCGAGTACATGCCCCAAAGAAGAAGCCATTGCGCGGTAGGTCCGATTTCACGGGAAGCGGACCCTCCTTCGTGCCCCGGCAACGTCCGCTTCGGGTCAAACGCGTCGGTTTCGTGATGTCCGCGATATGTCCGGTCTACCCCGGTGGCCTCAAGTGGTCGACGCAACACTTTATCTTGAACGGAAGAGATGGAGTGTTTGGTCATGTGTCAAAGATATCGTCGAGGTTTTACAGCGGCAGAGAAGACGGAGTTATGGGATCGCTGGCAGCGAGGGGAGTCCCTGAAAGAGATTGGACGGGCATTTGGCAAGCCGTCATCGTCCATTCATTTCCAAGTGGCCCCCCATGGTGGGATTCGTCCTGCACCACGGCGTCGCGCGCGGTTGTCATTGACGCTTTTGGAGCGCGAGGAGATATCGAGAGGCCTTGCGGCACATCAATCGGCCCGATCGATAGCGAGGATGCTGGGCCGCTCGGCCTCGACGGTGAGCCGAGAACTGTGCCGCAATGGTGGCTATGATTGCTACCGAGCGGCACTGGCTGATGCCAAGGCGTGGGACCGGGCTCGTCGTCCAAAGCGTTGTAAATTGGCGAACAGTTTGCGGCTACGCCAGACAGTGGCAAGCCAGCTGAGATTGAATTGGTCGCCCGAGCAGATCGCCGGTTGGCTTAAGAGAGCGCATCCTGAGGATGAGAGCTATCGCGTGTCGCACGAGACGATCTATCGCAGCCTATATGTTCAAGCCCGCGGCGTGCTTAAGAAAGAGCTGCTTGGCTATCTGCGATCGAAGCGGACGATCCGCCGCTCGAAGCGGGCGGACCCGGATGGCGATAGACGGGGGCAGATCAAAGATCTCGTCTCTATCAGTCAGCGGCCGGCGACAGTTGAAGATCGGGCTGTGCCTGGTCATTGGGAAGGTGATCTTCTGGCCGGGTCGAAGAACAGCCACATCGCGACCTTGGTCGAACGTCATACGCGTTACGTGATGTTGGCGAAGGTAACCAGCAAGGACACGCATACGGTCGTTTCGGCACTCATCAAGCAGGCCAGGAAGCTACTGGCATTTAGCGACTAAGCCGAAGCGGGAGAGATTCGATTGAACAGTGTCACCCCCAATATGTTGCCCCTTTTTATTGTAGAATACGCGGTCAAGATGGATCATCGGAACAGACCTACCCGGACCGATGGTGCGCAAAATCTTCGCCTCATCCGACGTTAGCTGCTTCATGATTTCGACGAAGGCAGGGAAAGCGCGCATTGCGTGTCGCTTGTCCATTGCCGACGCGACGAGATTGGCAAACAGTTCTTCGAGGTCGGGGTCGCCTTCCGTTAGGGCAACCGCCTCTAGCGCTGGCACAACCACGCTAGCTTTAGGATTGGGAGTGATCTGGTCGCGTGGCGCCTTTTCGAGTTTGCGTTTGACGGGGCCACGAAGAAACTTACGCGCTTCCTCGTACTTCCAGGTCGCTATCTCCAAAGGAAGCAGTGCAGCACGGAAGGCGCCTACGATTGTCTTAAGCCCCTTCCCGACCTCCTTGGCGGCCGGCTGAAAGGCATCCCGATAAAGCGGGCCGGCTATTTGTTCGACCGCCTTGCCCATCCCGGTAACTTTGATTTTGACCATGCCCACTCCCCAACCCAACCCCAATAAGTAGCCTATCGTATCGCGCGAAAATGTCGAGTGCTTGGCAATCGCGGGCGGCGCTAACCGAAGCGGTTGGCCGGCGGCGGGGTTGTCGTCATTGCTAGCACAAGCGCGACACGCTGGCGGTTTTCAGCGCGACCCGGATTTGTATCGTCGCCGCACGGGCGCACACCGAGTCGACGGCCGCGGCATGGTCTTGCGGCCTTATCTAGGATTTGCGTCGCCTTCAGTTTCGGTGCCCTAGGACGTCGGGAGATAGGCGAAGTAGCGGCGCTTGTTGCGCTCGTTGTCAGGTTGTGTGTTGGCATCGGCGGCACCAGAGCTGGGGGAGTCATGCTTTAGGGAGGGACTGGCGCAATCGCTTAATCCTCGCTCACCGCCTAGGACGTCTGGGTCACAGCCGTTTGTATCCCTTCACCCAGGCAGCAAGTCTTGCCATGGCGCGCGCCTCGAAGCGTTCGCCCCTCTCACGAATTCGGAAGTAGGTTCGCCAGTGCATCTTCGGAGGCTTGGCAGGAAACGGGACAAGCAGGTCTGGAGACGCACCGAGGCTTCGTCGAATCCGGTGCGCGATGAGACGCGGTCGCTCAGCACTGGCCTCGAGCTGGCTTCGGTAACCCAACCCATGACAGGTGCGACACCGGAAGCGGTCGCGATGCAGATACAGCTTCGCGCACCGCCTGTGACAACCCGGACAGCAAAACCAAGGGCGCGTTCCGCCGTAGTGGCACGGCGTTCGCGTCAGGACGATGACTTCAGTGTGTGGCTGTTCCGGATGATCCGTCACAAGTGTGAGGACTACACGATCGGGATGGACCCCAACATCGACGCTACAAAGCTGCCTAGCTCCGCGGTGCCATCGCCACGAAGCGCACGAACCAGGTTGACCACGTTGGGCGTAGCGATGAAGGACGCGCACGTCGATAGCGGCTGCCCCGGACGCCGCGCCCGACGCCAAGTGGGTGGAGGTGTCGGACGCCGGCGATGCGGCGTTCCGAAACAAAGACGCCGGCGCGAAGTCATGAGTAGGGCCTTTTCCCGCGGCGCCTTCGGCGGCACGGTGCGCCGCAATGCTGCGGCGCTCCGCGCTGACCAATGGCTGGGCCTCGCCGCCGCGCCGACCTTCGCGCTCATGGCGCTGCTGACGGGCCTTCGCGACGGCGGGCAGATGGCGATGATCTGTGGGACCGCGCAGGACTCGTCAGCTCTGAGCGGAATGGTTCCGATGTACCTGCTGATGAGCGGCTTCCATTCGCCGCTCTGGCTGAAGCTGATCGCCGACCGACGGAGCCGCGCAAACAGAAAGCTGAAATCATGAAGATCGGCGTCATCGGCGTTGGCGAGATGGGAATCGGCCGATGGGAATTGTTTTGCTTGGGCTCGACTATACCACCGACTTGACCTCGGTCCCAGCGGGTGCGCGTTGAGGGACTATCGCTCAGCCCGGTGTAGCGCCCGCCACTCCCACGGCGGCTGACAATGATGCGCGTGCACGCCAACGCCGCGCGCTGCCGCCCGCCTCTCGGCGTCGACATATTGGCACTGAACTGGGTATAGGCCCACGCCCAGGCGGCCGAGACCATGCGTGCGCCTAGATCCTCCCCGCCGGCACACCAACGCGCCACGGTGCGCCCGTAGCGGTCGCGGTCGATCGGTTGGCACTCCACCGGCTGCCCAGCGATGAACGCCACCGCGCCGACCGCCGCGACCACGTCAGAGGCCGATTGAATGGCAGGCAGCGTCAATGCGATCGGCCGTGACTTGCGGGCAGGCCAGATGCGCTGCAGCACCAGCTCTGCTGCACGCAGGTCGCCGGTCTTGGCAGCCTCGAGAGGAATTTCTGTGTAACCTAATCATCCAGCGAACGGGTGCCGGTACGCTCAAAGCCATCGCCCAGGAGCTAGAGGCGCGCGACGTGCGGACACCCGCCGGCCGATCGACGTGGCACCCGGTTCAGGTGTCGAGGTTGCTGGCGGGCCTGAGGGATGCCGCGCTCAGCCAGCGCTAGTCGGGGTAGCCCAGCGGTAGCCGAGGCCCATGAAGTTCTCGATTTCGGCGAATGTTTCATCGCATCGGAGGAACTTCTTACGTATGCGCCTGATAATTGCTCGAACGTTGGTCTGATA
>Ga0070698_100001448_pt1 | contig 26337 bp, 27 predicted proteins | sample KBSK1502metaG_FD_65477 | JGI IMG/M metagenome (GOLD analysis project Ga0070698, IMG submission 65477) | Corn, switchgrass and miscanthus rhizosphere microbial communities from Kellogg Biological Station, Michigan, USA - KBS K1-50-2 metaG | ecosystem: Host-associated > Plants > Roots >... | reverse complement strand
CGCCGTACGAGTCGAACCTGCGCGCCTACGCGACCGCCAGCGGCGTCTCCGGCGTACACGCGTGGTTGCTGTATGCCGCCGAGGCGTACACGAAGGGCGCCGAGGCCTCGCCGCTACGGGGCTGATGAACCGTCAGAACCCGGCTGCACATGCGAGCGGCACCCGTTGGACGCGTAGTCCCTCCTCAGGGTGCACAGCCCGCCGCTGACACGTGTCCCGCCGACGTCTCCACATGCGAGCGGCACCCGTTGGACGCGTAGTCCCTCAGGTGCCGCCGCTGACACGTGATGCTTTGAGCTACCAAGCGTGCATCGTTTAGTTGTGGCCTCGGAAGTGTTCCGATCTGACCAGCACCCTGTAGGAAGGGTAGATCGCCGCGTGGGTACCCAGATCACGTGCAGACTCTGGAGTTGTTGTCTCCTTGTCTACGCCGCCTCGGCGGACAACTCAAGCCTTGACAACGCCTTCGAGTTGAGCGGTCCCGGGCTGATGGGGGCTGAAATCCGCTGGGATCAGCTGGCCCGGTTGCGGCGCCGTGCGTTGATCCACAGCGCCCCGCCGACCGCGAGTACGCCGCCGACGGCCAGCGCCGCGAGGGTCGGCTTCGCGGTGAGCTGCATGCGGCTCCGCAGGGCCACCGGCTTCGTGAAAACCAGCACTGGCCAGCCGTTGGCGACTGCGATCCTGCGCAGTTCCTTGTCGGGGTTGACCGCATGCGGGTGCCCGACCGACTCGAGCATGGCGAGGTCGGTGACCGAGTCGCTGTAGGCGTAGGAGCTGGCCAGATCGTAGCCGACCCTGCGGGCCAGCTCCTCGATGGCGCGGGCCTTCTCCTCGGCGTAGGCGTAGTACTCGATGTTGCCGCTGTACTTGCCGTCGACGACCTCCAGCCGGGTGGCCACCACCCGATCGGCGCCGAGCATCTCGCCGATCGGCCCCACGACCTCGGAGCCCGACGTGCTCACGATGATGACGTCGCGGCCGGCGAGGTGGTGCTCCTCGATCAGGCTGACGGCCTCGTCGTACACGAGCGGGTCGACGATGTTGTGCAGGGTGTCGGCGACGATCTCCTTGACCGTCTCGACGTCCCAGCCGGTGGTCAGTTCGGACATGAACGCCCGCATCTTCTCCATCTGGTCGTGGTCGGCCCCACCGACCAGGTAGACGAATTGGGCATAGGCACTGCGGAGTACGGCGCGTCGGCTGATCAGTCCGCCGGCCTGGAAGCTCTTGCTGAAGGCCAGGGCACTCGACTTGGCGATGATCGTCTTGTCGAGGTCGAAGAAGGCGGCCTGCCGGCTGGGCATACCGGCAGCATAGGTGGGCGTCGACCCGGCCCGGAGGCGAACAGGCACAGGCCACTTCGTGTCCACACCCTTGGTGGGAGTGGGGTTCGTGCACAGGTGGGGTGGTGCGGGCCTGGTCGTGCGGGCGGGATCGGCGAGCGTGGCCGACATGCACCCACCTCTGATCGTCACCCGTGACGAGCTCCTGCTCGATGAGCTGCTTCGCCTCGCCGCGGCCGCCGGCGTCACGCCCGAGGTCGTGCCCGACAGCACCGCTGCGATGCGCGCCTGGGCAGGTGCGCCCCTCGTTCTGGTCGGGATCGACGTAGCTGCCGATCTGGCTCGGCTCCAGCCCGCTCGTCGCGACGGTGTGCACCTGGTCGCGCTCGGTGCGGTCCCGCACGAGGCCTTCCGGACCGCGCTGGACCTCGGGGCAGAGGACGTCGCCGACGTGGCACAGGCCGAGGCGTGGGTGGTCGAGCTGCTCGGGGACATCGAGGAGACGGCGGCGCCCGGGCGGTTGATCGGCGTGATCGGGGGCAGCGGTGGGGCAGGAGCAACCACGCTGGCGTGTGCCCTGGCCCAGGTCGCCGGTCGCGACGGTGGCTCGGTGGTGGTCGACCTGGACCACCTGGGGCCCGGCGCCGACGCCGTCCTCGGCATCGACGCGGGGCTCGGGGTCCGTTGGGACGGGCTGATCCAGACCGTCGGTCGGGTCAGTGCGCGCTCGCTGCGCGAAGCGCTGCCCAAGCGGCAGCGCACCGGCGTGCTGACGTTCGGACCGACCACGGTGACCGCACCGCCGCCTTTCGCGGCCCGACAGGCGCTCGACGCCGCCCAGCGTGGCCATCGCGTGGTCGTCGTCGACCTGCCGCGCAGGGTTGACCCGCTGGTCGAGGAGGTCGTGCCCCGCTGCGACCTGTTGGTGGTCGTGGTTCGGCCGAGCGTCGTCGGCGTCGCCTCCGCGCAACGGCTGGTGTCGCGACTCGACGCGGCGTCGCTGGGCGTCGTGGTGCGCGGCCAGGGCATTCCTCCGGGTGACGTGGGGCGCATCCTCGGACAGCGGATCCTCGCGTCGATGCCGGACCAGCGAGGGGTGGGCGAGGCGATCGACCTGGGCGCCGGGCCGGTCCGCTCGGGGCGCGGGCCGCTGGCCCGCGCGGCACGCTCGATCCTGTACGACGCCCCGGCCGCGGCGAGCGCATGACCGACGAGCTGGTCGAGATCGCCCGCACCCGCCTGGCGGCCAGCAGCGGCGAGGTGACCCCGCAGCGGGTGGCCGCCGCGCTGCGCGACCTCGGCCGGCCCGTGGGCGACGCGACGGTGCTGGCCGTGCACGAGGCACTGTGCCGCGATGTGCTCGGCGCCGGTCCGCTGGAGCCGTTGCTGCGCACTCCCGGGGTCACCGACGTGCTGGTCAGCGGGCCCGACCAGGTGTGGCTGGATCGAGGGCAGGGTCTGGAGGAGACGGGAGTCCGGTTCACCGACGATGCCGCCGTCCGACGGCTGGGCCAGCGGCTGGCTGCCGCCGGCGGGCGCAGGCTCGACGACGCGTCGCCCTTCGTGGACGTGCGGCTCCGCGACGGCACCCGGCTGCACGCAGTGCTCTCGCCCATCGCCCGACCCGGCACCTGCCTGTCGCTGCGGGTGCCCCGTGCTCGGGTGTTCTCCCTTGAAGAGCTGGTGTCGACCGGCTTCACCAGCCAGATCGGTGCCCGACTTCTCAAGCGGGTCGTGGCCAGCCGACTCGCGTTCCTGGTCAGTGGCGGCACCGGTTCGGGCAAGACGACGTTGTTGACCAGCCTGCTCTCGGTGGCAGATCCGCGCGAGCGGCTCGTGCTCGTCGAGGACTCCAGCGAGCTGCGGCCCGACCATCCCCGGGTGGTGGGGCTGGAGGCTCGGCCACCCAATCTCGAAGGTGCCGGCCGGGTCGACCTGCGTGACCTCGTGCGCCAGGCGTTGCGGATGCGACCTGACCGCCTGGTGGTCGGAGAGACCCGTGGCGCCGAGGTCGTGGATCTGCTCGCCGCGCTCAACACCGGCCACGAGGGTGGCTGCTGCACGGTGCACGCCAACTCGGCTGCCGACGTCCCCGCCCGGCTCGAGTCGCTCGCACTGGCGGCCGGGCTGCCACGCGAGGCGCTGCACGCCCAGCTCGCCTCGGCCGTCGACGTCGTGCTGCACACCGGGCGCGGCCCGGGCGGGCGGCGTCGCCTGGTCGAGCTCGCGGTTCCGAAGCGCACCCCGTCAGGGCTGGTCGAGATGGTCACAGCGGTGCGGTTCGACCTGGCCGGCCTGGCTGAGCTGGGCCCGGCCGCCGACCTGCTCGACGCTCAGCTGGTGCCGCCGTGATCGTCGCGGCGGTGGCCGTCGCGATCGGCGTCGTGCTGTGGTGCCGCCCTCGGCCGTGGGTGCCGCCCGCCACCGTCAATCTGGTCCCAGTCGTGGCAGTGGCCGTGGTCGTTGCCGTGCAGGTGCGCCCCGGGTGGGTGGTCCCGCTGTGCCTCGCAGGCAGCGCCGCGGTCATGGCCACAGTCGTCTCTCGTCGACGGCGGGCGCAGGCCGCTCGCCTGATCAGCGAGGCGAAGCTGCTCGAGGCCTGCGAGTTGCTCGCCGCCGACCTGCGCGCCGGTCTGACACCGGAGGCGGCCCTGGCGCGAGCCGCCCTCGACTGGTCGGAGCTCTCAGCGGTTGCCGCGGCGGCTGAGCTGGGTGCCGACGTCCCCACGGGGCTCCGAGAACTGGCCGGCTCCCCTGGCTGCGCCGACCTGCGCCTGGTTGCCGGGTTCTGGCAGGTGGCGCAACACTCCGGCAGTGCTCTCGCCGTCGGGATGACCCGGGTCGCAGTCCGGCTGCGGCAGGCCAGGGCATCACGGGCCGTGGTCAGGTCCGAGCTCGCGAGTGCGAGGGCCACCGCTCGGCTGCTGGCGGTGCTTCCCGCGTTCACGTGGCTGATGGGAGCCGGCATGGGCGGCGATCCGGTCCGCTTCCTGCTCGGTTCCCCGTGGGGGATCGCCTGCTCGATCCTCGGCCTCGCCCTCGATGTCCTGGGGCTGTGGTGGATCGACCGGATCGCAGCGTCGATCGACAGAGCGCTGTGATCCCGGCGCTCCTGGTCGCGGCCGGTGTGGCGCTCGCCTGGGTGCCGCGGCCCTCGATCCCCCACCCTCGAACGGGTTTGCCCCAGGCAGACGACGAGCGTGATTGGGTCCAGCGCGGGCGCGGGTTCTGGGCTGCCCTGGCGATGATCGGCGGCGTGGCGTTCGGCCCCGGCCCGCTCAGCTTCCCCATCGGGATGCTGGCTGCGGCCGCGGTGTGGACGGTGGTGGGTCGCGCGGAGCCCGCCTCCGCACGCCGTCGCGCGGCCGCGGTGGCCCGGGACCTGCCCACCCTGGTGGAGTTGGTGGCCGCCGCACTGGAGGCGGGGCTCGCCGTCCCCAGCGCCCTCGAGCTGGCGTCGTCGGCCTTGCCGGGAGCGGGTGCCGATGTCCTGCGGCCCGTGGTGTCGCGGCTCCGGCTGGAGGTGCGGGCCGACGAGGTGTGGGAGTCGGCCGGCGACGGTGGGGCATTGGCGCCACTGTCCCGCGCGCTGGCCCGCGCCCAGAGCTCGGGCGCCTCGGTGGCCACCGGCACCCGACAGCTCGCCGACGACCTGGCTGACCTGGCCCGTCAGGACATCGAGGGAAAGGCCCGGGCGGTCGGCGTCCGGGCTGCCCTGCCGCTGGGCCTGTGCCTGCTGCCGGCCTTCGTCGTGCTCGGCGTGGTCCCGATGGTCGCGGGGGCCGTGGGCTCGCTCGGCTGGTGAGCGCCCGGCCAGGAACCGTCCCCAGCCATCCCGACCGACGGGTTGCCCACAGGGCAGGCCACGGTCGAGCCGGAGCGTCGTACCGACCGGGCAACCTCGATCCCCGAGGGGCACATCGGCCCCGACCGAGAGGAGACCCCATGACCGCAGGTCGCACACTGACTGTCGCGAGTGAGCGCGGCATCACCACCGCTGAATACGCCGTCGGCACCGCAGCCGGGGCCGGCTTCGCCGGGCTGCTCTACGCCATGCTCAGCGGGGGATTCGGCAACGCGCTGCTCACCAAGTTGTTCGACCACGTCCTCGCCCTGCTCGGCCTGGCCTGATGGCGCCTCGCGATCGGGGCGCGGTCACGGCCGAGGCCGCCCTGGTGCTGCCGTTGCTGGTCGGTCTGGCGGTGGCGCTGGTGTGGCTGCTGTCGTTGGCCGGCCAGCAGGTCCGGGTGGTCGACGCTGCGCGTGAGGCTGCCCGGGCTGCGGCGCGAGGCGATCCCGACTCGGTGGCCATCGAGCGTGCTCAGGTCGCTGCACCCGGCGCCATCGTCACGGTCTCCCATGCCGACGGCGAGGTCGCGGTGACGGTCACCTCGCGGGTGAGCGGCCCCGGTGGCGGGCTGGCGGCTCTCGCGGGCGCGGAGCTGACTGCTCGCGCGGTCGCGGCGGAGGAGGGCGGTGGATGAGCGTGGGTCGGCCTCGCTCTACGGGGTCGCGCTGATGGCCGTGCTGCTGACGGTCTGCCAGGCCCTGGCCTGGGTCGGTGGCGTCGTCGTGGCGCATCGGCGAGCGCAGTCCGCAGCGGATCTGGCCGCCCTGGCGGGCGCGGCGCATCCGGGGTCGGCCTGTGGCGCGGCCGATTCGGTGGCGAGGAGCAACGGCGCCGAGGTCATCGCGTGTCGCGAGGAGTCAGCCGACGTGTGGCTGGAGGTGCGCGTGCGCGCGCCGGCGTTGGCCGGTCGACAACCGACGGTCACCGCCCGGGCGCATGCCGGGCCGGCGCCCTAGTCGTCGTGAGCGGCGTCGGGCTCGGCCTCGGCCCGACGCTCCGACTCGACCCGGTCGAGCTTCTCCGACAACCGGGACAGCTCCTTGCGCTCCTTGCGGTGCTTCAGCGAGCGCTTGGTGCCGTGCTTGACCAGGGCCCACCCCCACAGCACGGCGACGGCAGCGGCGACCCCGAGGAAGAAGATGGTCAGCGCGTTCAGGTCGAGCCCGACCAGCTGCGCGGTGTCGCTCGCGGTGAACAGGGCGGCGATGATCGCCACCGTGCCGCCGATCATGAGGACCAGTCCGAGGATCACCATGGCGTGAGGCTAGTCCCCTCAACCGCCCAGGAGCAGGTCCAGCAACGCCACCGCGCCCGATTTGTCGAGCGGGTTGTTCTGGTTGCCGCACTTGGGCGACTGGATGCACGACGGGCAGCCTTCGCTGCACTGGCAGGCGCTGATCGTCTCGCGGGTCGCGGTCAGCCACTCCCGCGCCGCCCGGAACCCGCGCTCCGAGAAGCCCGCCCCGCCCGGGTGGCCGTCGTACACGAAGACTGTGAGCTGCCCTGTGTCCGGGTGCAGCGCGGTGGACACGCCGCCGATGTCCCAACGGTCGCAGGTGGCGAAGAGCGGGAGCAGGCCGATCGAGCAGTGCTCGGCAGCGTGCGCCGAGCCGGGCAGGTCGGCGGCCGCGAGGCCGGCCGCCTCGAGGGCGTGGGCAGGCACGGTCCACCACACCGACGACGTCCGCAGGGTGCGCTGCGGCAGGTCGAGGTGCTCCTCGGCGATGACCTCGCCGCTGGGCACCCGCCTCTTCAGGAACGACACCACCTGATGGGCAACGTCGACCTCTCCGTACGTCAGCCGGGAGTCGCCCCACAGGGCGTGCTCACGCTCACCCACGATCCGGATCTCGGTGACCTCCCGGGCCGAGGTCGAGTAGTTCGGCTCGGCTCGCTCGATCACAGCCACGTGCTCGTCGAGGTCCAGCGACTCCACGAGCCAGGTCTCGCCCATGTGCACGTAGACCGCACCGGCATGAGCGGTCCCGTGCGACGACGAGGCGTCGACGGTGCCGATGACGCGGCCGGTCGACCCTTCGATCAGCTGGACAGGCGCGCCTCCGGAGGAGCGGATGTCGGCAAGATCAGAAGCGCGTCGCCGGTCGGTCCAGAACCAGCCGCGCGGCCGGCGCCGGAGCAGTCCGGCGGCCGTGAGAGCGTCGACCCCGGCCCGCGCGGTGGGGCCGAAGAGATCGAGGTCGGCCTCGTCCAGCGGGTGTTCGGCCGCCGCCGCGCACAGATGCGGGTCGAGGACGTGACGGTTGCTGGGGTCGAAGACGGATGCCTCGACCGGCTGTCCGAGCAGTGCGTCGGGGTGGGTGACCAGATAGGTGTCGAGCGGGTCGTCGCGCGCGACCAGGATCCCGAGCGCGTCCTGGCTCCCGCGGCCGGCCCGACCCAGCTGCTGCCACATCGCGGCGCGGGTGCCCGGGAAGCCGGCGAGGAGCACGGCGTCCAGTCCTGAGATGTCGATGCCCAGCTCGAGAGCGTTGGTGGCGGCCAGTCCGGTCAGGTCCCCGCGCCTCAGGGCTTCCTCGATGGCTCGCCGCTCCTCGGGCAGGTAGCCGCCTCGATACGCCGCCACTTGCCCCCGAAGCGCCGGGTCGATCTCGGCGAGCAGCTCGGACGCCGTGAGCGCCACCGCCTCGGCCCCCCGGCGGGAGCGGATGAACGCGAGGGTCCGCACGTCCTCCAGGACCAGATCCGCGAGCAGGTCGGCAACCTCGGACGACGCGGCCCGACGTACCGGTGCCCCGTTCTCGCCGGTGAACGACGTGAACGGCGGCTCCCACAGGCCCAGCACCACCTGGCCGTGCGGTGAGGCGTCGTCGGTCACTGCCAGCGTCGGCAACCCGGTGAGGCGCTCGGCCGCCAGCGCCGGCTCCGCCACCGTCGCCGACGCGAGGACGAACGTCGGCGAGGCGCCGTAGAGAGCGGCCACACGACGCAGGCGGCGCATGATCGCCGACACGTGCGCACCGAAGACGCCTCGGTAGTGGTGGCACTCGTCGATCACGACGTACTCCAGCGCCCCGAAGAACTGCGCCCAGCGGGCGTGGCCGGGGAGCAACGAGTGGTGAAGCATGTCGGGGTTGGTCAGGACGTACTCGCCGTGCTCGCGCGCCCAGTCGCGCTGCTCGAGGGACGAGTCGCCGTCATGGGTGGTCACGCGTACGTCGAGCCGCAGGTCGAGCAGCCCGGCCAGCTGGTCCTGGGCGAGTGCCTTGGTGGGCGAGACGTACAGCGTCGTGGCTCCGCGCTGGCCCTTGCTGCCCCGACCTCGCAGTGTCGCGGTCAAGGCAGGCAGCTGGAACGCGAGGGACTTCCCGGAAGCGGTGCCGGTCGCCACGATCACGTGCTCACCGCGATGCGCCGCGCTGGCTGCCTCGACCTGGTGCAGCCACGGCTCGCTGATGCCGCGCCTGGTGAGAGCCGCCCGAACGTCCGGGTGCACCCAGTCGGGCCACGGAGCCTTGACGGCGTCCCTGGCCGGCAGCACCTCCAGGTGGGTCAGCCGCCCCTCGCGTCCTGGTACGGCGGTCAGTCGCTCGACCAGGCTGCCCACCGAGGGGCGCGGTCGGTCGGTCTGGTCCACCGGGGCAGTGTCCCGCACCGCCCAGATGTGCCATCGGCGTGTCCCCGAACGCGTGGTTTGATGGGGGTGTGGACCTGACGCTCTCGACCCGCGAGCTCGACGGAGCGACGATCGTCTCCGTCGGCGGTGAGATCGACGTCTACACCGCGCCCCGGTTGCGTGACCAGATCACCGACCTCGTGGGCGATGGCGTCTACGACCTGATCATCGACATGGAAGCCGTCGAGTTCCTCGACTCGACCGGCCTCGGGGTGCTGGTCGGGGGCCTGAAGAAGGTCCGCGCGCACAACGGCTCGATGCAGCTGATCTGCACCCAGGACCGCCTCCTGAAGATCTTCCGGATCACCGGGCTGGCCAAGGTGTTCACGATCCACGGCTCGGCGGAGGCCGCCACCGCCCAGTGACCTGGTGTCCCTTTTGTGGTCCCGGTCACACCCGCCAGCCACAGGCGATTTCACCTGCGTAGACTCCGCGGCGATCGTGTTACCTGCATCACAACGGTGTCAGGACAGAACTCAGGAGGAAACGCATGGGGCTCCACCCCTTTGTCGTTGACCTTTCCGGCTCAGACTTCGTGCTCGTCGTCATCGTCGCCGTGATCGCGCTTCTCGCGCTCGCCATGGCTGCGATGTTCCGTCGCGAGGTTCTGGCTGCCGGTGAAGGCACCGACAACATGAAGGCCATCGCACAAGCCGTCCAGGAGGGCGCCAACGCCTACCTGACTCGACAGTTCCGGACGCTCGCCGTGTTCGCGGGGTTGGCCTTCTTCCTGCTGCTGGCGCTACCCGCCGACGACATGTCGGTCCGCCTCGGACGCTCGATCTTCTTCCTGGTCGGCGCCGGATTCTCAGCCTCGGTCGGCTACCTCGGCATGTCGCTGGCGGTGCGGGCGAACCTGCGCGTCGCCGCAGCCGCCAACGAGGTCGGCCGTGAGCCGGCCATGAAGGTCGGGTTCCGCACCGGTGCGATGGTGGGCATGCTCACCGTCGGCCTGGGGCTGCTCGGTGCCAGCGTCGTCGTCCTGATCTTCAAGGATGAGGCTCCCCACGTGCTCGAGGGCTTCGGCTTCGGTGCCGCGCTGCTCGCCATGTTCATGCGTGTCGGCGGCGGCATCTTCACCAAGGCGGCCGACGTCGGCGCCGACCTCGTGGGCAAGGTCGAGAACAACATCCCCGAGGACGACCCGCGCAACGCCGCCACCATCGCCGACAACGTGGGCGACAACGTCGGCGACTGCGCCGGCATGGCCGCCGACCTCTTCGAGTCGTACGCCGTGACGCTGGTCGCCGCGCTGATCCTCGGCTCGCAGGCCTTCGGCGACAAGGGCCTTGTCTTCCCGCTGCTGATCCCGGCAGTCGGTGCGCTGACCGCAGTGCTCGGCGTCTACCTGTGCAAGCCGCGGCCGGGCGAGAACGGCCTGAAGACGATCAACCGCGCGTTCTACCTCTCGGCGGCGGTCGGCGCCCTCGGCTCGGTCGTCGTCGCGTTCGCCTACCTGCCGTCGTCCTTCGCGGACTTCTCCGGCGTCACGGCGAGCGCGCTCGACCAGATCTCCGCCGGTGGCCCCGAGGGCGACCCGCGGATCATCGCGTCCGTCGCTGTCGTGATCGGCATCGTCATGGCGGCGGGCATCCTGGCGCTCACCGGCTACTTCACCGGCACCGAGTACAAGCCGGTCAAGGACGTCGGCAAGACCTCGCTGACCGGTGCCGCCACCGTGATCCTCGCGGGCCTGTCCGTCGGGTTCGAGTCCGCCGTCTACACGACGCTGGTCATCGGTTCCGCGGTCTTCGGCGCCTTCCTGCTGGGTGGCGCCTCGCTCACCGTGTCGCTGTTCGCGGTCGCCCTCGCCGGCTGTGGTCTCCTGACGACCGTCGGCGTCATCGTCGCGATGGACACCTTCGGCCCGGTCTCCGACAACGCCCAGGGCATCGCCGAGATGTCGGGAGACGTCAGCCCCGAGGGCGCGCAGATCCTGACCGAGCTCGACGCGGTCGGCAACACCACGAAGGCGATCACCAAGGGCATCGCGATCGCGACCGCCGTGCTTGCCGCCACGGCGCTGTTCGGCTCCTACGCGACGTCGGTTCTCGACGAGCTGGTGGCCTCCAAGGCCGACGAGTTCTCGCTCGCCGACTTCTTCGTGTTCAACCCGGCGGTCCTGGTCGGCGTCCTGCTCGGTGCGGCCGTCGTGTTCATGTTCTCCGGCCTGGCCATCAACGCGGTCGCCCGCGCGGCCGGTGCGGTGGTCTACGAAGTCCGTCGCCAGTTCCGCGACATCCCCGGGATCATGGAGGGCACCGGTCGTCCGGAGTACGGCAAGGTCGTCGACATCGTCACCAAGGACTCCCTGCGTGAGCTGATCACGCCTGGCCTGCTGGCCGTACTCGCTCCGATCGCCGTCGGCTTCGGTCTCGGCGTCACCGCCCTGGCCGGCTTCCTGGCCGGCGCGATCGGCACCGGAACGCTGATGGCCGTCTTCCTGGCCAACTCGGGTGGTGCCTGGGACAACGCCAAGAAGCTGGTCGAGGACGGCAACCACGGCGGCAAGGGCTCTGACGCCCACGCCGCCACCGTGATCGGTGACACCGTCGGTGACCCGTTCAAGGACACCGCCGGTCCGGCGATCAACCCGCTGATCAAGGTGATGAACCTGGTCTCGCTGCTGATCGCCTCGGCCATCGTGTCGATGAGCGTGGGCGAGGACCAGAACGACCCGCTCCGGATCATCATCGCCGTGGTCGCGGTCGCGATCATCGTCGTGGCGGTCTACATCTCCAAGCAGCGTGAGGTCTCGCTGGGCGACGACGCGCCCACTCCCGCGGAGATGGCCAGCGCCTGACCTGCAGCACCTGTGTACGTCGGCCCGTCGCGGATATCCGCGACGGGCCGGTGTCATTTCCGAGCTCAGTCCGGGGGCTCGTGCGAGACCAGCCCGACCAGGTTGTCCTCGCTGTCGCGGATGAACCCCTGCCACTCGGCTGTGCCGGCTGGCCCCAGTGAGTCGTCGGCATGGGTGAAGATCACGTGCGGCTCGGCCTCGATGGTCACGCCCGCGGCCCGGAGCTGCTCGATCCGCTCACGGACGCTGGCGACCTGGAGATAGAGCGCCGCGCTGTTGGTGCCGCCCTCCAGGAGCAGGCGGGTCCCGTCGAGGTCGAAGAAGAGCAGCCCAGGCGGATCGAACCGGCCCGTGGGCGGTGTGCCCAGCAGCATCGAGTAGAAGTCGGCCGCGCGGTCCAGGTCGGTCGCGCGCTGCGCGACCTGGGTGAGCTTCATGGACCGAGGCTAGGCGAGGATCACTTCGATGCCGAGATCACGCAGCGCCTCGACCTGGTCGGCCGGTGCCCCGTGGTCGGTGATGACCACGTCGACGTCGCCCGGGGCGGCAAACCGCACCGTCGTCTCGACGCCGAACTTCGAGGAGTCGGCCAGGACGACCACCTTGTGGGACGAGGCGATCATCGCCCTCTTGGCTGCTGCCTCGCTGGCGTCGGGAGTGCTGAAGCCGTGGCCCAGCGAGATGCCGTTGGTGCCCATGAACGCGACATCGGCGCGCAGCACCCCCAGCGCGGCGATGACCTCCTCGCCCACCGACGCCTGGGTGGTGGGCCGCACCCGGCCCGGCAGGATGTGCAGCGCCAGGGTGGCCGATCCCGCGATCCGCGCGGCGATCGGCACCGAGTTGGTGAGGACCGTCAGCGGCCGGTCGTTCGGCAGCATCGTCGCGAGGCGTCCGGTCGACGAGCCGGCGTCGAGGATGACGGCACCGTCGGCCGAGGGCAGGAACGCCAGTGCGGCCTTGGCGATCAGGTCCTTCTCTTCGGTGTGCGAGAGGGCCCGGTCGCCGAGGGCGAGCTCGAAGGCGGTGACGGCCTCGGCGCGCACCGCTCCGCCGTGCACCCGCCTGAGCAGTGAGGCTCGCTCGAGGACGTCGAGGTCGCGACGGACGGTCTCGGTGGTGACGCCGTAGGTGTCGGCCAGCTCGATCACCGACAGCCGGCCCTTCTTGGCCACCAGCTCGGCGATCGCCTGCTGCCTCTCCACGGCGTACATGACGGCCATGCTAGTGGCGGGCCGCTAGGGCTCGACGGTCACCTTGATGGCTTCGCCGCGTTGCACGATCCCGAAGGCATCCAGGACGTTCTCGAGCGGGACGCGGGCGGTGATCAGGTCCTTGACCGGCACCTGCCCGCTCGAGATGTACTCGAGGGCGCGCTTGTTGTGCGACGGCGCGGATCCGTTGGCGCCGTGGATGTGCAGCTGGCGGTAGTGCACCAGGTTGGAGTCGCACGTGATGAAGGGATCGGTCTTCGGCAGCCCGCCGAAGAACGAGATCCGGCCGTTGCGGGCCGCCATCGAGATCGCCTGCTCCTGGGTGACGTTCGCCGCCGTCGCGGTGATCACGACATCGGCGCCCCGACCTCCCGTCAGCTCCATGACGCGCTCGACGACGTCGACCTCGTCGGCGTTGATCGTCTCGTCGGGCTGGACCGCCTCGGCGGACATCTTCAGCCGGTCGGCGTTGACATCGACGAGATAGATCTTCCCGGCCTTGTGTACGCCGCGAGCGATCCGGATGTGGATGCAGCCGATCGGACCGGCGCCGAACACGACGACCGTGTCGCCCTCCTCGATGCCGAGCAGCTCCTGGGCGTTGATCGCGCACGCGAACGGCTCGGCGGCCGATGCCTCGTCGAAGCCCACGTTGTCGGGGATCCGGTTCAGCCCGTCGACCTTGAGCACCTCCCTCGGCACGATCATGTACTCGGCGAAGCCGCCGTCGTACTGGTAGCCGACGGACGTCTGGTTCTGGCAGACGGCCATCCATCCCTTGCGGCACTCGTAGCACTCGCCACAGGGGACTGCGGCGATGACCTGGGCCCGGTCGCCGACCTCCCAGCCGGCGACGTTCGCGCCCACCTCGACCACCTCTCCGGCGATCTCGTGGCCGATGATGCGCGGTGGGCTGAGGTTCTGGTGGCCGTTGTGGAGGATCTTCACGTCGGTTCCACAGGTGGAGCAGTTGCGCACGCGCAGCTTCACCTCATCGGGCCCGCAGACGGGTTCGGGCACCTCCTCCAGGCGTACGTCCTCGGGCGCGTAGAAGCGCAGGGCCTTCATCAGTCGTCGTCCTCGTCCTCGTCGTCAGCGGGTGCCAGCAGCTCCAGCACCTCGTCCACGTTGGTGGTCTCGCGCAGGCGGGCTGCCTTGTCCTTGTGGCTCAACACCATCGCCAGCGCCTGCAGGATCCCGATGTGCTCGTCGGAGCGCGACGCAATCGCGATGCACAGCTTGACCTCGTGGCCGTTCCAGTCGACCCCGTCGGGGAACTGGAGTACGGCGAGCGCGGCGCGCTTGATGTGCTGACGGCTGGCGTCGGTGCCGTGGGGGATGGCGACGCCTTCGCCCATGTAGGTCGACACCGACTCCTCGCGCTCGAGGATGGCCGCCGCGTATTCAGGGGCGGCGGCGCCCACCTCGACCAGCACCGCACCGCACTGGCGCAGGGCGTCGAGCTTGTCGGTCGCGGTCAGCCCGAGGCGGACGGCGTCGGCGCCGAGGACCTGCGCGGTCTCAGGACTCAAGGGTCCCACCGTCCTTGATGGCGTTCTCGACCAGCGTGAACGCGGGGTCGCCCATGAACAGCTGGAACGGCACGATCACCGCGTTGGGAGCGATGCCCTGGGCTCGGTCCGCCAGGCCCGCATGGCAGAGCACCACCTGCGTGTCAGCCGGAATGTTGTTGACCGGTGTGTGGTCGACCTCCACGCCGTACTTCTTGAGCTTCTTCCGGAGGGTTCCGGCGACCATGACACTGCTGCCCATCCCGGCGTCGCAGGCGATGGTCACCTTGCGTACGTCGGAGCCGTTGACCGTTGGCATCTGCGGTTCCTCTCGTGGGTGTGGTGGTCAGGTTCCGACGACGACGTTGTCTTCAGGACGGGTGAGCGCTGTCTCCTTCTCACCGCGGCCGAAGCCCATCAGGGCCGAGGCGACTGCGAAGCTGACGACACAGCCCGTGGTCACGACCGCGATCGTGTCGAACCATCCGCCACCACCCTTCGGGGTCATCGTGAAGTAGGCGAAGATGCTGCCTGGTGCGGGCGGGCCGACCAGGCCTGCGTTCAGGATCGTGCCCACCGTCAGGGCGGACATGCCGCCGGCGATCGTGGCGAGGATCAGCTTCGGCTTCATCAGGATGTACGGGAAGTAGATCTCGTGGATGCCGCCGAAGAAGTGGATCAGGATCGCCCCGGGGGCGGTGGGGCGGAGCGCCTTGGGCCCGAAGAAGAGGTAGGCCAGCAGGATGCCGAGGCCCGGGCCGGGGTTCGTCTCCACCATGAACAGGATCGAGCGGCCCTTCTCCACGACCTCCTGGCTGCCGAGCGGAGTCAGCACCCCGTGGTTGATCGCGTTGTTGAGGAACAGCACCTTGGCCGGCTCCACGAAGATCGACGCCAAGGGGAGGAGGTTGTTGTTGACGAGGCTCTCCACGCCGTTGCCCAGCCAGGTGATGAGCTTCTCGACCACCGGCCCGATGGCGTACACGCCACCGATCGCGGCCACCATTCCGGTGATCCCGGCGGTGAAGTTGTCCACCAGCATCTCGAAGCCGCTGGGGATCTTGTCCTGGATGGCCTCGTCGACGAGCTTGATGATGTACGCAGCGAGGGGGCCCATGATCATGGCGCCGAGGAACATCGGCACGTTCTTGGGATCGTCGCCTCCGGTCCCGAGGATGCCCTCGGCGGAGGGCACGATCACACCGAAGGTGGCGATCGCTCCGACGACGGCGCCGCGCTGGCCATGGACCATTCGGCCGCCGGTGTAGCCGATCAAGGTCGGCAGCAGGAAGAAGAGGATCGGACCGACGAGGCCAGCCAGCTTCTCGTTCGGCAGCCAGCCGACGTCGATGAAGAGGGCCGTGATCAAGCCCCAGGCGATGAACGCCGAGATGTTGGGCATGATCATGCCCGCGAGGTTGCCCCCGAAGCGTTGAACCCGGGCCCGTACTCCCGAGCCCTCGAGGTTCTTGTTCGCCAAAGCGTCAGGCATCGCCATCGACGTACTCCGTTCAACGTTGCTTTGTCTGTGATGTGGCGTGGGTCACGCCTTCAGGTCCCTTTCTATTTCTGTTTCCATGTGGTGTCAAGACCTAGACGCAGATAAATAAAGGGGAAAGCAAGAAATTCACAGATCAGGCGTCCAGGTCCTGGGTCACCAGCGCTGCGATCTTCTCCACGGCGGCCTGGTCCTCGCCCGACACCTCGACGACGGCACCCTTGCCGGCGCCGAGGGTCATGATCAGCAGTGAGGAGCTGGCATCCACGGCGTTGCCACCGACCAGTCCGATGGTGACCTCCGACCCGAGCTCGCCTGCGGCCTCAGCGATGATCGCGGCCGGGCGGGCGTGCAGGCCGACGGCGGAGCCGACGGTGACGGTGAGTGTGTGCATGGGTTTCCTTCCCTGATGGTTGCGTTGCGTGGTGCTGGTTGCCGTGGCAGTCGAGGCCTGCGGTCAGGCCAGCAGGCGTACGTCGAGGTGGTCGGGGTGGACCTGGTCCGGTGAGGGCAGGGTGGTGCCGGGCAGGCTGGCGGCTGCGCTGCCATAGGCCACGGCCAGCCGGAGTCGGGTCTCCGGCGGCGCTCCCCGGAGGTCGCCGAGCAGATAGCCGAACAGGCTCGCGTCGCCGGCGCCGACAGTGCTCACGACCTTGGTGGGGGGCGCGGGCGCGTGCCAGGCGTGATCCGCGTCGACCAGTACGGCGCCTCCGCTGCCGAGCGTGACGAGCACGTGGCCAGCGCCGCGCCGGACCAGATCGCGCGCGGCGCTCGCAGCCTCCTCCGGGCTCTGGACGGGCGTGCCCGTGAGTTGACCGAGCTCCTCGGCGTTGGGCTTGAGGAGGTCGGGTGCGGCATCGCCGAGTGCGGCGCCGAGCGCCAGCAGGGGTCCGCCGGAGGCGTCGACCGCCACCCGGGCTCGGCTCGGCCGGAGCCGGGCCGCGAGCTCGGCGTACCAGGCGTCGGGTGCACCCGGCGGCAGCGACCCCGCCAGCACCACCCAGTCGCAGTCGTCGGCGCGGGCCAGCACGGCATCGGCGAGCCGGTGCATCAAGGACTCGTCGGCGAGGGCGCCTGAGGAGTTGATCTTCGTCGTGGTGCCGTCCGGCTCGGTGATCGTCAGGTTGACCCGGATCGGCCCCGACGGGAGCTCGGGCTGGCAGTCGATCCCGAGGGCGTGCAGCTCGCGGAGGAAGTCGGACCCCTTCTCCGCGGGCAGCACGGCCAGCGTCGGGATCCCGGCGGCGACGGCGGCACGAGAGATGTTCACCCCCTTGCCTCCAGGCTGCTCGAGCTCGGACTCGGAGCGATGCACGGCGTGCCTCCGCAGCGGCTCGGCCAGGAGCACGGCTCGGTCCACGCTCGGGTTGGCGGTCAGGGTGACGATCACGGAGGCGCCTTCCGACGTACGATCTGTGTATCTGTTGTTTTACGCCCGAACATGTTGACTGTCAATCGCCTTCTGTGGTTATTGTGGGGTGTGAGCGCCACCACATCTGTCCTTGTCGGTACCCCCGTCGTCCCCGGCGTCGTGCTCGCCCCGGTCGTGGTCGCCACCGCCGGCGTCGAGGACGAGGTCGTCGCGGCCTACGTTTCCCCTGCGGACATCGACCTCGCCCTGTCGTCGTACGACGAAGCGGCGCTGGCGGTCTCCGAGGGGCTCGAGAAGAAGGCTGCTGCTGCGGTGGGTGCCGCCGCGGAGGTGCTGCGCGCCACCGCCGGCCTCGCGCGTGACAAGGGACTCCGGGGCGCGGTCGCCACCAACCTGCGCGGTGGCGAGCCCCTGCTGCCCGCCCTGCGCTCTGCGGTGGAGCAGTTCGTCGGAGTGTTCACCCAGCTGGGCGGCTTGATGGCCGAGCGGGTCACTGACCTGCTCGACATCGAGAAGCGACTCCTCGCGCGCATCGTCGGCGTCCCGGAGCCCGGCATCCCGACGCCCGCCGTACCGTCCGTGCTCGTGGCCGAGGACCTTGCTCCCGCGGACACCGCCGGTCTCGACCCCGCTCTGATCCTCGCCCTGGTCACCGAGAAGGGCGGCCCGACCAGCCACACGGCGATCATCGCGCGTCAGCTCGGCATCCCGTGCGTGGTCGGGGTCTCCGGCGCCCTCCAGCTGACGGAGGGCGTGACCGTGCTGGTCGACGGTGCCGCCGGCACGGTCGAGGTGGGTCCCGAGGAGGCCGAAGCACGCGCACGGGTGGACGCCGACCGGACGCTCCGCGCCGAGATCGACGCCTGGACCGGCCCGGCGAGCACCGCCGACGGCGTGCGCGTGAAGCTGCTCGCCAACGTGGGTGACCGCGAGTCCGCCGTCGCGGCCGCGGCCGGTCCGGTCGAGGGCTCGGGACTCTTCCGCACCGAGCTGTGCTTCCTCAACACCCCGGTCGAACCCACGGTCGAGGAGCAGGCATCCGCGTACGCCGACGTGCTGGCCGCCTTCGGCTCCGACCGTCCGGTGGTGGTCCGCACCCTCGACGCCGGCTCGGACAAGCCGATCGCCTATGCGACCCACGCGGGTGAGGAGAACCCAGCCCTGGGCGTCCGCGGGCTACGGCTGTCCTTCGACAACCCGGGGCTGCTCGAGCGCCAGCTCGACGCGATCGCCCGCGCCGCCGAGCAGACCGGCACCCGGCCCTGGGTGATGGCGCCGATGGTCGCGACCGTGGCCGAGGCGTCGTCGTTCGCCGCTCTCGTGCGCGAACGGGGCCTCGAGGCAGGCGTGATGGTCGAGGTGCCGGCGGCAGCACTCCTGGCCGACCAGATCCTCGACGCCGTCGACTTCGTGTCGATCGGGACCAACGACCTGACCCAGTACACGATGGCCGCCGACCGCACCGCCGCCGACCTCGCGCACCTGACCGACGCCTGGCAGCCCGCCGTGCTGGCGCTGGTCCGCGTGGTCGCGCGGGCGGGGCAGGCAGCCGGCAAGCCGGTGGGTGTGTGCGGGGAGGCGGCCGCGGATCCGCTGATGGCGACCGTGCTCGTCGGACTCGGAGTCACCAGCCTGAGCATGGCCTCTGCGGCAGTGAAGGCGGTGGGCGCGAAGCTGGCGGCGTCCTCGCTCGAGGCCTGCCGGAGCGCTGCCGACGCGGCCCTGGCCGCCACCGACCCGGCCGCTGCGCGCACCGCGGCCCAGGAGGCGCTGGACGCACTCTGAGGTGGGCCACCTCTCCACCAGGACTTGGGCCTGGTCGTGCTGCAACCAACCGCATTCCTGTCGCGTAGTGAGTGTGTGACAGTGATGCCGGAGGTGACGCGCGTGCCGATCGAGGCGGACGGCCCGGCCGACTTCGGTGACTGGGTGTCATCGCGGGGCGCCAGCCTGCAGCGGTTCGCCTACCTCGTCAGCGGCTCCGCCACCGACGCGCCGGACCTGGTCCAGGAGGCACTGATCGGAGCCCTCCCGCGCTGGCACTCGCTCGCCGCGCGTGGCACAGCCGAGGCCTATGTACGCCGCAGCATCGTCAACGCCAGCGTCTCGCGGTGGCGTTCGACCCGTCGGCTGGTGACGATGGCCGACCCGGTCGGCCCCTCGGTCGACGATCTGGCGCCGAGGGTCGACGACGCCGATCAGGCCTGGCGCCTGCTGATCGAGCTGCCGCCCAACCAGCGCGCGGCCGTCGTACTTCGCTTCTACGAAGACCTGTCGTTCGCCCAGATCGCGGTGATCCTCGACTGCTCGGAGAGCACCGCGCGCTCGCACGTGCACCGGGCCATCACGGCGCTGCGCAACCGGCTCGAGGAGGAACCGTCATGACGGAGAACGACGACCGGGCCGAGCGGGCGCTTCGCGAGGCGCTGTCCCGGCAGGGTGATGGTTTCGTACCAGCGGAGACGGCCGTTCCGACCGAGCGGAGCACACGTCGTTGGCGCTCGTGGGGAGCGGTGGCCGCCGCCTTCGTCCTGGTGGCGGGCACCGCCATCGGCATCGGGCTCGTGACGCGTGACGGCGGCGGGCTGGCGGGACCGGACACCGGTCACGCCGTCAGTGAGCTGCCCCTGCCAGACGCCGGCTGGCGGTACGAGTCCTACCGCGACGTCGTCGTACAGGTGCCGGATTCGTGGGGCTACGGACATGAGCTCACCTCCGCCTGGTGTCTGGGCGACGATGGCACCTCCGTCAACCAGACGCCGTTCGTCGGTGCCAGCAATGGGTACGAGGTCGTGCCCGCAATCGCGTGCGGTCGTCGTCCCGGCGACGTGTTCGGTCTCGGCATCGAGGGCCCGGAGCGGTTGTGGGTCACGAACCTCTCCTTCGGTCGACCCGAGGACGAGGAAGTCCCCGACGGGGTCCACACCCAAGACGGCTGGACACGGATAGTCAGCACCGTCGGTCACGCTCGCTTCACAGTCCTGACCGATCAGGCGCACCTCGCCGACGCACGCCGGATCGTAGATTCGGCCACGGTCACGGCCCTCGATCAGAACGGCTGCGACGTCAGCTCACCGATCCAGGACGGGGTGTACCCCCGGCCCGTGCACGCCTTCGACCTGAGCACGATCGGCAGCGTCGGGGCCATGGCGATCTGCCAGTACTCGCCGCGAACCCCGGTCGGCGAACCCGGCCTGATCGCGTCGCGACTGCTCACCGGGACCGATGCCAACGCCGAGCTCGGTGCCCTGCACGTCGCGAAGATCGGGGGCGGGCCGGACACTCCGAGCACCTGCCTGCATTCCGAGCCGCCGGACACCGCGATCGTCCTGCGCCTCAACCCGGGGGCCGAGTCCAGGGACGTCTACGTCTACTACGACTCCTGCGTGCACAACGGGTTCGACGACGGCACCCAGGTCTTCGAGCTGACCGAGGACGACTGTGCCCGTCTGTGGGGTGAGCGGGTCGTGCAGTGGTCAGGCAGCAGCGCGCCCTTCGAGCTCTGCCACCCCGACCAGTCCTGAGGCCGGATGCAACGATGGCGCCATGAGCGCCCCTGCCTTCGTACCTCAGTTCCGGGAGGCCCTCGAGGCCGCCGACTACACCTACGACGCGGTCGCCGAACTCCTCGGACCCACCGGCCACGCCGCGCTCTCACGCAACGAGACCACGCCGGCGCTCCGTCGTACGACGGGACGCAGCGCGCTCGAGACGCTGACCCGGCTGTTCCTGCTGCAGACCCCGGTCAGCGTCGAGCGGGCCGAGCAGGCGTTGCCCGGGCTGGTCGACAAGCTCTGCAACGCCGGGCTGCTCGAGCAGAGCGTCAGCGAGGTGGCGGCACGGATGGACGTGCGACCCTACGCCGAGGGCGACCGCGACCTCTGGGTCGTCAGCGATCTCACTCCGGGGCTGGACGGGGCGCCCAACAAGGTCGGCTCGGATCACGTGCTCGGCATCAGCAGCGCCTCGACCTCCCTTGCCCAGCTGACGATCCGCGAACCCGTCGGCCGCGCGCTCGATCTCGGCACCGGCTGCGGCGTGCAGGCCCTGCACCTCGCGGAGCACGCACAGGAGGTCATCGCGACCGACGTCAACAAGCGCGCGCTGTGGATGACAGAGTTCAACGCGGTGCTCAACGGGGTCTCGACCGGCTCGACCAGCGGAACGATCCGCACGCGCGACGGGTCGTTCTTCGAGCCGGTGGCCGGCGAGACCTTCGACCTGATCGCCACCAACCCGCCGTTCGTGATCTCGCCGGCGACGGGGGAGCGGCTGGTCTACCGTGACTCGGGCCTGCCCGGTGACCGGGTCGTCGAGGACATCGTCCGGGCCGCGCCCGACTTCCTCAACGAGGGCGGCTTCGCGCAGGTGCTGGCCAACTGGGTCATCTCGCAGGGCACGCCGTGGGATGAGCGACTCGCCACCTGGCTCGACGGCAGCTGTGACGCGCTGGTCGTCCAGCGCGAGGTCGTCGACCCGGCGACGTACGTCGAGCTGTGGCTGAAGGACGCCGGGCTGCACGGTCTGGCCGGCTACGCCCAGCGCTACGACACCTGGTTGAGCTGGTTCGACGAGCAGGGGATCGAGGCGGTCGGGTTCGGCTGGATCAACCTCCGCAAGGTCTCACGTGCCGCGAAGACCGAGTTCCTCGACTGGCCGTACGACGTGGAGCAGCCGATCGCGCCCGCGCTGCGCGACTGGTTCGACCACGTGATCGTCACGCCCGACTCGGTCCTGACCCGTCGCCACGACGTCCAGCAGGAGCAGATCGGGCTGCCCGGCGAGGCCGACCCCGAGGCCGTCGTACTCCGTCAGAAGGCCGGCCTGCGCCGCGCCCGCACCGCCGACACCGTCGAGGCCGCGCTCGTCGGCGCCTGCGACGGCGACCTGAGCGTCGGGCAGATCCTCGACGCGGTCGCCCAGTTGCTCGAGGTCGACCCTGCCGAGACCCGCGCGACCTACCTCCCGGCCGCCCAGTCACTCGCCGACCAGGGGTTCCTGGTCAGCCCTTGATCGCGGGCTCGATGTCGGTGTGGGTGAAGTCGTCGCCCTTGAAGAGGAGGGGCTGGTCCAGCACCTTCGCGACGGCATAGACCATGCAGTCCCCGAAATTGAGCTGGGCAGGTGACCCCGAACCTCGGCCATAGCGTGCGTGCGCCGAGCAGGCGACGGCGGCATGCTCCGCGGTGAAGTCAGTGAGCTCGATGCCGGACGCCTCCAGGAACTCATCGATCCCCTGCAGGCCGATCCGGCCTGCCACGATCGATGCCTCCACGCGAGTCGGGGTGGCCATCAGGAGGCCGTCCGCCCGTGCCATTGCTTCGATGTGGCGGTGTGCGTCAGGCTCGCGCTTCAGCACCGCGATCAGGGACGAAGAGTCGACGATCACTTCGGCAGCCCCCACTCGTCGTAGATGTCATCGTCGGTCAGGAACGTTTCTCCGGCGGCGTCCATCTCCGCCTTGATCCGATCCGCTAGCGCAGTCATTTCCTCGATGGTCGCCCGTCTGCGCTTCGGTGCGCGGTCGATCGCCTCCTGGAGCGCCACGCGCACGGCCCCGGTCATGGACGTGTGAGTCCGGTCCGCGAGCTCCCGCGCCAGCCGGTAGACCTCGGGGTCCTTGATGTTCAACGTCGGCATGACCTCGATTCTACCGTGCACGGTAGAACTCACGCGGCGGCTGCATCCCGCGCCCGGATCGCCTGGTCACGCAGCCGGACCAGCAGCCGCCGGGTGCTCGACGTGAGCAGTGCCGGAGTGCCCAGACTGACCAGCTCGGGACAGCCCAGGCCGTAGGGCCTCGAGCCGAGCAGCCCGGGAGCGCCGACGAGCACCGTGGAGATCCGGCGGCCGGGGCCCGACAGCGAGACGGGGACGCCGAGCGCGGCCGCGAGGTCCTTCTGCCGGACCGGCCCCTCCGGGGAGATGTGGGCGTTGGCCTTGCCGACCGCCCAGACCACCCCGGCAGCCGCCTGACCCGCGCTGGTGAAGCTGCCGAGCATCGCCGGGTCGGCGGCGTGCACGAGTCGGACCGCGTTGCCCAGCGCGGTCCGGAACTCGGTGTCGAGCTGAGGCAGGCCACGCAGGAGGGTCAGCACGCCTTCGAGCCGGTGCCTGACGCCGAGCGACAGCGGCTCGAGGTCGATCGGGTCCGGGGCGACCAGCGGCGCCGTGTCGAGCGCCGCCAGCGGCTCGGCGCCGCCCACGAGCCCCTGGAGCCAGCTGGTCAGCTGCTCGTGAGCGGGCGGCTTCGGAGCCTCCGGCACCCTGATCGGCTCGCGCTCACGGTCGAGTCGGCGCGCAATGGCGGCGTATCTCGTCGTCTCGACCGGCTCGGACCAGGCATCGACGAGCAGGCCGTCGAGGTGGACCAGGTGCACGATCCGGTCGCGCTCGTCCAGAAAGGGTGAGCGGGGTTCGTCGTAGTGGAAATGCGGCTGCCAGGGCTCGTCGTACATGGCTGCTCCCGAGAGGTGAGGGGACTGATGACCACGACCGTGACACCTCACTCCGACATCCACGAACCGTTCTCCACAGGCCCCGCGAGCGCGGGACCGAAAGGACGCACTGGACAGACCGCGCTACCGTATCGGCCCGTAGAGCCGCAAGAGTGCGGCGTCGAAGGTGGGAGAAGTCAGCACGTGGCACACAAGTTGGTGATCGTCGAGTCCCCGGCGAAGGCCCGCACGATCGGCGGGTACCTCGGAGCGGGGTACGTCGTCGAGTCCTCCATCGGCCACATCCGTGACCTCCCGAACTCCGCAGCGGACACTCCGGCCAAGATCAAGGACAAGCCGTGGGGCCGCCTGGCGGTCGACGTCGACAACGGATTCGCCCCCTACTACGTCGTGCCGCGCGACAAGAAGAGCCACATCACCAAGCTCAAGTCGCTGCTCAAGGACGCCGACGAGCTCTTCCTGGCCACCGATGAGGACCGCGAGGGAGAGGCCATCGCCTGGCACCTCCTCGACGAGCTCAAGCCCAAGGTCCCGGTCAAGCGGATGGTCTTCCACGAGATCACCAAGTCCGCGATCCTCGAGGCCGCCGACAACCCGCGCGACATCGACATGGACCTCGTCGAGGCCCAGGAGGCCCGCCGCATCCTCGACCGCCTCTACGGCTACGAGGTCAGCCCGGTGCTGTGGCGCAAGGTGATGAGCGGCCTGTCCGCCGGCCGGGTCCAGTCGGTCGCGACCCGGCTCGTCGTCGACCGTGAGCGCGAGCGGATGGCGTTCAAGGTCGCGTCGTACTGGGACCTCGAGGGCACCTTCGATGCCGGCTCCGGCCACGAGCAGCGCATGTTCCCGGCCAAGCTGCACTCGATCGACGGCGCCCGCGTGGCCCGCGGCTCCGAGTTCGGGGCCGACGGGCTGCTGAAGGCCGAAGCTGGCGTCGTCCACCTCGACCAGCGCAAGGCCGAGGCCCTGGTCCAGGCGCTGGACGACACGACGTACGACGTGCGCTCGGTGGAGTCCAAGCCCTACCGCCGCTCGCCGTACGCACCGTTCCGCACCACGACCCTGCAGCAGGAAGCCAGCCGCAAGCTCGGACTTGGTGCCGCGCAGACGATGAGCCTCGCGCAGCGGCTCTATGAGAACGGCTACATCACCTACATGCGCACCGACTCCACCACCCTCAGCGGTGCCGCGATCGGTGCGGCCCGCGACCAGGTGCGTGAGCTGTACGGCGCGGAATATCTCCCCGACGCGCCTCGCGTCTATGCCTCCAAGGTGAAGAACGCCCAGGAGGCGCACGAGGCGATCCGCCCGGCGGGCGAGTCCTTCCGCACGCCGGCCCAGACCGGGCTGACCGGTGGCGAGTTCCGGCTCTACGAGCTGATCTGGATGCGCACCGTTGCGTCCCAGATGAAGGATGCGGTCGGCAACACGGTCTCGGTCCGCCTGGGCGGCGCCGCGGCGACCGGCGAGGACGTCGTCTTCACGGCCAGCGGCCGCACGATCACCTTCCACGGCTTCCTCAAGGCGTACGTCGAGGGCACCGACTCCACCGAGTCCCAGTCCGACGACGCCGAGGCCAAGCTGCCCAACCTGACGCAGGGCGAGGCGGTCACGAGCGCCAGCCTGAGCGCGAGCGGTCACGAGACCCGGCCTCCGGCGCGGTTCACCGAGGCCACGCTGGTCAAGGAGCTCGAGGAGCGTGAGATTGGCCGTCCGTCGACGTACGCCTCGATCATCGGCACGATCATCAACCGCGGTTACGTGTTCAAGAAGGGCCAGGCGCTGGTGCCGGCCTGGATTGCCTTCTCCGTCGTACGCCTGCTGGAGGAGCACTTCACCCGGCTGGTGTCCTATGAGTTCACCGCCGGCATGGAGGACATCCTCGACGACATCGCCGGCGGTCGACGCGACCGGGTGACTGAGCTGGGCGAGTTCTACTACGGCTCCGAGCGCGTCCAGGGCCTGCACCCGCTGGTCAACGGCCTCGGTGAGATCGACGCCAAGGAGCTGGCGACCTTCCCGGTCGGCGGCCCCGAGACCGGGATCGCTCTGCGCGTCGGCAAGTACGGCCCCTACCTCGAAGGCCCCGGCGACGACGGCGCCCCGGCCGCGAAGCGGGCCAACGTGCCCGACGACCTGCCGCCCGACGAGCTGACCCTCGAGAAGGCTGTCGAGCTGCTGGCCAACCCGGCCGGCGAGGAGACCGAGCTCGGCACCGACCCCGAGTCGGGCCTGGTGATCGTGGCCAAGAACGGCCGTTTCGGTCCCTATGTCACCGAGCTGCTGCCCGAGGACGCCCCCAAGTCGCGCAAGGCGCGCACCGGCTCGCTGTTCAAGTCGATGTCGCTCGAGACGGTCACGCTCGCCGACGCGCTCAAGCTGATGTCGCTGCCGCGCGTGGTCGGGGTTTCGCCGGAGGGCGAGGAGATCACCGCCCAGAACGGCCGCTACGGGCCCTATCTCAAGAAGGGCACCGACTCCCGGTCGATCGAGACCGAGGACCAGATCTTCGAGATCACGCTCGACGAGGCGCTCGCGATCTATGCCCAGCCGAAGCAGCGTGGTCGTGCCGCAGCGGCCCCGCCGCTCAAGGAGCTCGGCCCCGACCCGGTGTCGGGCAAGCCGATGGTGGTCAAGGCCGGCCGGTTCGGCGAGTACGTCACCGACGGCGAGACCAACGCCACCCTCCGCAAGGACGACTCCGTTGCCGA
>Ga0070698_100001447_pt1 | contig 26354 bp, 28 predicted proteins | sample KBSK1502metaG_FD_65477 | JGI IMG/M metagenome (GOLD analysis project Ga0070698, IMG submission 65477) | Corn, switchgrass and miscanthus rhizosphere microbial communities from Kellogg Biological Station, Michigan, USA - KBS K1-50-2 metaG | ecosystem: Host-associated > Plants > Roots >... | reverse complement strand
AGCGGGATCAAGACGCCCCAGTCCATCGGCGCCGTCGCCGCGCCGGGATCGTTCGCGCCGAAGCTTGCGCCGACGACCGGGAGGCCGGCGTCGTGCATGGCGACGACACAGTCGGCCGCAAGCCTCAGGTCTACCGGGCACGAGAGCTCGACCTCCGGCGCATCGAACTCTGCGAGTCTCCCTGCGAGCGTGCCTGCCAGCACAACCGCGAAGTGACCAGGAACGTGGACGTTGTGCGGTGTTAGCACGATCGTCGCCTGCGGTGCGGCGGCGGCGAAGCGACGGCCGAGCTCCTCGAGCGCAGCATGCGTGTCGTCCGCACCTTGAACTGCCGCCGCGGGCACGCCCGGCACGGCCACCGTTCCGTGCGGCGCGATCGCAGCGAAGACGAGGCTCACTCGAGCGAGTTGAGCCGGTCGACGAGGAGGCCGAGGAACCCGTCAGCGTCGATATCGACTCCGACGTGCGTGTTCGGCCAGCGCTCTGTCCGCCGCCAGAGATCGACGACCGTGCGGCCTCGGCAGAGCTCGGATTCGGTCTCGATCTCGACGTTGCGCTCGGCGGTCCGGACAAGGTTCGAATTCAGGACGTGCGCAACCGCGACCGCGTCGTGGATCGGCGAGCCGTCGAAGCCGTACACCTCGCGATGAAAACGGTTGTAGAACTGCAGCAGCTGTTTCACCATTTCCCCAACGCGGCCGGTCAACCGATCGTTGTAGGTGTCAGTGAAGAGGGCCTTGTGCGTGACGTCGAGGCCGATCATGGTCACGTCGATCCCGCTCGAGAAGACGCGCGCCGCGGCCTCCGGATCGCACCAGATGTTGAACTCGGCGGCGGGTGTGACGTTCCCTTCCGCGATTGCTCCGCCCATCAGCACGATCCGCTCCGGGCGAGCGTCGGGATGCAGGGCCAGCATGAGCGCCACGTTCGTCAGCGGCCCGGTCGGCACGAGCGTGACGGGCTCTTCCGCTTGGCGGATCTTGTCTGCGAGGAAATCGGCCGCGTGGCGCTCGACCGGCGCACGCTGGGGGGGTGGCAAGTCCGGCCCGTCCATTCCCGTCTCGCCGTGCACGTACGCGGCGACGAACGGCTCACGGACGAGCGGGCGGTCCGCGCCGGCAGCGACCGGGATCTCCGGTCGGCCGGCGAACTCGAGCACGCGGATCGCGTTCGCGGTCGTCTTGTCGAGCGTCTGGTTCCCCGCGACGGTGGTCACGCCGACGAGCTCCACCTCCGGCGAGGCCAGCGCGAGCAGGAGCGCGATCGCGTCGTCGTGGCCGGGATCGCAGTCAAGGAGGATCGGCGTCGGAGTCATGCCGTGAGTATCTCGTCTACCTCAGCCGCGGTCGGTAGCGACGGTTGGGCGCCAAACCGCGAAGCGGCGATCGCACCTGCCGCGCATGCTCGCCGGAGGCCCTCCTCCGGATCGCGTCCCTCCAGCAGCGAGACGACCAGGCACGCGGTGAAAGCGTCGCCTGCGGCGGTCCCGTCAACGGCCTCGACCACCGGTGGCCGGGCGCGTGCGACCTCCTTGCCGGCCTCGAGCAGGACCGCTCCCTCCTCCCCCAGTGTGAGCGCTAGCAGTGGCTGCTTGCCGATGATGTCGGCCTCGTACCGGTTCGCGACCACGAGCTCGGCCTCGACGGGCAGCGTCCTCGCCGGTGCCGCGTTGACGCAGAGCCAGTCGGCTTGCGCGCGAGCCTCTCTGAGCGCCTCGTCCGGGATCTCGAGCTGAGCGAGGACATTGCCGTCGACCGAAAAGCCGCCGATACATGCATTGGCCCCGGGCACGACGACGATGACGTTCTCGCCGTCGTTGGCGACGAGGATGATCGCGATCCCGGTCGGCTCCCCGGTCCTGCGCACATCCAGCTCGACTTCGGCTTCCCGCAGACCGCTTAGTGCATCGTCGGCGTTCGCATCCTCGCCAGTGCACCCCACCATCCGGACGCGCGCTCCGAGGCGAGCGGCCGCGACTGCCTGGTTCGCGCCCTTCCCACCTGGGATGCGCTCCAGCATGGCTCCGCTGAGCGACTCGCCCGGACGGGGCAGCCGCTCGACTCTCGCCACGAGGTCGAGGTTGATCGACCCGACGACGTTCAACTGAGGCGGCAAGTGCTGGTCAGGCGGCAAGCGCGCGCAGGTCGAGCGCCGCTCGCTCCAGGTTCTCGCGCAGGTCGAAAAGGCCGGCCCAGAGGGACGACCGATCGGGAATCGCCTCGATCCGAGCCATGTCGGCCAGCCCCTCGAGCGCCCGGATGAGCACGGCAAGCTCGAGGTAGGCCTGGGCGACTCGCGTCGAGCACGCGCTCACGCCTGCGCGTCTCAGTACGGGTGCCCAGTCGATCAGCTCACCGGCTCCAGGGCCGCCGTACCACGAGCGTCCCTCTGCGCGATCGGACTCGAGCTCCAGCAGGTAGCGGTCGAGCGGACGATCCAGGCCGGCGATCGCGGTCTCGGCTCGATCGGCTGCATGACGCAGTGCCGCCTGCCGCGCGCCGGGGGTCGACGGAGACGCGTCCCCACGCGCCCAGCGCTCGAGCAGACGGCAGAACGCGAGTGCGGCGGCCTCGCACGCGCCGAGCTGGCCGACGAGCCGCAGTGCCGTCGCCCACTCGGCCGCGTGGTCCTGCAGCACGTCTGCCCAGCCGGGCTCTCTCGCTCGAATCGTCGACATGGTTTCTAGACTTCGACTCCTAGACCTCGACTACTACCGGGAGGATCATCGGCCTGCGGCGGGTCCGGTCGTAGACCAATTGTCCCAGCTCGTCGTGGAGGTGTTCCTGCAGGAGCTTGATCTCGCTGATCTGTTCGCGCAGACACCTCTGCAGAACGCGGTCGGCCTCTTCCCGCAACTCTTCCAGCAAGGGGCCCGACCCGTCTCCGAAACCGCGCGCGATCAGCTCCGGCGCTCCTGCTGAGCCCCCGTTGGAGGAGGCAAGCGTTGCGACGATGATGAGAACGCCGTCCTCCGACAGGCGGCGCCGGTCGCGCAGGGCGACGTCGTGTACATCCCCCACGCCCAGGCCGTCGACGAAGGCAATCCCCGTTTCCACCTCACCGACTACGCTTGCACCTTCACGCGACAGCTCAACGACCGTCCCGTTCTCGGCCAGGAGGATCGCGCTTGCCGGCACGCCTGCGTCGCGGGCGAGCTGAGCATGGGCCGCGAGCATGCGGAACTCCCCGTGCACCGGCATCACTGCGCGCGGGCGTAGCAGCGACAGCAAGGTGCGGAGCTCCTCGGCGCACGCGTGCCCCGAGACGTGCACCGGAGCGATCTCCTGATGCAGGACCTCCGCTCCCGACTTGGCGAGCTGGTTGATGGTGTCGTGGACACGCAGCTCGTTTCCCGGCACTGGCTTGGCCGAGATGATCACCGTGTCGCCACGCTCCACTCCGATCGTGGGGTGATCGTTGTAGGCGATGCGTGTGAGCGCCGAGAGCGGCTCGCCCTGGCTGCCCGTGCAGAGGATCAGCTGTTCGTGCGGCGGCAGACCCTCGAGCTCCGGCGGTCGCACGAGAACCCCTTCGGGCACGTCCATATACCCCAGGTTGCGCGCGATGTTCGCGTTCTTGCGCATCGAGCGGCCGACGAGGCAGACCTTGCGCCCGAGACCGACGCCGACGTCGATCGCCTGCTGCATACGGTGGACATTCGACGCAAACGAGGAGACGAGGATGCGACCCTCGCGCAGCGGAAAGATTTGACGGAAGGCCTCGCCGACGATTCTCTCGGAGGGCGTAAAGCCGGGCCGCTCCGCGTTCGTCGAGTCCCCCAGCAGGAGGTCGACGCCACGGTTGCCGAACTCGGCTAGGCGGCCGACATCGGTCCTGAGACCGTCCACGGGCGTGTGGTCGAGCTTGTAGTCGCCGGTGTGCACGATCCGTCCTGCCGGTGTCTCGAGCACGATCGCAACCGAGTCGGGAATCGAATGCGCCATGCGCACGAACTCGATTCGGAATGGGCCCACGTCGCGCGGCGAATCGTCGGGGTGCACCTCGAGCAGGTCGACAGCCCGTAGAAGCCCGTGCTCGTCCAGCTTCGACTTGACCAGGCCGAGCGTGAGGCGCGTCGCCCAGACCTCCGGAATCGGCACCTCCCGCAGCAAGTACGGGAGCGCACCCACGTGATCCTCGTGGCCATGAGTGAGGACCACGGCTCTGATCGAGTCGGCCCGCTCGCGGAGATACCCGAAATCCGGCAGCACGAGGTCGACTCCCAGGTGCTCGTCGCGCGGAAAGGCGAGGCCGGCATCGACGACGACGATCGTGTCGCCGCATTCGTAGACGGTCATGTTCTTTCCGACCTCACCGAGGCCGCCCAGGGCGACGATCCTGCAGGTATCGCTCATCTACTCGAAGTGTAAGCGGGTCGGCCGGCGGAGCCGAAGCCACCGCTTGCGGTGGCTTCGTCAGGACGCCGAGGGTTAGACAGCCACGGGGCTGAGGGCTCCTAGCCGTTCGAGACAGTCCCGAACGCGAGCGATCTCTTCCTCGGTCGCCGGGACGAGAGGCAGGCGCAGGTCGCCGACGTCGTGTCCGAGGAGGTTCAGCGCCGCCTTGATCGCGATCGGGTTCGTTTGCACGCCGAGCAGCTCATATGCGGGCGCGAGCTCCTGGTCGATTCGTTTGGCAGCCTCGGAATCTCCATCGCGGTACGCCCGGACCATCGCCTTCACCCGGGGTCCGACGACGTGCGTGTGGACGCAGACACCGCCTATCCCTCCGAGCTCGAGGAAGGGATAGATCAGATTGTCGTCGCCCGCGTAGAGATCGAGGTCGGTGTCCGTGACGATCCGACGCGCCTGGTCGAGGTCGGCGTTCGCCTGCTTGACGGCCTTGACACTCGGGATCCGGGCGAGCCTGCCGATCGTCTCGGGCTCGATGTTGATCACGACCCGACCGGGGATGTTGTAGGCGACGATGGGTTTGTCGCTCACGTCGGCGATCGCCTCGAAGTGCGCGACGATCCCGCGCTGCGGCGGCTTGTTGTAGTACGGCGTGACCACGAGAAAGCCGTCGACGCCGATTTCGTGGGCCTTGCTCGTCAGGTGGACGGAGTGGGCCGTCGAGTACGTGCCCGTCCCGGCGATCACCGTCGCACGCCCTCCCAGCTTGTCGACCGCCACCCGGAAGAGCTCGAGCCGCTCCTCGTCGGTGAGTGTCGGGCTCTCGCCGGTAGTGCCCGCAACGACGATCCCGTCCGAGCCGTTGTCGACGAGGTGCTGCGCAAGCTCGCCGAAGCGGTCATAGTCGATCGAGCCCTCGTCCCTGAAGGGGGTGACGATAGCGGTCAGGATCTCGCCCAGCACGGGCTCTAGTCTACTGCCGTGGCTGTGTCGATCCGTGCCGCGGAGCCGCGTGACGCCGAGGCGATCGCGGGACTGCTCGTCCAGCTCGGCTATCCGGCGGACGTCGCGGCAATCGTGCCGCGCCTCGAACGGCTGGGCATCGTCGGCGACTCGGTGGCGGTCGCCGAGGTCGGCGGCAAAGTTGTCGGCCTCGCGCATCTGCAGGTGTCGCCGGCCATCGAAAGCGACCGCCCAGCCGCCAAGCTGGGCGCGCTCGTGGTCGACGAAGCATCGCGCCGGCAGGGCGTCGGCCGGGCACTGATCGCTGCAATGAAGGAAGAGGCGCGTTCGCGCGGGTGTGGCGTGTTCTTCCTGACGACCTCCGAGCTACGCGACGACGCGCATGCCTTCTACGAGCAGGTGGGCCTGCAGCAAACCGGTCGGCGTTACGGCACCACGCTGAGCCAGTAGTCGATCCACTCTTCACGGGTTGCGCCGACGCGGTCGTACACGCGTCGAGCGCGGCCATTGTCCCGTGCTGTCTGCCAGCTCAGCTTCACGGCACCGTGACGCCGGCTCTCGTCCTGACACGCGGCGATGAGCGCCTCGGCGACGCCGGTCCCGCGAGACTTCGGGACGACGAAGAGGTCGTGCATCGTCGCGTTCCGGGCCGCGATCAGCGTGTCCCAGCTCCAGTAGATCGTCGCAAACCCCACCGATTCGCCGCCGTCGCGTGCGAGCAGCTGGACGCCTTCCCGCTCCGGGTCGTCGATCAGGGCTCGCGAGACAGCGAGCAGCGCGCCATCCGAGGGGGCGACCTCGTAGAAGTCGCAGTAGCCGCGAAGCAAAGGAAGCAGATCGGCGAGATCGCCGGTCTGGACGCGTGCGATCTCGCCCACGAAGCGCCCGTTCAGAGCAGAGCGTCCAGTCCGACGGTCAACCCGGGCGGCAGGGTCGCGAGCTTGTCGAGAGCCAGTAGGACGCCGGGCACGAATGCCTCGCGGGAAAACGTGTCGTGCCGGAGGGTCAGCAGCTGGCCGTCCCCACCGAAGAGCACCTCCTGGTGCGCGACGAGGCCGGGAAGTCGCACCGAGTGAATCGCAGGATTGCCGCCGATCAGCTCCGCGGTGGCTCTCGCGGTGCCCGACGGCGCGTCCTTCTTCGCCTCGTTGTGCAGCTCCACGATCTCAGCGCGGGACAGGTGTTCGGCGGCTTCCTGCGCGAAGCGCATCATCAGCACGGCGCCGAGAGCGAAGTTCGGGGCGTGAAAGCACGCAACCCCCCGCCCACGTGCCAGCTCGTCCACCCGCGCCTGGTCGAACCCCGTGGTACCGATGACGCACGGAATCCCCCGTTCGAGGGCAGCCACGACGTTCGGCTCGACCGCCTGGGGGACGGTGAAATCGACCATTGCCTCGGCCGCCTCGAGCTCGACGAGTCTGTGACCCTCGGCCTCCAGCGCCGGAGCGAGGACGCGGCCCACTTTGCCGCCGCGCCCGTTCAGCACGACCCTCACGCAGCCCGCGCCAGCGCAGTTGGGTTGATGCGTCTCGCAGCCGTGCGGAACGCTCGCTCGTTCGGGCCGATGCCGGAGATCGAGAGCTTCTCGGATGCGAAGAGGAGCCCGGCGAGCTCCGCCACCTCCTCAGGCTCCACGGCCTCGATCTCCGCGATGATCCGTTTGAACGAGAGCAGCTCGGTGTCCGTGATCAGCGACTTCCCAAGCCGGCTCATCCGGTTCGACGTCGATTCCATCGAGAGCATGATCCGTCCCTTGAGGTTCTCCTTCGCGCGGGCGATCTCGTCCTGGCGCAGGTTCCCCGCTGCGATGTCGGCCAGCTCGGCGGCGGCGATCTCCAGGCAGGTGGCGAGGTTCTCCTCGCGGGTCCCGACGTAGATCCCGACCAGGCCCGTGTCCGTGTACTGCGATGCAAACGAGTAGACGGAGTACGCCAGCCCGCGCTTCTCACGGATCTCCTGGAAGAGCCGCGAGGAGGCCGAGCCGCCGAGAATCGAGTCGAGGATCGACGCCGCGAACCGTCGCCGGTCCGATCGTGCGATCCCGGGAGCGCCGATGCAGACGTGGTACTGCTCGGTGTCCTTTCTGACGAAGCGAAAGCCAGGCGCGGGAGCCTTCACGAGCGGGCGCCTCACACGCGGCCCGCCCGCAGGCGGCCGCTGATGGCTCTGCGCACGCTGCAGCATCCGGATCAGCTTGTTGTGCTCCACGTTGCCGGCAGCTGCGATGACGACATTGCCGCCGGCGTACATCTGTCGGTGATACGTCGAAAGCACGCGACGCGTCACCGACGAGATGACGTCGGCCGTACCGATCACGGGCCGGCCGAGCGGATGGTTCCCGAAGACGGCTTCGGAGAAGAGATCGTGCACGAGCTCCTGGGGCGTGTCCTCATACATGGCGATCTCCTCGAGCACGACCTCCCGCTCCGCGTCGAGCTCGGCGAAGGAGGGAGCAGAGACCATGTCGGTGATGACGTTCAGCGCTGTCTGAACGTGGGCGTCTGGAACGCGCGCGTAGACCATCGTGTGCTCGCGGGACGTTGCCGCGTTCAGCTCGCCCCCGAGGCCGTCGAAAATCTCGGCGATCTGCTGCGCCGTGTACGACTTCGAGCCCTTGAACAGGAGATGCTCGATGAAGTGCGAGACCCCGGCCTTGGCCTCGGTCTCGTCTCGCGAGCCCGCACCGATCCAATAGCCGAGCGCGACCGAGCGGACGCTCGGGACGCGCTCGGAGATGACTCGCTCGCCCGAATCGAGCTCGGACAGAACGTATTTCTGCACCACGGCATTATCCCTGCGACTGACTACGCGAGCTCGGGGACGAGGTCGCCATGAGCCTCGAGCAACAGGTCGACCAGCTCCTGGATTTCCGTCAGCGAGAGCTCGGCGGCCGTGTGCGGATCGAGCATGGCGGCGTGGTACACGTGCTCCCTCCTGGCGGTCAGGGCCGCCTCGACCGTCAGCTCCTGGACGTTGACGTTGGTCTTGATGAGCGCCGCCAGCTGCGGCGGTAGGGAGCCGACGGCATGCGGCGTGATGCCGCGCCCGTCCGCGACACACGGCACCTCGACGCAGCAACGAGCGAGATTGTCGATCAACCCGTCGTTCATCACGTTGCCGTTGAACCGAAACGGCTCGCCGGTCTCGAGCGCTCGCACGACGCGGATCCCGAACTCCTCGCTCCGCGCGGCAGGGAGGCCGTCAGCGTCGCCTGCCCGATCGGCAAGCTGGGCCTCGCACCGTCGCAGATACTCGTCCAGTGGAACGTTGAACTCGGCTACGAGCTCGGGGCGCGCCGCTTTGATGAACCAGGGCACGTACTCGGCGAGATGCTCGGACGACTCCGTGCAGAAGTAGCCGAAGTGACGCAGTACCTCGTAGCGCACCCGATTCCAGTCTGGGATGTCCCGCAGCGCGCGGAGCTGCGGATACACGTCGCGACCCAAATGCCGGAGCTCGAGGTAGAAAGCCAAGTGGTTGACACCGGCGCAGACGTACTCGAGCTCGTCCGCGGGGACACCGAGGTCGTAGGCGAGCTCGCGTGCGGTCCCCTGCACCGAGTGGCAGAGGCCGATCGTCCGGATCGGGCTCGATCGCGCGACCGCCCAGCAAAGCATCGCCATCGGGTTGACGTACTGCAGCAGCAGCGCATCGGCACAAAGCTCCTCCATGTCGCGACAGACCTCGAGGAGAACCGGAATCGTGCGGAGCCCGCGCATGATGCCGCCGATCCCGACCGTGTCGCCGATCGTCTGACGTAAGCCGAAGCGCTTCGGAATGTCGAAATCCGTGACGGTCGCGGGCCGATAGCCACCGACCTGGAACATCGTGAACACGTAGTCGGCGTCCGCCAGCGCGGCGCGGCGATCGCAGGTTGTCTCGATCGTGGCGGCGGCGCCGGCTCGTGTCGCGAGACGGCGCGCGACCAGCTCCGACGTGCGCAGTCGTTCTCGGTCGATGTCCATCAATGCGATCGTCGTACCGTGGCCAAGCTCCGGGTAGCTGAGCAAGTCGCCGATCAGGTTGCGGGCGAACACCGTCGAGCCGGCGCCGACCAAGGCGACCTTCACCGAGGGCTATCTCCGGGCACTAGGTTGAGGTTCGCATGAGGACGACCTTCTGGGCGCCTGGCCGCGTGAACCTGATCGGCGAGCACACCGATTACAGCGGCGGTCTCGTGCTGCCCATGGCGATCGACCGCGGCATCACCGTGTCGGTCGAGCCCGCCGATTTCATCGTCCTGACGTCCGAGGGCGTACAGGTCGTGGTCGGTGCCGACGGACGCGGCGCCGTCGAGGGTTGGGGTCGCTATGTCGGGGCGGTGGCGCGCGAGCTCGCCGCACTCGGCCGCAAGCCGGCTGGAATGCGCGGGCTGGTCGAGTCCGATCTGCCACAGGGGGCCGGCCTGGGCTCCTCCGGGGCGCTCGAGGTCGGGGTCGCCCTCGCGCTCTGCCACGTCGCGGGCTTCCAGCTGGATCCGCTCGAGCTCGCTCTCGCGTGCCAACGCTCCGAGCAAAGGGCGGTCGGGGTGCCTTCCGGGGTCCTCGATCAGGCGGCCTCGCTGCTCGGACGGGCCGGCACCGCGCTGCTCCTCGACTGCGGCTCGCTGGACCATCGCTCGATCCCTCTGCCGGAGGAGCTGGCCGTTCTCGTCGTCGACTCCGGGGAACGGCACGCGCACGAGGGCTCCGGTTACGGAGACCGCCGCCGCGAGCTCGAAGCGGGCGTGGCGGCGAGGGTTCGTCACGTCACGAGCGAGAACGAGCGCGTCCGCGCGACCGCGATCGCGCTGGAGCGAGGCGACACGCAAGCCCTCGGTGAGCTCTTCGCGGCGAGTCACGCCAGCCTGCGGGACGACTACGAGGTTTCGACGCCGACTCTCGACACAGTCGTCGAAGCGGCGCTGGCGGCCGGAGCGATCGGCGCACGTATGACCGGCGGTGGGTTCGGCGGGTCGGTTGTCGCGCTCGCCGAGCGCGATCGTTCCCAAGCCGTCCTCGCCTCCACGCTCGAGCGTGCTGGCACCCACGGATGGATTGTCCGGCCGAGCGACGGAGCTACTCGACGCAGAACGGATTTCCTTCCGGATCCCGCATGACCGTCCACGTGCGATCCGCATCGTTCTTCATCTCGACCACCGTCGCGCCCGACGTGCGAAGACGCTCGATCTCGGCGTCGCGGTCGTCCGATCTCAGGTCGAGGTGGATCGGATACGACTCCGGCTGCGACTTCTCGCGGCGCTGGAACAGGAAACGCGGCCGGCTGCCGTCCGGATTGCGCGTTGCATAGAAGCTGCTGAGCTCGCGCTCGTCCATGCCGCCGTCGCGCAGCTTCTGCAGGAACGCTTCGTCGACCTCTTCCTCCGCCCAGCCGAAGGCGTCCGCCCAGAAGTGCCCGAGCTCTCGCGGCTCCGCACACGAGAACGTGACGTTGCCGACGTAGCGGTCGGGAAGCGGATTCGGTGGCGTCTGGATGCAGAAGCCGTTCCCCTCGGGATCGCGCATCACGGTCCACGTCTCCGAGAGCTCTCCGATGCTGTGTGACTTCGTCTCCACGAGCCTCGCCCCCAGCGCGAGCAGGCGCAGAAGTTCCGCCTCGCGATCGGGCACGTTCACGTCGAGGTGTATCGGCAGCTCGATCGTCGGCGACTTCTCCATCTGGTTGAAATAGAGCTCTGGCCCCTCGCCGCGGCTTCGCCAGCTCGTGCCGATCGGCTCCGGCGTGTAGCCGTCGAGTACCTGCGCCCAAAACTCGGCGATGGGTTGCGGGTCGTCGCAGGCGAAGGTGATGCGGCGGAGCTCGAGCACCAGGCAATTCAATCCGAAACGACGAGGGCGGCCGGGGCCGCCCTCGTACGCGTCTGCTTGTCGAGCCGAGACTAGCCGTCGCGATCCCGGCCGCGGCCGCCGCGGCCGCCACGGCGCTCACGGTCACCGCGGGGCGGCCGATCATCGGTCCGCTCCCGCGGGGGTGCGTCCTTTGCCCGCTGGATCAGCTCCTCAGGGCTGACCGTGTGGCCGTTCTCGTGCTTCTGGATCAGTTTGAGGCCGATTCGGCCCCGTGCCTTGTCGACCTCCTGTACCAGCACGTCCAGGATGTCTCCGCGGTTGATCACGTCCTCGATGTGCCCGACGCGACCCGGGCCGACGTTCGAGACGTGCAGCAGCCCGTCGGTGCCCTTCTTGAGCTCGACGAACGCGCCGAACTGCGTCGTCTTCACGACCTTGGCGTTCTTGAACTCGTCGCCGACCTCGGGCTCCTTGGTCAGCGTCTCGATCGCCTCGATCGCCGACTTCGCCTTCGCTCCGTCGGTTGCGTAGATGAGGATCGTGCCGTCTTCCTCGATGTCGATCTGCACTTCGTGCTCGGACTCGAGCGCGCGAATGGTCTCGCCGCCCTTGCCGATCACCATGCCGATCTTGTCGGAGTCGATCTTGACGGTCGAGATGCGCGGCGCGTTCTCGTTGAGCTCCGAGCGCACCTCCGGAATCGCCTCGAGCATCTTGTCGAGGATGAACTCCCGGGCTTGCTTCGCCTGCTGGAGCGCGCTCCGCATGATCTCCTGTGTGACGCCGGTGATCTTGATGTCCATCTGGAGCGCGGTCAGCCCGGAACGTGTGCCGGCGACCTTGAAGTCCATGTCGCCGAGGTGATCCTCCGCACCCTGGATGTCCGTCAGGATGACGTAGTCGTCGCCCTCCTTCACGAGTCCCATGGCGATGCCCGACACGGGCGCCGCGATCGGCACGCCTGCATCCATCAAGGCAAGAGTCGAGCCGCAGACCGAGCCCATCGACGACGAGCCGTTCGACTCGAGCGTCTCCGAGACGATGCGGATCGTGTACGGGAACTCCGCCGCCGGCGGGATCACGGCCTCGAGCGCCCGCTGCGCCAGTGCGCCGTGGCCGATGTCACGCCGCTTCGGGCCGCGCATCATGCCGGTCTCCCCGACCGAGTAGGGCGGGAAGTTGTAGTGGTGCATGAAGCGGCGGTCCGTCTCGAGCGAGAGGTCGTCGATCCGCTGGCCCTCCTTCGCGGTGCCGAGCGTCAGGAGCGACATGATCTGGGTCTGCCCGCGCGTGAACAGTCCGGAGCCGTGCACGCGGGGGGCGACCCCAACCTCGCAGGTGATCGGGCGGATCTCGTCGGGACTGCGGCCGTCAGGCCGGTTCTTGTCGATCGCGATCTTGCGGCGGACGAGCTCCTTGTAGATCGCCTCCGCAGCCTTCTTGACGTAGTTCCTCGTCAGCGAGTCTTTCGCGACGGGGAACTCTCCATCGCCGGCGGCGGGACCGACCGGGAACGGGAGCTCCACCGTTTCGACGATCCGATCGAAGAGGAGCTGCCGCTTTGCGGACTTGAGCTCCTTCGAGTCCTGCTCGGCGTCGGTCAGGGTTCGCAGCTCGCCCTCGAACTGATCGCGCACCGGTCCGGTGACGGCTTCGAGGCGGGCGCGCTCGAGCACCGTTGCGAGGCTCATCTTGCGCTGCAGCTGGCGAAGGACGTCATCCTCGGTCGATTCCATGCTCAGCTCGCCGAGCGCATCCTCGGCGACGGCGTCGGCGGCACGCAGCCCTTCCGACTCGATGCGCTGCCGAATCGCGTCGCCGAACTCGCGCTCGATCTCCTCGGTGATGCCGTCATCGAGCCACTTCGCCCTCCCGGCGTGACGCTGGAGGTCGAGTTGCGCCTCGCAGAGCTTCTTGATCTCCGAGTGGGCGAGCTCGAGCGCCTCGAGCAGCTTGTCCTCGGGAACCTCATTGGCACCTGCTTCGACCATCGTCAGGCCCTCGAACGTGCCGACCACGATCAGGTCGAGCTCGGTCTGCTCCTCTACCTCGACCAGGGTCGGGTTGACGACGAGCTCGCCGTCGATCAGCCCGATCCGCACGGCCCCGACCGGGCCGATGAACGGAAGCGGTGAGATCATCAGCGCGGCCGAGGCGCCGTTGATGCACAGGATGTCGTGTGCGGTGATCAGGTCGGCGCTCAACACAGTGCAGATCACCTGCGTCTCGTTCTTGTAGCCCTTCGGCCATAGCGGCCGGATCGGGCGGTCGATCATGCGCGCCGTCAAGATCGCCCGTTCGGTCGGTCGGCCTTCGCGCTTGAAGAAGCCGCCGGGGATCTTCCCGGCTGCGTACATACGCTCCTCTACGTCGACGGTCAGTGGGAAGAAGTCCGCGCCCTCGCGCGGCTCCATCCGGCCCTGTGCCGTCGCCAGCACCATCGTCTCGCCTGAGCGAACAACGACGGCGCCGTCGGCTTGCTTGGCCAGCTTGCCGGTCTCGAACGTCAGCTCCTGTCCGCCGATGGTCACGCTGACCTCGGCCCGGGGCTCCGTGGCAATCGCTGCCATATGTCTATTCCTCCACTCTGCTTTGCGAAGAGTGGGGACTCGAGTCAGCGTCGCGGACGGCGCTCGCTCGAATCTCCACCCTTCGGGGTTCTGAAGCTAGCGCCTGAGGCCTAGCTCCTTGATCAGGGCTCTGTAGCCCTCGAGATCTCTCTTCTGGAGATACGTCAGGAAACGGCGGCGGCGTCCGACGAGCTTCAGCAAGCCCCGGCGCGAATAGTGATCCTTGGGATGCGCGCGCAGATGCTCGGTGAGGTCGTTGATGCGCCGTGTCAACAGCGCGACCTGCACCTTGGTGGAACCGGTATCTGCCGTGCTCGCGCCGTGTTGCTGGACGATCTCCTCTTTCACTTCCTTCGTCAGGCTCATCTCTCTCCTTCGTTTCGTCAGTCCCAGCAGTCCGCCGGAAGCAGGCGGAATGCCGCGGCTGCGTCGCGCGACAGGGTAGCAATCGCAGGTCGCTATTCCGCTATTTGAGAAGTTGCCGGCCGATGCGCCGCTGTGCGACCAGCAAGCCGCCGGTACCGAGCAGGAGCAGGACGGCGACGTTGACGAGCTGGGCCCACCCCACGGTTCCCAGGTTGAGCGCCCGCAGGAGCTCGATCGCGTGGTAGAGCGGCGAGCAGCGGACGACCCACTGGATCGCCGCCGGGTAGGTGGAGAGCGGAAAGAAGGTGGCGGAGAAGAGGAACATCGGCAGCTGCACGAGCGCGATCAGCTCGAAGTCCTGCCACGTCCGCATGAAGGTCGTCGCCGCGACACCCAGACCGGCGAAAGCGAAGCCGATGAGCACGGCGCCGGGAAGCGCGAGCACGCCCCAGGCTGAGTCGATCAGGCCGAGCACGCCCGCTACCGCCATGAACGAGATCGCGTAGAGAAAGCCTCGGAAGAGCGCCCAGGCCGTCTCTCCGATTGCGACGTCCGCCGGGCCGATCGGCGTTGAAAGCACCGCGTCGTACACCCTCGCGTACTTCATCTTCCAGAACACGTTTCCGGCGTCGTAGACGGCTCCGTTCATGGCCGCCGAAGCGAGCAGGGCAGGAGCGACGAAGCTCGCGTACTCGACCAGCCGGCCGTTCGGCAAGGGCACCTTGCCCACAAAATGGCCGAGCCCGATGCCCATCGAGAAGAGGTAGAAGAGGGGCTCGAAGACGCCGGAGAAGATGATCATCCAGGTGCGGCGGTAGACCATCAGGTTGCGTTCGAACAGCAGCCCTCCCCTGCTTCCGGCGATCGTCGCGGAGGTCATTGCATCAGCCTTCGTGTGTACGTACGCTCCGCCCAGAGCAGCCCCACCACGACGAAGGCGAGCAGATAGACGACGTGGCCGAGCGCGCGGAGTGGGTGCACTGAGCCGAGGGTGAGCTCACGGCACAGGTCGACGCCGTGCCACAACGGTGTCGCGTAGGCGACCCACTCCAGCGGCAAGGGCAGGCGCGAGACTGGGAAGAAGGTCCCGGAGAAGAGGAACATCGGCACGATCACGAAGCGGTTGACCGGAACGAACGCGGCCTCGTTGTCCCGCGTCGCCGCGAGGCGGCAAAGGGCGCCGTGAAGGCCGCGCCGATCAGGACAGCGGCGGGAAGCGCAAGCATGCCGTAGGCCGACTCGACGGCTCCGAATGCGGCGATCACGACGAGGTAGACGGCGCTGGTGGCGGCGACTCGAACCGTCATCCACAGCTGATGGCCGAGGGCGATGTCGCGTGGCCCGATTGGCGTCGCGAGCATCGCGAAGTACTGGCGTGTCCACCGGAACGAGCCCATGACGGGCCAGGAAGCCTCAGCGGAAGCGATCGTCATCGCGCTCGCTGCGAGCAGACCCGGCGCGACGAAGTCGACGTACGGGACACCGAGATCCTGTCCCCCGGACTTGTTCACGAGCGTGCCGAGGCCGACGCCGAGCGCTCCGAGATAGAAGACCGGATTGATGATGCTCGTCACGACCGTGCCGCGCCAGACGCGGCGGTACTGCACGACCCAGTACTCAAAGGCGCGCAGTGTCAGGGCGAAGGCGCTCACTCTCTTCTCTTCTACTCTTCCACCAACGTCCGTCCCGTCAGGTGGAGGAACACGTCCTCGAGCGTCGCGCGGCGAACAAGCATGCTCTCGGGCTCGAGCCCGAGATCGTGGACGTGCGTGGCCGTCTGGTCGCCGTCGTCCGTGTAGAGCAGTAACCGGTCCGGCAGCGCTTCGAGGCGGCGAGCAAGCCCGTCCATCTGCCGTGTGATTTCCGTTGCGACCTCCTCGGTCTCGTGCTCGGCCCGAAAGCGCAGCTCGACCACCTCGCGCGTCGAGTAACGGCGGATCAGCTCCTGGGGCGAGCCCTCGGCCGCGATCTTGCCCTTGTCCATCACGACGAGCCGGTCGCAGAGCTGCTCCGCCTCGTCCATGTAGTGCGTCGTCAGGATGAGAGTGACTCCGCGGAGCTTGAGCCGGAACAGGCGGTCCCAGACCGTGTGGCGTGCCTGCGGATCCAGGCCGGTGGTCGGCTCGTCGAGCAGGAGCACGTCGGGGTCGTTGACCAACGACCGCGCGATCGTCAGGCGCCGTTTCATGCCGCCGGAGAGCGGCTCCACCCTGTCGTTCGCGCGCTCGCTCAGCTGGACGAACTCGAGCAGCTCGTCGGCGCGCTTGCCAAGCTCGGCGCGCGGGAGGCCGAAGTAGCGCCCGTAGATGATGATGTTCTCGCGAACGGTGAGCTCCATGTCGAGCGTGTCCTGCTGCGGCACGACGCCGAGTCGGGCGCGGATGTCGGGACCGTCAGTCACGGGATCGCGACCGAGGATGCGGAGCGTTCCTCCCGAGGGTGGCGACACGCAGCCGACCATCCGCATGGTGGAGGTCTTGCCCGCGCCGTTCGGCCCGAGGAAGCCGAACGCTTCACCCGCCTGCACGTCGAAGTCGATTCCGTCGACGGCGACGAGCGGGCCGAAGCGCTTGACGAGGCCGCGGGCGTGAACCAACGGCAGCTGTGCGGCCGCCTCTATCACGCTGGAAAACATAGTGGTGGCCCCACTCGTGGCCGCCAGCTTGGCCGCTAGCTTGCAGTCGATGAACGCGGCTGTGGCGTCAGGTCATCCGGCGACGACCGCGGCGGGAATGGAGATTCTCGAGGACGGCGGCAGCGCCGCCGACGCAGCCGCCGCCGCAGTGCTCGCCTCCTGTGTCGCCGAGACGGTGATGACCGGCCTGCTCGGCGGCGGCCATGCGATCTACTTCGACGCCCCGCCCGGGCACGTCCGCAATCTCGACTGCTTCGTCTCCGTCCCGGGGCTCGGAGCGGAGCAGCGCGAGGTCGAGCTCCTGCATCTGGACATTCCCTTCGGTGCGGAGCTCGTGCACTATGCCGTCGGCCCCGCCTCCTGCGGCGTTCCCGGGCTGCTCGTCGGCCTGGGCGCCCTTTGGCGCGAGCATGGGCGTTTGCCGTGGCCACGGCTCGTCGAGCCGGCACTCACGCTCGCACGCGAAGGTGTGGACTTTCCGCCCGCACACGCGGCTTGTCTGGCGATGCTCGCCCCCGTGATGACGATGAACGAGGGAGCCGCGATCTACGCACCGGGCGGCCGCCTGCTCCAAGCGGGCGGCCGGCTCGAGCAACCGGGCCTCGTCAGGGCGCTCGAGGCCGTCGCAGACGAAGGGGCGGTCGGCTCGATGCAGGGTGGTTCGCTTGGTGACGCGCTCGTCGAGCTCTCAGCCGAGCGTGGAGGCCTCGTCACGCAGGCCGACCTCGAGGCTTACACAGCGCGCTGGGAGGAGCCGGTCGAGGTGGCCTACCTCGACGGCACTCTCCTCACGCGGGGCGGTCTGTCCGGGATCCGCGAGACCGTCCCACGCCTGCCACGACTGCACGGTCTGACGGAGGGAGAGCGTGTGCTGGCGCTCGTCGACGCCCTGATGTCGTCGGCCGACGGGGAGGGCGACACGACGAACGTGACGGTGGTCGATGCCGATGGCAGTGCCTGCGTCTTCACGACCAGCTTGGGGCTCGGCTCAGGAGACTTCCTGCCCGGGCTGGATCTCCACCTGAACAGCATGCTCGGTGAGGCCGATCTGATCCGTGGCCGGCTCGAGACCGGCGAGCGGATGCAGAGCATGATGGCTCCCACGCTCGCCTTCGACGGCGAGGGTCTCTCGGCCGCCGCGGGCGCCGCCGGAGGCACCCGGCTCCGAACAGCCCTCCTGGGAGTGCTCGCCGGAATCCTCGACGAAGGGCTCGAGCCGGGGCCCGCCGTCGAGCGGCCTCGCTTTCATCCAGGGCCAGAGGTGGTGAACGCGGAGCCGGGCGTCGACGAATCCGCGCTACGGGCCCTCGAGACGGCTGGACGGATCGTGCGCCGCTGGCCGGCTCGTCACCACTACTTCGGCGGCGTCAGCGTGATCAGTCGGGAAGGTGCGGCGGCTGACCCACGCCGCGACGGAGCGGCACGAACAGCTCGCTGAAGCTGATGACGTCGGCGGGAACCCAGCCCACGTAGCCGCAGTCCGGGCAGCCGGGGTTCTCGTTCAACGTGCCACCGTCGCGCGGCTTCGCGTACACGGCACCGCAGTCCAGACACCGGACGCTCTCGAGCAGGCTCAGGTGCGGGGCCCGGTCTCGCGAAATCGTCGGCACGTACGGAAGAAGCCACTCCAAGTTGAAACTTGCGACCTGCTGACGGGCTCAAACGGGCGGCTGGGCGGCTCGCGTCTCCTCGACGTCACGGGCGATCTGCGCGATGAGCTCCGATTCGTTCGAAAACGCCCGTTCGTCCCGAAGGCGACGCCACAGCTCGACCACGAGCCTGCGGCCGTAGAGATCGCCGTCGAAGTCGAGGAGGTAAGGCTCGATGCTGCGTTCGTTCCCGCCATAGTGCGGATTGACCCCGATCGAGATCGCGGCTCGGTGACCGAGGGTCGCGCCGGCGTAGATGCCGTAACCCGGGACGAGGAGATTCGGTGGAACGGCGAGGTTCGCCGTCGGGTAGCCAAGCGTTCCTCCTCGCTGGAACCCGGGCATGACGGTGCCCTCGATCTCGGGCGGACGACCGAGCATCCGGGCTGCCGCCTCGATCTCCCCGGCCCGCAGGCATTCTCGAATCCGTGTCGACGAGATGTCTCCCAAGATCGGGACGGTCCGCACATCGAATCCCAGCTCCGCGAGAAGCGACGGTCGCCCGACGGCGCCGCGGCCGAAGCGAAAGTTCTCCCCGGCTGCAACCACGCGTGTGTGGATCGGCCGCAGGATCGTCTCCGCAAACTCAGCGGGCTCGGAACCCGCCAGCTCCGCGGTGAACTCCACGACGAGCACGTCGTCCATCCCCGCCTCTTCGAAGAGCTCCAGGCGACGCTCGAGTGTCGAGAGGAGCTCGACCTGGTTGCCGAGCACGAGTCTTGGGTGCGGCCAAAACGTGACGACGGTCGCGTGCGTTCCAGCGGAATGTGCCACCTCGAGGACGCGTCGGTGGCCGAGATGGACGCCGTCGAAGCTCCCGATTGCAACCGCCCGCTCGACTGCCTCGAGCTCGTCGGGGCTGTGGGCGACCTTCACAGCCGGGCGAGCGCCTCGGCGGGGTCGATGAAGCGCTCCGGGTCCGCTTCGTCGACGGAGAACGGCCCGATCTCGAGGCGACGAAGCGTGCGGCAGTGGCCGCCGAGCACGTCGGCGATCGCACGGATGTAAGTACCCGAGCTCACACGCAAGTCGAGTGTCACCACCCCCTCCGTGTACGCGATGCGCTCGAGCTTCTCGATGTGGGAGCGCCGGGTCGGCATCTCCACGGCGACGCCTCGGCGCGCGAGCCTGTAGGCGCGCTCCCCTGCGATCTTTACCGCCGACATGGCGGGGATCGGCAATTCGACCTCACCGCTCAGGTCCCCCAGCCGGCGCCCGAGCTCCTCCTCCGCGGGAGGACTGAAGGTGTCGAAGAGCTCGCCTTCGGGGTCTCCGGTCGACGTCCGGGCGGTCAGGTCGATCTCCGTGAGATAGCGCTTGTCCAGTCCGACGAAGTGTGGAGCAAGCTTCGTTGCCGATCCGGACAACAAGAGCAGTAGCCCGGTTGCGAAGGGATCGAGCGTTCCCGCATGACCCGTCCTCGCCCCCGTCCGGCTGCGTAGCTCTGCTACGAGTGCGAAGGACGAGCGCCCGGCAGGTTTGTCGACGAGGACGATTCCGGCCGGATTGAGGGCCCGCGGCACCAAGGCGCTCAGGCGCGTGGCGAGGCGAGGTACTCGCGGCGCACGAACTCCGTGATCTCGTCAATCGTGGCCTCGCTCGAGAAACCCGCCGCCTGCCGGTGACCGCCTCCGCCCGACTTGCGGGCGATCGCGGAGACGTCGAGCTCATCGACGCTGGCGCGAAGGCTCACCCGTCGCGCGGGGCCGTCCTGCCGGGGAGGCTCGCGGATCAGTACGGCCATGTCCGCCCCCTCGACCGCGCGCAGGTAGTCGATGATGCCCTCGGAGTAGGCCTCGGCTGCGTTGACCTCGGCGAAGTCGGTGCGGAGGAGATACGAGACCACGATTCGTCCGCCCTCGTAGATCCGTGCACGCTCGAGCGCACGGGCGAGGAGCTTCAGCTTCGCGAACTGAACCGACTCGTAGACGCCTTGGAAGACTCGGTGGACATCGGCTCCGGCCTCGACAAGCTCGGCTGCGAGCCTGAGCGCCTTAGGCGTCGTGTTGGTGTACTGAAAGCGACCGGTGTCGGTGACGAGCGCGATGTAGAGCGCCTCCGCGATCTCGGGCGTCAGCTCGACGCCAAGCTCGCGGAACAGGTCGCGCAGGACCTCTCCCGTCGACGAGGCATCCGAGACGACCAGGTTGACCCGCCCGAAGCGGGTGTTGTCGTGATGGTGATCGACGTTGATCGAGAGCTGGACCCGTCCCAGCACCTCCGGATCCGCAATCCGGCTCTCGTTCGCGCAGTCGAGTGCCAGCAGGACACGCTCCGCAACGTCGTCGGGCCAGCGCCGCTCCAGCCCGACTAGCGGCATGAAGGCGTATTCGACCGGGAGCGGCGCGTCGCCGAGCAGGACCATGACTGTGTCCTTGCCGAGCTGGTCGAGCCCGAGCTTCGCGGAGAGCAACGATCCCAGGGCGTCTCCGTCGGGGTTCTCGTGGGTGGTCAGGACGAAGCGATCGTGGACGCGAATCGCATCCACCACCGCAGTCATGTCACTCGCTGTCGTCTGGGGCAAGCTCATCGATCAGCTTGGACATGCGGGCGCCGCGCTCGACCGACGGATCGTACTCGAACTGCAACTGAGGGGTCCGCTTCATTCGCAACTCACGCGCTATCCGCGCCTGCAGGACGGAATGCGCAGCCTGGAGGCCTGCGAGCGTCTGCGTTCGTCTCCTGTCCGAGCCGAGCACGGAAACGAACACGCGCGCGTGCCGCAGGTCGGGCGAGGTCTCGACTCCCGTAACCGTGACGAAGCCGATCCGCGGATCCTTCAACTGACCGACCCCTTCGGACAGAACCTGGCGAACGGACTCGTTGACTCGGCGCATGCGCTCGGGCATCAGCGATATTCAAGCGCCTGACCGCCCTCGTCCTCACGGCCGTCGCGCTCTGGTGCTTCGTCACAGCCGTCGTCGGTGGCCTCGTCGGGCTCGTGCTCGGCAACATCCGGCTCCCGGTCATCGTGCTGGCCGCCTCCAGCCCTGCCGCCGGCGCCGGCGCGAACATCGGCATCTCGGCGCTCGCTGCGGCCGCGTCGGCCGGCACCCACATTCGTGCCGGCCGGATCGATTGGCGCCTGTTCGGGTGGATGGCGCCTCCGTCGATCGCCGGCGGTCTGGCCGGCGGGTTCCTGTCCGGCAAGGTGCCCGGCAATGCGTTCCTGATCGCGACCGGGGTGCTGCTGCTCGCCTTCGGCGCGGACCTCCTTCGGCCGAAGGCCGCCGCCGGGCGCGCCGCGCCGGCCGAGCCGAAGGCGTCGGCGGCGATCGTGACTGGCGTCGTGATCGGGCTCTTGGGCGGCTTCGTCGGCCTGATCCTCGGCGCGCTGCGACTGCCTGCGCTGATCCGCTACGTCGGCGCCGACGCCTTTCGCGCGATCGGCACGAACGCGGCCGTGGGCTTCTGCCTTGGCGCGGCCGGCGTCGTCGGCCATCTGCCCGGAGGGGTCGACTGGACGCTCCTCGCGGTCGGCGCCGCCTCGTCGGTACCCGGCTCGATCATCGGCGCGCGATTGACCGGCCGCCTCGACGAGCGACAACTGCTCGGCGCAGTCGGTCTCGTCCTGCTGGTCGCGGGCACGGTCTTGATCCTGCAGGGCGCGCTCTAGTCGAGGGTGACGACTTCCCGTTCGGTCCGGACGAGCTCGTACTCCTGGCCCGAGAGGAAGCGCTCGGCCTCGTCCAGCAACCGAGCCGCTTCGCGATATTCGCGCGCGACGCAGGCGACCGTGAGCGCCGCCAGTTGCCAGAGCTCGTGATGATCGACCTCCGCCACAGAGGCGCCGAACCGGTTCTGGAGCTGAGCCTTCGCCGACTTGACGTACTTCCGCTTGCCCTTGAGCGAGCCGCCCTCGGGAAAGTGCAGCTCGACGGTCAGGATGCCGACGTATCCCACGCCCATCGCTCGGCGTGGCGCGGCTAGGACGTGGTGGCCGCGGGTGCCGGCTCGTCGAGCGTCGTCCGCTCGATCGCACGCGTCTCGAAGGCCTCGAGCACGTCGCCTTCTTTGACGTCGTTGAAGCCGTCCAGGAGGATGCCGCACTCGAAGCCCTCCGTCACCTCGCGGGCGTCGTCCTTGAAGCGCTTCAACTGCGCGATCGTCGTCTCGTGGATGACCGTGCCATCGCGCACGACTCGGACCTGCGCGCCTCGTCGGATGAGACCGCTCGTGACCATGCAGCCCGCGATCGTGCCCAGACGCGAGACCTTGAACAGCGCCCGCACCTCGGCCTCGCCGAGCGTCTCCTCGGTCTCCACCGGTTTGAGCATCCCGACGAGCGCCTGCTCGATGTCCTGTGTGAGCTGGTAGATGACGCGATAGGTGCGGATCTCCACGCCCTCGCGCCCGGCCAGCGCGCGTGCGTCGGCGTTCGGGCGCACGTTGAAGCCGACAACCGTCGCCCCTGAGGCGGACGCGAGCATGATGTCGTTCTCGGTGATGCCGCCGACGCCCTGGTGGATGACGTTGACGCGCACCTCTGGGTGCTGAATCTTGCCGAGCTCCGACACGGCGGCCTCGACCGAGCCGACGACGTCGCCTTTGACGACGAGGTTCAAATCCTGGATCGCGCCGGCACCGAGCTGTTCGAACAAGCCTTCGATCGAAACGCCCCTGGTGGCCTGGGCCAGCTGCTCGCGGCGCAGCCGCTCGCCTCGTGCATTCGCGAAGTCGCGCGCGCGACTCTCCTTCTCGACGACTCGGGCGAGCTCGCCGGCGGGCGGCGGCTTGTCGAAGCCGAGGATCTCGACTGGGTCGCCAGGCTTGGCCTCTTTCACCTTGTCGCCGCGGAAGTTGTAGAGCGCGCGCACCTTGCCCCAGGCGTCCCCGGCGACGATCGCGTCGCCGACGCGCAGTGTGCCGCGATGGACGAGCATCGTCGCGACCGGGCCGCGTCCCACGTCAAGGCGGGACTCGATGATCGGGCCCGATGCCTCAGCCTTGGGGTTCGCCCTCAGCTCGAGCTCTGCATCCGCGACGAGGAGGACCCTCTCCAGTAGATCGTCGAGATTTTGGCCCTGCCTGGCGGAGACGTCCGAGAACTGGGTCGTCCCACCCCACTCCTCCGGTTGTAGGCCCTCGGATGAAAGCTCGGTCCGCACACGGGTGGGATCCGCATCGGGGACGTCGATCTTGTTTACGGCCACGACGATTGGAACGTCGGCGGCGCGGGCGTGAGAGATCGATTCCTTCGTCTGCGGCATCACGCCGTCATCGGCCGCGACCACGAGCACGGCGATGTCCGTGACCTTCGCGCCGCGTGCACGCATGGCCGTGAACGCCTCGTGACCCGGCGTGTCGAGGAAGGTGATCTTGCGGCCGTTGTGCTCGACCTGGTACGCGCCGATGTGCTGCGTGATGCCCCCGGCCTCGGTCTCCACGACAGAGGTCTGGCGGATCGCATCGAGCAAGGTCGTCTTCCCGTGGTCGACGTGGCCCATGATCGTGACGACGGGTGGCCGCGGCACGAGGTCGGCGTCGTCGTCTTCGAACGCCTCGGGCTCCTCGTCCTCGTCGGCCGCGTGCTTGATCGTCAGCTCACGCTCGGGGGCCAGCTCGGCCGCGATCAGCTCGACTTCGTCGTCGGCCAGGGTCTGGGTGATCGTCACGGCCTTCCCGAGACCCATCATGAACATGATGATCTTGGGAGCCGGGACGCCGAGCGCCTGTGAGAGATCGCGGACAGTGACTCCCGACTGAACAGTCACTGGCCCGGTTGGTGCAACGACTTCACGAGGCGTCTTCGGGCGCGCGGCCTCGCGATCACGCTGCTGCTGGCGCGCGTCGCGCGGCCGGGCAGCGGCGTTGTCGATGACGACGCGGCGCTTGCGCCGGGCGCCGGGACCACCTTGACGGGGCCTCATCGGCCTGTTTGGTCTATTCGAGCCTGAGTCGTTCGCCATTTCGTTCTCAAGTGTAGAGGGATGACAGTTCCGGCCGGACTTCGACGGTCCGGCGGAGTGTTCGGTTGAACGCGCGCCGCGCGAGCGCCCGCTCGAAGCACGAGAGTCGCCGGCAGGTGTACGCGCCCCGCCCCGGCCGACCAGCTCCGACGCTCAGCTTCCCGTCCTCGGCCACGAACCGCAGAAGCTCGTGCTGCGGGCGCTTGCGACCGCAGCCGATGCAGCTCCTGATCGGCCCCGTCACGGGGCCGACGAAGACCCCTCTCCGTCCTCGGGTACCGCCCCCACGCTCTCGGGCCCGATGCTCTCTGCAGCCGGGGGTGCCAGCTCCGCCTCGGCCTCGAGCTGAGGCTCCGCCGCCGGGACGATTGGATCGACGTCCGCTGTGTCCTTGAGCGCGAGCGCCTGATGTGCCGGCAGCCCGCAATAGCGAGAGCCGGGTAGTGCCTCGTTCGGGCAGCGCTTGCCGTTCGACAGCACCGCGGCGCAGCGACCGGTGAACTCCTCGCCTTCGGTATTGCCACCATAGGCAGCCGCGGCCTCGGCCTGCGCGAACTCTGTATCGGACTGGATGTCGACCTTCCACCCGGTCAGCCGAGCAGCGAGCCGGGCGTTCAATCCCTCCTTGCCGATCGCGAGCGCGAGTTGGTCGTCGGGGACGATCACCGTCGCTTCCTTGGTGTCGTCGTCGACGAAGACTTCCCGCACGCGCGCCGGGGACAGAGCCTTGGCGACGAAGCGCGCGGGCTCCGGGTTCCAGGGGATGATGTCGATCTTCTCGCCGCGGAGCTCCGACACGACCATGCGCACGCGCGAGCCACGGGGCCCGACGCAGGCGCCCACGGGATCGACACCTTGTGCGTGCGACTCGACGGCGATCTTGGAGCGATACCCCGGCTCGCGAGCGACCCCACGGATCTCGACCAGGCCGTCCGCGATCTCCGGTACCTCGAGCTCGAACAGTGTCTTGATCAGCTCGGGGTCTCGTCGCGAGAGGATGACCTGCGGCCCCTTGGTTCCGGATCGAACCTCTGTGATGACGGCCTTGATGCGGGAGCCCTGCTCGTAGCGCTCACCGTCGACCTGCTCCGAGCGAGGTAGCAACGCCTCCACCTTGCCCAGGTCGACAAGCACGTTGTTCCGGTCGCCCGCCTGTTGGACGATCCCGGTCACGACCTCCGTGACGCGATCGACGTACTCGTCGTACATCATCGCCCGCTCCGCCTCGCGAATGCGCTGCAGGATCACCTGCTTCGCGGTCTGCGCCGCGATCCGGCCGAAGTTGGCAGGCGTGACATCTTCGCGCTTGATCTGATCCTCGGGAATCTCGGACCAGTCGACGTCGAGGTCGTCGTCCGAGATAAGGGTGTGCGAGCGCTCTCCGGTCTCCACCTCGAGCGCTTCGAGCTCTTCGAGTTTCCGCTCCCGTGCTTCGTCGATCAGACGCTCCTCGATGTCGGGAGGCAGCTCGACCGCGTAAACGCGGAAATCGCCCTGGTCGTCGATTTCGACGGTGGCGTGACGGGATGCGCCCGGCATCTTCTTGTAGGCGGCAAGGAGCGCGTCTTCGAGGGCCTCGACGAGCGTGCCGCTCTCGATTCCCTTTTCGCGCTCGATGTCGCGGACGGCGTCGACGATTTCCTGGGTCATTTGTCTCCCATTTCCTCGATCAGATTGCCCCGGACAATGGCTTCGTAAGGGATGTCGACGGACTGGGCCTCGGTCCGGACGGTCACGCTGCGCTCGCCCGCCGCGACGACCTCGCCCCGAAGCCGGTTTCGACCGGCGGTACGGAGCGCGACTCGGCGACCGACAGCGTTGCGAAAGTGGGCCGGCGTGCGGAGTGGCCGCTCGAGCCCGGGCGACGAGACATCGACCGAGTACTCGCGCAGGTAGTCGCGGAGCACGTTGGTAATGCGCTCGCAGAGGGCGTGATCGACGCCCTGCACATGGTCGACGAAGACCGTGAACCGGTCTGGGCTGGTCAGCTCGACCGCGAGCACCTCCGTGCCCGGGAGTGCACCCTCGACCTTCGGGGCGATCTCCCGCGTGAGTTGTCTTTCCTTCTCGTGTATCGCTGCCATGCGCTCCTGTCACAAAAAATGGGCCCGCAGGCCCATT
>Ga0070698_100001446_pt1 | contig 26354 bp, 16 predicted proteins | sample KBSK1502metaG_FD_65477 | JGI IMG/M metagenome (GOLD analysis project Ga0070698, IMG submission 65477) | Corn, switchgrass and miscanthus rhizosphere microbial communities from Kellogg Biological Station, Michigan, USA - KBS K1-50-2 metaG | ecosystem: Host-associated > Plants > Roots >... | reverse complement strand
TATCGAGAGCTGATTACCGGCAACTGGTTCATCGAAGGCAACTACGATTGAGACTGTTATGAGCGGTTACATTGAATTACATACGCGCTCGGCTTTTAGTTTCCTGGAAGGTGGATCAGTTCCCGAAGAATTGATTGCCGCTGGTCTTGAATTAAACATGCCGGCGCTGGCGTTGTTGGATCGCGACGGTGTTTATGGTTCACCAAGATTTCATCTGTCAGCCAAGAAGAATGGGATTAAGGCGCATATTGGGGCGGAAGTAAGTGTCGAAAGTCCAAAGTCCCAAGTCCCAAGTCCAAAGACCATTTATTCAATTCCGGTTTTAGTTCAGAGTCGCAAGGGGTACCAAAATCTCTGTCGACTTATTACGTTGATGAAGATGCGCGTGCCCAAACATGCAAAGCCTGGTGAATGTGTAGTGACACCGGAAGAACTAGCTACCCATGCAGAAGGTCTAATTTGTTTGACCGGAGAATCTGATGGGCCCATCGCTAGATCAATTGATGGTAATGACCCGCGAAATACAAAAGAGGTTGAGCGCACTACGGAGTGGTTATTGGACGTGTTTGGCAAAGGTAATGTCTATGCAGAACTGCAGCGTCATTTCGATCGTGAGGAAGAGGCGCGAAATCAAGTTGTGCTTGAAATTGCGAACGCGTATCAGCTGCCGCTCTTAGCAACTAATGGAGTTTGTCATGCCACAGCTGCTCGTCGTGAAGTCTCCGACGTTTTCACCTGCATTCGCAATCATGTGCGTCTGGAAACAGCCGGACGTCTGCTGGCGCGGAATTCAGAACGATATCTCAAGCCTGCCACCACCATGCAAAAACTTTTTGCGGATTTACCGGAAGCAATAGCTAACACCTCAGAACTTTCATCCCGTTTGGAATTCACTCTGGAAGATCTCGGATATGAGTTCCCGAAATATCCTGTGCCGCCAGGTGAAACAATGACCTCCTTTTTGCGCCGGCGCACAGAGGAAGGCGCACGTTTGCGCTATTCCGGTCAACATGGCGCTCCATCTTATGAGCAAGCGCGACCGCAACTCGAACGAGAATTAACGCTGATCGAAAAGCTCAAACTGGAAGGCTACTTTCTAATTGTTTGGGACATAGTCCAGTTTTGTCGCCGGGAGGGAATTCTGATCCAGGGACGTGGCTCCGCGGCCAATAGTGCAGTTTGTTATTCATTGGGCATTACTGCAGTTGATCCGATTGGAATGGAGTTGTTATTCGAACGGTTTCTTTCCGAGGAAAGAGGCGAGTGGCCCGATATCGATTTGGACCTTCCCAGTGGCGATCAGAGAGAAAAAGCAATCCAGTATGTTTACGAACATTACGGAAAACTTGGCGCCGCGATGACTGCCAATGTAATTACTTACCGAGGTCGCTCGGCAGCTCGTGAGGTAGGAAAGGTTCTCGACTTTGATGAAGACACACTCTCCCGACTTTCCGGACTGGTACACACGTGGGAATGGAAAGATCCGAAAGACTCGAGTGAGCGTCAATTTCGTGATGCTGGATTGGACCTCGGCAACCCGCGCATCAGGAAATTTTTTCAGCTCTATCAAATGGTTCAGGATTTACCGAGACATTTGGGTCAGCATTCAGGCGGCATGGTTATTTGTCAGGGACAACTCGATTCAGTTGTGCCGCTTGAACCAGCCTCGATGCCAGGCCGTGTGGTTGTGCAATGGGATAAGGAAGACTGTGCCGATCTCGGTTTGATTAAAGTGGATTTGTTGGGACTCGGGATGATGGCTGTCCTGGAAGAGTCAATTCAATTGATTCGCGAGTCGTACCATGAAGAAGTAGATCTCGCACATCTCCCGCAGGATGACCCGGCTGTTTATTCAGCGTTGCAGAAAGCAGATACGATTGGAATGTTTCAAGTTGAAAGTCGTGCTCAAATGTCTTGTCTGCCACGACTGCATCCCCAGAAGTTTTACGACATTGTGGTGCAGGTAGCGATTATTCGTCCCGGTCCTATTGTCGGGAATATGGTTCATCCATATCTCAAGCGGCGTCAGGGAAGAGAACCGGTTATTTATCCTCACCCGAAGCTCGAGCCAGTTCTGAAACGTACTCTGGGTGTTCCCTTGTTTCAGGAGCAACTGTTGAAGATGGCGATGGAATGCGCAAGCTTTTCCGGAGGCGAAGCGGAAGAGTTACGTCGTGCTTTTGGTTTCAAACGATCAGAAGCGCGGATGAAAGAGATTGGAGTCAAACTGCGACGCGGATTACAGAGCAATGGAATTACTGGAAAGACACAGGAAGAGATTGTGCTGGCAATCAGTTCATTTGCTCTTTACGGATTTCCGGAGTCACATGCCGCGAGTTTTGCTTTGATTGCGTATGCCAGCGCCTACCTGAAGTGTAATTATCTGGCGGCTTTTACGGCAGCGATTCTAAACAATCAACCGATGGGTTTTTATCAACCATTCACACTCATTAAAGATGCACAACGTCATGGACTAAAGGTTCTGCCGATCGATGTTACTCGCTCGGATTGGTTGTGCACGATTGAAGAGGGAGACGGGGAGACGGGGAGACGGGGTGACAGGGAGACGGGGAGACAGGGAGACGGGGAGAAAGGGGAACGAAAAGATATTGTCTCCGCGTCTCCGCGTCACCCCGTCATCCCCTCTCCCCGTCACCCCCTCTCCCCGTCACCCTCTCTCCCCGTCTCCCCGTCTTCTTCTCTCGTTCTCCGCCTTGGTCTGAAATACGTCAAAGGTCTTAATCAAGAGTCGGGAAAAGCCATTGTTCGTGAACGAGCCATTCGACCATTTGCTGGTATTGACGATTTACGCAATCGAGTTCCTGAACTCCGTAAGGATGAGTTTAGAAAGTTGGCTGCAGTAGGGGCTTTAAATTTTATTCAGGATCCATTACCACCAAAGAGACAGAAATCATCAGATACTTTGACCCGCGTAAACCGTCGTGATGCTCTTTGGCAGGTTGAGCGTGTGACACGTCCGGCCGGGGCCCTCTACGAAAAATTACTGGAGCAAGACGGCAATTCACCTTTGACGCCAATGACTTTACCTGAGCGAATGAATGCTGATTTTCGTGGTACAGGGTTGACGATTGGTAAACATCCGGTGGCTTACCATCGAGCCGAGTTAAATAAGCTTGGTGCTTTGCGAGCCATTGATATTGCCAAAATACGTGATGGAAATGCGGTCCGCGTTGCCGGCTGGGTAATTGTTCGTCAACGACCAGGTACAGCTAAAGGATTCATGTTTCTGACATTGGAAGATGAAACTGGAGTCAGCAACATCATCATCACTCCGCAACTTTTTGATCGAAATCGATTAGTTCTGGTTGATCATCCATTCCTTCTGATAGATGGTGCCCTACAAAACCAGGACAATGTAGTCTCAGTAAAGGCTAGAAGAATCCGACCTCTCTCATTTCAAATTGCCGCAGCTGCTTCTCATGATTTTCATTAGCAGAGCAAGTGCCGGAGATTACGCAAATTAAAAGAAGGAGTTTCTTCTAGCCGTCCCTTTTGCCTCACTTTTCCAATGAGGCAATTCGCCGTCTTGACAAAAACCTATCAGCGTATAGAATCCGCGCGAAAAAAGTCTCTTGCCGAATCGGCATATTTGCAACAAAAACAGCGCACTACGATACCTACTACTCGCGTCCGTAACATGAGTAGTCCGTAGTCTTGTATTAACCAGCCTCAAAGGAGACGCTCCCCAATGAAAATCAATTACCCGGCGGTTTTGGTTGCCACCATCGTCCATTTTCTCGCTGGCGGACTCTGGTACGGACTTTTGTTTTCAAATAAGTTCGTTGAGCTTATTGCCTGGAGCCCGGAGAAACTCAAAGAAATGGAAAATCACAATCCCGCCAAGGAATTAACCATCGCGTTCATCTCTGCGCTGATCCTCGTTTACATCCTTGCGCATTTTGTGCAATACACCAAAGCACGGACGGCAGTTGATGGTATTCAAACAGCCTTCTGGCTGTGGCTAGGATTCATTGCGACAACTCAATTAGCCACAGTAGTATTCGAAGAACGCAAGCTTGGTCTTTATCTCATAAACGTAGGCTATCAGTTTGTCGCCTGTGCGCTGGCGGCAGTTATTCTTGCCGTATGGAGGCCACGAGAATCCAAGGAGACGGCAACTCAAACCGCCTGAGGAAACATTCCTTAAAGTCAATGAGCGATTCGGCCCGAAGATCAGGCCTGCCTAAGAGTTTCGCTCTTAAACGAAATCGTCATGGTCGAACTCTCCTGCTTGAGGAGAATATTTATCGTTTGCCTGATGGACGAGAGTTTGTTCCGCGCGTGCCTTCAGGGGTTTTGGGAGGCGGGCATCCCTACGCGTTGCTCAGTCCCTCACAACACGATCAGCGGCGAAATGGTTCAATCTATATTCGCACTGACGGCCGGATTTTCGACTACAGTAAATCCTCACCCGACTCCCAACACGAGCTTTTCGACACGGGATTTACGATTGCAGATCTTGAACGAACCGGACGATATGCAAATCGACTTGAAGAGCCGAGCAAGCGAAAAAAACGAAAGAAGACACCATCGAAGTCACGAGCTTCGCACGGTTCCTGAAGTTCGAGTTGGGTGTTACGCCAGATGAGTAGCGTGTTTGGAAGGTGATTCGAGCAGGCCCTGGATCACCTGAGCAACCTGGGAAAGTGGCTTCGGTTTGCGCAGGAAGGCGTCAGCGCCACAACGTCTCGCTTCGTCTTCCATTTCAGACGAGCCGTAGGCGGTGAGCACGACAATCTTCGTTTGAGAGTTGTGATCCCGGATGTGTCTGATGATCTCAAGCCCGTCCGGATTGCGAGTTGTAGTGAGTCGTAAGTCTTGAATGACGACTTTGTACTCTGTGGCTTCGATCAGTTTCTCCGCTTCTTCCCATTCGGAGGCGGTATCGACCCGAAACCCTTGCAACGAAAAATACTCGCTCATCGAGAAGCAGATTGATTCTTCATCATCAACAACCAGGAGTCTGGGCCTCGGCGCTTCCGCTGAAGAGCTGTCGTCACGACCAATCCACATGCGTCTCAGCTTGCCGGAGACTTTCTTCAATTTTCCAAAAGGACTCTGCTTCACGGTTCACACACACACCGGAGCTAAGGCAGCTGCAGTACACTAAGCCGCTTTTGATCTAATCTAAACTGATTTGGTTCCTGGGCAACTAGTGCAAACTTGCAATACCCGCTTGAGTACTAGAGAGAGTGCTTCAGTCAATCTGGAACGCACCCAAAATTGGGAGATTCTCCGAAGCTCCTCCACTAGGGAGTCCGAGGCGAGGTGAAATGACAGCAGCTAATCGGAGGCCAGTATCCTTGGCAACCCCTGGAACATTTGCCAATCTCATCGTTCAATCTCCCGCACGCTAGCCAACGTTGAGATCGGCCCACATCCATACTATGACAAAACCAAAGGGGGACAGCTAAATCGCTATAGCTGCCCGCACATTGGGCCGTTGTGAGCCGGGCACCTTAAAGCGTCCCGACGCACTGGAAGAGGCGGCTCTGGTGATGATGTAAAGCAGCACCTCACACACCTCTCGCGTTCCAGTGCCTATGGTGTTTCCCTTTTCATCCTGGATGGCATAAATCCGTCCATTACTGTCGAGGGGTAAAATCATCGGTTCGGCGTACATTCCTTTGCACAACTCCTTCCGCACGTCACAATCTTGACACGCGGCCTGTTCGTAAATGTCCCTGGCGGTCAAAATCAATACTCGAAACTAAGCTGCGATAAGACCTTAGTTCCGCTTGAAACGATATCGAACAGCTCCAGCAGCCCCAGCAATCCAGTACCCAGAAGCAACATGCTGGTGGGCTGCGGAACGGCGCTTACCAAATGGGTGAAAGGCCTTGGAGAGCACACCAAAGCAATTCACTCTTGTTCTGGTATTAGACCGAATTCTGTTTGCGTCGTCGTCGAATCCCAGCAGCGACTCCGACCAAACCGGTACCTAACAACAGCATGCTTGCTGGTTCCGGAACGTCTGGAACAGTGTTTGTACCCACTCCTACGAAACCGGTTGCGCCCTGTCCGCCGTTACAGGTCGAACAGAAGATGTCAAAGGACCAAGTAAACCCATTCCCGTTGGCACTGAGTAGATCGTTTATGCTGGAGAAGCCACCAGTTTTACTGACAGTAAAGGAAAGGTCATTGGCAGCGGGATCATTGGCCCCAAAGGACGAGAGGATAGCGTACTCAAAGGTTCCAGTGCCATCCATGTGCCGACTTCCCGGCACCCCAAGGTATCCCAAGGTGTACCCCGAAGCGGCCGCCGCAGGGTTCGCAGTAAAACCAGAAACGGTGATCGTTGGATCAGGGCTCAAACTGGAGTTAAAAGCAATGGATCCAGCTTGCCCAGTCTCAATTAACTTATTACCGGCGTTCAGGTCAATTTGGACCAGTATGTTCCCGCCGACCAAAGTCAGCGTGAGCGTTCCGTAGTTTTGGGCTGGCAACGTTCCGCCGGTCTGGTTGATTTGGAAAGTATCGGCTTTTGCTGCAGTGGCCCCAAATGCCATCACTGCTAGAGCCGCGAGGGAGAGGACAAGCCCTCGAAAATTAAACTTAGACATTTCAATCTCCTTGTTCTGAGCTACCACAGATCTAATGATCCGCAGCTATACGAACTTAAATGGTGGTGGAAGGAAGGAGAGCGTTGCGGGGCAAATGCAGGCTCTAACTTATCCAGCCAACTTTCCTAGGTCCAGGTGCGGCCATAGGAGCTACATGTAGATTGGCACGTGCGCCACTAATAGCAAGGACTGGGCCATTGACCGAATAAGAGGAAAAGCCGTAGTTTTCTAGATTTGACCTTTGAAGATCGAGTTAGGAGGACAAGATGGTCTGAGATTCAGACTAGGGTTCTAGACTTTGGACGTAGCTATCTGATGTTTCTTGATCTTCTGATAGAGGGAGCTGCGAGGAATGCCAAGACGCCTTGCAGCCTTTTCGACTCGGCCTTGTTCTTCTTGTAATACGCGCTCAATATGCTGCTTCTCCAACTCGAGCAGCGTAAGCCGGGAATCAAGAAACGGTGCACCGACACTGGTGTGACCATCGAAATGCAGATCCTTCAGTCCGATGGTTTTGTGATCGCTCAACAAAACCGCTCGTTCGATTACATTTCGCAACTCGCGAACGTTGCCTGGCCATGAATACGCCTGCAACGCCTTAATACACCCATCGTCAAGAGTGATCTCGCCACGGCCCAAATCTGCTGACAGTTTCTTTAGGAGATAATCAGCCATCGTGGGTATATCTTCGACGCGCTCTCTCAGGGCTGGGAAAGCGAGTGGGATCGTGCTAATCCGAAAATAGAGGTCGTCGCGAAACTTCCTCTCACGAACAAACTGTCCGAGGTCCTGATGCGTGGCGGCAATTAGCCGCACGTCAACTTGGCGATCTCTAACGTCTCCGACTCTTCGAAATCTCTTTTCTTCCAGCACCTTGAGTAGTTTAGGCTGAATCTGAAGGTCGACGTCACCGACTTCATCCAGGAAAATTGTTCCGCGATGGGCGACTTCAAACAGGCCCTGCTTCGACGCGGTAGCACTGGTGAAGGCTCCCTTCTCATGACCGAATAGCTCAGTCTCAAGAAGTTCACGACTTAAACCAGCACAGTTGAGATCTACGAATGCCTCATCTGCGCGAAGACTGTTTTCATGCAGCCAGCGCGCTAACACACCTTTGCCGGTTCCGGTCTCGCCAAGAATAAGAATCGGACTTTCGCTGCTTAGTATTTTTCTCGCCTGGTCAGCCAATGCGCGTATGGCCTGACTGGTGCCGATAAAAGGATCCAGCGCTAGTCGTACTTGGCGTGTCTTACTGGCTAATTGTTTATGGTGGTTTCGCGCCTTTTGTAGCAGTCGCTGCAGAATAACCTGGAGAGCCGGAAGCTCAAGCGGTTTAGTTAAGAACTGCTCGGCCCCTTCTTTTATTGCCCTGACAGCCAAGTCAATAGAGCCGTGCGCTGTTAGTACGAGGAGCGGAATGTCTGGATCTATCTCTTTCAAACGAGGCAGGAGATCGAGAGCCGTACCGTCTGGCAGCATGTAATCGGCAATAACGATGTCAGGTCTGGACGTGCGGAAGAGATGTTGGGCATCTTCACAGCTTTCAGCTTCTTCAATCTCGTAACCCTGTTGCTCGAGAAAGTCCCGAATGCCAAAGCGCACGCCCGATTCGTCGTCGACAACCAGCACCTTGTTTCTGCCCATTTAGCAATCCCCCTCAGGAGGTATTGGGAATCTGGTTGTCATACAGGCTCCGACGTCGGGATTGTTCCCGGCAATCAGTTTACCGCCGTGTTCTTCCATGATGCGTTGTGCTATAGCCAAGCCGAGACCGGTGCCACCACGCCGCTTGGAAAAGAAAGGCTCGAAGATCTTCGGAAGATCCTGGTCGAGAATACCGGGACCCACATCGCGAATCGCGCACTCAACCCAATCTTGTTTGCCATCAGATAGTCTCAGAGCCTCGACCTTAACTGTACCGCCGCTCGGTGAATGCTGGATGGCGTTCTCGATCAGATTAACAAATACCTTTGAGAGGCGGCGTCGATCGATGCGAATCTTGGGTAAACCCTCAGCGACATTGCTTTCCAAACTGACATGAGCAACTTCCGCGGCGGGAAGACAGGCGCGGATCGAGCGGGAAACCATTTCTTCCATTGAAACTAGATATAACTCTCCGCGAAAAGGCTTTCCATACTCGAGCAATTCCTCCATCAAGACCGTCAGCCGGCCGATTTCGTCGCGAAGCACATTCGTGTAGCGAAGATATTCCGTGCGGTCGCTGAAGCGCGTTTCGAAAGCATCGAGGATAGACGAAATCCCGAAAAGAGGATTGCGAACCTCGTGGGCCACGCCAGCTACCAGCGAGCCCAGCAACGACATCATCTCGCTCTGTCGCAGTGAAGCCTCAAGCTCCGTGCGTTTAGTTATGTCCTGGGCGATGAAAATCGCCCGCTGTCCAACCGAGCCGAACTCGTTGATCAAATAGAGCGTGAGTGCCCAGGTTTTTCCTGTGGTTTCGCACTTAACTTCTTCAGCTACGGGCGAGTTACTATTTTGAATGGACGCGATGAGTTCCGCAGCTTTCTTCCACGGTTCATGCTCACCAATCTCACCTATGGGTCGCCCGATAATCTGGTCAGCTTCAGAGCCAGCAATTTGTTCAGCGGCTTCATTCGATCGTTTGATAATTCCATTTAGATCGACAATGAGGACGGGAAAATCAATGGCATTAAATGTTTGTCGCCACTCCATTGCTGACTGCTGCAACGATGTGTGGAGCTTCTGTTGTTTCTCATCCAGCCGTTTTCTTTCAGTAACATCGTTAACGATAACTAATTTGCTGTGCTTGCCGTCGAACACAACCGGATGTGAACTCATCTCGACATAGATCGTCTTCTTGTCGCGAGTCTCGTGCCGCCAGGGGCTGGAAAGGACCAGCTCATTCGCGTCGTTGGTGTTTTTGATTAATAAGGCCGGGATGTCTTCCTTGGCGCGGATACTGTCAATCGTCATCGACAGAAACTCCTCGCGCGAATAGCCGTATGTACGAGTTGCGGCTTCATTCACGGCCAGAAAGGCGAGCGTTTCCTCGTTGTAAACCCAAATAGGTTGAGGAGTGGATTCGAACAACAATTTGTACCGCGATTCGGAATCCTGAAGGGCATTTTCGAACTTTTTACGGTCAGTGATGTCACGAGCGACTCCACGAAAACCCGTGGTTTCCTCGAACTTGTCTTTGATGGGCGAGATTATCAGATCAAGCCAACGGTCCTCGCCATTTGCCGAACGGGCTACGAACTGGTGACGAAACTCCGTCGCTTCGGCCGGACGGTACAGACTCGCAGCGAAACCATTGCTGTCGGGAATGATTCCAAACACAGTGAAGAACGACTCGCCGATAATCTCTCCGGCCGCGCGTCCAAAAAACTTTGCTCCGGCAGTGTTTATGCTCGTCAAATTACCGGTAAGATCCTGCGTGAAAATAAAGTCGCTTGCCTGTTCCACCAAGTCACGATAATTCGCTTCCAGTCGTGACCGTTCCAACAGCCGCGAGACCTTAGCTACGAGTCTGGTAGCGTCGAAGGGAACCTCCAGATAATCGTCGGCGCCAGCTTTCAAGCCGGCGACAACGCTTTCCGTGTCCCTTTGATGCGCGCTAACTAAAAGAATAGGAACGGAGCGAAGATCGCTATCGGCCCGAAGCCGCTGACAAAACTCCAAACCGTTCATTCGCGGCATAGACACGTCGCTGATGACAAGATCGGGGTGGGTTTCTTTGGCCAAATCCAGCCCCTGAAGTCCGTCTTCGGCCGTCAACACTGAATACCCCGCCTTGTGCAGAAGGTTTTCCATCAACACAAGTTGCTCGGGAACATCGTTGACAATCAAAACAGAATTGTCTTCGTGACCGCTGGAGATTGTTTCCCCATGCATTCGAACGTTTGACCTCGATTGCTTCGTTTTGGTTTGGAAACTCGTTGGCGACGCGCCCCTAAATTGCGGAATAGGTGATTTCTATTTCTAGCGTTTGGGGGATAGAGATCCAAAGGATTAATGGAGCGGAGTATACCACAGCCTTTTCTGTCCAAGTCTCCAAAATCGGGCATTGCATTGGGCGACGCCTCCTCGTTCGGGACGGCTCTCGGACCCCTCCGTACTGCTCACCGACCGACGTTGTTCTGAATCACGCCAGCTTCAGTCTCCCAGTAAACCGAAACCAGCTTCTGTGAATCAAAAGCTTACTGATATCAACTTTTGTGGGGGTTGAAACCCGTTTGGAGATCTAATCCCCTGCTTGTGTTGAGGGGTATTATTCGGAGAGAAACAATTATTTGAGAAATGGAGCGATTATGAGGAGTTTAGGTTCCGGGACTGTCTCCCGGGTAAAGATGTTCTTGAGTTTGACCTTTTTAGTTGTGTCGGTGGGCGCCTGCCGTGCTCAAACCGGCTTGTTGGGACTGACGAGCGCCCAACCGGCCTCTGCTCCCGTGAGTCCTGCTGTCTCGCTTTCGCAGGCATCGTACGCCGACCTGGTAAACCGGGTGTCACCCGCGGTGGTTACTATCAGGTCGACCGAACGCTCACGACCCGCACAACAGTTTCCGTTCATGGACGACCCCGGCTTTCGAGAGTTCTTCGGAGACCGAATGCCGCCACAGTCACCTCAAAGAGTGCAAGGCGTTGGGTCAGGAGTAATCGTGAATACTGAAGGTTACATTTTGACAAATCACCATGTCGTCGACGGTGCTCTGGAGATTCGAGTGGAGCTCACCGACAACCGGACTTTTACGGCAAAACTCGTAGGTTCCGATCAGCCAAGCGATCTGGCGGTGTTGAAGATCGACGCGAAGAACTTGCCGACACTATCTTTCACTGATTCCGACAAGGTTCGAGTGGGAGATTTCGTTTTGGCAGTAGGCAATCCGTTGGGTATTGGACAAACCGTTACCTCCGGAATCATTAGCGCTAAGGGCCGTCAAACGGGTCTAAGTGACGGCAGTTTTGAAGACTTTCTGCAAACTGACGCCGCAATCAATCGAGGGAACTCTGGTGGTGCCCTGGTAAACACCAACGGCGAACTGGTTGGTATTAACTCACAGATTCTCTCGCCCTCCGGCGGCAACATCGGTATTGGCTTCGCAATACCGTCGAACATGGCTAAGGCCGTAATGGATCAGTTACTGAAAACCGGAAAGGTTCGACGTGGGATGCTAGGTGTTTCGATTCAGCCTGTCGATGCAGACCTGGCTGCCAGTCTAGACCTGCCAGCAGCGCGTGGTGCGATTGTGACCGCGGTTTCGCCTGCGGGTCCTGCTGAGCAAGCAGGGATCAAACGAGGGGACGTGATAACTGGAATCAACAATCAGCCAGTTGCCGACTCCAACGGTTTGCGTAACCTCGTTGCAAGTATTTCCCCGGGAACAAACGTGAAAGTCAGCGCAGTACGTGATGGCAAACAGCAAGACTTTCAGGTCGCTTTGGCAGAATTACCTGAACGGAAAACTGCTGGTAGTGATGAGCAGAGCGATAGCGAAGGCACCGCCGCCAATACTGGAAAATTCGGGTTGACGCTGCAAACCCTAACGGCAGACTCGGCTTCACGCTTTGGTCTGGATGCCGGTGATCAGGGCTTGCTCGTCACTCGCGTAAATCCGAACGGCACGGCCGCCGACGCAGGAATCAGACAAGGCGACTTGATACAGGAAGTCAATCGTAAGCCTGTCAGAGCCCTTGCTGAATTCAGCGCCGCGATCCGTCAATCCGGTGAACGTCCGGCATTGCTGTTAGTAAAGAGGCGGGACGTTGTCATTTATGTTACGTTGCGCCAAGAGTCGTAAAATACAAAAAAAGGCCGACACAAAAATGAGCCAGCGTTGCGCTGGCTCATTTTTTCTTGACTCGAGACTCTCCCGCCGCTAAGTTGCCATTATCCAGTTTCGCAGAGAGGGAGAGGTCAGTTGAGCGACGACGGTGTGAGACCGCGCGAGTTTGATCGGCGCCCATGGGGTACCTACGAAGTACTGGACGAGCGAGACCTCTTCAAGGTGAAACGCATTGAAGTGCTGCCGGGAAAGAGACTCAGTTATCAGAAGCATGCGAAACGCGCGGAACACTGGTTCGTCGTGTCTGGTGAGGCAAAAGTAACCTTGGACGATCGCGAGATTTTGGTACCAGCGGGTCAGTCGATCGATATCCCAATCGGCGCGGCTCATCGTGTCGAAAACGAAGCAACTGAGACACTCGTCTTCATTGAGGTTCAACGGGGAAGTTACCTGGGTGAAGATGATATCGTCCGACTCCAGGACGACTTTGGCAGAGTTGGTTGAAGCACTAAAGCAGTCGGACATCCTTCGTCTCTAAATCCAAACACAGTTGGGAACCGTCATGGCAGATTCTGCTAATGAAAACTATTCGAATGCACAGGGCGCCGCAGCCAGTGACGCGCACGTGGATGAAGGGATCTGGTCCGCAGTAAAAGAGGCACTGCGAGGGTCTCATCGCAATTACACGGTCGGACCAATTGGCCGCTCCATAGTGATGCTCGCGATTCCCATGGTCCTTGAGATGGTCATGGAAAGTGTATTCGCCGTTGTCGATATTTTTTGGGTTGCCCATCTCGGCACTGACGCTGCGGCAACCGTTGGACTAACTGAGTCGTTGCTGACGCTAATCTACGCACTCGCTATCGGATTAAGCATCGGGGCCACGGCAACCATCGCTCGCCGAATTGGTGAACAGAATCCGGAGGGTGCAGCGCGTGCTGCCGTGCAAGCAATCGCAATTGCACTCTTCGTGTCGCTTACAATTGCCGCCATTGGTGCACCTCTTGCGCCGCGGCTTCTCAAGGTGATGGGCGGTTCGCCTTGGGTTATCGAACACGGATCTGGTTTTACGCGAGTGATGTTGGCAGGCAACGTAACTGTCGTCATGCTCTTTATGGTGAATGCGATCTTTCGCGGAGCGGGCGACGCTGCGATCGCAATGCGCACCCTGTGGTTGGCAAATTGGATCAATATCATTCTTGGGCCATGTTTGATTTTCGGGATAGGACCATTTCCTAAGCTCGGCATAATTGGGGCCGCGATTGCTACGAACATTGGCCGTGGAACCGGAGCACTCTTCGCTCTCAGCCGGTTGTTTAGTTCTGGAGGCCGATTCGATATCAAACGCCATCACCTCAAATTAGAGCCGGCGATAATGTTGCGACTGGTTCGTTTGTCAGCAACCGGAACTTTTCAAGTGTTTATCGGGATGGCGAGTTGGATCGGGCTCGTTCGGATCATCTCCAGTTTCGGCAGCAACGCGGTTGCTGGTTACACCTTTGGTATTCGGGTGATCCTTTTTGCATTACTGCCGTCGTGGGGGATGTCGAACGCTGCCGCCACGATGGTTGGTCAAGCGCTGGGTGCGCGTAATCCAGATCGTGCTGAACGTGCTGTTTGGTTGGCCGGTTTTTACAACATGATCTTCCTCGGTTGCGTCGGACTGTTGTTCATCCTTTTCGCCCCGCAGATCATTTGGTTCTACACGACCGATCCAAATGTGTCGAAGTATGGAGTTGATTGTTTAAGAATCGTTGCGTACGGCTTTCTTTTCTATGCTTATGGAATGGTGCTTGGCCAATCGTTCAACGGCGCGGGTGATACCTGGACGCCGACGATCATCAACTTATTCGTCTTCTGGTTGTGGGAGATCCCTCTCGCTTACGTTCTCGGAGTGAAGTTTGGACTCGGTCCGCGTGGCGTTTTCATTGCGATGACAATCGCCTTTTCTACCTTAGCCCTCGTGAGTGCCGTTGTATTTCGTCGCGGCCGATGGAAGACTCGGATGGTTTAGCTCAAACTGTCCACTTCTGTAGTAGCGAGTCCGAACACTCTGTCGCAGTTCACTACGTTTTTCCGCCCTTTGTAACCTCAAATACCCTCTAAATGCGATCAGTGGGCCTTTGTCACGACGGCATCTATGTTGCCTAGATCAATGCGGGACGATCGTCGCCAAGGTCACTAGGGGAGGGTCTATGAAGGACAATAAGCCAGCGAAAAAGGATGGGGGGCAGCGTTGGAATCAAGATGCCCCAACTGGTAAAGAAGCCCGCACGACCGAGGAGAAATCTTTGGACATTAGCGAGTCAGTTCAGTTTGCCCCGGGCGGTTATTACAACCAAGAAACAATAAACCAGCCGCGGCGTCGTCATATTGATGACGACATAGTGCCGCCCGGCCGGCATTGAATCCCGCCCAGAACGGGAAAGTGCGGAATGAACAAGGAGAATCCTCATGGAGAAGAAACTGGAGGGGAAGAAGGTCGCGATACTCGTTGCAGATGGTTTTGAGCAGGTTGAACTGACCGAGCCAAAGCAAGCGCTCGAAGCTGCGGGGGCGATAACTGAAATCGTATCTCCGGCCGACGAAGAAGTTCAGGGATGGAACCACGATGAAAAGGCGGATGCCTTTCACGTCGACGTGCCGCTAAAGCGTGCGAGATCGGACGACTATGATGCATTGCTGTTGCCGGGCGGAGTCAGAAGTCCGGATCGCCTAAGACAACTGACGCGTGCACTCGAATTCATTGATGGATTCTTTGCGACCGGAAAACCGGTAGCAGCCATTTGTCATGCATCATGGACCTTGATCGAGGCCGGTGTTGTGGACGGTAGAAGAATTACCTCGTGGCCTTCGTTGAAAACTGACTTGCGAAATGCAGGCGCAGAGTGGGTTGATCGGGACGTCGTAGTCGATAACGGCTTAGTCTCTAGTCGCAAACCCGACGACATCCCGGCGTTCAATAGGAAGATGATCGACGAATTCGCGGAAGGGAGACACGAAAACGGCACGCAGTTTCAAATAGGCGCGTAAGGGAAGGTATCGAACCTGACGCAGTTACTTTGCAGATGCTGAATGCGCTGTTCGTAGAGCCATCTTCTCCATCACTGCTTCGAATCGAGGATCGCCTTGAAGAGAATTGAAGATTGGATCAACGTTGCTGAAGGGAACTGTGAAGTTTGGGTAGTCGGGTGAAAGTCCTAGCCATCTCAGCGCTTCGTGAGCTACTTATGACTGGAACGAAATGTTGTTCATTAAAGAAGGAGACTTTCTATATCCTAACGAGTCATGGCGTGAGACCAATCGACATTAGGAGTTTTTGAAATCGAGGTTCGTTATCGAGCGAATCAAAAATCGGTTCGGCTTTGAGCGCGATAATCCAGCTCGAACGAGCTCGATATGCCTTTTCCAGCGCCGCTAGTGCCTTGTCTTTCTCGCCGAGCCCGACGTATATCTTCGCGAGTTGATAAGACGACACATCTTTGGCGACCTTTGTTTTCAATTCCGCGATGAGATCGACGGCCTTACCCGTTTTTCCCGCGAGCGCATAGGCATTTCCCAGAAACGCCAACACATCGGGTCGGCTTTGCGAAAGCTCTCGCGCCTTTTCAAACTCCGTTATTGACTGGTCAAGTTCACCCTTTTGACGGTGAATGTGACCAACCGCCAGGATTGTGTCGACAAAATTCGGATCCATTTCAAGGCTGGCTTGGGCATACTTCATTGCTTCGTCGGCCCGATAAGCCTCGACCAATACGTCAGCGAGATCCGCATGAATTTCCATCGAGACTGGATCCAACTCCAACGCTCGTTTCATTTCCTGGACGCTTTCCTCGCGCCGACCAACAAGAATCAGATACCAGGCATACCAATGATGGGCGGTTGCATAGTTGGGATTTAGTTCGAGTGCGCGTTTGTATTCAGTCTCTGCGCCACCCCAATCCCAGTAGTACGAATGAAGCGCGAAACCCAGTGTGGCATGCGGCTCCACCAAAGTGCTGTCAATCTCCAATGCCTTTTCTGCCAGAGCCTTTGCTTTTGGAAATGTCTCAGCGAACGGATAGTTGGAATCAAAGTAACTAAGTAAAGCATAGCAGTCAGCCAGACCAGAGTAAGCCAGCGCGTAAGCAGGATCGAGTTTGAGAGCTTGCTCAAAATAGTTTTTCGCCTTGTTAAGATCGGATCCGGTGCGCTTGTTCCAGAAGTAGCGACCTTTTACGTAGAGCTGATACGCTTCCGCATTCCTGGTGTAGGCGCGATTGAGTTGACGTCCTTGGTCTCCAGTCGTTCTTGGTCTGATCGCATTAACCACGTCACTGGCAAGTTCGTCCTGAATCGTGAATACGCTGGCGAGCCCATGGTCTGCTCCATTGCCCTCCCATAGCACCCGACCATCTTCGGCATTGACCAGTCGCACAGATACGCGGGCCGAATCTTTGCTTCTCAGCACGCTACCTTCGAGAATAGTCGTGACGCCGAGTAGCTTGCCCACTTCGCGAGGATCAAGTTCTTTTCCCTTCAATCCGTAGACCGAGCTGCGAGAAATAACTTTCAAATCTTCGACTCTCGAAAGGGCGCTGATCAAACTCTCCGTCAATCCGTCACTGAGATATTCGTTCTCTGGATCGCCGGTGAGGTTTTTGAGTGGCAGGACCGCGATCGATCTGATGTTCACCACTGCCGTCGCATTCGGCGCGTTGGATTTCCACGGCTGGAAATACGCGAAGGGGGCAAGAGTAAAGATAAGCACGAGTGCCATTGCACCGAAAGTCGCGAACTTCCGACTCGACAACGGAAGCAAACGCTCGCGTTCGCTCGGTTGCATCAGCGCGACCTGTTCATCGATCATGACTCGGCCAAACGTTTGTTTCTCGACAATCAGTACCGGAACTTCCTCAACGACTTCGCGCACGTCAGCGACGAACTTGTAGCCAAGTCGGGGCACCGTCTCGATAAACTTCCGCTCGTGGTCGTTTTCCGCTAGAGCCTTTCTGAGTCGGGAAATTGTTACGTCGAGGTTCCCCGGCTCCACGGTCGCATCTCGCCAAACGGAATCCATCAATTCGTCGCGTTCCACCAACTTGCCGCGTCGCTGAATTAGCACGGTAAGCGCGTCAACCGCTTTGGGAGTAAGCGTGACGATTTCACCCTCTCGCAACAAGCGATGTTTTTCAGGGTCCAGCCGAAATTCGCCGAACTCATAGAACAATTTGGTCGGGATCGCTTTCACTGGGCTTTAGAACGGTTGTAAGAAAAAATTTAAGCGATTCTTTAAGGACTTTCCGGGCCGCCCGAGCATAAAAGCCTTCCTCACGAAAAGCAAGGGTTTCGTCAAACCCCTCCATTCAAGTGTTGGAGAAATCGATGCTCAACCGCCGAACTGTAATCACCTTCCAAACGCTGGAACGCACGTTTTACCGGTTGCCAAATTCCGAGACTGTTGAGGCGATCTGCGATCGGTGTAAGGAGACGGTTAACTGGCTGACGCCGAGTCAGGCCTGCGCGTTAACTGGCTCGGGATTACGAGAGCTGTTTCGGATACTCGAAACAAATGCCCTTCATTTCATCGAGACCGAACCCGGTTCACTGCACATTTGCAGTAATTCTTTGGAGTCGTATCTGAAATAGCGAAGTCATGGTCGTCAGCAAAGGAGTCGAACAAATGTCTGGGTGCGATTCATGTTCTCTGGGAACGAAACCAGGCACTCCCAGTTCTGATCGGATCAAGAGCGAATGGCGACTCATCAGAAATTTGCTGCTTTGGTTGACCTTGGTTGGCTTTAGCTGCTCTTTAGCGTTTCGGCTTCCGCGGACAGTTCATGCCGCCAATTTTACCTGGGACGGCGGAGGCACGACTAGTCATTGGAGCGAAGCTGCGAATTGGACGGGCGATACCTTGCCGACTTCGAATGATCAGGTTTTCTTTGATGCCACGAGCACAAAGGAATGCGTGATTGACGTGAATGTGAGTGTGGCGGGGTTGTGGATGAACTCCGGATACACAGGAACGATTACGCAGGCAACCAATTCAACGATCATGATTGGCAACCTTGAATTCAGACAGGCGAGCGGCACGTTCAATGGCGGTAGTGGATTCATTGACGTGAACTCTCAGTTCAGTTTGAGCGGCGGCACATTTAATTCAACCAACAGCACACTATTTTTGGGCGCCGCTTTTTCCCACAGCGGCGGCACTTTCAATCACAACAACGGATCGATCACGTTCGACACTAACGGCGGCAGCATTAATGTGTCGCAGGCGACGGACACGTTTAATAACGTCAGTTACAGTAAGAATGATCATGTGTCGATGAGTGTATTCGGTCCGGGCGGCACCGCGGCATTCAGAACTCTCGGAACACTCGCGCTTGTTGATGGTGAGATTTTCGGCGATCCAATAGAAGCTGACGGCGATGTCACCATAGGTCCGAACTTTGACTCCGCACCGGATGCTTTCAGTCCTGCGACTCTTAACATCGCGGGCTCGGCTAGTCGCACGATTATTTGGGAGGCCGGTGTTCGACTGCTCAATGTTAATTTGAATGCAGCGAGCGTGATGCTTCAAACATCTGGAGCAGGCACGCTCACCTGGCGCTCGCTGACTTTGCAGAGCGGAACGATCAATCAAGGCGGTGTCGATTTCGACATTAGGGACAGTTACAGCCAAAGCGGTGGGATTTTCAATGGGAGCGGAAACACGATCAATTTTCGCGGCACGTACATGCAAACCGGCGGCACATTTAACGGCGGTAGCGGCAATCTCGATCTCGATAATTCTTTTAACCTGAGCGGTGCCGGTAGCACTTTTAAATCGACCAGCGGAACGCTATTCGTCGCTGGGCCATTCTCACATCAAAGCGGTTCATTCAACCATAATAGTGGCACTCTGACCATCGACGGCGGCGGGAGCATGACGATCTCCCAAGCCAACGAAATTTTCAACAACGTAACCTTCAGTCTTGGCACAGGTGTATCGAAGAGTTTGTCCGGCCCCGGAAGCGGGAATGCAATCTTCAAAGTTGTAGGTAAGTTGAATCTAAACACTGGAACCATTTTCGGCGGCGATCCGATCGACGTGCAGGGTGACGTTACGGTCGGCGCGAGCTTTCAAGGTGGTATGAGTCAGCCGATTACCTTCTCAGGTTCGGCTAACCAAACTTACACAAACAGCGGCGGCATAAACCCGAACGTGACGTGGACAGTCAACAAATCCGGTGGCACCCTGAGCCTTGCGAGTGACATGGACCTGAGCAACGGCTCCGGTAACGTGGTTCTGACCAGCGGCACCGTCACAACTGGGAACTTTAAAGTAAACATCGGAACGCGTGGCGTGACCCGCACTTCGGGTTACATCATCGGCAATTTGCAGCGCAGTTACATCAGCACCGGTGCGAAAACTTTCGATGTGGGCACAGCGAATGGATATTCACCGGTCACCGCGAACGTGACGACCTTAAGCGCCAATCCGTCGAGCCTGACAGCTCGCGCCACGCAGGGGACGCACCCGAATCTAAATGCCGCCGTTTCACTTGGACGCTACTGGACAATTGGAGAAAGCGGAAATTTGACGGCGAATTTGACGTTTAGCTATCTCGACCCAATTGATATCAATGGAAATGAAACTGATTACCGCGCCGCCAAGATAGACGCAAACGTCAACTTTTTCACCAATGCGCAGGTTCCGATCGATCCTACGAACAATCGATTTACCGTTAATGGAGTAACAGACTTCAGTACCTGGACGCTCGGTACACCGCAGGTACTAATCAGTCCCGCCAACATTTCCTTAGCTGTGCAGGGCACGCAAACATTTACAGCTTCAGGAGGAATTCCACCTTTTACCTTCAGCATTGTTGCGCCCAACCAATCTGGAGGAACGATCAATTCGACGACTGGCCAATACTCTGCCGGCACTGTAGGCAATGTTCAGGACACAGTTCGAGTCACTGATGCTGATGGTAAGTTTGCTAACGCGATTGTCACCGTTGTCCCTGGCGCTCCGCATCACCTTAGGTTTACACAACAGCCTTCGAATACTGTTCAAGGCATGACGATCGCGCCTGCTTTGCAAGTTCGGGTTGAAGATCAGTTCAACAATACAGTGACGACTGCAACGAATGCAGTGACGATGGCGATAGCAAATAATCCGGCGAACGGAAATCTTTCTGGAAGTTCAACGCAAACGCCGGTCTCGGGAATCGCGAGTTTCAACAATTTGAGCATCGATAACTTTGGAGATGCCTATACCTTAAATGCGACTTCGCCGGGTTTAGCTTTCGCAACAAGCAATAGCTTTAACATTCTTGGTTTTCTGGTAATCAATACAAACGATAGCGGTCCGGGTTCATTGCGGCAGACGATCACAAATGCAAACAACACACCGGGGACACAGACGATTACGTTCAATATCCCAGGCGCGGCTCCGTTTACGATCGTTCCCGCCACCCCGATGCCAACTATTACGCAACCAATAGTAATTGATGGAACTAGTCAGCCGTCTTTTGCGGGAATACCGTTAATTGAACTCGGAAGCCAATCGATAGACGGTAACTTCGGATTGAAACTAGCAGGCGGAAACAGCACTGTGAAAGGATTGATTATCACAGCTTGCGGCATAGGGATTTGGGTTGTCTCTAACAACAACGTAATCAGCGGAAACTATATCGGCGTTAATGCGGCCGGAAATACTGCAAGAGGAAATAGTGATGGTATCCGCATTGAAGGAGCTAACACACTCGTCGGTGGAACGACAAGCGCACAGAGAAACGTGATTTCTGGAAACGCGACGGGAATACATTTGTTCAACGCTAGTTCGACTGTCATTCAGGGTAATTATATTGGAACAGATGCGCTTGGGACTTCTGCGCTGCGGAACCAGAACGAAGGAATCTATGTCCAAACTTCATTGAATACGACAACGATCGGCGGTCTTCAGCCAGGTGAAGCTAACATAATCGCATTCAACCCGAGAAACGTCCGCGTGGACAGTGGCAAAAAGGTATCTATTCGAGGAAACTCGATCCATTCATCTGGATTCTTTGGAGGTATCGATCTCTGGCCTTGGGGATTGAATCAGAATGATCCGGGTGATGCTGATAGCGGCGCTAATGAACGACAAAATTACCCAGATTTAGGATTTGTAACTGGAACCGCCAACACAACCAGGATTCAGGGCACGCTCAACAGCACCGCAAATACACAGTTCGCAATCGATTTTTACTCAAACCCACATTGTTCCACCCATGGCGCTAAAACGTATTTGGGCTCAGTTAGCACGACAACTAGTTCAACTTACATCGCGAGCTTTGACGTAACTCTTCCTATTGCAACAACACTAGGGGAATTCATCTATGCTACAGCCACAGATCCCAACGGTAATACCTCCGAAATCTCTCAATGCAGAATGATAGCGTCAGGACCAGTTTCTATTTCAGGTCGCATTGTCAATGCCAATAATGTTGCACTTCCTAATGCTGCGGTAAATTTGACCGGCCTGGCGACCAAGTCGACCGTCACAAACAGCAACGGTGATTATTCATTCACGAATTTGATAGCCGGAGGTGCGTATATGGTTACACCTTCGTTATTCAACCATACGCTCGCGCCCGCGTCGCGAAACTATTCCAGTCTCACAACGAACCAGACTAATCAAGACTTCACAGGCACAAAAACCAAGTCAATGCTTGTTGGTACGTTGTACCAAATCACACCTGCCGGAACAGTACCGGTGGTCGGCGCTACGGTGACCCTTACCAATCAGCTAGGCTCAACTTCTCAAACTCTACCGGCGAACCCGGTATATGTTTTCCCCAGTCTCTTCCCAGGCGAGTATCTGATCACGCCGGAAAAGCCTGGGGTGGTCTTCTCGCCAGCCTCTCAACTGATTCAGATTTCAACCACCGACCGAACTCAAAACTTCATCGGCACGACTGGATCTCCTCTTCCTGGTCGATTCATCTTCAATTTTTACGGACATCCAGGCAGCATGAACGCAGATGGAACAGCATTGGTTTCGCTCCTTCACCAAACGAATACGGAATTTCTCGGCGGTGCTGTGCTGTCACCTGATGGGAAATTACTTGCCGGTATCATCGGCGGTACCTCGACCCTAGCTGTTAGCAGTGCTGATGGCAGCAACTATCGCTCTATTTGGTTTCCACTCAACTTCCGCGATGTCCGCGACGTCTCATTCTCTCCAGATGGAACAAAGATCGCCTTTATAGCTTCGGGCGGGAGCCTGAAAGTGATCAATACCGATGGATCAGGTTTGATAACAGTTCCGGTTTCATCCAATCTGACATTTATCAGAAGTCCAAGTTGGTTAAGTAATTCCAAAATCCTATTTAGTAACTTTTCGCAGTTTTTTTCAATCAACCTCGATGGAACTGGATTCGTTCCACTAACAGGCTTCGGAGACAGGTTATTTCCACTGGCGTCGCCCAATGGCTCCAGGATCGCCTTTCTGAAAAACAACTCTCTTTTTACGATGAATTCAGATGGCTCGAGTGAGACCATGCTTGCCTCCGACGGTAGGTTCTCTGATGGATTCGCATGGTCGCCGGACGGAACAAGAATCTGTTTCTGGAAGACGAGCGCCCAGGATCCTAATCTATTCGATTTCATCGCTATTAACTCGACCACTGGCGGCTCACCAAGAATTATCTTAAGAGAGAAAACGGTTTTTGATCGACCATCCTGGGGGCCGGCCTACGAGTTCACGACTCCAACTGGCTCAAACGTCAACGTCAATTCCGGTTTTACATCAATCACGTTCGCTGGAGTAACTTCTCCTGGGACAACGACAATTACACAAGTGCCTGCTAGTAGCACTGTGCAACCGGGTACCTTCCAATTCGGAGGTGTTAACCTAGCCTTCGAAATTTCAACAACCGCTTCTTTTACTCCGCCTGTAAATGTGTGTCTGATCGTGCCTGCTTCGGTTGCGTCCACTCAGACGGTTTTTGATTTTCTTTTTTTGCGGCATGTGGAGAATGGCAACATTGTGGACATAACCACGAGCCGCAATTTTTCCACGCGAACGATCTGTGGTTCCGCAAATAGTTTGAGTCCGTTTGTCTTGACCGAACAGATCAACAGTAACCTGCCCTCGATTACTGGCTTGGTTGAGGATCAAAACGGGAATCCGTTGGCTGATGTCTCTGTGCAGCTAACCGGAACTGAAACGCGTGCCACGGTGACCGATGCTTTTGGAACATTCTCCTTCGTCAACCTGACTCAGGGCGCCAATTACAATGTTCAGCCAAAGCAGCCGGGTTATGTGTTCACAGAATACAGTCAGGATCTTCTTAATCTGACTAACGAGAACACATTGTTATTCACAGGAACCAAGGGCGTCGTGCAGATAAGTGGACGAGTAACAAACAACAACGGCAATGGAGTCGCAAATGTGCCAATTGAGGTGTTGGGCACGACCAGTGCGCGCGCCGTCACAGATTCAAATGGGGATTACTCCGTTGGGAATCTTTTAGTGGACGGTTCGTACACGGTAGTTCCGGCGCTCGCCAACGCTTCGTTTGCGCCAAGGGAGTCTCAGCTCGATTCATTGACATCGGACGTGGCGAGCGTTGACTTCCAGGCAACGATCGTCGAGCCGCTCCCAATTGTGCCGTCAATACTTATCGAAGAAGGAACAGTCAATCGCGCAGTCGCTGTTGATTCTGTAACTCTTGTTCGGGGGCCTTTTCGTATTCTCACCGATCGCAACTTCAGCGCTGATCACCACACGCGCGTCATCTTATTCTCGTCCAACCTGGGATTGTTTCAGCCGGATCATTCATTGCTGACGGTGCAAGCCGGGGGTTTTGATCTGCCGGTAGAAAATGTCGGATCGCTCACTGGAGTGCCCGGTCTCGACTGTTCGTACATTGTCGTCAGGCTTCCTGACGGCCTGCCGGTTGGTGACTTGTCATTGACTGTGACGCTGCGGGGGATGGTGAGCAACATCGCGATCCTCAGCATCTCGCCGTAATCGTGTCTTTTCTAATCGAATCAATCCGCCTTGCGAACGTGACTCTGAGATCTGAGATCTGAAATTTGAGATTCACCTCGCTCACTGAACCAATAAACCAATTTCACCTGCCCAGTTTTGTGCTAAAAATACCGCCACGCCAGAAATTGTTCGTTCAGATCCAATAAATCAAAGGTTTTCAGATGAGTGGAAAGCTTTCTCGCCGCAAGCTGATTGCGCAAATGTCTGTGCCGCCAATCGCAGCTTCTCTTGGTGCATCAGTATTTGGCACTCGAACGGTTGCGGCACAATCCGACACGTCCGCGTCTGATGAAAAGCTCTCCGGCACACGAGTTTTCAACGTTCGTGACTTTGGTGCGAAAGGTGATGGCTCAACGCTCGATACTGTCGCTGTGCAGTCAACGATCGATGCCGCTCACAAGGATCAAGGTGGCACGGTGCTCGTTCCCGCCGGGACCTTCGTAGTCGGCACAATTGAGTTGAAGAGTAATGTCACCTTGCGCCTCGCCGCTCGAGGTCGATTGTTGGGAAGTGAAAAGGCTGAACATTACAAAGCTGGCAACGGGATTCCACCGAGCAATGGAAACGTTGTGATGATCTCAGCAGCAAACGCTGAGAACATAACGATTGAGGGTCCTGGCACAATCGATGGAAATGGCGCCAAGTTTTTCACCGGCAAAGGCGACATGACTGGTCCGGGGCAAAACTCAGCTGAAGGTTATTTTCAGCGGCCCCACCTCATGGTTTTTTATCGGTGTACGAACCTCAGTGTGCGAAATGTTTTTCTGACCGCCAGCGCTTATCACTGCACGCGCATTCTCGACTGCAATCGCGTATTCCTTGACGGCGTGAGGATCTACAACCGCGTCAATCTCAACAACGACGGTTTTCACATCAACAGCTCGCAATACGTTCACATCGTTAATTGCGATGTTGTCTGCCAGGATGATGCCTGTGCGTTGTTTGGCAGCAATAAGTTTGTCACCGTAACTAACTGCACGTTCAGTACGCGCTGGTCGATATTTCGTTTTGGTGGGGGTGAGGCGGAGAACATCACGATTAGCAACTGCGTGATTTACGACACCTATGGCTGTCCGATCAAGATGCGTTGCGGGGCGAGATCGCGGTTCGAGAACATCTCGTTTTCGAATCTCATCATGAAGAACGTGACAGGACCGATCACAGTCGGTCTTGATTCTGCACGTCGGAATAATGCCAATGCGTCGTCACCTACACCTGTGAAGGGAATTGTGCGTAACATCTCGTTCAACGGAATTCGAGGTTTTGTTGTCGCAGAAGGACGTCAACATCCGGACCTTCCCTGGCCGCAGAAGTTTCGTCCCGGCGAAACAAGACACTGCATCGTAGTCAATGGTGTCGGTGATGACTTGATTGAGAATGTCAGTTTCCAGGACATTCATTTTACGTTTGAAGGCGGCGGAACAGCCGCGGAGTCGACTGCTGACGTACCAAAGATCGCCGGTGAATATTTTGAAATAGGTACGCCACCAGCGTACGGTCTCTACGCGCGCAATGTTCGCGGACTAACGCTGAACAACGTTCGTATTGAAGTCAGTAAACCGGATCTGCGACCTGCGGTAGATTTCGACAATGTGTCGGACGCAACCGTCAGCGGATTGATTGCTGAGGGTAATGTGGGTGCGAAGTCGGTTGTGCGTCTCAAAGATGCGCACGATGTTTTGATGACAGCAACTCGAGTGTTGGGAGCCGCGGCTACGTTCCTTGAATTGGTCGGTGGAAACAACTCCGCAGTTACCGTCGATGGCGGCGATCTTTCGAAAACTGCCAAACCTGTAGTCTTTAGCAATGGCGCAACACCCAAGGCTGTGCGATTGAGAGTTTGATCTTCTCTGCGCCTGCGTTCTCTGCGCATTAAGGTTGCCACTGCTTGTTTTTTTGACAAACTATCCAGCTTATCGCGGCTTTGCCGCTGTCCTTGCGGAAAAGCTCCGCTTTTCCGATTTAGCTCTCAAAGGATCTTGCGGCTATGCCGCC
>Ga0070698_100001445_pt1 | contig 26365 bp, 27 predicted proteins | sample KBSK1502metaG_FD_65477 | JGI IMG/M metagenome (GOLD analysis project Ga0070698, IMG submission 65477) | Corn, switchgrass and miscanthus rhizosphere microbial communities from Kellogg Biological Station, Michigan, USA - KBS K1-50-2 metaG | ecosystem: Host-associated > Plants > Roots >... | reverse complement strand
GAGGCTTCGAGTTTGAAGAGATGCCGCAGGATGCGCCTGATCTGTGATCTCAGCTGCCGGCGGTCGGATTTTCCCAAGCTCTCGATCTCCTCCGCCAGGTTTTCCCAATCGAGCGGCAGATTCGACTCTTTGGCACGGCGCAGCGCTGCCGCCTGCTCCTGCGTCCAGAGAAAAAAATCTTGATCGTAAAGCTCGGCGCCTTTTGGCATCAGTCACCGCCTCCATCGCACCTCAATCCATCAACAAGCCGCCGGAGAGATTGATAGATTCGCCGGTCATATAGGACGATTCATCCGAGGCGAGAAAGGCGGCGATCCGGGCCACGTCATCGGGCACTGAGACGCGCCCGATCGGGATCGACCTTTCGCGCTCGGCGGTGTCGGGAAGACCGTAATGGCGCTGCTGCGCTTCGATGGCGGTGCGCATCGCCGTGTCCACAACGATCCCGGGGCAGATCGCGTTGACCCGGATGCCGTGCGGCGCCATCTCGCGCGCCAAGGCCTGGGTGAGACCGACGACGGCGAATTTGCTGGCGCTGTATCCGGCGAAATTGGCGTTGCCGGTTTTGCCGGCCCAGGAGGCGAGGTTGACGACCGAGCCCGAGCGCCGCGCAATCATATGCGGCAGCACGGCGCGGCTAACGATGAAGACGCCCTCGACATTGACCCGCAGCATCGCCTGCAGCGCCTCGAGCGGCATGTCGAGCGCCGGTCCCATCCAGGCGATGCCGGCATTGTTGACGAGCACATCGATCTGATGAAAACGGCCCAGGACTGCATCGACCGCCCGGTCCACCTCCTCCGGCGATGTGACATCGGCCGCCGCGGCGAGGCCGCCGATCTCCGCCGCGACCGCTTGCGCTGAGGCGCTATCGCGGTCGAGCACCGCAACTGCCATTCCTTCCCGTGCCAGGCGTCGAGCTATCTCGCGGCCGATGCCGACGCCAGCGCCGGTGACGATGCCAACCCGCCGGTTCAGGCTATACATATCTCAATTGCATCCGCAGCCGCTCCGAGGCGATGCGGGCACCTTCCGCGAGAGATTTGAGCTTGGCCCAGACGACGTCCTCGGCGACGCGGCCCATTCCGGCCGACGTGTCGAAGCCGCAGTCGGTGCCGGCCATCACGCGGTGGGGATCGCCAATAGCCGCCGCCACCCGTTCGAGCCGATCCGCGACGGCCTCGGGGTGCTCGACAAAATTGGTCAGGCTGTCGATGACCCCGGCGATGATGATCTGATCCTCGGCCAGCGGCAGCTTTTCGAAGACGCGGTACTCGTGGGCATGCCGCGGATTGGCGAACGGGAAGAAGAAGGCGCCGACATTAGCCTGCTTGATGACCGGCAGGATGTCCGCCAGCGGCACGTCGCAATCGTGCGGGCCCTCGTAATTGCCCCAACACACATGCAACCGCACGCGGTCGCGCGGCACATTCGCCAACGATTTGTTGATCGTCGCCACGACCCGCTCGACAAAGCCAAGGAAATCACTCAGCGGCCGGTCCTGATAGGAGAGGTGGCGTTCGAGCGCCAGATCGGGACAGTCGAGCTGCAGCAGGAACCCCTGCCCGACAATGGTGTCGTATTCCGGCTGCAGCGCCTCGCCGAGCGCATCGAGATAGGCTTCCTCGGTGTCGTAATGCTCGTTCTTCATCGCGCCGGCGATGATCCCGGGCGACGGCGCCGTTACGAACGGCTCGACAAACTGGGTGCCGGTCTCGTCGAGGGCGGCCCGGAAATCGGCGCATTCCTCCTCGATCGCAGCGGTGCCGAGAGAGCGGACGTCGCCGATCGCCTTTGGCGGACCCATGTTGCTGACCGCCTCCCTGGCGGCGAGCTGCTCCTCCATCATCCGCTTGAAGATCGGGTAGCGCAGGGCGTCGGCGCGCGTCCGGCGCTGCCACGATCCGCCAAAGCCGCTCATGCGGTGGCGAATGTGCAAAAAGAACCCTTCGCGCTGCTGCTCGCCGTTGTTGCCGACATCGACACCCGCTTCGGCCTGCTTGCGCACGACCCAGCGCAAGGCATCGCGGCCCTGCATTTCGAGTTCGGCGGGGTCGAGGGCTTCGCCGCGGGCGCGGCGCACATAAAGACGGGTCAGCTCGAGCGGGCGCGGCAGACTACCGGTATGCGTCGTCAGGATTCGTTCTTCGCTGCGGCGCATTGTCACTCCTTTCCGCTGGATCGCAGGGTTTTTCGTAGTTTAGCCTAAAAGGAGCACACCGCGAACGCTGAGATTAAGAATAAGATCGCTTGTGGCGCTGCGGTCTTTTCCGTAGGTTACAGCCCTTCGTCGCAACAACCGAAAGGAGGTGATCCTGTGTCTATCCCTAAACCGCGGTCTTCCGCTGCCGTGACCAGGATCCCCACTCGTCTGGAGGTCCTCGCCTGAGGGCGACGGCTCGCGGCCGCTAAGGCCGCCGGTTACCGGTTTAAGGAAGGCCGCCCCTCGGGGCGGCCTTTCTCGTTTGATGATCAGTTGCATGCTTGGCCCAACTCGGCATAGGGCCTAAAAGTGGCGCTGGCCTCCCCCGAGCCGCGGAGTAAACAAGGATGCCCGACACGCTGACGACGAATTCGCCGATTATCGCCGCCTATCGCGCTGCGACCCCGGGCTCGGCGGCCGACGCCGAGAAGGCGGCCCGGCTGTTCCCGAGCGGCATCACTCATGATTCCCGCTATATCGAGCCTTACGGGGTCTATATCACCCGGGCGAAAGGGCCGCGCAAATGGGACGTCGACCGCAATTGCTATGTCGATTATTTCGGCGGCCACGGAGCGCTGCTGCTAGGGCATTGCCATCCCAAGGTCGTGCAGGCGGTGCACGACCAGATCGAGCGCGGGACGCATTTCGGCGCGAGCCACGAGACCGAAATCGCCTGGGCCGAATGGATTTTGAAGCTTGTCCCTTCCGCCGAGCGGGTGCGTTTCACGTCCTCAGGCACCGAGGCGACCTTGATGGCGCTGCGGCTCTCCCGCGCCTTCAACGGCAAGTCGAAGATCATCCGGTTCAAACATCATTTTCACGGCTGGCACGACCATATGACCTCGGGTTATGCGAGCCATTTCGATGGCAGTCCGACAACCGGCGTCCTGCCCGGCGTCGCTGGGAATGTGGTATTGGCCGACCAGAACGACGCGGCTGGACTCGCCCGCCTCCTCGATCAGCATGACGACATCGCCGCGGCTATCATCGAGCCGACCGGCGCCCACGGCGCGCGGCTGCCGATCGACCCGAATTTTCTGACCGCGCTACGCGAACTGACGCGGCAGCACGGCGTGCTGTTGATCTTCGACGAGGTCGTCACCGGTTTCCGCGTGTCGCCGGGCGGGGCTCAGGCCGAATACGGCATTACGCCCGATCTGACGACATTGGCCAAGATCATGGCCGGCGGGCTGCCGGGCGGCGCGGTTACCGGCCGCAAAGAGATCCTGGATTTGCTGGACTTCCAGGTGACCAAGGCATCCGACCGTGAAAAGATCAACCATCCCGGGACCTTCAACGCCAACCCGCTGTCAGCCGCAGCCGGCGTGGCCGCGCTGGAGGTCGTCGGCACGACCGACGCTTGCAGCCGCTCCAACCGCTATGGCGAGGAGCTGCGCCGCCGAATTAATGAGGTGTTCGAAGAAGAGCACGTGCCGTGGGCCGCTTATGGCACCTTCTCCATGTTTCACATCTTCACGAACCCCGACGGCGTTGCAATCACGCCGACACGTTTCGACCCGCACCAGCAGCCGGTCGCCAGCCTCGCCGGCAACCGTCAAGCCGGGGTCGTTCACAAATTGCGGCTGGCGATGATGGTGAACGGGGTCGATCTCAGCGGCAGCCCGGGCGGGCTCGTCTCCGCCACCCACGGCGACGCGGAACTCGAAGATACGGTAAGCGCCGTGCGCAAGAGCGTGCACATGCTTAGGCAGGAGCGGGAGATCTGAGAGCAGTACGGTCTGCTCTCGCAGTGGTTACGGTTATACTACTTTGAATTAACCATTCGCTTCGCTAGGCTCGTTTGGCGCGAGCAGCGGAGCGATAATGGCGGATGCGGCAATCCCGGCCGAGGGCGCTGGTTGGCTGTCGGATTGGCGCCGCCGGTTCTTCGGCGCGTTCGCCGATCGCCTCGCCGCCGAGGGGGAGCGCCGTCTTCTGTGGCTTCCGGTATTTTTCGGCGCCGGCATCGGCGTTTATTTTGTCCTGAAGGTCGAGCCGCCCCTGTGGCCCGGCGTCGCCGTCGCGATCGCCGGTGTCAGTGCGGTCTTTGCGCTGCGCCGGTATCCCGGCTGGTACGAGGCGGCGCTGGCATTTACCGTTTTCGCCGGTGGCTTTGCGCTGATGCGAGAAACCGCTTGGGAGCGCGAGGCGCCGATGCTGCAACGGCATCTGGGGCCGGTTAAGGTGAGCGGGCGCGTCATCGACATTGACCTTATGGAAAGGGGCTGGCGGATCGTTATCCAAAATGACCCGCTGCCGGGTCTCGATCCGGGAGACCAGCCGCGCTATTTGCGTCTGCACATCCCGCCGGGCAGCGACGAACTCAACCCCGGTGACCGCGTCGATCTCAAGGCGATGCTCTATCCGGTCCCGGCACAGCTTCTGCCCGGCGGCCGCGACGTGCAGCGGGAGCTTTATTTCGCCGGGATCGGCGGGGTTGGCTACAGCTTGGGAGCCGCCCGTCGGATCGCCGGCCCGGGCAACGAACGCGGGTGGCGCGAGGATCTGCGGCAGCTCCGCACCGACATGTCGCGGCGCATCGCCGCTGTCCTCCCAGGCTCGTCCGGCGGTGTGGCATCCGCTCTGATCACCGGCAAACGCGGCGCGATCGCCGAAGAGGTCAAGCAGGCTTTTCGTGATTCTGGATTGTCTCATCTGCTGGCGATCGCCGGCCTGCATCTGGGGCTGGTCGGCGCCTTTGTATTTTTCGCTGTGCGCGGCGGACTGGCGCTGATCCCCCCGATAGCATTGCGATATCCGATCAAGAAGATCGCCGCCGGCAGCACCCTCCTCGTACTCGTCTGTTATCTGCTGATCTCGGGCGCCGCGATCCCGACCCAGCGCGCTTTCGTGATGAACGGGCTCGTCTTCGGCGCGCTGATGATCGACCGGCTGCGGATCTCAATGCGCGTCTGCGCGATTGCCGCCGCGATCGTGCTCGTCATGGACCCGGCGGTCCTCGTCGGCGTCAGCTTTCAAATGTCGTTCGGCGCGGTTGTCGCGCTGATCGCAGTGTACGAGACCTACGGCACACGCCTCGGCCGGCTGTTGCACGGCCGTTCGGTGTCGGGAAAGATCCTGGGATATTGCGCGGGTGTGGTAGTCACCACCGTGGTCGTGACATTGGGCACCTACCCCTACTCGATCTACCATTTCCACCATATCGCGCTTTATTCGCCACTCGCCAATGTCATCGCAGTGCCATTGAGCGCATTGTGGACATTGCCCTGGGGAGTGGTGACCTGCCTGTTGATGCCATTGGGTCTCGAGCGGCTGGCTCTGGTGCCGATGGGCTGGGGGATCATTGTCACGATCTGGGTCGCGCAGCACGTCTCGGCTCTGCCCGGCAATGTCTGGATGATGCCGGCATTGCCGGCCGAGGGACTGCTGCTGATTACGCTTGGCGGGCTGTGGTTGTGCTTATGGCAGGGCAGCTGGCGGCGCTGGGGGCTGGCCGCGATCGCCGCCGGGGCTGCGACTATGCTACTGACCCGGCCGCCGGATATTCTGATTGCAGACGGCGGGCGCTTTGTCGCCGCGCGAGCCCCCGACGGGCATTATTTCGTCTCCGCCGACAAGAGCGAGAAGATCGTGCGCTCATTCTTTGCCACCGAGACCAGCGAAATCTTGGAGGCTTGGCCCGCTGCCGGCAGCGGAATGGAAAGCAGGCTCAATTGCGCTGGCGAGTTGTGCCGTTATTCCGTCCGCGGGCGCACCGTCGCGATCGTCACCGGTACGGCGGCACTTCCGGTCCGATGCAGCGGGTTTGACGCGATCGTCAGCCAAGTGCCGACCGGCTTCCACTGCCGGTCGATGATGCCAGTGATTGATCGGATAGATTCATGGCGGCGCGGCGCGGTCGCATTGTGGCTCGATCAGCGCGGCATCACCGCCGAAAGCGTCAACGAAAGCCGTGGCGATCGCCCTTGGGTCCCGCACCCGCGGCCGGCGCCTCCAACGCCTTCGATCGCTGCCGACGGTACGCAGCGCTAGGATCGCGGGGGAATTGGCCACAGGAGTTGGGCCCATGGTCATCGCCTACAAAATGTTCAAACACCGGGACTTTAGATCGCTGCGGCGACCCGCGATGAAGCTAGAGTCGGGACCGCTGGGATCGTTTAAACGAGCATTACGACAAATCGTCGTCACCCTCGGGCCGATTGCCGGTGGACGAGGCCGACCGCATCGTCACCGCTTTGTAAAGCATCCAGATCCCGGAGAAAAAGATAAGGACGGCGCCGATCGCGAAGACGATTTCATCGGGCGCAACGCCATTGCTGAAGATCACCAGGACGCAGCCCCCGAAAAGGATAAAGATCAGACCAATGCAGCCTAGGAGCCAGCGCATCAGGAGCCGCTAGAGCGGATCACCAGTAGAATCGGTTGGCCGCTTGTCATAGCTTTGAGGCAACCTCGACCTAGCAGAACTTCGTAAATCATCGCTGCGGCAAACTCAATTCACGCGTTGACACAGCTCGCCTATGCCCTTTAGCCATGGACTCGGACCCTATTGACGGAGGTCGAGGTACCCGATCCCGGCGTGCGTTGCAATCGGCCGTCTATTGTACAGTCGAGCTGAATCGCCGCTGATCTTGCCCGCCTAGCCGGTCATCGTTGCAATTACTCCTCGATGTCGGGACTGAGGTCGAGTTCACTCAGCGTGTGATGCCATCGTGCGACCGTCAGTCAAACTGATCAACACCAAAGCACACATCGGCCCTGAGCCGCCGGCGGCAACACTTTGGGTTATCGATGGGGATAGAGTGTCACCGACCTCAGATCACCTTGCGTCAACCGGAAGAATAAAATGATCAGACGAATCCTCGCCCCTTTTTTGATTGTCGTTGGGTTGGTGCTGACGCTTCCGGCGTGCTCGGATCTATCCGATGTGCTTTGCCATCCGGCGGGTCACTGTCCCGACGCCCCCGACGGACTTAATAAAGCTCACTAAATCCTGTTTGGATCAGGACGGGCGGGCTATGACGAACGCGGGGCGGTAGGGTGAGCTGTCTTCACTGACGTTTGAGTACCGATTAACGTGGATGAGGCTCGATTGCAGGCGGTTCCCAATCGGAAGCCCGATCGATTTCGGACCCTGACGGATATCGGTTAGATAATAAGCAAATGGTTATGCTTGAAATGTAACCATCGTAACATTAAATATGAGCTATGACGAAGTCTCCTTGGCTGTTACTCACCTACAAGGTGCCCCCGGAACCGGCGGCGAAGCGAGTCGCGCTGTGGCGGCGTCTGAAGAGCATGGGCGCCGTCTATATCCAGAACGGCGTGTGCCTGCTGCCTAAAACCGATCACCACGCACGCCGGCTGAAGATCTTGGAGAACGACATCGGCGAGATGGGCGGCGACGCGGTCATTCTGGAGACGGTCGCACTCGATCGTGCCCAGGAGGACAAGGTCGTTGCCCGCTTCAAAGCCGATCGGGATGACGCCTACCGCGAATTCATCGACAAATGTGATGATTTCGAAACCGAGATCGCCAAGGAAACGGCAACCCAGCATTTCACCTATAACGAGCTCGAAGAAAACGATGTCGAGCTCAAAAAGCTGCAAGGCTGGCTCGAAAAAATAAAAAAATTGGATTTCTACGGCGGCGGCCTAGCTAGCGAGGCCGCGGATCGGCTGAGCGGTTGCGAAGCTCTGCTCGACGCCTATGCACAGCGCGTCTTCGACGCGCATGACGAGAACCGTTAAGAGGGGAATAGAATGGCGTGGTCCACTGCAGCACCTGCGGTAAGCGCAGCTTTTCTGGCCGCCCTGGTCGAAATTGTCGAGGCCTTCACGATAGTGCTCGCGGTTGCGACATTGCGCGGCTGGCGACCGGCGGTGCTGGGCACGATCGGCGGTCTTGCCGTGCTGGCGTGCATCGTTCTGATTTTGGGGCCGCTTCTCGGTCACATCCCGCTCGCCACTCTACAGCTCGCAATCGGGATATTGCTTCTGCTTTTCGGCATGGGTTGGCTGAGAAAGGCGTCGTTGCGGGCCGCCGGCATCATTTCCTTGCATGATGAAGACGCTATCTTTGCTGCCGAGGCTGCCGAGCTCAGTGAACAAGCGCGCCGGCAGCAGAGAAATCTGCAATGGGTCGCTGGGATCACTGCCCTAAAGGCAGTGCTGCTCGAAGGCCTCGAGGTCGTATTTATTGTAATCGCGGTGGGCGCCGGCCGCGGGCTTTTGCTTCCCGCCAGCCTCGGCGCGCTCGCCGCCTGCGCGGCGGTTCTGGTTGTAGGAGCGTTCGTTCACCGGCCGCTGTCGCGCGTGCCGGAGAATACGCTCAAATTCGGCGTTGGCATCATGCTGTCTGCCTTTGGCGTGTTCTGGACTGGCGAAGGGCTCGGGATCGCCTGGCCAGGTCAGGACTGGGCGCTGTTGCTGTTTGCCTCCCTGTTTCTTGGCGCGGGCGTGATCGGCTCTACCCTGGCTCGGAAACTTGTCGTGGGGTTCGCATAATGACGATGCTCAAAGAACTCGTCGCCGAGTTGATCGGCATGTTCCTCGGCGAGAAGCGGTTGACCGTTACGATTCTCGTGCTCGTCGCCGTGACGGGAGTACTGGTCGATTTTATCGGCCTAGACGAGCTCGTCGGCGGTGCCGTCCTGCTATTCGGGTGCCCGATCTTGCTGATTGAGAGCGTATGTCGTGCAGCCAGAAGGGGCGCGTCTTAACGTTAAGCCGTGGAACTATAATCTGGCAGTTCGCCGAAAGTCCGCCTCGCTGCCGGTACTCGCAGCGGCAAGGGCTTTGACGCCGGCGATGATTATGTCGACGAGCTCCTCCCGCTCCTCCTGAAGCTGCAGGGCCTCCCTGACGCGTTCGAGTTGACCCAGGATTCCAGTGAAGGACGTCGCCCGCGTCCTGCAGATCTGCTCGTCGAGCGCGTCAGCTCGCCGGTAGAGTGCGTCGGCCTCGCGAAATAGCGCCTCACAACCTGAAAAGGGCGCCAGATGATCAAACGGGACAGACATCCCGCTTCGGATTTTCTCGGAAAGGGCCAGCTCGATCTTCTCCGCCGCTATCAAGGTTTCAGCAGCAAGAGCGCACAGCCTCTCGCGTTCGGTTAACATGGCAAGGACGGGATCGGCGGCAAGCTCGGGCTTGCCGTGACGAGCATCAAAGGTGTCTTGGTCAAACATTTGCCGGGCGCCCTCCAAAGCATCGGCCGTAAGGCCATCGCCAGCCGCGGTTGGCGAGGGGGGCTGTCAACGCGGCAAAGTCCGCGCAAGCTTTCCTCCACCGGTCTTGTATTTCGCTCAGCCCCGGTAAAAGAAAGTCATGCTCGCCGTCAGAAGGACGTCCAGACGCGCCTTGCCATCCGCAATAACGCCCCGTCCTCAATAATAGGCGGCACCGCCGTTGACGTGGATGGTCTGTCCGGTGATGAAGCCGCCGTCGTCGCTGACCAGAAACAGGCAGGTGGCGGCAATCTCGTCGACATGCCCTTGACGGCCGAGCGGAATGCCGGCGGCGCTCGGCACCCGGCCTTGATACCACTCGGGGTTGTCGCGCCTAGTGTCGATACTGCCAGGGGAGACTACGTTGGCTCGGATGTTGTGCGCAGCGAACTCGGAGGCCAGCGCTCGCGCCATCCCGACCAAGCCCATCTTCGCTGCCGAGACATGGGCGCGCCCGCTGCCGCCGGTAAAGGCGCCGTCGCCGGTGAAGAACAGAATGCGGCCATAGCGGTTCTTGACCATCGAATCGATGACCGCCTGTGTGCAGTAGAGCGCCCCGTCGAGCACGACCCCCCTGACGTTCTCCCAGTCTTGCACCGTCAGCTCCGTGAAGGGCTTGTGCGGCCGGATGGCGGCATTGTTGATCAGGATGTCGATGCAGCCGAACTCGGACAGCGCCCTCGCCACCATCGCGTCGACCTGGTCCTTCCTCGCGACGTCCGCGAGGATTGCGAGCGCCTTGACACCCAAATCCCGGACTTCGCGCACGACCGCATCAGCCTCGGCCTGGTTAGTGCGGGCGTTGACGACGACGTGGGCGCCTTCGCCCGCGAGCTTCAACGCCGTCGCACGGCCGATGTTGCGGCCCGAGCCGGTGATCAGAGCGACTTTGCCGTCGAGCTTACCCACTAGCGCACCTCCTGTACCGATGGTTGAGACGATCGCTCGTAAGAACGATATGTGCGCGAGGCATCAACGGCAAGCTACCCTCACTCGCGTCAGCGCCATGCTTGAGTTCCGGCGGCCCGGGCCGTAAACCCGTGCGGTTTGGCGCGGTCGGGGGGAATCGATGATTGGTGCGCGAGATCGGGTTGCGCGCGCGGCGATGCTTGCTTCGACGCTGTTGCTCGGTTGTTGCGTCGCCGCTCATGCGCAAGCCCCCGCCGACGACGCAGCGCTCGTCTCGCGCGGCGAATATCTCGCACGGGCGGCCGATTGCATGCCGTGCCACACCGGGGACAAGTCTAAGCCCTATGGCGGCGGCCTTCCCATAAAGACCCCGTTCGGAACAATCTTTTCGGTCAATATCACCTCGGACCCGGAGACCGGCATCGGGCGATGGGCCTATGCCGATTTCAAGAATGCACTCCATAACGGCATCCGCGCCGACGGAGCTTTCCTCTATCCCGCGATGCCGTTCGACACCTATACGGGAATCGAGGAGGACGATCTGAAGGCGCTATGGGCCTTTGTTCATCGTATTCCGTCGGTGAAGGCGCCAAACCGCGAAAACGAGCTGGCCTTCCCCTTCAATATCCGCATGGGAATGCTGGCCTGGCGCGAGCTCTTTTTCGCCCCCGCCTTCTTTAAGCCGACCGCCGGCAAAAGCTCCCCGTGGAATCGCGGCGCCTATCTCGCCGAAGCGCTCGGCCATTGCTCGGACTGCCACAGCCCGCGAAACATCATGGGCGCGATCAAAGGCAAGGCGCAGTTCACGGGGACCGAGATCGACGGGTTCTATGCCCCCGACATCGCCTCCGGCGCGCTCGCCAAGACCTGGAACAAAGACAGCCTCGCGCAGTTCCTTAAGACCGGTTCTGTCCCGCGGCGCACCGCAGTGTTCGGGCCGATGGCCGAGGTCGTGCATGAGAGCCTGGCATATCTGACCGCCACCGACCTCGCCGACCTGGTGACCTATCTGCTAGACAGCCCAGCCCCTCCCGATATACCCGCTCCCCAGAGGCTCTCGCCCCTATCGGCGGACGTCTATCACCGGGCGGCAAAGCTCTACATCGACAACTGCGCCCCCTGCCACCAGGACCATGGCACCGGTATTCCGGGGGCAGTGCCGCCGCTCGCCGGCAATCCCGCGGTTACGCCAGCTGCGCCCTACAACATCGTCATGGTCGTGCTGGGAGGGCTGCCCTCCAGTGGAAATTACAGCGCCATGCCATCCTTTGCTGGGCGCTTGTCCGATAGCCAGATCGCCGACCTCGCCAATTATGTGCGCACCAGCTGGGGCAACCAGGCATCGCCAAACGCCACCCCGAGCATGGTCGCCACCTGGCGGCCCGCCGCCAATGTCCCCGATTACGGTACGCAGGTGGCGGCGGCCTTCAAATGCCCCGAGGTCGGCGGAGGCCCGGGCGCCTCGGGGCCGAACGCGCAAGCGGTAACCGACCTCGTAGCGATGATCCAAGCGGGCGACCGAAGAATTGCCAACTTGGTCGCAACCTACCAGAGAGAGACACCGAGCGCCGGCGGAGCTGAGGTGGTGGACGCATTACTGGCGGCCTATTGCCCGAGTATAGCGGCGAGTGATGCGCCGACTTATCAGAAAATGGCGGCACTGCGGAATTTCGCCATGCAGGCGGAGGCGGCCGTCTGGCCCCAGCCGGCAGGCATCTCTGCTCCGCAGCTCGACGTGATCTGGGCGACGCCGATGGGACATACGCTCGTCTATCGTGAGCCAGGGACGTTCGCCGGCAAGCTCACTTGCCCCGCCGGTGACGGCAAGCTGGTACCACAGGATCTCGTCGCCAAGGCCACCGCCGTCCTCGGCAAGCCGAGATTGCCCGTCCCCGGCGATTCAGCCGGCCAGCTCGCCACGAATTTCGCAACGCAGAATCCCAAAGCAGCGCCGGCCAATCTGGCCAATGCGCTGATCACTGCCTATTGCTCGGCGGTCATCGCAGATACTTCCGTCGAGCAGGCTCTGCAGCGCGCTTGGCTGCAGGATTTCGGCGCCCAGGTCATTCAGACGCTGCAGAGCCGCACGCTCGCAGGCAAGAAGTAGCGCCGGTTACGATTGAGGATTCGGTTTCCCCGGATCGTCGCCGCTGGCGTCGGGCGGCATCTCACCAGGATTAAATTCGAACGACACGCCATTCATGCAATAGCGCTGACCGGTGGGCTGCGGGCCATCGTCGAAGACATGGCCGAGATGGCCGCCGCAGCGGCTGCAATGGACCTCGGTTCGCGTCATAAAAAAGCTGCGGTCGGTTTCGGTTTCGACCGCGTCATCGAGCGGCGCCCAAAAGCTCGGCCACCCGGTGCCGCTGTTGAACTTGGTGTCCGAGGCGAAAAGCGGCTGGCCACAACCGGCGCAATGGTAAACCCCTGCTCCGTATTGTTTGTCGAGGGGGCTCGATCCGGCCCGTTCGGTGCCGTGCTCACGCAACACTCGGTATCGAGCCGGAGACAGCTTGCCTCGCCATTCCTCGTCGCTCAGCGTAACCGCGAATGGTTTTGCCGCCGAACGTCCGCGGCCGCCGAATCGGCCGAAAAATCCCTCTGCCATAGCCTTCCTCTCGGAATCAGAGCGCAACCAATCGGATATCGGGGCGGCCATGGCGCGCGTGAAGGGGGACCGACGGAGGAAAAGGAGAGCTCAGTGCACCCGCTCGTCGTCACCCGGGACAGGACGCAGCAATTCCGCGGTGGAGCGGGCGATCCAGCACCAGACGACGCAAGTCAGCTCGTCATCGCCGCTGCGCAAGCGCTGCGCCTCCTGCTGCGCAATTTCCGCGGCGGCGGCACCATGCCGACGAACGAGAAGCAGGGCCGCTTCCCAGATCTTCCGCTCATTGGTCATCGTCATCATCGAGGTCATCATAAGCGTAAAGTCCCTGCGCAGGCGAGAGTTCCCTGGAGCCCCTCGGCCGATCAGAGCAGAAGATCGGACGCGTCAAAGATGCGTCCAACATCTAGTGGGTGTGCGATCAGCTCATACTGAATGCTGCTTGCGCCCGCGCTCACCGTTCATATATTCGCCTCATGCCGGATCTTTTCGACGCACCGCTCCCCAAGAGCATCGACAGTTACTCCGCCAAGGACATTGAGGTTCTCGAAGGGTTGGAGCCGGTTCGCCGACGCCCCGGCATGTATGTCGGGGGCACTGACGAGCGAGGGTTGCATCACCTCGTCGCCGAGGTGCTCGACAATGCCATGGATGAGGCGGTTGCCGGCCACGCGACGCGCATCGAGATCGAGCTCGGCGCGGGCAACTGGGTCACGATTCGCGACAATGGCCGTGGCATCCCGGTCGATCCCCACCCCCGCTTCCCGGCCAAATCGGCCCTTGAGGTCATCCTGACGACCCTGCATTCCGGCGGCAAGTTCGGTGGCGATGCATACAAGACCTCGGGCGGTCTGCACGGCGTCGGGGTCTCCGTCGTCAATGCGCTGTCCGACGAGTTCGAGGTCGAGGTCGCCCGCGACCGGCAGCTCTGGAGCCAAAGTTACCGGCGCGGAGTACCGCGGACAAAGCTGTTGGCCGGCGGTCAGGTGCAGAACCGCCGCGGCACAACCGTGCGGTTCCACCCCGATCCCGAAATTTTTGGTGAGCTAGGGCTTCGGCCAGCGACGCTCTATCGCATGGCGCGCTCCAAGGCCTACCTCTTCCGCGGCCTCGAGATTCGCTGGAGCTGCGACCCGTCGGTGCCGCTCCCGGAGGGCGTTCCGGCTGAGGCTAGGCTGCATTTCCCGGGCGGGCTCGGCGATTTCCTCTCGGCCAGTCTCGACGGCCACTCGATGCTGACACCGCGCCCCTTTGTCGGGAAGGTCGATTTTCCCGAGGGCGGCGGTGTCGAGTGGGCCGTCAACTGGCCCGAGGGCGAGGAGGAAGGATTCAGCCACTCCTACTGCAACACCATTCCGACGCCCGAAGGCGGCACCCACGAGGCTGGGCTGCGCAGCGCTTTGCTACGCGGGGTCAAGGGCTACGGCGAGCTCGCGGGCAATCGCCGCATCGCTCAAGCGACCGGCGAGGATGTCGCATCAGGCGCAGCGATGCTGCTGTCCCTCTTCATCCGCGATCCGCAATTTCAGGGCCAGACAAAAGAAAGGCTGGCCTCTTCGGAAGCGACGAGGCTCGTTGAAAGCGCGGTCAAGGACCATTTCGATCACTGGCTCAGCGCTGATCCGGGGACCGCGCGGGTGTTGCTCGACCGCATTGCTGAGCGGGCCGAGGAGCGCCAGCGGCGACGGCAACAGCGCGAGCTCGCGCGCAAGACGGCGACTAGGAAGCTGCGGCTCCCGGGAAAGTTGGCCGACTGCACCCGCGACAGTGCCGCCGGCACCGAAATCTTTCTCGTCGAGGGCGACAGCGCTGGCGGCTCGGCAAAGCAGGCGCGCGACCGCGAAACCCAGGCGATCCTGCCGTTGCGCGGCAAAATTTTGAATGTGGCGAGCGCATCCGTCGACAAGATGCGCGCCAATCAGGAGCTTTCCGACATCATCCTAGCGCTCGGCGCCGGCTCCGGTACGCATTATCGCGAGGAGGGGCTGCGCTACGAACGGGTTATCATCATGACCGATGCCGATGTCGACGGAGCGCACATCGCCTCGCTGCTGATGACCTTTTTCTTTCGCGAGATGCCCAAGCTTGTGGAGAACGGCCACCTCTTTCTTGCACTTCCGCCTCTCTACCGCCTGACACAGGGCGATACGACCAACTACGCCCGCGACGACGCACATCGGGACGAATTGCTGCATACTGCATTCAACGGACGCGGCAAAGTCGAGGTCAGCCGCTTCAAGGGGCTCGGCGAAATGCCGGCACGCTCTCTGAAGGCGACGACGATGGATCCGGCTCAGCGCACATTGTTGCGGGTGACCTTACCGCAAAAGCCTGACCCTGCAGCGATCGAGCTGCCGGCCGAGGAATTCGAACGTACAAGAGCTTTGGTCGAAACTTTGATGGGTCGGCGCCCGGAGCTGCGCTTCGAATATATCCAAAAGAACGCCCGGTTCGCCCGCGATCTCGACGTTTAAAGAGCACTTGCGTAAATTCGCCGCGCCCCTTAACTAACGTCTGTCGACCCGTTTGAATTCGGCTTTCCGGCCTGCGTTCCTTAGCGATCGTCCGACCGTGTCTCCCGAGCCAATCGATGTCCGATGCGCTACGCATTCGCGTGGCGTCCTGTTTGCTACTTGGAGTTACTGCTAATGGCGACCGGTACGGTCAAATGGTTCAATGCGCAAAAGGGATACGGCTTTATCCAGCCCGAAACCGGCGGCGCTGACGTGTTCGTCCACATCTCCGCTGTCGAGCGCGCGGGTATGGACAATCTGCGCGAAGGCCAGAAGCTCAGCTATGAACTCGAGCAAGGCCAGCGCGGTCGGGTTTCCGCAGTGAATTTGCGGCCGGTCTGAGCACGAGCAAATACCTATGCGAGGGCGCCCCATTTTGGCTTAATGGCGGCGCCCTCGTCGCTTCGTCCAGGAGATCTCTTTGGCAAAGGAAGATTTGATCGAATTTGAAGGTACCGTACTCGAACTCCTTCCCGACGCACGGTTTCGTGTAAAGCTCGATAATGGCCACGAAACTCTCGCCTACTCATCCGGAAGAATGAAGAAAAACCGCATCCGTATACTCGCCGGGGATCGCGTTACGGTCGAAATGACCCCTTATGATCTGACAAAGGGACGGATCAACTTCCGTCATAAAGACGAGCGGGCGGCCCCGCCAATGACACCTCGGCCCCAATACCGGCGGCGTTGAGCCTGCGCAGTTTTAAGCACCCGGATCCGCCTGCATTCTGCAACCCAACCTCATCTGCTAAAAGGGTTTGACATTTCCTTGCGCAGCCCCATTTTACAGGGCAGGTAAACAACAACCGAATTGTTACAATAAGGCTACAACTTCTCAATGAGTTTTTCCGAACTTGAACTGTCGCCTGAACTTCTTCAGGCAGTTTCCGACGCCGGCTATATCAATCCCACCCCGATCCAGGAAAAGGCGATCCCCCACATAAAAGGTGGTCGCGACGTGCTTGGCTGCGCCCAGACCGGCACCGGCAAGACCGCGAGCTTTGTGTTGCCGATGATCGACATGCTGGCGGCTGGGCGCGCCAGGGTGCGAATGCCGCGCTCACTGATCCTCGAACCGACGCGTGAACTCGCGACCCAGGTCGCAGCCGCCTTCGAGCTCTGCGGCAGGTATCATCGTCTTACGACGGCACTGTTGATCGGCGGCGAAAGCTTTGTTGATCAGGAGCGCAAGCTCGATCGCGGTGTCGACGTACTGATTGCCACGCCGGGGCGGCTTCTCGACTTGTACGGACGCGGCAAGATCCTCCTCTCGGATACGCGCATCCTGGTGATCGACGAGGCTGACCGGATGCTTGACATGGGATTCATCCCGGATGTCGAACGCATCGCCGGCTTGTTGCCGGAGGCTCGGCAGACCCTGCTGTTCTCGGCGACGATGCCCGCCGAAATTCGCAAGCTAGCCGACGCCTTTCTTCGCGACCCGGTGGAGATTGCGGTGGCACCGCCGGCATCACCGGCTGCGACCGTCATCCAGTCGCTCACTATCGTCGATCCGCATGACAAGCGTGAGGCGCTGCGCCGCTTGATCCGCTCCGAGGACGTCAAAAACGCGCTGATCTTCTGCAATCGCAAGCGCGACGTCGACATCCTCTTCCGCTCGCTGAGCCGTCACGGGTTTGATGCTGCGGCGCTGCATGGTGACATGCCGCAACCCAAACGGACTGAAACCCTCGACCGCTTCCGGAATGGCGACGTCCGGCTCCTCGTTGCCAGCGATGTCGCCGCACGTGGTTTGGACATTCAAGGCCTGAGCCACGTTTTTTGTTTCGATGTTCCGGTGCACGCCGAAGACTATGTCCACCGCATCGGCCGAACCGGTCGGGCCGGGCGTGAAGGGCGGTCGTTCATGCTCGCTTCCCCCGAAGACGGCAACGCAGTCGCAGCGATTGTCAAATTGATTGGCAAAGACATTCCGCCGGTCGCTGTCGACGATATTGAGCCGGCCGAACTTGAATATGAGGAGCACCGGAGGCGCAGATCGCGCCGCCCGCCCGCCCGATCCGACCACCGCCTGCGCACCCGCGGTCACGATACCGAAGCGCGTCCGAGGTCGGACGACGATCGCCAGCCGCGCCGCGACCGTCATCCAAGCGCGACGGAAGGGCCGCGATCAAATGGGCACAACATCGCTGCGTCTAACGTGACGCCGTTCCCGGTCCGTGGATCCCGACAATCGAACCGCGCGCCGGAACAGGATCGGCCAGTCGTTGGTTTTGGCGACCACCTGCCCGCCTTTCTCGCTCGCCCTCCTCGAATCATCGCCGGCTCTTAAGCACCCCTTGCATTCGCCGCCGGTCGATGCCATCCCGTTCCGGGAATATTTGGGGGATCAGATGAGTGTCGACGAGACTGGCTGGGTTCGGGCAGCAGCCCGTCGTGATCTAACGGAAGGCGAAGTCCTCGGCGTTGAAGTTGCCGGTCACTCGATCGCGCTCTACGATATCGGCGACGGCGTTTTTGCGACCGACAATATTTGCACGCACGCCTATGCGCGTCTATCCGACGGCTGGCTCGACGGCGAACTGATCGAATGCCCATTGCATGCCGCGCGTTTTGAGGTGCGCACCGGAAAGGTGCTCGACCCGCCGGCGACAGAGGATCTCAAGACTTATCCGGTCCGGATTGTGGACGACGAAATCCAGGTCAAGCTCGGTTAAAAGACCGCACCGCCGCGCTATCCTCACCCATAGACCCGACGGTAGAGATCGATGATCTCGCCGTTTGTCGGCACGCGCGGATTATTCGCCGGGGAACCTGAAGCCAGCGCCTGGCTCGCCATCACCGGCAACAGCTCTTCGTAACGTTGGGCGTCGATACCCCAGGCGCGCGGGGTCGGGACCTTCAGATCTTCGTTGAGTCGGCGCAGCTCGTCGAGCAGGCGGGCGACCGCGCCTTGGCTGCCCTCCCCTTCCTCCGCCACGCCCATCGCCCGGGCGCAATCGGCATATCGCTCGAGAGCGCCCGGCGCCGAGAAGGCGGTGATCTCGGGCAACAGCATCGCGTTCGACAGCCCGTGCGGCACATGGAAAAAGGCGCCTATCGGCCGGCTCATGCCGTGTACAAGGCACACGCTCGCGTTCGAGAAGGCCATCCCTGCCGTCGTCGCTCCGAGCATCATTCCCTCGCGCGCCGACCGGTTGTCGGGCTCGGCGCAGGCGGTTCGTATGTGCCGCGCGATCAGCCCCATCGCGTTCCGGGCGAGTCCGTCGGTGAAGGGACTGGCCCGGCGACTGACATAAGCCTCGATCGCGTGGGTCAGGCTGTCGAGGCCGGTATCCGCGGTCAGCCGCAATGGCATCGTCAGGGTCAGCTCGTAATCGACGATCGCCGCAACTGGGCAGCAGGCGAGGCCGGCGATCAACATCTTCTCGTCGGTCTCGGTATCCGTAATGACGGTGAACCGCGTCACCTCGGAGCCGGTGCCGGCCGTCGTGGGGATTGCCACGACCGGGGGTCCGGCTTTGGGAATTTCGGCAGGAACCTTGTAGTCACGCATTTTTCCGCCGTTGGCGACGAGCACAGACATCGCCTTCGTCGTGTCGATCGAACTGCCCCCGCCGATCGCGATGAGGCTGTCGAAATCACCCTCGGCAAGACGTGAGGCCCCGGTCTCCACGACCGCCGTTGTCGGGTCGGGCACGGTGTCGGAAAACACCTTCCAAGGGACACCAGCCCGGTCAAGGTGGCCGGTAGCCTGGTCGAGGTGGCCCGAGTTGACGAGAAAGGGATCAGTGACGATCAGCGGCCTGATCAGCCCAAGCCGCGCCAGCATGCTCGGGAGCTCGGCGAGCGCGCCGCCGCCCACCGCCATCAGACGCGGAGTCGTGATGATCGCTGCCATAAGAACTCCCTCCGCACGCGTAGACCGTAGGATCGAACCGCTCCAGATATGAGACGTCCGGGGATAATTCGGCAAAACCGCAGCGCAGATAAAGGCTTTTGGCGTTTTTGGTCACCAGCAGCCAGCGGCGCAGATCGTGCAACGGTGGGTGCGCCAGGATCGTCTCGATCAGCCATTGTCCGAGGCCGGCGTTGCGCTCCTCCGCGACGACGAAGACGTCGGCGAGGTAGGCAAAGGTCGCCTGATCGGTGACGATGCGGGCAAAGCCGACCTGCGTGCCGTCACGATAAAGGCCGAACACCATCGAATGCGCAATCGCGCGACGTAAAGTATCGAGTGGGATGTCGCGCGCCCAGTGCGAGCACTTGGCGAGAAAATGATCGATCAACGCGATATCGAGACGGGCCGGGTCTGTGTCGATTTGGTAGCACCCGCCGCCGACCATGCGGCTGGCAATAACGGTCTCGGTCATCGGGGTAACCCTGCTCGCGTGCCCTGGACGATGCCGGCGCAGCGAAAACGCAGCGCGCGGGGATGCAGCGCCGGCAACGTGCCGGGGCTGCTAGCGCATTCGTCGTCGCAGGGTGAGGACCGAGCCCAACATAGCTGCAGGAAAGTGGCGACAGAGGAGCCGATGTCAACCCGGTTTTTTGAGGCGAAAACGCAAGACACCACCGGGCTGCTCGCTGGCCTCGAGCAGCTCGCAGCCGGTGGTTTGGCAGAAATGCTCGAAATCCTTTGTGGCGCCGGGATCCGTCGCGAGGATTTCGAGCACTGCGCCGGGGGCAAGTGGCTTCAGCGCCCGCCGCGCCTTCAGCACCGGCAATGGACAGAGCAGCCCGGTTGCATCGAGGGTGGCGGCAGTCTCATCGGTCGTGTCCGTCATAATCTGCTCTCGCGCTAGGTCAGACCGGATCTTAACAGCTCACCCGAACCGGTTCGAGCGGGGGAAGCCGCTGGGGACGAGCCGGCCGGCGGAGCCGCGGGCGCCACGCCAGGGGGTGAGATTGGTTTCGGTGCGGGTGCGGTTCTCGCCCTGCCGCCACGACAGGCCGTCGGCGAGGTGGAACACCTTGCAATCGGCGAGACCGCCTGATTTGTAGCGCTGCAGGATGACGCCGCGGCCGCGCGCCATCGGCGGGATCTCGTCGAGCTTGACGATCAGCATCTTGCGGTTGTCGCCGACAAAGGCCACTGCATCGCCGACCTCCGCCCGCACGCAAACCCGGGCGGCCGCACCTTCGCCCGGTGTCAGCACTTGCTTCCCCGCCCGCGTCTGGGCGACCGCTTCCTCGCCATCGACGACAAACCCGCGGCCATCGCTTGCCGCGACCAACAGCTCCATACCGGGTCGATAGGGGAACATTGCAACGATGTCGTGCTCGTTCGGCAGATCGATCATCAGCCGCAGTGGCTCGCCATGCCCCCGCCCGCCCGGCAGCCGATCGACCCCAATTGTATAGAAGCGGCCGTTGGTGCCGAACACGATCAGGCGGTCCGTCGTCTCGGCGGTGACCGCGAAACGAGGCGCGTCACCTTCTTTGTATTTCTGTTCCGCCGCCGAGACATTGTGCCCTTTGACGGCGCGGATCCACCCCTTGGCCGAGCACAGCACGGTCACTGCCTCGCGCTCGACGAGCGCCTGCGCGGGGATCTCGATCGGAGCCGGGGCGTCGGCAATCTCGGTGCGCCGCCGGCCCAGCGGTGTGTCACCGCCAAACTCGGCGCCAATCCCTCTGACCTCCTTGGTGATTGCGCGCCATTGTCTTTTCTCGTTCGCCAAAAGGGCGGTCAGCTGCGCCTCCTCGGCCGAGAGCGCCTCGAGCTCCTTGCGGATCTCGATCTCTTGGAGCCGGCGCAAGGCGCGCAGCCGCATGTTGAGGATCGCCTCAGCTTGAACCTCGGTCAGCTCCCAGCGGGCGATCATCTCAGCCTTGGGATCGTCGCCTTCGCGGATGATGCGGATCACCTGATCGAGATTGACGTAGACGATGATCTGACCGCGCAGGATCTCCATGCGGCGGGCGACCGCCGCAAGCCGGTGGTGGCTCGTCCGCTGCAATACGACCCGACGGTGATCGAGAAACGCCTGCAGCGTCTCTTTGAGGTTCATCACCCGCGGGACGCCAAAAGGATCGAGCACATTGAGGTTCAGCGGCACGCGCACTTCGAGTTCGGTCAGCCGGAAGAGCTGCTCCATCAGCATCTCGGCTTCGACATTGCGGCTCTTCGGTTCGAGTACGAGACGAACATCCTCGGTCGACTCGTCCCGGATATCGGCCAGCAACGGCAGCCTCTTTTCTTCGAGCAATGCCGCAATCTTCTCGATCAGCCGCCCCTTCTGCACCTGAAACGGCACCTCGGTGACGACGACCTGATAGAGGCCGTGGCCCTGTGCTTCCGTGGTCCAGCGGGCCCGCAGACGGAAACTGCCTCGGCCGGTCTCATAGGCTTGCTGAATACTGTCCGGCGGCTCCACTAAAATGCCGCCGGTCGGAAAGTCCGGTCCCGGAATATGGGCATGGAACTCGCCGAGGGCGCAGGCGGGGTAGTCGATCAGATGCAACAGCGCAGCGCAGAGCTCGCCGACATTGTGGGGCGGGATGCTCGTCGCCATCCCCACAGCAATGCCCGACGCGCCATTGGCGAGCAAGTTTGGAAAGCGGGCCGGTAGAACGACGGGTTCGCTTTCCTCGCCATCATAGGTCGGCCGGAAATCGACGGCGTCCTCGTCGATCCCTTCGAGCATCGCTCGCGCCACGGCCGAGAGCCGACTCTCTGTGTAGCGCATTGCCGCCGCATTATCGCCGTCGATATTGCCGAAATTCCCCTGTCCGTCGACCAGCGGGTAGCGCTGCGAGAAGTCCTGGGCAAGACGCACCAGCGCCTCGTAAACCGCCACCTCTCCATGGGGATGAAATTTGCCGATCACGTCGCCGACGACTCGGGCGCATTTCTTGTAGCCGGACGCAGGATCGAGCCGCAGCTGCTGCATCGCGTGCAGGATCCGACGATGGACCGGCTTTAGCCCATCGCGCACATCCGGCAGCGAGCGGGCCGTGATCGTCGACAGCGCATAGGAGAGATAGCGCTCGCCGAGCGCGTCGGCAAAATCGACATTGCGAATCTCGCCGGATAAAGCCGTCACGGCCATAGGTCGGTGACTCCGAAAAGGATTATTTTAGTGGCGCACGGTAGCAGCCGCTGCCGGTTGTCGCATGCGCTCGGCCAGTCGCAACCGGGCCGCCGGCAGGGTGCGGCCTTGCGGCAGGAATACGTGGTGCACCAGGAAATGCTCGGTCAAGCTCAAACCAAGCGCAATCTGGTGCCGACCGGCAGGTTCCTTACACCACAGAAATTCGGGCAATAACAGCAGCTTATGATGATAGGGCAGACCGGCAGCACGCGACACCGCGCGACCCGTGCGAGGCGAGACATAGGCGAGGTCGGTCGTGACCCCGGTAACGGCGCAGCGCCCGAGATCGAGACCAAAACCTACCGCGGCGAGCAGGTCGCACTCCCAGCGGACATAACGCGCCGGCCAGTCGGTCGCCGAATCGAGGGCTTTGAGCAGGTCGGCAAACGACGTGAAGACATCCGGGTGCGGCTCCCTTTCAGGTAAAGCGGCCGCAACCAGCGCCGCCGCCGCGGTGAGCGCGGCCAGCCGGTCGGGATCGTCGAGGATCCGGGCCGCATAAGACCGGACAATCTCGCAGATGATCGTGCCGAGATGCTCAGCGAGGCGGCCACGCCACAATGCTGCGACCTCGTTGCCGGGTTGCAGCACCGCCCGCAGCTTTGGCGACTGTCCGCCGCGAACCAACCCGGCGTGCCGGCCGTGCTCGCGGGTCAAGAGCTCAATGATTATCGCGCTTTCGCCGTGGCGGCGGGCCGCCAGGACAAACCCCGCATCACGCCACTCCATCAGGCATTGTAATCGAGCCCAAGCGCATCAAAGCGCTCGCGATCCTCGACCCAGTTCTGGCGAACCTTGACAAACAGGAACAGGTGGACGCGCCGCGCCAGCAAATGTTCGAGCTCGATGCGGGACCGCGCGCCAATTGTTTTGATTCGCTTCCCGCCTTCACCGAGCACGATCGCGCGCTGGCCCGGCCGTTGGACATAGATCACCTGTTCTATCCGCACGCTGCCGTCCGGCCTGTCTTCCCATTGCTCGGTCTCGACGGTCGAGGCGTAAGGGAGTTCGTCATGCAATTGCAGAAAGACTTGCTCGCGCGTGACTTCGGCCGCGATCAGGCGTTCGGGGGCGTCGGAGAGCTGGTCTTCGGGAAAGAGCCAGGGCCCCTCCGGCAGGCGGTCGGCAAGATGCTGTTTCACATCCTCGACCCCTTTCCCTTTGAGGCCGGAGATCATGAAAATGGGATCGAAACTGCCTTCGCGCCAGAGAGTGTCGGCGAGGCCAAGCAGGCGTTCGCGGGGAACCAGGTCGATCTTGTTTAATGCTAGGATCGACTTGCGCCCGCGCTCGGCGAGACGGTCGAGTATGCGGCGTGTGTCCTCGTCTTCGACGCCGCGCGCAGCATCGACCAGCAGCAAGGTTTCATCCGCATCCTCAGCACCCGACCAGGCATCCGCCACCATCGCCCGGTCGAGGCGGCGGCGCGGCGCGAAGATGCCGGGGGTATCGACAAAGATGATCTGTGTCGGGCCTTCGATCACGATGCCGAGGAGGCGTTTGCGCGTCGTCTGTGCCTTGGGTGTAACGATCGCCAGCTTGTGGCCGACGAGCCGGTTCAGAAGGGTCGACTTTCCCGTATTCGGGGCGCCGATCAGCGCAACATAGCCGCATCGAGTAGGCGGCATGCGTCCTCACCCGCCTTGCCACGCTCGGCGCCCTCTCCGGCAATGCGGGAGAGGGGGGACCAAGCGCGTAGCGCTCGGTGGGTAAGGGTCGCGCCACATGCCGAATTTAGGCCGCGTGCTGTTTCGCCCACTCGACGACCTCGGCGTGGGTCCCGAACCAGACGCCCTCACGGGATTTGGCGTGGCGGATGACCTCTTCGAGGATCCAGATGCGCGAGCGATAGCCGATGATATGCGGGTGCATCGTCAGCTGGAAGACGCCGCCCTCTTCATAGGCCGCATCGAACTCGCGGCGGAAAATGTCGAACACATCACTCGGCGGGGTGTAGGGCCGCAGCGACTGAAACCGGTTCATCATGAAATAAACCGCGTCGTCGCGGACCCACTCGACCGGAAACTCCACAACCCCGGCGGGCTCGCCATCGAGCAGCAGCTCGTAGCAATCCTCGTCGCTCATCAGCGAAGAATCGTAGAGCAGGCCCATCTCCTTCTCGATTTCGAGCGTGTACTGACTGAAATCCCAGGAAGGGGTTCGTAGCCCGACCGGCCGGATTCCGGTGATCTTCTCCAGGGTATCGGCCGAGCGGCTCATCAGGTCACGCTCTGCCTCCTGCGGCAGAGCGGAATTGAGTTCGTGGATCCAGCCATGAATCCCGATTTCGTGGCCTTCGGCGACCACCTGGCGCTGCTCGTCGGGGTGTAGAAGCGCTGTGACGGCCGGCACGTAAAACGTGGCCTTGACGTCGTGCTTCTCCAAGAGCTTGAGGATACGCGGGACTCCGACCCGGTTGCCGTATTGTCCCCACGCCAAGCGGCCGATCGACTTGCCGCCGTCGCGTAGGTCACTGGTCTCGTGATCGCTATCGAAGGACAGCGCCACTGCGCAGCATGCGCCACCCGGCCATTCGGCCGGCCGCAGGCGCCGCCCGGCGCGGACGTGGTTGACGAGCTTGCGCCAATGCTCTTCGGGCCACTGCCAAGGCTCGAGATTGGGGTTGGCGGCGCTCATCTGTTTCTCCTCGTCCGTGCCTCGATGCTTCGAGCCCGGCGGCGAGGGGAGAGAATTGGTCGGAGCGGTGAGATTCGAACTCACGACCCTCAGCACCCCATGCTGATGCGCTACCAGGCTGCGCTACGCTCCGACAGGGGCGGCTCTGCCGACGCAGGTAATCATAGTCACCTGCCCCGAGCCGTGCAATGGGCGGGCAATCAACCGCGATCGCCGGGGTCACTCGACGCGAGCTTGTCGAGCAGCGCCCGTATTTCGAGAAGCTCAGCTAACACCTCTTCCAGAACCTTCTGTAACTGCAGCCGAGTAAGACCTGCATTGGCCGTGATCTCAGCCGGTGGCGCGACTGGTTCGAACGGGAGAAGCTTCGGCCGCGACTTCGCCTCCTTCGGGGTATCGCCACCGCGTAGCCCGCCCTGACGGAGCAGCTTCTGAACCCCGCGGATCGTATAGCCTTCCTGGTGAAGGTGCTGTCGGATCCGCCGCAGCAGATCGACGTCTTCCGGCCGGTAGTAACGACGCCCCCCACCGCGCTTCAGCGGTTTGAGCTCCGGGAATTTGGTTTCCCAGAAACGCAGGACATGCGCCGGCAGATTGAGCTCCTGCACGACTTCGCCGATGGTTCGAAATGCGGTGGCCGATTTTGCGGCGCGGAGCGGCGCCTCACCGGCCTGGTTCACCAGAGGTCGTCTAGACCTTGGCGGCGGCTCTGCGGGCGACCCTTGTCTTGTCCTCGTTCGGCTCGGCCAAACCGTGGTTGATCTGGTCCTTCAGCGCGTGTGAAGCCCGGAAGACAAGAACACGGCGCGGGCTGATCGGCACTTCCTGGCCCGTCTTGGGATTGCGGCCGACGCGCTGCCCTTTCTGCCGGACCGCAAAGCTTCCGAAGGATGAGATTTTGACCATCTCGCCTCGTTCGAGCGCGCCCGAGATCTCAGCGATAACCGATTCGACGAGCTCAGCAGATTCGTTGCGCGATAAGCCGACTTCTTGATAAACCGCTTCGCTCAGCCGAGCGCGCGTAATTGTGTCTCCGCCCATGGAGTCCTCCCGTTCTTACCGGAAGCGTAAGCCCCTTAAAAAGAAGCGTAAACCTCTTAAAAAACGGCGTCAAATTCCACAGTGGCGAAGCGCTCTGGCACAGCTCACCCCCTACCAGCGCACCAGGCTCGCGCCCCAGCTGAGCCCACCACCGAGCGCCTCCATCAACACCAAGTCGCCAGGCTTGACGCGGCCATCAACCA
>Ga0070698_100001444_pt1 | contig 26371 bp, 19 predicted proteins | sample KBSK1502metaG_FD_65477 | JGI IMG/M metagenome (GOLD analysis project Ga0070698, IMG submission 65477) | Corn, switchgrass and miscanthus rhizosphere microbial communities from Kellogg Biological Station, Michigan, USA - KBS K1-50-2 metaG | ecosystem: Host-associated > Plants > Roots >... | reverse complement strand
GAGCTGCTCGGCGCACGCATCGAGAAACTTATCCCCGAGCGCCTGCGCAAACGGCACGAGGGCCACGTCTCGGGGTTCACCGGCGCACCGCGGTTGCGGCCGATGGGATCGGGCCTCGATCTGCACGGTCGACGCAAGGACGGCACCGAGTTTCCCGTCGAGATCAGCCTCTCGCCGATCAAGACGCCGGAAGGCCTGATGGTCACCGCCGGCATTCGCGATGTCAGCGATCGGCGCCACCTCGAGCGCGAAGCGAAGCGCGCGAATGCGTACCTGACCTCCGCCGTCGACGCCGTGCAGGACGCGTTCGCGCTATTCGACGAGCAAGACCGCGTGCTGATGATGAACAGCACGGCGCGCCAGTTGCTCGGCTCGACGGTCGACCGCGGAGTCGTCGGCGTGAAGTTCGAGGAGCTACTCGACAACGCGCTCGATAACGCGGTGTTTGATTTCTCGAACGAATCGCGCGACTCGCTGCGCCGACGCTGGATCGCGTACCACAAGGTGCCCACCGGCACGCTCGAGGTGCGCACCGGTACGGGTCGCTACCTGCGCGTCACCGAACGCAAGACCGCCGAGCAAGGCACCGTCTCGGTGATCTCGGACATCACCGATGATGTGCGCCACGAAGAAGAGCTGCTCGACGCACGCGAGAACGCAGAAGCCGCGAGTGCCGCGAAGAGCGAGTTCTTGTCCTCGATGAGTCACGAGCTGCGCACACCGCTCAACGCGATCCTCGGCTTCGCGCAGCTGCTCGAGCGCGATCGCAAGCAGCCGCTCAGCGACCGACAGCTCGAGCGCCTCGGCCACGTGCTGCGCGGCGGCGAGCACCTGTTGCGATTGATCGACGACGTGCTCGATCTGTCGCGCATCGAAGCGGGTCGCATCTCGATGTCATCGGAGCCGGTCGAGATCAGCGAAGTGTTGCAAGAGGTCGTCCACACGCTCGAGCCGATGGCGGCGCGCGCGCAGATCCACATCGAGCAACCGAAGATCTCCGAATCCATCTTGCCGCACGTGCTGGCCGACCGCACACGGCTCGCTCAGATCCTGATGAACTTCGGATCGAACGCGATCAAATACGGCAAACCCGGCGGACACGTGTGGTTCGAGGTCACGCAGCGCGCATCGCAGGTGCGCATCACCGTGATCGACGACGGCATCGGCATCCCCGACGACAAACGCGATCGCGTCTTCGAGCCGTTTCAGCGCGCGGGCCAAGAGACGGGGCCGATCGAAGGCACCGGCATCGGCCTCACGATCAGCAAACGCCTCGCCGAGCTGATGAAGGGCTTGGTCGGCTTCGAGAGCGAGGTCGGTCGAGGTTCGCGGTTTTGGATCGATATCCCGATCCATCGCGCCGCGAGCGCAGAGACGGCCGCGCAACCAACCATCCCGTCGACATCTCCGCTCGCGCGCGGCGAAGCGGCGCACAAGATCGTCTACGTCGAAGACAATCCATCGAACATCGCATTCATGCGCGATCTGATGGACGAGCTACCATCCGTTCAGCTGCTCACCGCACCAACGGCCGAGATCGGTCTCGAGCTCATCCGCGCGCACAACCCGGTCGTGGTGATCATGGACATCAACCTTCCCGGCATGAGCGGCTTCGATGCCGTGAAGCAGCTGCGCGAATGGCCGGAAACAAAACACATCCCCGTGATCGGGCTCTCGGCGGCGGCACTCGCGAAGGACACCGCGCGCGCGAAAGAAGCGGGCTTTTATCGCTACCTCACGAAGCCCGTGAAGGTCGACGAGCTGACGCGCACGCTCGAAGAGCTGCTCGTCAAGCCCGACTGATTAGCGCGACGGCAATAGGCCGTACGATGCGAGATAGTCGCGAAGCTCCGGCGCTGTCATCTTCGTGACTTCGTGGGCGAGCTCGTCGATCACGCGCCCCGGCTGATGCAACCCCGTCGTCAGGCAGCGCAGCTTGCCGAGCATGCGTGGACTCGCGCACAAGATGATGCGCTCGACGTTGGCATCGCGCGTCAGCTCGCCAACCACAGCCGCCGCGAACCGCTCATCTGTGTGGGGCACGAGCCTCGGCGCCGGATTGATCAACGCGGGCTGTTCGGTCATGCGCTCGACGACGCCCGTCGGCTCGCGCCTGCGTTCGAATGTGAACAGGCGAGCGCGCGCTGCATCGACGACTGCAATGCAGGCCTTCATGCCTCGCTGTGTTGCATGCGGCGTGACCAGCACGCGCGCGAGATTTCGCGCACCGCTTGCGCCGCCCGGCGCTACGCTTGAGCGTGATCACGAGGCGCGAGCTACTGATTGGAGGTGCTGCGCTCGCGGCCTGCGCGAGTGGCCCGAATGATGAACGACCACTTCTCATGGTCGAGACGAGGACGAAGCAGGCGGCGGACCTGATGGAGCAATTCGCAGAGCGCACGGGATTGACCGAGCGCAACGCAGACCGGCGTTATCTTTGGACCGACGCGTTTGCAGTCTGCAACTTCATCGCACTGCGCCGCGCGACGAAGGTCGCGCGCTGGGGCGCCCTTGCTAGCAAGCTCGTCGAGCGCGTGCACCAGGTGCTCGGACCGCATCATGACGTCGAGCACCCGACGGCCGCAGGCTTGCGCATCGGTAAGAAGCTTCCCGAGCGGCGACCGAACGAACCGTTCGACGAGCGCCTCGAGTGGGACCGCGACGGCCAATATTTTCATTACCTGACGAAGTGGATCCACGCGCTCGGTCAGCTCGCGCGCGACACGAATCAGCCGAAGCTCTCGCGCTGGGCCTGCGAGCTCGGCGAGACGGCGCATCGCGCATTCGTCTACGACGCGGGCGGCGGCAAGAAGCGCATGTACTGGAAGATGAGCATCGATCTCAAGCGACCGCTCGTGCCTTCGATGGGCCAGCACGATCCGCTCGATGGGTACGTCACGTATCTGGCGACGTGTTCGGATCTGATCGTCGCGATCGCCGAGTTCGCAGCGATGATCGAGCCGCGTTCGCTCGCGACCGCCGATCCGCTTGGCATCGGTGGCCTGCTCGTCGATGCGTATCGCTTGCAGCAGGTCATCGATCACCATGGCCGCGGCGATCGTCGAATGCCCGACGCGCTACTCACCGCGGCTCTCGTCGGACTGCGTGCGTTCGAACAGCAGGAGCTGCGTGCTCCGGCGCAGCATCGGCTGGCTTTTCGCGAGCTCGGCCTCGCTCTCGGCCTTGCCGCATGCGAATCGCTGCACGGCGTGGTGTGCGAGCGCTACCTGCCGCTGCGCAAGGACATCGAGGGTTTTTGGCTCGATCCCGCGAATCGCGCGAACGATACGTGGCGCGAGCACGAAGACATCAACGAGGTGATGCTCGCGACGTGTCTCGTCCCGGACGGGTTTCTGCGCGAGGCATGACTCGCGCTATGAACGCCGCCGTTTTCGTTCGACGAATACACCACGCCGAAACAGACACCGCAGGCAAGCTGAAGCGCAGAACGTTCGCGAATTGGCTCGCCTACACGTCGTATACGCTGGCCCGCGAAATGCCTCCGCCTCTCGTCGGAAAGGAGGACGTCATGAGTGAGCTCATCAAGAAACCTGTTCAAACCGTGGAATGGGATCCGTTTCGGGTGATGCGGGAGATGATGTCGCCCGATTGGCCGGCGTTCGAGCGCGCGACGTATTGGCCTAACTTCGAGGTGACCGAGAACAAGGAATCATTCGTGTTCAAGGCCGACCTCCCCGGCGTCAAGCAAGAGGACCTCGAGATCACGACGACCGGCAATCGACTTCAAATCTTCGGCAAGCGCGACAGTGAGATCGAGAAGAAGGACGAGAAGGTCTACACCTACGAGCGGCAGTACGGCAGCTTCACGCGTACGTTCACGCTGCCCGAAGGCCTCGATCTGCAGCACGCAAAGAGCGCACTCGAAAAGGGTGTGCTCACGCTCGTGATCCCGAAGCTGCCCGAATTGCAGGCGAAGAAGATCCCGATCACGATCGGACCGAAGTCGTAGCTCGCAAGACGCGCACGTTCTTGAACTGCAGCGACACCGGCTGCTCGGCAGAGAGCACGAGCTCGCCGAGCGTACCGTCGAGCTCGACCTCGCACACGGCCGCGTTACCGCACGCGGCCGTGAGCTTTGCGAACTCGCCGGGCGCAAACTTCACACCCGGCATCCAGCCGTAGTGCGCCGGCCGCTGGATCGGAAACGGCGCGACGTTGCATGCCGTTTCCGCGTCGCACAGCGCCTTGTGGCGGGTGACGGTCCAGTGCAGGTGCTGGCCGATCCAGCGGTCGCGCACCTCGCGCCACGTCCCGCGTCGTTCAGCTTCGTCGACTTCGCGCGCGAGGTCCGCTTGCGTGGCCTTCGAGAGATCCGGCCGGGCCGCGACGTCACGTTGGAGAGGGGCAGATCGCGTGTCGTCGCGGCCGCAGCCGGCGAGCAAAGCGACGATCAGAACGAAGCCCAAGCCGGTCCGGAGGAGCACAGCGGCGCCCGACAGGGGAACCGACGCGGCCGGGCTTCCCGGTCGCGTCGGCGCCGCGAGCGAGGACCGGCGAGGTAGTCGAGTGCGCATGGTCATGCCTCTTAGGGGTTACCGGAGTGCGGCGACGCCAGGTACGGGAACGTCGTCGTGAACTCTTTGTCGTTGGCGTTCACGCCGTCGCCGATCGCGCCTCCGCTGTTGCACGCGACGGTGAGCAGCGTATCGGTGACATCGTCGGCGAGCGCGCGGCCATTCGGAAAGTGCGACTGCGCGTTGGTCTGCCCCTGCGCGATGTTGATCCGCAACAGATCGGCGGGCGTCGTGCCATTTGGCGCGAGCAAGCCAACGATGTCGACGCGACCACCTGCGGGCGTCGCCGGGCAACCGGCATTGAGCACGAGGTTGAGCAGCTTCGGCACTTCGGGATCGAGGATGTACGCGCCAAAGTTCGCGACGTCATCCTTGGGTGCCGAGCGGTTGTACTTGTCCTTGTCCTTGAGCGGGATGATCACCTCGTTCACGAGCGGCCAGCCCAGGCGCGAGACCTGGATGTACTTGCCGTAGTCATCGGAGCCGCGGCTCTTGCGCAGGATGCGAACCTGCGGACGCGATGCGCTCGCATAGATGCCGACGACCGACGTCGGATCGCCCGCCGATGCTGGACGCGCGCCACCCGCCGCGATTTCGGCAATCGGCACCTCGAGCACGAGCGACATCACGTTGACGCCGTCTGTCGTCGGCGCGCCGGCGACGCCGAGCAAGTCGAAGACATGCAAGTCAACGAAGAACGGCTCATCGCGCGGTCCTGCGAACGAGCGCGTGCCATTGGCATCGCGAACGGCCTGGAGCGCGACAGGTTCGTAGTTCGGAAACGATCGCTTGCCGACGTTCCACGGTGCGACAGGCGCACCCTCCATCACCTTCGTGCGATCGCCGCTGTGATGATCGATCTTCCACAGCGTGTACGTTTGCGTGACGTTGAGGTTCGGGCTCGACAGCGAATCGACGGCGCCGACGTTATAGAGGAACGTGTTGCCGTTCTTGACCGCCGTATCGAACTCGTAGCGATACGTGATGTCGGCGATCGCATCGCCGTCGTTGTCGATGTTGATCTCGTAGCGAGCGTCTTCGGAGAACCGATAGAAGTTCGGGCCCGACGCCGGCAGCAGCAGCGGGACGTAGTTCGCGACCATCACGAGCTTGTTCGAATCGCTCGGGCTGATGAACGCGTAGACGTCGGTGTTATCGGCGAACTGGTCCTCGCCGATCATCGGCGCTTCGCGGTGACTGGATGCCATTGCGGTGATTGCCGCGCCTGCCGCGATCGATAGGCCGGCCGCGGAAAAGATGAGCTTCTTCATGAAATCTTCCTTTCTCACTCGGCGCGGTAGATCGCGCCTCCCTCGGAGTCGACGACTGCGAACACGGCCGCCCGGCGCGCGGTACGCAGACCACTTGGATCGATAAGGTCGGGCGCGGCGAGTTGTTTCATCTCGCCGGAAGCAATTTCGACGGACGTCAGCTGACCTTTGCCGTCGCCATCGAGCGTCGGCATCACGGCGACGCCGCCGCCGGCCGTCAGCGATACGCCGCCGAACGTGCCCATGCGCAGGTCACTGATCACTTCCTTCGCCGAGCTACCGTCTTGCGGAATCGCGAACAGGACGCCTTCGCCGGTCGCACCGGGCGCGCGGTGGTCCATCACCCACGCGACACCATCGCTGTCGACGTGCAAACCGGTCGGCGACATCAGCGGCTCGCCGGTCCATACCTGCGTCGCTGCGCCGCCGGTCAGCGCGATCTTGAACAGCGCTGGCGCACCATCTTCGGTGCGGCCCGTCGCGAACAGCATCTTGCAGTCGGGTCCCATCGCGAGCCCACCCGGGCGCACGATGCCTGTCACTGCAAGATCGGTGAGTGCGCCGCTGTCCGTCGATGTCGACAGCACGGCGCCGGTTTCACCGCCGATGTCGGCGATGAACAGCGTCTTGCCATCGCACGACAGCACGAGCCCGAGTGGCGACTCGAGCGGCTCCCCTTCGGCGAGTTTTTGCGCCGTGCTTCCGGAGGTCGCGGCGACTTTGAAAATCGCCGGCACCTTCGCGTCGTCGTACGCAGCAAAATAAAACTCGCGGCCATCGAGGCTCGCGACCGCGTCGGTCGGCGATGTGAAACCTCCTGCCGCTACTCGTTCGATACTCTTTGGCGGATCGCTGGGCAGATTGTCGGAACACGCCGTTAACGCTAACGGCGCGGCCATCAGGATTCGTTTGGCCATCGGGGGCCCCCCTAGTTGTGTGGGAGAACTACGGATGGCGCGCTCGAACGGATCGACTGTGCGTAAGTGGTAGAGTTGCCGGGCTGTATGGCCAATGTCCACGCCGACATCGAAGTGAAAACGTTCGGGTTTGATGGCGACGGCAACGGTCGCCGTCTGCTGTTTCCAACCGCGCATACAAAGAAGATCGAAGGCCGCGCAGGTCAAACGACGTATGGCGCCGCCGACGCCACGTTCGACAACCTGCAAGGTCGCCTCGATACGCTGCGCTGGATGGCAGACGCCGCATCGATCGGGGCCGCGTGGCTCAAGGACGACGCCGGGCGGTTCGATCTCGGGGTCGAGCGCTGCGAGTTCCCCAAAGGCGTGCGCATCGTGCGCGCGGCCGATGCGAGCATCGAGCTGCTCGCGCCGCACGTGACATTTGCGGAGCTGCGTCTCAACGTCAAAGGTCCGTTCGAAGCGCCGAAGACCGCGCTGCCGCTGTTGCCCGCGGAGCCCGTGTCGCCGACGGCGCGACAAGAGAAGCTGCGCTTTCTCGACAGTCTGTCGGGGCGCATCTACATGACGCTAAAGATCGTGCTCGACTTGCCCGTGATCGGGAAGCGCACGCTCGATCAGACGCTGCGCATTCCGGTGCAAGAAGGCAGCCTCGACTTCCGCGCACTCGAGAACAGCCTCGACTGGCTCGAAGGCACGTTCCTCGACATCAAGCACGCCGACCAGCGCCTCAAGGTGCAATGGAAGGTGCCGATCTTCGGCTCGGGCCACGACCTCATCACGTGGGGCCTCGATAGCGACGCTTCGGCGCTCGCGTCGTTCGGTCGCGTGCCCGTGCGGTCACTGACCGATTTCCGCATCGGCTCGGGGCGCGAAAAGCCGCCGACCGAGAGCGAAGTGAGTCGAAAACGCGGCGTGCTCAAGGCGTTTTCCCTCGACAAGATCGACATCGCGGTGTCGCTCATCGCGCCGCGCCACCTCAACGTCGGCGCCGGCACGATCATGTTCGGCGGCGACGAAGAGCCCGGCATGGTCGACCTCAAGGTCAGTGGCGAGATCCACGATCAGGGCGCGGGTCAGCTCAAGGGCGCGATCGGCAGCGTCGATACAACGATCAAAGATCTCAAGCTCGGCCCGGCGGTGTTATCCGCCGATCGCTTGCACTTCGATGGCGTCGAGCAGCTCGAAGTGACGTTCGATGGATTCAAACCGACGTCGGTCGCGATCGTCGTCCATCGCGTCACCGCGACGAACGTCGCGCTCAAGCTCGGCGAGTACCGCCCGAAGGTTCCGCAGCGTCCGCAGACGGAGCCTCCGGCCGCGTCATCGTCTCAGGCTTTACCCATCGATCGAATTCCTCAGCGCTAACGACGCCGAGCGCGAGCGCGGCATCGCGCAGCGTGGTGCCTTCGGCATGCGCCTTCTTCGCGACCTTTGCCGCGTTGTCGTATCCGATGTGCGGCGCGAGTGCGGTGACGAGCATCAAGCTGCCGTGCAGCTTGCGATCGATCTCGGCGCGATTCGGCTCGATGCCGCTCGCGCAGTGTTTGTCGAACGATTCCGTCGCATCGGCGAGCAGGCGAATCGACTGAAGCACGACGTGCGCGATGACGGGCTTGAACACGTTGAGCTCGAAGTTGCCGCTCGCGCCAGCGACGCCGACGGCGACGTCGTTGCCGAGCACCTGCGCGCACACCATCGTCACCGCTTCGGCCTGTGTCGGGTTGACCTTGCCGGGCATGATCGAGCTGCCGGGTTCGTTCTCGGGAATCGTCAGCTCGCCGAGGCCGCAGCGCGGTCCGCTCGCGAGCCAGCGCACGTCGTTCGCGATCTTCGTCAGGCTCGCCGCGAGTGTCTTCAGCGTGCCGTGCAGGTTGAGCAGTGCATCGTGCGACGCGAGCGCCTGAAATTTGTTCGGTGCCGTAACGAACGGCTTGCCGGTGAGCAGCGCGAGCTGCTGCGCGACGCGCTTCGCATACTCGGGATGCGTGTTGAGCCCCGTGCCGACGGCGGTGCCGCCGAGCGCGAGCTCATGGACCGCCGGCAACATCGCGCGAGTTGCCGATTTCGCGTGATCGATCTGCGAGACCCAGCCGGAAATCTCCTGGCCGAGCGTCAGTGGCGTCGCGTCCTGCAGATGCGTGCGGCCGATCTTGACGATGTCGGCGAACTGCTTCGCCTTGCCGTCGAGCGTGCCGCGCAGCGCGGTGAGCGCGGGCAATAGATCGCCTTCGACGCACGTGACCGCAGCGATATGCATCGCCGTCGGAAACGCATCGTTCGTCGATTGCGACATGTTGACGTGATCGTTTGGATGCACTGGCTTCTTGCCGCCGCGCTTGCCGGTCGCGAGCTCGTTCGCGCGCCCGGCGATCACCTCGTTGACGTTCATGTTCGTCTGCGTGCCGCTGCCGGTTTGCCACACCGACAACGGGAACTCGTCGTCGTGCTCGCCTTCGATCACCTCATCGGCGGCTTTGATGATGAGCTCCTTGATCTCGGCGGACAGCAGGCCGAGCTCGCAGTTGACGATCGCGGCAGCCTTCTTGATCGTCGCGAGTGCGTGGATCAGCTCGGGCGGCATGCGCTCGCTGCCGATCGCGAAGTTCTCGAGCGAGCGCTGCGTCTGCGCGCCCCAATAATGCTCGTCGTCGACTTCGACCGGCCCGAAGCTGTCGCTCTCGATACGCGTGCCCATACCGGGGGCTTACCACGCTTCGATGAGGGCAACCTGGTCGGGAATCCCGGCGAGCAGCTCGCGAAGCTCGGCGTCGGGTTCCGTCCGTTCGGTGACTTCGAATAGCTCGGCGATGAAGTCGCGCACGACCTCGCCTGGAATGGCCGCTGGCAAAGGCGCCTCGCCGGGCTTGATCATCAAGCACAGCCCGCGATCGCGCTCGAGGCCGGGGCCGAGCGCGGGCTGGATGTAGCGAACATCGACGATGCGATTGCCCCACCGCGCGCTGCGCCGGATTCGCTGCCACGCGACGTCGGCGCTCTCGTACGCGTGCGGCACGCGCGGATCGTTGTGCTCGCTGAACACGGCGCGAGCGCCGTCTGCGTACAGCGCACGCGCCGCGTCGCGCTGCAACTGCTCGCCGAGGCCGCGGCCGCGCATCGCGGGCGCCACGACCATGTACGTGACAAAGCCGCATCGGCTGCGCGGATACATCTCGTAGGCGACGCCACCGACGAGCTCGTCGCCATCGAACGCGACACGCAGATGGAAGCGATACGGCGCTTCGCCTGCGAGCGCGGCCTGCCAGGCTTCGAGCGGCTCGCGTTGCTCTGCGAACGCGCTCATGTACAGCCCGCGGTAGAACTGCTCGAGCAGCTCCTCGTCAGCTTCCCGCACGATCATCAACGCTCGCCGGTCCTCGCTCGCGCCGCCTGCGGGTCGCAAGCGACCCGCAGGTTCCCCTGTCGGGCGGCGCTGCGCTCCTCCGGACCGGCTCGCTGGGTCAAAGGTCGTCGTCGGGTGGCGGCGTCGAGCGCGTGCCGCGCTGGCGAATCGCATCGGCGCGCGCGCCGGCATCGGCGAAGTTGGAATCGCGCTTGAGCACGGCCTCGAAGTAATAGAGCGCCTCGCCCATATCGCCCATCGCTTCGTACGTCTGGCCGATCTCGTAGTACAGGCTCAGCCGCTCGCGATCGCTCGGGCTTCCGTGCAGGCCCTGTTTGAACTGATGGATCGCCTCGCTCGGGTTGCCCATCTCGCGATGGCACATGCCGATCATCACGCGACACTGCGCTTCGCGACCGGGCGCGCGCAGCGTCTTCTCGAACGCCTTGATCGCTTCGTCGTGCAGACCCATCTCTTTGTACGCGAGGCCGAGGTCGTAGTGCGTGTCGGCATCGCCTTCGTCGAGCGGCTTCTCGAGCATCACGGTCGGCTTGCGCTTGCCGCCATGCTGAGGCTCGACTTCTTCGAGCTCGTCGGCCGAGACCTCCTCGATCTCGTCGAGGTCGAGCGCGTCCGTCGTGAGCTCCTGGCCGCCGGTATGGATGCCCGAATCATTGCCCGCTGGCGGCGTGTCGATCGGCGGCTCGATGCCCTGCTCGAGCGCCTGGATCTCTTTCATCTTCGCGAGCAGCAGCGGGTGATTCGGCCAGCGCACGAACAGGTTGCGCAGCGAATCCATCGCCTCGACGTACATCGCCTGGCCGACGTAGAAGTCGACCTCCTCGAGGTCATCCTCGATCACGCTCTCGCCGCGCGTGCTCGGTGGCGCTTGCACTTCCTCGTCGACGAGCGGGCCGCCGAGCATCGTCGGCTCGTACGATGGTTGCTGCTGCTGGCCGTACGTGTTGTAGCCGCCTTGCACCGCGAGCTGATCGTTTACGTGCTCGGTCTCTTCGAAGCCGGTCACGTAGACCGCGTCGGTCTCGGGGACCTTGCCCATGTTCGCGTCGAACTCGCGCGCGTCCGCGGGATCGAACGGCAAGTCTTCATCCTCTTGCGCGCCGAGCTCGGCAGCGACCTCTTGGTCGATATCTTGGCCGAGCGATTCGTCGTCGAGCTGACGCGCGACGGCTTCGTCGAGCGAGCCCGGATAGCTCTGCGCTTCATAGCTCGTCGGCGCGTATTCCTGCTCGGCCCATTGGCCGCGACCTGTCTCGGCAAGCACCGCGCTGTCTTCTTCGAAGCTTCGCTGCGCGAGCGCGTTAAGATCATCGGCCGGCACCTGACGCGTCGAGTGCGATGCCGAGCCGAAATCGATGTCGAAGCTATCTTCGACGTAACCCGGCGGCGGCCGTGGTGGACGACCCGGTGCGGGGCTGCCGTGCGCCATGTGATGGCCGATCAACTCCCCGGGATCGAACTCGTCGACCGAATCGCGCCCGCCGGAATGATGACGCGCGATGCCCATCGCCGGCGGCGGCGCATTCGACAGCTCGAGATCGTCGATCTCGGGATCGACTTCCGCGACGCCACCACCCGAATATTCGACCTCCGCCGACACGCTCGACATCCGCGCGACGCGCAGCTGGAACCGACGCGCGAGCTCGAACGCACCTGTGTGCGTGCCGTTCATCGCGAGGAGCTCTTGCAGATATTGCTCGGCGCGATCCGGATCGCTCGGTGCGATGAGCTCGGCGAGCTTGAGCAGCTCGACCTCGGCTTCTTGTTCGCGGCCCTGCGAGATGAAGATGTCTTTGAGACGCTCGTGCGCTTCGACGTTCTCCGGATCGAGCGTGAACACGCGACGCAGGTGATCGACGGCCTTCTGGTGCAGACCGTATTTCACGTAGACATCGGTCTCGGCGAGGATCTTCGAAATCTCCTCGGCGTGGCGTTCGCCTGCCGCCGATGCGCGCCGCGGATCCTGCGGCGCCTCCATGTCGGCGGAGAAATCGGCGTCGTCGTATTCGGGAAGCGCGAAGTCGAGGCCCGATAGGCTTTGCTCGTCGACGAGCGGCATCGCGCCCGTCATCCGCGATGGATTGGGGGGCGCGAGGTTGAGCGCCGCCATATCCGTCGTCAGGCTGAACTTCGCAGCGTCGGTCGCGGCGCGCACGGCGGGCGGAATCGGCGTTTGACTGCGCAGCGGGGGAATCGGCGGAGGCGGCGGCGTATTGCGCTGCGCCGGCATCGGCTGGCTCGCCGCGGGACTCGGCGCCGGCGGCGGCGGTGGAATCGGCGTGCGATGCGCCGCCGACGCCGACGCGGACGCAGCCGCGACCTGCGGGCCAAGGAATGCGATCGCATCGGGCTCGTTCGGCACGATCTCGAGGATCTTCGTGTAGACCTCGCCGGCTTTTTCGCGCGCGCGATTCTCGATGTGAATCTTCGCGAGCTCCTTGAGCACCGAGACCGTCTTCGCCTTCTGGTCGAGCGCCTGGAACGCGAGCGCGAGAAGGCCGAGCGTTTCGACATCGCGCGGATCCGCTTTGAAACACGCTTGTAGCTTTTGCAATGCGCGTCGCGGATCGTTGCGCCGCAGATACAGCCCAGCGAGCTCGCGATTGAGTGGATGGTTGTCGGGTTTGTGCCAGAGCAGACGCTCGGCGACTTTGATGAAATCGTCTTGGCGGCCCTGCCTGCGCAGCTGCTCGCACGCCATGTTGAATTGCAACGCCGCCTCGTCGACGAGGCCCTCTTTCGAGTACAGCTCGGCGAGCTTGATGCGCGTCGCGATGTTCTCGGGATCGAGATCGACGAGCTTCTTGACGGTATCGAGCGCTTCCTTCGTGTTGCCTTCGCGATGGAAATGCGCGGCGACGTTTTCGTAGTGCTGCATCGCATCGGACATGAGCCCGAGCTGGCGATAGAGCTCCGCGAGCTTGAGGATCACCTCGACGAGCCGTGGATCGATTTTCAGAATCTGTTTGTAGACAGCGACGGCTTTCAAGAAGAAGCCCTGCTCGTGATAGAAGCGCGCGACCTTCAGATAGGTCTCGGTGGCTTCTTGTTTCGCGCCCTTCTTCGCGTAGAGGTCGCCGATCTTGAGCCACACACGGACGTCCTTCGGATCTTCGCTAACGATCCGCAGGTACTCCTTCACCGCCTTGTCGATTTGCCCCTTGTCGACAAACTTGCGGGCCGCATCCATGACCTTTTCTTTGTTGAAGGCCACGGTCCTTCTACAGCCTCCTGGTGCGATACATCACGTCAGGCACACGGCAGTATGCCCCGCGCATCCCGAAAAGAGTACGGCCCTCTCCGTGGTGTGGTCAAGCAAAAGCACGAAGGAATCCCGAGCGTTACCCGGAGGTGTCGCACACACTGGATCACCGAGGACGCACGCCCCGAATGACGTCAGGCAGCTGACGCTCGTTCGGCGAGCATGCGCCCGACGAAGCCGGTGTCGAAGTCACCGCGAATGAAGTCGGGGTGATTGATGATCCGGCGCAAGAACGGGATGTTGGTGCGTGGCCCTTCGATGACCATCTCGTCGAGACAACGCCTTGCGCGACGAAGCGCAGCGGGGCGATCGACGTCGTGGACGATGACCTTGGCTAGTAGCGAGTCGTAGTTCGGCGGCACGACATAACCCGCGTACACGTGCGTATCTACACGCACACCAAGGCCTCCAGGCATGTGGAGCGCCGTGATCTTGCCGGGCCATGGCGCGAACGTGTTCGGGTCTTCGGCGTTGACGCGCAATTCGATCGCGTGACCGCGCGGCCTGCGTTCATCGGTCCACGACAGGGGCTCGCCCGCAGCGATCCGAATCTGCTCGCGCACGAGATCGAGGCCGGTGACGAGCTCCGTCACGGGATGCTCGACCTGTAGCCGCGTGTTCATTTCCATGAAGTAGAAGCTGTTGTCGGTATCGAGCAAAAACTCCATCGTGCCGACGTTCGTGTACTCGATCGCTTCGATCGCGCGCACCGCGGCCGACTGCAGCTTCTGGCGCGTTTCTTCGAGTAGCGCGGCGCTCGGCGCTTCTTCGATCACCTTTTGATGACGCCGCTGGATCGAGCACTCGCGTTCGCCGAGGTGCGTGTAGTGACCGTGCTTGTCGGCGACAACTTGGATCTCGATGTGGCGCGGCTTCTGGCAGTACCGCTCCATGTACATCTCGGGGTTGCCGAATGCTGCTTGCGCTTCGGTGCGGCCCATCGCCCACGCGTCGAGGAGCTTCTCCTTCTCGTAGACGATCTTCATGCCGCGGCCGCCGCCGCCTGCGCTCGCCTTGAGGATGATCGGAAAGCCGATGCGCTCCGCTGCCTCGAGCAGTGTGATCTCGTCGTGGATTCCCGACGAGCCGGGCAGCGTCGGCACACCGGCTTTGCTCATCGCGGCGCGCGCGCGAATCTTGTCGCCCATGAGGCGCATTGCCGCCGGCGGCGGGCCGATCCACGTCAGCTTGCACTTCTTGCAGACTTCGGCGAAGTCGGCGTTCTCCGAGAGAAAACCATAACCGGGATGCACGGCGTCGGCGCCGGTGACCTCCGCGGCGGAGATGATCATCGGCACGTTGAGGTAGCTCTGGCGCGATGGCGGCGGGCCGATGCACACCGCTTCGTCGGCGAACTTGACATGCAGCGCGTCGGTATCGGCCGTCGAATGCACCGCGACGGACTTCAGACCCATCTCGCGACACGCGCGGATCACTCGCAGTGCGATTTCTCCGCGATTGGCGATCAGGACTTTCTTGAACATCTCAAACCGCGATCTTGAACAGCGGCTGCCCGTATTCAACGGGCGCGCCGTCCTCGACGAGAATGCCGATGACCGTTCCGCTGACATCGGCCTCGATCTCGTTCATGAGCTTCATCGCTTCGACAATGCAGAGCACTTGGCCCTTCTCTACCTTGTCGTTGAGCGAAACATAGGCCGGCGAGTCAGGATTTGGCTTGCGATAGAACGTGCCGACGAACGGCGACGTCACCGCGTGCGCCTTATCCTCGACGGCGACCGGTGCCGAATGCGATGCGGCCATCGGCGCGCTTGGTGCGGCAAGTGCCTGCGGCTGCGGCGAGGACGACGCCTGCATCGGCAGCTGCATCGGCATCGGCATCGCCATCTGCATCGGCACGCCGCGCCGTACGGTGATCGTGGTCTCTTTCGTGTCGACGATCAGCTCGCTCAAACCTTGCAGCGCGACGATCTCCGCGAGACCACGCGCCATCGTGACGAGCTCGTGCTCGTTAGCGCCGTTTGGTGCGTCGGTTCTCTTTCCCTGTTTTGCCATGAGAGCGCCTGGTAGCTTCCACATGTGACAGGGCGGCGTCCAGTCCAAGGTAATAGCTTTGTGCGCCAAAGCCGCTGATCTGACCAATGCAACGCGCTGCGGTGATGGAGCGAGTGCGAAATTCTTCACGCGCGTGCAGGTTCGAGAGGTGGACCTCGACGGTCGGCAGGCCGACCGCTTCGATCGCATCGCGAATCGCGACGGACGTGTGCGTGTACGCGCCGGGGTTGATCACGATCGCGTCGGCCCAGTCCTGCGCGAGTTGGATCAACGCGACCATCTCGCCTTCAAAGTTCGATTGCGCTGAGCGCAGCTCTGCACCGCGCGCTGTCGCACGGCGACCAAGCTCCGCTTCGATCTCGGCGAGCGTCGTGCTGCCATAGAGATCGGGCGCGCGTGTGCCGAGTAAGTTCAGATTCGGGCCATGCAACACGGCGACGCGGATCGGCCCTGTGCGCGGCTTTGTCGAGCGCCGCTTGGGATCGCCCGGTCGCAGCGGCCGTCGTCCGCTGGGCTTCGCGCGCTTGGGTCGACTCACAATTGGGCGACGAGCGCGAGCTGTGCGAGTCGCGCGAGGTAGCGCGCCTTGCCGAAGTTGCCTTCGGGCGCGACTGCGATCGCAACGAAATACTGAGGCGAGATCATCCGGCAGATCAGCAAGAGGCGCTGTGCCCTCACGGACAGCTCCTCGAGCCCCCCGACCTGCAGACTCTCGCCCGCTTTGCGAACTTGGGTGAGGATGAAGGAGAACTCCATCCCGACGGTGTTGACGTCGACGCGGTCGTTCTGACGGACATACGAGTCGACGGGAATCCCGTCGAGACCCATGATCACTGCCGCGATACCGCCGTCGACGTTGTCGACTACTTTTTTGAGCGTTTCAGCGAACAAGGTACCCCTCGATGCTCACGGTACTGCGATTTCGCTCGCGCGCGCCAGTCGCGCCGGGAAAATTCACATCGTGGCGACAGGCGCCGGGCACACAAGGTCGTAGGTGCCATCGGTACGCGCCACGCGACAGCAATCGACCGCGCCATCTTGATACTTGTTGCACGCGTTGCCGGTGCGCGGCGTGTATCCCATCGGCACCGGACATGCGAGCGGGATACCCATATCGTCGACGTAGAGGGACACGACGCAGTCCGTGCAGATCGTGATCGGATACAGAAATGGACTCGACGTGACCTCGCTGCCGTTGATGTCGCCGAAGATCGTCACGGTCGCTAGCACTTCGGCGCGGATCGTATCGTAGTACGGATCGCCGCCCGTCCCGTCGATGATCTCCTGCAGCTTCGCGGGTGGCAGGACCTCGAAGCCGACGTTCACCGTGCCGCCGGGCTGGAGCGCGCCCGAAAACAACGCGCTGAACGTGCCGACCGAGGAGTTTGGCTGCGATGTCTCGAACGCGCCGTCAACGTGCTTGATGCTGACGCTCTTGAGGCTGAGCTCTACGTTCGCTGAGCGAAGCTGGATCGTGTTCTGGATCGGATCGATGCCGGACTGCTGCATGATCCGGCTCTCGATGAGCGGCGTTAAGAAATAGCCCTTCGACGAACCCGCCCAGATCTCGCCATGAGCAAGGAACGGTTGCGTTGTCGAGCTCGTCAGCACGCAGTCTGTGCCGGGGACAGCGGTGTTGTTGAGCACGTACATCTGCTCATCGCCTTGGTTGGCGCACGCGGCGACCGCGAGGACAGAGGCGAGAGTTGCAACGCGCAGCATTTGATCGAAATTTTATCAAGCCGCCGACGAAGGGCGCAAAATTCTTCGCAACTCGGTGACGGTGATCTCGACGGGATCACACAGGCCCACCTCACGAATCGCGATAAATCGCAGTTTGTCGCCGATCCGCTTCTTGTCGACGCGAATGCGGTCGAGGACCTCGTCGGTGAGCACGGGATTTAGGTCGGCCGGAAGGCCGGTTCGATTAAGGGCTGCCGTGATTTCCGTCTCGAGGTCGCGCCGGGCGCCAACGACGGCCGCCGACACCCGCGCCGCGGCAATGAGGCCAAGGCCCACGGCCTCGCCGTGATGTAGGCCCGTGACGGTCTCGATCGCGTGGCCGACGGTGTGGCCAAGGTTCAGCAAGGCGCGCTGGCCGGTGAGCTCGCGTTCGTCGCAACCGACGATCGCCGCCTTGTACGCGATGGCGCGGTGAATGACCTCGTGCAGCGCGCGCGGAGGAGTCGGGTCGTCACCCGCCGCCCATGCTGCGCACGTGTCGACGAGCTGCCACAGCTCGAGGCCATCGAGCAGCGCGTACTTCCACAGCTCGCCGAAGCCGGCGCGGCGCTCGCGTGCCGGCAGCGTCGCGAGCGTTTGCAGCCCGCACGCGACGAGGCGCGGTTGCCAGAACGCGCCGACGAGGTTTTTGCCGGCTTGTAGATCGACGGCGGTCTTGCCGCCGATCGCGGCGTCCGTCATCGCGACGAGTGTCGTCGGCAGCTGGATCACCGGGATGCCGCGGAGCAGCGTGGCGGCAACGAAGCCGGTGATATCGCCAACGACGCCACCGCCGAGCGCGATGAGCACCGACGCGCGGTCGAGGCCGAGCGCGACGAGCGCTTCGCAGAGCTCGCTGTATGTCGCGACCGATTTGTGGATCTCGCCGGGCTCGATCGCGATGACCTCGGCGCCCGGCAGCGCCGCGACGACGCTCGACTGCCAGTTTCGCGCGACCTCGCGATCGGTGATCACGACGATGCGACTCGCGCCTTCGAGATACGCGCGCACGAGCTCGCCGTCGACGGCGCGCTCGTGGACGACGATCGGATAGCTGCGCTCGTCGAGCGCGAGCAGCGTCGAGTCGCGATGGTGCAGTGGCAGGCGCTGCCACGCGTGCTCGACGGCAGCGACCGCGTCGACCACATCATCGATCCCGCGCGCGCTCGTATCGACGACTGCGTGCGCGCGACGATAGATCGACGCGCGCTTCGCGTGGAGCTCGGCAGCGGCGGCAAGCAGCGGCCGTGGTGGCCCGCCGGCGGCGCGCGCCTGCGCGGTCGCGACATCGACGCCAAGCGCGACGACGAGCCCCGCCGCGCGCATCTTCGTCATGTTGTCGCCGTAGACGGCGGCGCCGCCGCCCGTCGCGATCACCGGCCCATCGGTCGCATTTTCGATCAGCTCGGCGAGCGCGGCCGCCTCGCGCCGGCGAAACTCCGCTTCGTCGCGCGCGACGAGCTTCGCGAGTGTCTCTTTGCCGGTATCGATCTCATCATCGAGATCGATGAAGCGCCGCCCCGTTGCCTTCGCGAGCGCGCGGCCGACCGACGTTTTGCCGGCGGCCATGAAGCCCGTCAGGAACAGAGGCGCCGGCATAGCCGGAGTCTATTGTACGCAGCGCAGCGATGCCTTGTTCGTGATCTTCGGCGTGATGAACACGAGAATCTCGGTGCGGTCGTCGTTCTCGCGGCGGTTCTTGAACAGCCAGCCGAGCACCGGAATGTCGCCGAAGAACGGCACCTTCTTGTAGGCGAGGCCGGTGTTGCGCGTGTAGATGCCGCCGAGCACGCTGGTCTCTCCGTCGTTGACGAGCATCGTCGTATGCGCTTCCTTGCGGAGGATTGTCGGGTCGCCTCGTGCGCCGGTGTTGACGAAGTCCGGCTCGTTCTTGCTGACATCGAGGTTCATCGCGATCGCGCAGTCGCGCTGCGAGACATACGGCGTGACCTCGAGCTTGAGGTCGGCCTGCACGAACTGCGTTTGCGTGCCCGCGGCAGAGACGACGGAGATCGGAATCGACACGCCTTGGCGGATCAACGCCGACTTGTTGTTGAGGACGGTGATCTTCGGCGCCGAGATGATGCGGACACTGCCGGTGTCTTCGAGTGCCGAGAGGCGCAGGTTGATGTTGAAGTTGCCGTTGACGGAGCCGAGCGAGAGGCCGATCGCGCCACCTTCGCCGGAGCCTGTCGCCGCAGGCAGGTTGATCGCGAAGTCCGATGGCAGCGCGGTGATGCCCGACGTGATTGTCTGTGCGTCGTCGTTGCCGCCGCGCAGGTTAACCGACGACGGGAATACGAGGCCTGTCGCGTTGCCTGTCGCCGGGCCCACGAGCGCGCGACCGCCCCATTGGATGCCGAACTGACGCACGAACGTCGACCGCGCTTCGACGATGCGCGCCTCGATCGTGATCTGCGGCGTTTGTGTATCGAGCTCGAGCGCGAGGCGCGCGATCTGTTCGCGGTTCGCGGCGATGTCGCTGATGATGAGCGCGTTCGTGCGGCCGTCGACTTCGATCTTGCCCTTCGGCGACAGCATGCCCTCGAGCTTGGGCTTGAGCTCATCGGCCGACGCGTAGTTCAGGCGCACGATGTCGGGCTTCGGCATCTCGGCGTTCGCCGCTGCGGCGCGGCGCGCGGCCTCGGCTTCATCCTCGGCATCGATCTCTTTGCGCGTCGCGATGCGGTAGAGGTTGCCCTCGCGGCGGTACCACAGGCCGTGCGACGCGAGGATGACTTCGAGCGCCTGGTCCCACGGCACGCGCTTGAGATCGACGGTGACCTTCGCGTCGATCGTGTCGGGCACGACGATGTTGACGCCACCGGTATCCGCAATGATGCGCAACAGGTCATGGATCGGCGCATCCTTGAAGTGCAGCTCGACGGTGGCGCCGTGATAGATGCGGCGGCCGCGCTGCCCGGCCGGTGGAACCTGCGCGACGGATTGCTGCGTGACCGGTGTCGACGCCGCGCCGAAGCCGCCGATCACCGTCGGTGGAATCTGCTGCACCTTCGGCGCGTGCTTGCTCACGACGGCGTCGTTGGATGCAAACCGCCAGCGCAGTACGCCTGCGTTGCGCACGACCGTCGGCAATGCCGGCGCGCTGAGCTCGGCGACCATGCGGATGCGATTTGGCGTCTTGCGATCGCGGAACGTCGAGACCTTGCACACGGGACTGCCGAACTTGCTGACATCGAGCGCGCGCTCGAGATTTGCCGGTAGCTCCGCCTGATCGACGATCAGCTCGACGCGTGATGGCGTGTTCTCGCCGATCTGCACGTTGCCATCGCCTGCGAGCTGAACCTCGACGAGTCCCGCATCCGCGTTGCCTTTGAACGTGACGCTCTGAATCTTCGCGAGCCTTACCGGCGCCGGCGCCGGAACCGGAGCGGGCGCGGGCGCTGGTGCCGCCACCGTGGCCTGCACTTGCGCTTTCTGCGCGCGAATTCGCGCGAGCGCTTGCTCCTCGGCGGCGCGCTGCTGCGCGAGCTGCGTGCGCCGTGCTTCCTCGCGCTCGGCTGCGTCATGTGCTTGCTCCGATGCCGTCGCGAGCCGCGTCGCTTCGGTTTGCTGACGAAGGACCGCCTTGCGTTTGTCGGCGAGCTCGGCCTCGGCGCGTTTGCGCTCGTCGCTGAGCTTTGCGAGCTCGCGACGCGCGGCTGCAAGCTCGGCATCGCTGGCCTTGCGCGCCTGGGCCGTCGCGATATCCGCCTGCGCTTTGGCCTCGGCCTTCGCGCGCACGGCGAGCTGTTCGGCGGCGCGCTCGGCTGCATCGCGCTTCGCCGTCAGCGCGGCAAGACTTGTCTCGGCGTCGCGCTTTGCGGTCATCGCTTGCTGCGCGGCCGCCTCGGCGATCCTGCGCTGCTTCTCGGCGGCTTCGGTTGCTGCTTGTGCCGCGCGCGCAGCTTGCTGTGCGAGCACGCGCTCGCTCTCGGCCTGTCCCTTGCGCTTCGCCGCCTCGCTCGCCGCTGCTTCGGCCTCGCGACGACGCCGCGCCGCATCGCTTGCGGCCGCTTCGGCTTCGCTGCGCTTGCGCGCCGCATCCGTCGCCGCAGCGACCGCTGCACCGCGCTGCTGCTCGACGCTCGCGAGCGCAGACTTCGTTTGCTCCAGATCTTGCTTCGCGACCCGCGCTGCTTGCTCGGCCGCAACGCGACGCGTCTCCGCCTCATCGGTCGCGCGTCGCGCAGCCGCGAGTCGATCGTCAGCGGCTTTCATCGCGACCGCATCGCGCGTCTGTTGCGCACGCTTCGCCACGGCTTCGGCCGCCGCACGCTCTTGCGTCGATTTCGCGACGAGCTCGCGCGCGGCCTCTTCTCGCGCCTGCGCCGCCGCCAGTGCCGCGCGCGCCTTATCGCCCTCCTGCTGCGCGGCGAGTGCCTTCTGCTCGATCGTCGCGAGCTGCGTCTTCGCCTGCTCGGAGAGCTTCTGCGCTTCCTTGCGCGCGAGCTCGGCCTGCTGCTTATCCGCTTCGGCCTGGCGCTTGTCGGCTGCGGCCGCGGCCCGCGCCGCCTGTGCAGTCGCGCGCGCAGCTTCGGCCTCGCTCTTCGCGCGCGCCGTGTCGGCCTTCGCGACATCTGCCTCGGCGCGCGTCTTCGCGACGGCATCGTGCGACTTCGCGACTTCTACCCGCGCTGCATCCGCTTCGGCGCGCTTCGCGGCAGCTTGCGCCCGCGCTGCCTCCGCCTCGCTCTTCGCGCGCGCCGCGTCTGCCCTCGCGGCATCCGCCTCGCTGCGCGCACGCATCGCCTCGGCTTGCGTCTTTGCGATCACATCCTTTGCCTTCGCGACCTCACCGCGTGCGGCATCGGCCTCGGCGCGCTTCTGCATCGCCTCTTTGCGTGCAGCGTCGGCTTCTGCGAGCTTTTGCGCCGCTTCGAGGCGCGCGGCTTCCGCCTGCATGCGCGCTGCCTGCGACTCGGCGGCAACCCGCTGCGCCGCGGTCATCGCTTGCGCAGCCTCGCGCTTCGCGGCGTCGGCCTCCGCGCGCGCCTTCGCGACCAACGCCTGGGCATCCGCCTGCGCCTTGGCCACTTGGCTCTTCGCGCGATCCGCCTCGCCCTGTATGCGCGCGATCTCGGCCTTCGCGCGATCCGCTTCCGCTTGAACGCGTGCGACCTCGCTCTTCGCGCGATCCGCTTCCGCCTGACGCTTCGTTGCATCATCGCGCGCCTTCGCTGCTTCCGCCTCGCGACGCGCGATATCGCCGCGCGCCTTATCGGCCTCCGCTTGCGTGCGTGCGACCTGTTCGCGCGCCTTATCGGCTTCGGCCTGCTTGCGCGCGATCTCCTCGCGAGCCTTTTGTGCATCAGCGGCCGTTCGCGCGATGAGCGTTTTGGCCTTGTCGGCTTCGGCCTGTTTGCGCGCGAGCTCGGCCTTCGCACGATCCGCGTCGGCCTGCTTGGCTGCGATTTCCGCGCGCGCCTTCTCGACCTCGCTCTGCTTGCGCGCAATCTCGGCGCGCGCCTTGTCGACCTCGGCTTGCGTGCGCGCGATCTCGTCGCGTGCCTTCTGCGTGTCGGCCTGTTTCTTCGCGATATCGAGGCGAACGCGCTCGGCTTCGGCCTGCGTTCGCGCGAGCTCATCGCGTGCCTTCTGGGCATCCGCTTGCGTGCGCGCGATCTCGGCGCGTGCGCGCTGCGCATCGGCTTGTGTGCGCGCGACCTCATCGCGTGCCTTCTGCGCCTCCGCTTGTGCTCGCGCGATGTCCTCGCGCGCTTTCGCCGCTTCGAGCTGCTTGCGCGCGACCTCTTGCTGCGCGGCGGTCTTCGCCTGCGCGAGCTCGTTGCGCGCTTTCTGCACCTCGCTCTGCGTGATCGCCAATTGCTGCTGGGCGGCACTCTGTGCATCACGTGCTTTCTGTGCCTCCGCTTGCGACCTAGCGATGTCCTCGCGCGCCTTTGCCGCTTCGAGCTGCTTGCGTGCGACTTCTTGCTGCGCCGCGGTCTTTGCTTGCGCGAGCTCGTTGCGCGCCTTCTGCACTTCGCCCTGCGTCAGAGCGAGCTGCTGCTGTGCGGCAGTCTGCGCGTCACGTGCCTTCTGCGCTTCCGCTTGCGCTCGCGCGATGTCCTCGCGGGCCTTCGCCGCTTCGAGTTGCTTGCGTGCGACCTCTTGCTGCGCGGCGGTCTTCGCCTGCGCGAGCTCGCTGCGCGCCTTCTGCACCTCGCCTTGCGTCATCGCCAATTGCTGCTGTGCCGCGGTCTGTGCGTCGCGTGCCTTCTGCGCCTCCGCTTGCGCTCGCGCGATGTCCTCGCGCGCCTTCGCCGCTTCGAGTTGCTTGCGTGCGACCTCTTGCTGCGCGGCGGTCTTCGCTTGCGCGAGCTCGTTGCGCGCCTTCTGCACCTCGGCCTGCGTCGCCGCGAGCTGCTGCTGCGCCACCGCCTGCATCCGCGCGACCTCGGTCTGCGTGCGCGCGAGCTGCTGCTGCGCGGCTGCCTGCGCGTCTCGCGCCTTCTGCGCTTCGGCCTGCGAGCGCGCGATCTCTTCGCGCGCCTTCGCAGCCTCGAGCTGCTTGCGCGCGACCTCTTGCTGCGCCGCGGTCTTCGCTTGCGCCAGCTCGTTACGCGCCTTCTGTACCTCGGCCTGCGTCGCCGCGAGCTGCTGCTGCGCCGCCGCCTGCACGCGCGCTGCGTCCTCGCGCACCTTCTGTGCCTCGGCTTGCGAACGCGCGACATCGGCGCGCGCTTTCTCGGCATCCGCCTTCGCGCGCGCGGCTTCGGCTTGTGCCGCGGCCGCCGCTTGCTGCACGCGCGCGAGATCGGCACCGCCGCGCTTCTTCGCCTCTTCGACGGCGCGCATCGCTGCATCGGCCCGCGCAGCCTGTTCCGCGGCCAGCTTGCGCAGACGTTCGGCCTCGGCCTTCGCCTCCGCTTCGCCCTTCGGCGCCGGATCGCGCGGCATCACCATGATCACGACTTCGGTGCCGTTCGTCTTGACGTCGTATCGACCGGGACGCGCGAGCGTGACGATCACGCGCACCGCACCGTCGTCGAGCTGCTGTGCCGCGACCGTCGACACGGCCCAGGTGTTCGCCGATAGCACCGTCGCGCTGTCGTGACCGCGCAGCGCATCCGCGAGCCGCGATTGCGGCAGATCGATGACGACGCGACTTGGCTTCTCGAGCTTGTATACGGTGAACGTCGGCGTAGTGGCACCGCGCACGTACACGTTCGTGTTGCCGCCTTCTTCGGTGAACGTCACCGCGCGCACTTCGTTCTTGCCGTTTGCAGCGGCAGGATGCGAAGCGCCGATCGCGGCGATCATGAAGACAGCAGCGATCAAACTTTTCGGGCTCTTGATCATGGCGACTCCGGCAAAAAAAATTTTCGCCTGTCGCTTGTTCAGATCACAAATTTTGTCACTTCGACGGTGACACCGCGGGCGCAGCCGGCTGTGCGGCGCTGCCACTCGGCGGCACGACCGGGGCGCTGCCGCCCGGCTGATCAAACTGCGGTTGCGGCGCGATCTGCAGCTGCTTGGGATGGAGCGGGAACGTGTGCTCCTCCGGGGCGCGATTTGGCGCCTTGTCGTCGACATCGGGCTGCACGACGAACTGGATGTAGCCAGCGCCGATGTCCTTCACGAGCGCCTTCTCTTTGCCAACGCAGTCGCCGCGGCGAACGATGTGACCGAGATTCGAGCGGTCCATCATCAGCGCCTTGCGCCGCGTGCCCTGCTGCACGATTCCGACGAGCCGCAGATCGAGATAACTATAGTTAGTCGCGACAAACTGATCCGAGCGATTGCACGGCCCCGTTTCGTTGCGCTTGCCGACCGGCGCTTCCATGCCCTTCTGCACGATGATGAAGGACTGGAACGGGTCGCGAACCTGATCGGGCACGAAGTCGCGGTCGCGAAACTCGTGGCGAATGCTGTCGCGCTCGGGACACGGCTCGCAGTTCCACGTGCCTCCGACCTGCAGGCAGTACCTTCCCGTATCGCACACGGCCGCTTCGGGCTTGCACTCGGGGCCTGTCGGCTTCTCCGGCACGGGACACGCCGTGACGCGCTCCTCGACATGGATGCGACTCGCCAGCGGACCACCCGCCGGTTTGGGCGCGGGCTTGCCGCCGCCACCGCCGCCGGCGCCTGGCGCTGTCGGATCGTTCGGACGATTCGGCGGCGGTGCGTCTTCACCACCTCCGCACGCCGCGACGAGCGCGAGCAGCAGCACGAGGCGCATTACAAGCCTCCCTTCAGGCGCTGCTCACCCTTCTCGAGAGCCTTCTCGGTTGCGGCTTTCGCACCCTTCGGCGTGTTCGTTGCTGGCGCAGGCGGTGGTGCCGTCGGCTTCGCCGGTTTCGGCGTTTGCGCCGCGGGCGCAGCATCGACGGCGCGATATGTCGATGCCGTGAAGCGAGCCGTCAACACGATCTCGCGGTTGCGCACGAGCGGATTCGTCAGCTGCAAATTCTCGATCGACACGATGCGCTCGCGCTCTTCGACCGGCGTGTCCCCACTGCCCGTATCCGCCCGCTTCTTCTTCGGCAACAGCGACGCGAAGAACTTCTTGATCTGCACGAACGTGCCTTGGATCTCGTACTGGATCGGCACCTTGATGAAGCGCTCGACCGGTTCCTCGCGGCCCTGCGTCGAGCGAAGCACCTCGATACCCGAGTCGGCCACCTTGCGATTGAGCATGTCGAAGAACGCAGGCAGCTCGGCTTCCGTCGGCAGCGCTTTTTGGTTCTCTTCGATCTGTTTCTGGATCGCGATCATCTGCGCTTGTAGCGACTCATACTCCTTGATGTCCTTCGGCAGCTGTTCGTTGAGCTTCACCTTCTGTGCGTTGTCTGCCTGCTCGGTCTCGAGGTTCTCCTTCAGCTTCTTGTAGAAGAAGTTCCAGTACACGAGCCCGATCAGCCCGCCGATCAGGACGAACACCATCACCTTCTGGCGAGTCGGCAGCCGCGCGAAGTCGGCCATGATCGGCATCAGTACGCCACCTTTCCGGTGATCACGAACTTGTAGAACGTGATGCCCGTGTCGCGATCCGTGATGCGTTCTTCCGTTTGTTGCGAGACGTCGAAGAAATACGCCGACGCCTGCAACCGCTTCGAGAGCTGAATGATGTCGATCTGCGCGCCTGCTGCGCCTTCGAGCCGAAACGTGCTGTCCGCGGCGTTATCGGAAAACGTCGTGATCCACACGTGCGAGGGATCCCACGCGAGGTCGAAGCGTTTGTTCGGATCGCTCTCGGCGCCATTGCCGGTCTTGCGCGCCATCTCTTCGGTCATCGTCGGCAGATGGTTCGGCGTCATGATCTCGCCGAGCTCGTGCAG